>Ga0247742_10000017_pt1 | contig 166050 bp, 144 predicted proteins | sample UWRJL208509C2_FD_180944 | JGI IMG/M metagenome (GOLD analysis project Ga0247742, IMG submission 180944) | Plant litter microbial communities from Arlington Agricultural Research Station in Wisconsin, United States - UWRJ-L208-509C-2 | ecosystem: Environmental > Terrestrial > Plant litter >...
CGGCTCGTTTTTCTCGGACAGGTCGATGCACTTGGCGTAGCAGCCGCCTTCGATGTTGAAGACCACGCCTTCGCCCCAGCCGTGCTCGTCGTCACCGATCAGGTAACGGCTTTCATCGGCGGACAGGGTGGTTTTGCCGGTACCGGACAAACCGAAGAACAGGGTCACGTCGCCCGCTTCGCCGATGTTGGCAGCGCAGTGCATTGGCAGCACATCGGCGGCCGGCAGCAGGAAGTTCTGCACCGAGAACATGGCTTTCTTCATTTCACCGGCGTAGCGCATGCCGGCGATCAACACTTTTTTCTGGGCGAAGTTGAGGATCACGCAACCGTCGGAGTTGGTGCCGTCACGCTCAGGAACGCATTCGAAGTTGGCAACGTTGAGCACTTGCCACTCTTCACGACCGGCCGGGTTGTACTGAGCCGGGTTGATGAACAGGCAACGACCGAACAGGTTCTGCCAGGCAGTCTGCGTAGTCATTTTCACCGCCAGGTAGTGATCGGCGGACGCACCTACATGGACATGGGAAACGAAATGCTCTTGCGCGTTGTTGAACGCTTCAACACGGTTCCACAGGGCGTCGAATTTGTCGGCCGGGAACTTGCGGTTGATCGGGCCCCAGGCGATGGCGTCCTGGGTGGACGGTTCTTCAACGATGAAACGGTCGACCGGCGAACGACCGGTACGGTGACCGGTGCGAACAACCAGCGCGCCGGTATCGGCAAGCTCGCCTTCACCGCGACTCAGGGCTTCTTTAACCAGATCATCAACACTCAGATCGGTGTACACGGCGTTATTGGCTTGCGTCATGAGGTTCCCCGTCGGCCAGTGGCCGAGTGCTCCAAACGTTTTGTAGTAGAAAGTCGTGCACTACTACCGCGAAAAAAGTGGGCCGGATTATGCCAGAAAAGCCTAAAAAGAGTAGGGCCCTCCTGTCAGGATGGCGTTTTTCCGGCGTTTGACAGGTGATTTACCTTTACTGAAACGTTTTAGTGGCGGGTATCTGACGGTGTGTCGACCCCCGCGCCGGCGAACAATTGAGTGATGTCCGCAGGATCGAACAGGTAACGCTCGTTGCAGAACTGGCAATCGATCTCGATATGCCCGCCATGTTCGATGACCAGTGCCTGGGCATCTTCCAGACCCAAACTGACCAGCGCATTGGCGGATCGTTCGCGGGAGCAACTGCAACGGAAGCGCAGCTTCTGCACATCGAACAGGCGCACTTGTTCTTCGTGGTAGAGGCGATGCAGCACGGTTTCGTTGTCCAGGCTGAGCAATTCATCGGCAGTCAGGGTGCTGCCCAGCGCGGTGATGTGCTGCCAGCTGGCGGCGCGATCTTCTTCGTCTTTCAGGCGGTCGGCGGGCAACTGCTGGAGCAGCAGGCCACGGGCACGACGGCCATCGGCGTAGAGCCAGAAACGCGTGCCTACCTGTTGCGACATGACGAAATAATTGGTGAAGCAGTCCGACAGGGTATCGCCGTCGAGGTCGACGATGCCTTGATAGCGTTGGCCTTGGGTCGGGTCGATGGTCAGCGCCAGCACACCGTTGGGCATCAGGTCGGCCAGGGTCGCGTCCGGGGCGATCTGGTCGGCCTCGTAACGGGCCAGGCCACGGATTTCGCGCTCGCTGGAGCACTCGATCATCAGCAGCGGGATCGGGCCATCGGAACGGGCCTGGAGAATCAGCAAGCCATCGAACTTCAAGGTGCCGACCAGCAGCGAGGCAGCCGCCATCAACTCACCGAGCAGCTGTGCCACCGGCTCCGGGTAGGGGTGCTTGGCGAGGACTTCGGCGTAGCTACGCTCCAACGCAACCAGCTCGCCGCGGGTGTCGCTGTCATCAAAGATGAAGCGTTGGGTGTAGTCGGTATCCGGGAGATCAGTCATAGGTCTAGGTATCTGAAGTGATGACAAAATGGTTACAAAACGTGAAAATCGCGCCTTCGCGGCACCCTTTTGGTGCGCAAATACAGCCATGGGGGGCATTTTATGAACAATCCGGGTCTGTTCCAAGCAAGGTGGAACCTCGGCCGGCTGGTTCTATGCAACATAGTGCCTGTGGCGCTACTGGCTTTCTGGTTATGGCCTACGGGCAACCAGTTGTGCGTGCTTTTCGACGAGTGGCTGTTTCACCAGCTCAATGCACCGCTGGCGAATAACCCCATATGGCTACACATCTGGGCAATTGCAAGTCTGCGTCCGTTCGATGCGGTCGTCGGCATCATTCTGCTGACATTACTTATCAAGGGCGATTGGGTGTTCCGCGCGGTGGACGTGCGCCGGGCGTTTTTCGGCTTTTTATCGATACTGCTGCTGATGCTGTTTATCCGCATGCTGTTCTCCAAGTTCGCCGACTACATGGACTGGCAACACAGCAGCCCGTCGATGATGATCGACGGCGCCGTGCACTTGAGTGACTACTTCCCGGGCCTGGAAAAGACCTGGGAACTGAAGGACCGCTCCAGCCAGAGCTTCCCCGGCGACCATGCCTCGGTGTTGCTGATCTGGGCGCTGTTCATGGCCGCGTTTGCCCGCAGTGCCGGTCAGTACCTGACGATCTGGGGCCTGGCGCTACTGTTCATGATGCCGCGCCTGGTGGCAGGCGCGCATTGGGGCCAGGACGATTACATCGGCGGTGTGCTACTGGCGGTGTGGGCATTGGGTTGGGGTTACTACACGCCGTTTGCCTACCACCTTTCGGGATTTTTCCTGCGGGTGACGGCGCCGCTGTTCGGGCTGCTGGGGAAATTGCCGGTGGTGGGGCAGATGAGTGTGGTGCGTAGCGCCTGATTCGACCGCGCCGCCTGGCCGAGTGCCGCGTACTCGTTCGCGAGCAGGCTCGCCCCCACGTTGCTGTGGGAATGTGGCTTGCCCGCGAAGGCGACCTGACAGTCAATGCAGGAACATCAGGATCAGTCGTCGTTACTGCTGCCGCGAAACTTGAACAGATCCCGGCGTTGTTTCTTGCTCGGCTTGCCGTCGGTGGTCATGCCGAGGGCGCCGGCCTTGCGCTGGGCGGCGGCGCTCTCACGCTTGGCGATGCTGGCTTCGGTTTCCGCGTAGAGCGTCTGCGCTTCCGGGGCGCCACGGCGCACGATCGACAGCGCCTGCACCACCACGGTCTTTTCTTCGAAACCGACACGGATCACAAACTCGTCGCCGAGGCGCGGCTCCTTGCCCGGTTTGCAGCGTTCGCCGCGGCAATGCACCTTGCCACTCTCGATGGCCGCCTTGGCCAGGGCCCGGGTCTTGTAAAACCGCGCGGCCCACAGCCACTTATCGAGACGGACCTTGTCGTCCTCTTCGCTTTTTTGTGCCATGGCATTTCCTCATTCTGAAATATGGATGAACTGTACTACCGTTTCACTCGTGCCATGAATGACGCCGTCCCGGATTAGAATGCGCGCCTCCCGGCACTGAGGTGGATGGCTGGAAAACCGGGCCGTAGATATCTGTCGCCTTTTAACCATTATTCTGCGTGAATACCGCGAATTCGGCCGTCTGCGGCCTGAGCGGTTCATACCGGTTGAGTACCTTTGAAGACATTTGATCATTTGACCGTTGTCGGTCTGCGCGAGTGGGTGGCGCTCCCGGATTTGGGGGTGGCCGGCTTGCGGGCAAAAATCGACACCGGCGCCAGCACCTCCAGCCTGCATGCCACCGACATCGAGCCGTTCGAACGCGACGGCGAGCAGTGGGTCCGTTTCACCGCGCACCTGGGCACGGTAGTGCAATTGCGCCATCGACGTTGCGAGGCGCCGCTGGTCACCATGAAGACCATCAAGAGTTCCAACGGTCACGCGCAGGTGCGCTACGTGATCAGCACGACGTTGGCGCTCGGCGATCGGGTGTGGCGAGTCGAATTCACCCTCGCCTGCCGCAAATCCATGCGTTATCGCCTGCTACTCGGTTCTAAAGCCCTGATCCAAGGCCAGTTGGTGGTCAATCCGGGCATTAAATACGTTCAAGACAAGCCGGTGTTCCCGGTATCTACCTCCTCCACAGGTGTTGCATGAAGATCGCTGTGCTGTCGCGGAACCCGCGTCTGTATTCCACTCGTCGTCTGGTTGAAGCGGGAACCGAACGCGGCCATGAAATGGTGGTGGTGGATACCCTGCGTGCCTACATGAACATCGCCAGTCACAAACCGCAGATTCACTATCGCGGCAAACCCCTTGAAGGTTTCGATGCGGTGATCCCACGGATCGGCGCCTCGGTGACGTTCTACGGCTGCGCCGTATTGCGTCAGTTTGAAATGATGGGGGTGTTCCCGCTCAATGAATCGGTGGCCATCGCCCGTTCGCGGGACAAGCTGCGCTCGCTGCAATTGCTTTCTCGCCGTGGCATCGGCCTGCCGGTGACCGGCTTCGCTCACTCCCCGGATGACATTCCCGACCTGATCGAAATGGTCAACGGTGCGCCGCTGGTGATCAAGGTGCTGGAAGGCACCCAGGGCATCGGCGTGGTGCTGTGCGAAACGGCCACGGCGGCGGAGTCGGTGATCGAGGCGTTCATGGGCCTGAAGCAGAACATCATGGTCCAGGAGTACATCAAGGAAGCCGGCGGTGCGGACATCCGTTGCTTCGTGGTGGGCGACAAGGTGATCGCGGCGATGAAGCGCCAGGCCAAGCCCGGTGAATTCCGCTCCAACCTGCACCGGGGTGGCAGCGCCAGCCTGATCAAGATCACCCCGGAGGAACGCATGACCGCCTTGCGGGCGGCGAAGGTCATGGGCCTGGCGGTGGCGGGTGTGGATATCCTGCGCTCCAATCACGGGCCGCTGGTGATGGAAGTGAACTCGTCGCCGGGGCTGGAAGGGATCGAAACCACCACTGGCAAGAACGTGGCGGGGATCATCATCGAGCACTTGGAAAAGAATGGCGGGCCGAATATGACGCGGACCAAAGGTAAGGGGTGAAGGCAGCGGCAAGCTTTGCTTTGCTTGTAGCTCGCAGCTCGTAGCTCGTAGCTGCTTCTAAACCGCATCCCTTGGCAACATCAACCCCAGCGGCAACCGAACTCGCGCTTCCAGCCCGCCACCGGACCGGTTACGCAATTCGACGTTGCCGCCATGCATCGAGGCGATTCGCTTGACGATGGCCAGGCCCAGCCCGGTGCCCTTGCCGCCCCGGGCACGGTCGCCACGGGTGAAGGGGTTGAAGATCGCTTCAAGTTCCGCAGGATCAATCCCCGCGCCACGGTCCATGACGCTCAGCACCACGTACGGCGCACTGACGTCTCCGGAAACATAGGCCGCCACTTCGACGTCGCTCCCGGCATGGTTCAAGGCGTTGCCGATCAGGTTGTTCAGCAAGCGCTTCATCGATACACGACGCAGCGGGAATGGCTGGATCGGTTCCAGGCGCAAGCGGACTTTTTCTTCGATCTGGTTAAACGGCGCCGCGACCTCGCGGACCAGGTCGCTCAGGTCCACCTCTTCCACGGACTCGTCGCGACCGTCGCGGATAAACGCGAGGAACTGGTCGAGGATCGCATCCATGTCTTCGATGTCACGAACCATGTCGTCGGTCAGGTCGCTGTGATCGCCCATCAGTTCCAAGGAAAGCCGCAAGCGGGTTAGCGGTGTTCGCAAGTCGTGGGACACGCCAGCGAGCATCAACTCGCGCTCACGTCCTGCTTGCTCGACGTCCTCGGCCATCTGGTTGAAGGCACGATAAACCTCGGTCATTTCGCTCGGCGTGTCGCTGATCGGCAGGCGCACGCTGCGCCCCTGGCCGAGTTGCCGTGCGGCATACACCAAGCGTTTCAAGGGTTGGTTGAGCTGGCTGACGAAAATCCACGCCGAGGCGGTGGAGAGCAGGCCAATGGCAAGGAACCAGCCGAGCACGTTCCAGATTTTCTGGCCACGCAACGGATGCGGGTACAGCGGCACTTTCAGCCAGCCATCACCCAGGCTCGGTGCGCGTACCCAAAGGGCCGGCGGTGAGTGCATGCGCAGCCGGACTTCGGTGTCGGCCCCCAACTCCGCCTGCATCTGCCGTTGGTAGATTTCGCTGTACGGCCAGTGCTGCTCGCCTTCCGGTACACCCGCGCCGACCACCCGGATCAGCGTCGCGGCATCGGCAATTTTTTCGCGGTTCTCTTCATCGGCTGCCCAATAGGCGCGCAGCGTCAGGGCGACGCCGTGGCTGTATTGCCGGTCCACCAGCACGTCTTCGTTCATCAACAGATAAACCAGGGTCAGCGCCTTGGAAAACAGCACGACGATCAGCACCAGCCAGAGGGTGCGGGCGAAGAAACTCTGAGGGAACCACACAGGGGTTTTCATAGACGACAGCTACACACTTTGCAGGAGCGAGCGATGCTCGCACGATTGCGGATCGCGAGTCGCCTGGTCGAGGTGCGCCCACCTACGACCGGACAACTCGCTCCTACAAATCAACGGTCACTTGGTCGCGGCGCCATCCGGCACGAACACATAGCCCACGCCCCAGACGGTCTGGATGTAACGCGGCTTGGACGGATCAGGTTCGATCATCCGGCGCAGACGGGAAATCTGCACGTCGATGGAGCGCTCGAGGGCGTCCCACTCACGGCCACGGGCCAGGTTCATCAGCTTGTCGCGGGTCAGCGGCTGGCGAGCGTTCATCACCAAGGCCTTGAGGACCGCGAATTCACCGGTGGTGAGCATGTGCACTTCGTCACCGCGCTTGAGTTCGCGGGTCGCCAGGGACAGCTCGTAGTCACCGAAGGTCACGCTTTCGTCTTCGCTGCCCGGCGCACCCGGCACCGGTGCCGACTGGCGACGCAGCACAGCCTTGACCCGCGCCATCAGCTCGTCCGGGTTGAACGGCTTGGCCAGGTAATCGTCGGCACCCAGCTCAAGGCCTTTGATGCGGCTCAACTCATCGCCCTTGGCGGTGAGCATGATGATCGGGATCTGGTTGTTCGCGCCGCGCAGTCGGCGGCAGGCGGTGAGGCCGTCTTCGCCGGGCAGCATCAGGTCGAGGACCACCAGGTTGAACACTTCACGCGCCAGCAGGCGATCCATTTGTTCGGTGTTCGGGACGGCGCGGGCACGGTAGCCCTTGCTGACGAAAAAACGTTCCAACAGGCTGCTAAGCCCGGGATCGTCGTCAACGATGAGAATTTTTTCGCCTTCAGCAGTTTGTGCGTTGCTGCTCATTAGATGCTCCTTTTAGCTCGGCGCGCATTATGGCGTAGCTGCCGTTATACGCACCGTGTGCATTGTTAGCAGATTTTTCCTTCATCGCCAGGAATCCTCCGATTTGGCCTACAGCGCGCAATGCCCCCGAACCACGGAACGCTGGTTATAATGCGCGGCCTTTTGTGTCAGGCAACGTCTGATCATGGTTGCCGGCGGCCGCTTTTATTTTTCATGGTGCCCGCAGTCATTGTTCGATTTCACGGGTCAACGGGATGCCTGTTGATCCAGGTAGCGGCGCTGGCCAGGCCGCTCAACCAGACTCGCCGAGCCTTTATCCCTGCGCCCGCGAGCCTGCTTTCACAATTTGTCAGGTGGTTTTATGGACAGCATCAACAGCCGCATCGCCGAGGAACTCGGCGTCCGCCCACAACAGGTCGAAGCGGCCGTCGCGCTACTCGATGAAGGCTCCACGGTGCCCTTCATCGCCCGTTACCGGAAAGAAGTGACCGGCAGCCTCGATGACACCCAGTTGCGTCACCTGGAAGAGCGCCTGCGCTACCTGCGAGAACTCGACGAACGGCGCATCAGCATCCTCGCCAGCATCGAGGAACAAGGCAAGCTGACCCCAGCCCTTGAGCGCGACATCAAGCTCGCCGACACCAAGACCCGCCTCGAAGACTTGTACCTGCCGTACAAGCAGAAGCGCCGCACCAAGGGCCAGATTGCCCTGGAAGCCGGCCTCGGCGAGTTGGCCGACGGCTTGTTCAACGACCCGAACCTGACCCCGGACAGCGAAGCCGCACGTTTTGTCGACGCCGAAAAAGGCGTGGCCGATGTGAAAGCCGCCCTCGAAGGCGCCAAGTACATCCTGATGGAACGCTTCGCCGAAGACGCCGGCCTGCTGGACAAGCTGCGCAGCTACCTGAAGCAAGAAGCGACCCTCAGTGCCCGGGTCATCGCCGGCAAGGAAGAGGAAGGCGCCAAGTTCCGCGACTACTTCGAACACGACGAACCGTTGAAAAGCATGCCGTCGCACCGCGCCCTGGCGATCTTCCGTGGCCGCAACGAAGGCATTCTCAGCTCGGCGCTCAAAGTCGGCGAAGAAGTGCCCGGCGCCATGCACCCGTGCGAAGGCATGATCGGCCAGCAATTCGGCATCCAGAACCAGAACCGCCCGGCCGACAAATGGCTGGGCGAAGTGGTGCGCTGGACCTGGAAGGTCAAGCTCTACACCCACTTGGAAACCGACCTGCTGGGCGAGCTGCGCGACGGCGCCGAAACCGAGGCGATCAACGTGTTCGCCCACAACCTGCACGACCTGCTGCTGGCTGCGCCGGCCGGCCCACGCGCCACCCTGGGTCTCGACCCGGGCCTGCGTACCGGCTGCAAGGTCGCGGTGGTCGACTCCACCGGCAAGATGCTCGACCACGCCACGGTGTACCCGCACGTGCCGCACAACAAGTGGGACCAGACCATCGCCGTGCTCGCTGCCTTGTGCGCCAAGCACTCGGTGGACCTGATCGCCATCGGCAACGGTACCGCCAGCCGCGAAACCGACAAGCTGGCCGCCGATCTGATCAAAAAATACCCGGCAATGAAAATGACCAAGGTCATGGTCTCAGAGGCCGGTGCATCGGTGTATTCGGCGTCGGAACTGGCGTCCAAGGAATTCCCGGACCTCGACGTGTCGATCCGTGGCGCGGTGTCCATCGCCCGTCGCCTGCAAGATCCGCTGGCGGAACTGGTGAAAATCGATCCGAAATCCATTGGCGTCGGCCAGTACCAGCACGACGTGTCGCAGCTGAAACTGGCCCGAGGCCTGGACGCTGTGGTCGAGGACTGCGTGAACGCCGTGGGCGTCGACGTGAACACCGCTTCGGTGGCGCTGCTGGCGCGGATCTCCGGCCTCAACGCGACCTTGGCGCAAAACATCGTCAGCCACCGCGACGAGCACGGCGCGTTCAAGACCCGCGCCGCGTTGAAGAAAGTCGCGCGCCTGGGTGAAAAAACCTTCGAACAGGCCGCTGGCTTCCTGCGGGTGATGAATGGCGACAACCCGTTGGACTCGTCTGCCGTGCACCCGGAAGCCTATCCGCTGGTGCAGCGCATCGCCGCCGAGACCGACCGTGACATTCGTTCGCTGATCGGCGACGCCGCGTTTCTCAAGCGCCTGGACCCGAAAAAGTACACCGACGAAACCTTCGGCCTGCCGACCGTCACCGACATCCTGCAAGAGCTGGAAAAACCTGGCCGCGATCCGCGTCCTGAGTTCAAGACCGCCGAATTCCAGGAAGGCGTCGAAGACCTCAAGGACTTGCAACCCGGGATGATCCTCGAAGGCGTGGTGACCAACGTGACCAACTTCGGCGCCTTCGTTGATATCGGCGTGCATCAGGACGGTTTGGTGCACATCTCCGCGCTTTCGGAGAAGTTCATCAAGGATCCCCGTGAAGCGGTGAAGGCTGGTGATGTGGTCAAGGTCAAGGTCATGGAAGTCGACATCCCGCGCAAACGCGTGGGCTTGTCGATGCGCATGAGCGACACGCCAGGCGAGAAAATCGACGGAGCCCGTGGCGCACGCCCAGGTTCGGCCCCGCGCCAGTCGCAAAACAGCGCACCGCGCAAGGAAACCACCGCCGCCGCGCCGAGCAACAACGCCATGGCGTCGCTGTTCGCCAACGCCAAGCAGTTGAAGAAACGCTGATGGACATTCCCGCCGGGCTGACCGAAAGCGCGTTTTTCAAGCTGCTGGGCTGCCGATTGCACAGCCTTGAGCCCGGGGTCGCGCAAGTGGCCCTGGCCCTGGAGCCACAACTGCGCAATCGTGGCGGCAAGCTGCACGGCGGGGCCTTGTTCAGCCTGGTGGACATTGCCATGGGGCTGGCTTGTTCCAGCACCCACGGCTTTGACCAGCAAAGCGCGACCATCGAATGCAAGATCAACTACATCCGCGCCGTGGCCGACGGCGAGGTGCTGTGCACGGCGCGGGTGATTCATCCGGGCCGGCGCACGCTGGTGGTGGAAGCCGACGTGATGCAGGGCGACAAACTGGTCGCAAAAGCACAAGGCACGTTCGCAGTGCTGTAGCTGTTTAACCTCGATTTGAGTTAATTTCGGCGCAACGAATCCTGTGGAACCCTGTGGCGAGGGGGCTTGCCCCCGTTTTGAGTGCGCAGCACTCACAAGATCCTGGAAACTCAGAGATTTTGGGGCCGCTTCGCAGCCCAACGGGGGCAAGCCCCCTCACCACAGGTCGCTCCCACGAGGATTGTGCAGTTCTTTACTGACCGGCATGGCCTGCGCGGTTGCAAAAACCAGGCGAAAACGCCAGTTTCAACTTCACCCTTGTAGACCGTCTTGCCCACCCCCATATTGGGGCGACTGACGCGTGAAGGAATCCAAATTGAGCGAACTTCTCAACCGCCGCCTGGCTCTGCTCGGCGAGCGCGCTAACCTCTCTCTGCTCGAACAGTGCCTCCACGGTATCGAACGTGAATGCCTGCGCGTAACCAGCGAAGGTCGCTTGGCGCAAACGCCGCACCCCGAAGCCTTGGGTTCCGCGCTGACCAATGAACAGATCACCACCGACTATTCCGAGTCGCTGCTGGAGTTCATTACCCCGGCCCTGCCCGACCCGGCCGACACCCTGGCCAGCCTCGACAAGATTCATCGTTTCGCCTACAGCAAGCTCGGCAACGAGTACCTGTGGAGTCCATCGATGCCGTGCCCGTTGCCGGCCGAGGAAGACATTCCGATCGCCTATTACGGCACCTCGAACATTGGTCAATTGAAGTACGTCTACCGCAAGGGCCTGGCCCTGCGTTATGGCAAGACCATGCAGTGCATCGCCGGGATTCACTACAACTTCTCGCTGCCGGAAGCGCTCTGGCCGCTGCTCAAGCAAGCCGAAGGCTTTGTCGGCACTGACCGCGACTACCAGTCGACAGCCTACATCGCGCTGATCCGCAACTTCCGCCGCTACAGCTGGCTGCTGATGTACCTGTTCGGCGCCTCGCCCGCGCTGGACGCCGGTTTCCTGCGCGGTCGTCCGCACCAGTTGGAGCAACTGGACCCGGACACCCTGTACCTGCCCTACGCCACCAGCCTGCGGATGAGCGACCTGGGTTACCAGAGCAACGCCCAAGCCGGCCTGACCCCGTGCTACAACGACCTGACCAGCTACACCGACAGCTTGCGCCAAGCGGTGGCCACGCCTTACGCGCCTTATGTCGAAGTCGGCACGCACAAGGACGGTGAGTGGGTCCAGCTCAACACCAACATCCTGCAGATCGAAAACGAGTACTACTCCAACATCCGCCCGAAACGCGTGACCTACACCGGCGAGCGGCCGATCCAGGCGCTGGTCGCCCGTGGCATCCAGTACGTCGAGGTGCGCTGCCTGGACATCAACCCGTTCCTGCCGATGGGCATCGACCTCACCGAGGCGCGCTTCATCGACGCGTTCCTGCTGTATTGCGCGCTGAACGACAGCCCGCTGCTGACCGATAGCAACTGCGGCAATGCCGGGGCTAACTTCCTTACCGTGGTCAAGGAAGGTCGTCGTCCGGGCCTGCAACTGCAACGGGACTGCCAGCCGGTCAGCCTCACCGAATGGGCGAGCGAATTGCTGGAGAAAATCGCCCCGCTCGCCGCGCTGCTCGACCAGAGCCACGGCGGCGACGCGCACAGCAAGGCGTTGGACGCGCAACTGGCCAAGGTCAAGGACCCGTCCCTGACTCCGTCCGCGCAAGTGCTGGCGGCCATGGCCGAGCACAAGGAAAGCTTCGCCCAGTTCTCCCTGCGCCAGAGCCAGGTCCATGCCGAGTTCTTCCGCAGCGAGCCGCTGGCGGCTGAAGACCAGGCAACCTTCGAAGAGCGCGCGCGCACTTCGTTGGCGCAACAGGCCGAGCTGGAACAGAACGAAGTGGGGGATTTCGACGTGTTTGTCGGGTCGTACCAGGCGAGTATTTTGGCGATCAGTAACTGAACTCAGAAGGTCCTTCGGACCTTTCGCGAGCAGGCTCGCTCCCACAGTGGATTTTCAGTGTGATCACAATATTGTGAGCACCCTTGAGCCCTGTGGGAGCGAGCCTGCTCGCGAAGACCCCGCCACGCTCATGTGGCGTCCCGACAAGCCCCCGCACCACAGCGCTTTGCCATCCTTCCGCTCATAAGCTCATTCGAAAAAGTTATTTATTTTCGGATTCTTAGATCATTTAGTCTTCTATCACGCCGAACCTCGGTCGCCTGATACGGAGCTATCCCATGAAATTCAACTTCCCCCTTCGCCTGCTGGCGGCTGCTTCGTTGGCGGCAGCGAGCTTTTTTGCCCAGGCGGCAGATGTCACCGTGGCTTACCAGACCACCGTCGACCCGGCCAAAGTAGCCCAAGCCGACGGCACCTATGAAAAGGTCAGTAACGCCAAGATCGACTGGCGCAAGTTCGACAACGGCGCCGACGTCATCACCGCCATCGCCTCCGGTGACGTACAGATCGGTTACCTCGGTTCCAGCCCGCTGACCGCCGCCATCACCCGCAAAGTACCGGTAGAAACCTTCCTGATTGCCACGCAGATTGGCGCCGCCGAAGCCTTGGTCGCGCGTGACGGTTCCGGGATCAAGACTCCGCAGGACCTGATCGGCAAGAAAGTGGCCGTGCCGTTTGTGTCCACCGGTCACTACAGCCTGTTGGCCGCGCTCAAGCATTGGAACATCGAGCCGTCGAAAGTCACCATTCTCAACCTGGCTCCGCCGGCGATCATCGCAGCGTGGAAACGCGGTGACATCGACGCCACTTACGTTTGGGACCCGGCGCTCGGCGTTGCCAAAGAGAACGGCAAAGTGCTGATCACCTCCGGCGAACTGGCCAAGTTCGGTGCGCCGACCTTCGATGCCTGGATCGTGCGCAAGGACTTCGCCGAGAAGCACCCGGAAATCGTCACCGCGTTCGCCAAAGTGACCCTGGATGCCTACGCCGACTACCGCAAAGACCCGAAAGCCTGGCTGGCCAACCAGAGCAACGTCGACAAGCTGGTGAAACTGTCCGGCGCCAAGGCCAGCGACATTCCATTGCTGCTGCAAGGCAACGTCTACCCGCTGGCGGCTGACCAGGTCACCGTCCTCGGCGCACCGACCACCAAAGCCATCACCGACACCGCCGCATTCCTCAAGGAACAAGGCAAGGTCGATGCCGTGCTGCCGGACTACGCGCCGTACGTCAGCGCCAAGTTCATCACCAACTGATCGGGAGTTAACCGCGATGGCCTTGCTACAGCTGGAGCGCATCAGCGCACAGTACCCCGGCGCCGCCGACCCGGTACTGGCGGATATTTCCTTGAGCCTCGGGCCCCAGCAATTGCTGGTCGCCCTCGGCCCGTCCGGCAGTGGCAAGACTTCGCTGTTGAACTTGATCGCCGGTTTTGTCGAACCGAGTGCCGGACGCATCACCCTCGACGGCGTGCCGGTCAAAGGCCCGAGCGCCGAACGGGGCGTGGTGTTCCAGGACGACGCCTTGCTACCGTGGCAGGACGTCCTGGCGAATGTCGGCTTCGGCCTGGAACTGGCCGGTGTCTCTCGGGAAAAACGCGAAATCCGCGCCCGGGAAATGCTCGCGCTGGTGGACCTTTCAGGTTTCGAACACCGTCGCATCTGGCAGCTCTCGGGCGGCCAGAAACAACGCGTTGGCCTGGCCCGCGCATTAGCCGCCGATCCGCGCGTGCTGCTGATGGACGAACCCTTCGGCGCCCTCGACGCGTTCACCCGAGAACAAATGCAGGAGCTGCTGCTGCAAGTCTGGCGGCGCACCGCCAAACCGGTGTTCCTGATTACCCACGACATCGAGGAAGCGGTGTTTCTTGCCACCGACCTGATTCTGTTGGCGCCCAATCCTGGGCAGATCGTCGAACGCCTGAGCCTGGACTTCGGCCAGCGTTACGCCGCCGGTGAGTCGGCCCGGGCGATCAAGTCCGACCCGCGCTTTATTGAAACCCGCGAACACGTGCTCGCCAAAGTGTTCTCCCAACGCAGCGCCGCCACGCGGCAGGAGCACGCATGAGCAGCTATGAAGTTCCCGCCGTCGCCGTGAAGCCAGGTTCAACCGTGATTCCGGTTCGACGCAGCTTGAGCACCCGCTGGATCAGCCTGCTGACCCTGGTGGCGTTGCTGGCCATCTGGTGGGCGGTCACCGCCACCGGCGCCATCGAACCGCTGTTCCTGCCGCCGCCATCCGCCGTCCTGCAAAAAGGCTGGCTGCTGGTGACCACCGGCTATATGGATTCGACCCTCTGGCAACACTTGGGCGCCAGCCTCAGTCGTATCGGCCTGGGCCTGGGCTTTGCCGTGCTGACCGCCGTGCCCGTGGGCATTGCCATCGGGGCCAACCGCATCGCCCGTGGCGTGCTCGACCCGCTGATCGAGTTCTACCGGCCGATTCCGCCACTGGCGTATCTGCCGCTGATCGTGATCTGGTGCGGCATTGGCGAGCTGTCGAAAGTCTTGCTGATTTACCTGGCGATCTTCGCCCCGATCGCCATTGCCACCGCCACCGGCGTGCGCACCGTCGACCCGGCCAAGCTGCGCGCCGCGCAGTCCTTGGGCGCGACACGCGCACAGTTGATTCGCCACGTAATTCTGCCGAGCGCGCTACCGGACATTCTGACCGGCGTGCGCATTGGCCTGGGCGTCGGTTGGTCGACCCTGGTCGCGGCGGAGCTGATCGCCGCCACCAGCGGCCTCGGCTTTATGGTGCAGTCGGCGGCACAATTCCTGGTCACCGATGTGGTGGTGCTGGGGATTCTGGTGATCGCGCTCATTGCCTTCGCCATGGAAATGGGCCTGCGCGCTCTGCAACGCAAACTGGTGCCGTGGCATGGCCAGGCACATTGAAACTTTGCAGCAAATGACTATGCCGACAGATCGGCACCCGAAAAGAGAACGACCATGAGCAGCCTGACCATCACCCCTTTAAGCACCGCCCTCGGCGCGCAGATCAGCGGTCTCGACATCGCCCAGCCGTTGAGCGTCGAACAACGCGATGCCATCGAGCAAGCGCTGCTCAAGCACCAGGTGCTGTTCTTCCGCGACCAGCCGATCACCCCGCAACAGCAAGCCCGCTTCGCCGCGAATTTCGGCGACCTGCACATTCACCCGATCTACCCGAACGTGCCGGAGCAGCCGGAAGTGCTGATCCTCGACACTGCCGTCACCGACGTGCGCGATAACGCGATCTGGCACACCGACGTGACCTTCCTGCCGACCCCGGCATTGGGCGCGGTGCTCAGCGCCAAGCTGCTGCCGGAATTCGGCGGCGACACGCTGTGGGCCAGCGGCATCGCGGCGTACGAAGCGCTGTCCGAACCGCTGAAAAATTTGCTCCACGGCCTGACCGCCACCCACGACTTCACCCGTTCGTTCCCGTTGGAACGCTACGGCAATACCCCTGAGGCCTTGCAGCAATGGGAAGAAGCCCGGCGCAAGAATCCGCCGCTGTCGCACCCGGTGATTCGCACGCACCCGGTGAGCGGACGGCGCTCGCTGTTCGTCAACGAAGGCTTCACCGCAAGGATCAACGAGTTGTCGGACACCGAGAGCGACGCGATCCTGAAGTTGTTGTTCGCCCACGCCACCCGCCCGGAATTCACCGTGCGCTGGCGTTGGCAGAAAGATGATGTGGCGTTCTGGGACAACCGCGTGACCCAGCATTACGCCGTGGACGATTACCGTCCGGCGCGGCGCGTGATGCAGCGGGCGACGGTGTTGGGGGATGTGCCGTTTTTCCGCTAGCCTCTGATGCCTTCAGTGCCTGAACTGACGCCTTCGCGAGCAGGCTCGCTCCCACAGTGGAATGCATTTCAACTGTGGGAGCGAGCCTGCTCGCGAAGGGGCAGGAACAGGCGCCGGATGATCCGGCGCCGAACACTTACTCAGCCGTCGAAGGCTTCTCCCACAGGTTGATCCCGCCCTCTTGGGCAAACCGGTCAATCTCCGCCAGTTCCTCTGCACTGAACTGCAGATTCTTCAACGCCCCGACGTTCTCGATGATCTGCTCCGGCCGGCTGGCGCCGATCAGGGCCGAGGTCACCCGTGGGTCGCGCAGGGTCCAGGCCAGGGCCAGTTGCGCCAGGCTCTGGCCACGACGCTGGGCGATTTCATTCAGTGCACGCACGTGGGCAATGTTGGCCTCCGACAGGTGCGACGCTTGCAGCGAACCACCGCCCGGACGATTGACCCGCGCATCCTTCGGCACGCCGTTGAGGTACTTGTCGGTCAACAGGCCCTGGGCCAGCGGGGTGAAGGCGATGATGCCGGTGCCGAGTTCGTCGGTGGTGTCCAGCAGGTCTTTTTCCACCCAGCGATTGAGCAGGTTGTAGGCCGGTTGGTGAATCAGCAGCGGCACTTTCCACTCTTTCAGCAACGCGGCCATTTCCCGGGTTTTCACCCCGGAATAAGACGAAATGCCGATGTACAGCGCCTTGCCTTGCTGCACCGCAGTGGCCAAGGCGCTGGCGGTTTCTTCCAGCGGGGTGTCCGGGTCGAAGCGGTGCGAATAGAAAATGTCCACGTAGTCCAGGCCCAGGCGCTGCAGGCTCTGGTCGAGGCTGGCGAGTACGTATTTGCGCGAACCACCGCCCTGGCCGTATGGGCCGGGCCACATGTCCCAACCGGCCTTGCTGGAGATGATCAATTCGTCGCGGTACTGCTTGAAGTCTTCGCGCAGCAGGCGGCCGAAATTGATCTCGGCGCTGCCGTACGGTGGGCCATAGTTGTTGGCCAGGTCGAAGTGATTGATGCCCAGGTCGAAAGCGGTGCGCAGCAAGGCGCGCTGGGTGTCGATCGGCGTGCTGTCGCCAAAGTTGTGCCACAGGCCCAGGGACAGGGCCGGCAACACCAGCCCGCTGCGGCCTACGCGGCGGTACGGAATGGTTTCATAACGGTTTTCGGCAGCGGTGTAAGTCATCGAATCCTCTCTTATTTGACTTGAAATGGTGTCGACTTCATTCGCGAGCAGGCTCGCTCCCACATGGATCGGTGTTGCCTGCAAATCTGTTGCCTGGCCTGGCGAGTCCAAGGTTTTCGCGCAAGGTCCGGCCTTCGTACTCTGTTCTGAACAAGCCACGGCGTTGCAGTTCCGGCACTACGCCGAGGGCGAAATCCTGCAGCCCGCCGGGCAGGTGCGGCACCAGCACATTGAAGCCATCCGCCGCGCCGTTTTCGAACCACTCCTGCAACTGGTCGGCAATCTGCACGGGCGTGCCCACCAGGCTGTAATGGCCACGGCCACCGGCAATCTTGCGGCCCAGTTCGGCGAGGCTCAGGTGCTCGCGCCCGGCCAGTTCCGTCAGCAGTTTCTGCCGACTTTGCTGGCCGCTGTCAGTCAACGGCAAGTCCGGCAGCGGACCGTCCAAGGGGTACTTCGACAAATCGAAGTTGCCCAGCATACGCCCAAGTAAAGCGACGCCAACCTCTGGTTCGACTAATTGCTGAAACGTTTCACATTTTTCCCGGGCCTCACTTTCGGTTTGCCCGACCACCACGAAAACCCCCGGCATGATTTTCAGCGAGTCGGCGCTGCGCCCGTACCGGATCAAGCGACTCTTGAGGTCGGCATAAAACGCCTGGGCGTTAGTCAGCGAGGTTTGCGCGGTGAACACCACCTCGGCGGTTTGCGCCGCCAGCTCGCGCCCGGTTTCCGAAGATCCGGCCTGGACGATCACCGGTTGCCCTTGTGGTGAGCGCGCCAAGTTCAGCGGGCCCTTGACCTTGAAGTGTTCGCCGACGTGATCCAGGACGTGCAATTTGGCTGGATCGTAATAGGCACCGCTGGACTTGTCGCGGAGGAAGGCGTCGTCCTCCCAACTGTCCCACAGGCCCGTGACCACTTGATGAAACTCCCGGGCGCGGCTGTAGCGTTCGGCATGGCCGATGTGGGCGTCGCGACCGAAATTCAGCGCTTCGGCGGCGTTGTCCGAGGTCACCAGGTTCCATCCCGCGCGGCCGCCGGACAGGTGATCCAGCGAAGCGAATTTGCGCGCCACGTGGTACGGCTCGTTGTAGCTGGTGGTGGCCGTGGCAATCAGGCCGATGTGCTCGGTGACCGCGCTGAGAGCCGAGAGCAACGTCAGCGGCTCGAAGTGGTCGGAACGGGCCATGCGGCTGGCGATCTCCAGACTGGACGCCGCCACGCTGTCGGCGACGAACAACGTATCGAATTTCGCCGCCTCGGCGATCTGTGCCAGATGCTTGTACTGGGCGAAATCCAGCCCGGCATTGGCCGGTACATCAGGATGCCGCCAGGCCGCGACGTGGTGCCCGGTGGCCATCAGGAAAGCGCCGAGTTTCAGTTGTCGGGCCATGCTCAGAAATCCTTGCGCAGTTGCACGCCGAAGTAGCGTTCGTCATCCCGTGGCACCGAGCGATAGATGTAGTTGCCGCCACTGGCCAGCGCCGGCGAATAGGACTTGTCGGCGAGGTTTTTGCCCAGCAATGCCACGCGCCAGCCATTGCTGTAATCGGCCAGGGCCACGCTGGCGTTCCAGATGCCGTAGGCGCCCTGCTTGGTGTCGACGTTCTGGCTGATGTCGTACTGCACTTCGCTTTGCCAGCTGTAGTCGGTGCCCAACTCGATATCCAGGCCGTTATCCAGCGGGATCGTGTAATCGGCGCGAACGTAGCTTTTCCAGTCCGGGCTGAACGGCAGCGGCTTGCCGTTGACGTTGCACGAGGCCGCAGCGCCCGCCGGGCACGCGAACTCATCGATGCGCGCGCGGGTGTAGGCCAGGGCGCCGGAGAACTTCAGTTGCTGGGTGGCCTGCAAGGCGTAATCGAGCTCGACGCCTTCGGTACTGACGCTGCCGGCATTGATCAGGCGCGTCACCACTTGCCCGGCGACGGTGTCGAAAAAGTTCGCCTGGTAGTTGTCGTAATCGCTGTGGAAAATCGCCAGGTTGGTGGTCAGGCGATTGTTCCAAGTGCTGGCCTTGATCCCGGCTTCCCAAGTGTTGGAGGTTTCCGGTTTCAGTGCTTCGGTGTCCCGTGGCTGCATGTTGAAGAACACGTTGTAGGCCGGGCCTTTGTAGCCGCGCGAGTACGTCAGGTAGGTGGTGACCGCATCGCTCAAGTCGTACTGCACGCCGAGCCGCCCGGACCAGCCGTCTTCGTCCACCGAACCGGAACTGCGGGTAGCCGGTTGAATACCGCTGACGGTGGTGGCCGAGGTCGAGACGCGGCGGTGATCGTATTCCAAGTCGTCGTGGGTGTAGCGCAGGCCCGCGATGCCTCGGAAATCCGAGGTGAAATTGAGGGTCGTTTCGCCGAACACCGCGTAGCTGTCGCTGGTGGTGCTGTAGTCGGCGATGCCCCGGTTGACGCTGGTCGGCGTGGTCAGCGTGCGCTGGTAGGTTTCGTCGTCCTTGCCGTGCATGTAGAACAGGCCGCCGACGTATTCCAGAAACTCGCCCTTGGGCGAGGCCAGGCGCAGTTCTTGCGAGTATTGATCGAAGGCCAGTTCGCCTTTGTCCGCGGTGCCGGGGAACGCGGCGGTGACGGTGCCGAGGCGGTCGCCATCCTGATACTGATTGTTGTCCCAGCCGCGCCACGCCGTGATCGAGGTCAGGGTGTAGTCGCCGAGGTTCCAGTCGAGTTGCGCGGATAGACCTTTGTTGATGTCTTCGACGTGGGAGCGGGTGTCGGTGTTGATCTCGCGGTTGTGGCTGGACGCGCCCACCGGACTCAAGGCGTTACTGAATGCCGGGCTGAGGGACTTGCTGACCACGCCGTTGGGCCCATCGTCGTGGGACTGTTGGTAGTCGGCAATCAGCGTCAGCTTGAGGTCATCGTTCGGCGTGAATTCGAGCTTGCCGCGCACGCCCCGGTGGTTGTAACCGTTGACCTCCTGGCCGTTGTGTTCGTTGTCGACGTTGCCGTCGTAGCTGCCGAACAAGGTGCTGATCGAGCCCTTGAGCGTCTGCGGAATCAGCGTGCCGCCAATACCGAAACGGGTGCGGCTTTCGTTGCCGCTGTAGTAGGACTGATCGATGTAGCCGTGGGTCTCGGTGGTCGGCGCCTTGCTGGTGATGTTGAGCACGCCAGCCGAGGCGTTCTTGCCGAACAGCGTGCCCTGCGGGCCGCGCAACACTTCGACCCGTTCCAGGTCGAGCAAGTCGAGCGTGGCCTGCCCAGGCCGGGCGTAGACCACGCCGTCGATCACCGTGGCCACGGTTGGCTCGACCCCCGGCGAGGTGGAAATGGTGCCGACGCCACGGACGAACAGCGAGGTGTCCTTGTTCGACGCGCCAGTGCGGAAATTCAGCGACGGCACTTGCTGGACGATGCTCGCCACGCCGTTACGGTTATCCCGCTCCAGTTGCTCACCGTCGAGCACCGTGACCGCCACCGGGACCTTCTGCAACGACTCTTCGCGACGGGTGGCGGTCACCGTCACCGATTTGAGCGTGGGTTCCTGATCGCTGCTGTCGGCGGCAAAAGCGCCCGGAAGCGGCAGCGCGGCCAACCCGGCCAGCAGCCAGCCCAGATGATGTTTGCGTGGTGTCGCGGCGCGAATCGCTTGCGCCAGTGTCGGTGTCGCCCCAGGAATGTTGTGCATGCTCTGCCCGCTCGAAAAGTTGCCCTGGACCGCTGCCGTTCTGCGACGACAGGGCCTGTGAATATGTCTTGGGCATTCGCTCGAGCGAGTAGCAGACAGCGCGCCTTGTTAGCGCTAACATCACCAGTATCATCAGGCGACGCATAGACCGTCCAATACTGAAAAATTACTTTTATATGCTTTTTTGTTTTTTATAAGGACTTCCCGTTGAACGACGAAAAGCCTCGTAAACGCCGTGGCGCCGGGCGCGTCACGCTGAATACCGTCGCCCGCCAGGCCGGCGTCTCGGCGATTACCGTGTCGCGCTTCTTCAATCAGCCGGAACAGGTTTCGCCGGAGCGCCGTGAACGCATCGCCGCGGTCGTGGCCGAATTGGGTTACGTGCCGAACCTGGTGGCCGGCGGTTTGGCGTCGGCCCGAGGCAAGATCGTGGCCATGGTGATCCCAAACATTTCCGGGCCGATTTTCGCCAATACCATCCAGGGTTTCAGCGACACCCTCAGCCGCCACGGCTATCAGTTGTTGTTGGCGTCGAGCTATTTCAGTACCGAGCAGGAAGAAAACGCGGTGCGCGCCTTTCTCGGCTGGTCACCAGCCGCCCTGGTGTTGACCAGCCACTTCCACAGCGCCGGCACGGAAAAGATGATCGCCGACGCGGACATTCCGCTGATCGAGACCTGGGACTACCAGCCCGAGCGCGAGCCCATGCAAATCGGCTTTTCCCACTACGAGGTTGGTGTGACAGCGGCGCGCTATCTGCACGGCAAGGGTTATCGGCGAATCGCCTTCGTGCAGAACAGCGCCGCCGGTGACTTCAGTGCCCTGGAGCGGCGCGATGGCTACACGGCCACGCTACGGGAATTGGGCCTGGAGCCATGGGTGTTCGCACCGGACGCCGATCGCGCGCCGTTCGATGCCGGCAAACAAGCGATGCACACCCTGATGAACGCCTCGCCGCGCCCCGACGCGATCATTTTCGCCAACGACAACCTCGCCGCCGGTGGTCTGCTGGCCGGGCAACGCGCCGGTGTCAGGATTCCCCAAGACTGCGCCGTGCTGGGCTTCGGCGACTACCCCTTCGCCGAAATGCTCTTGCCCAGCCTGAGCACCATCAAGCCTCCCGCACTGGAGATTGGCGTCCTCGCCGCCACCCGCGTGCTGCAAAGCCTCGGCGTGCTGCCGGTGGAAGACGAGGTGCAGCGACTCAACTTGCTGGAGTGTCGGGTGATTGAGCGGGAAAGTAGCTGAGGACCCTGGTCAGACGGATAACTCGCGAAGCGCCGCTGCGGCCAGAAAACCAGACCTAGAGCTGTACCGCTTATCCCGACTGACCGTCTGATCGATTCGCTCGAGCAGTTGCTCAGGCAGCGTGGCATTGAAACGGACCGACCTACCGAAGTAAGGCGTGATATCAAACTCGACGACACCCCAAACACCGCCCGCGTAATCGGGATTATCGAGATGAACATCGATCTCACGAACCTGGGGCAACGGTTCGCCGTCGGTCACCAGCCCTTCATAGTGCAAAGCCAGGGCTTCCTTCACATTTTCGAACGCTTGCGAGACAGTGCTGCCCGCAGAAAAGCAACCCGGTACATCCGGGATGATCACTCCGTAGTCTGAGTCGGCATCCTTGTGCAGCACGACCGGGAATTTCATGTCGATGTGTCCTTCCTCAAATGCCCCGCCTTCGGGGAGCTCAAAGTCGAGCCTCATTTCAGACCCGCCTGTTTCAAAATGCTGTTGATCGTTCCTTTAGGAAGATCCGAATCAGGGTGCTTTATCGTCACCCTCCCTGGCTTGAACGAATGTTTGTATTGATGGTGACTGCCTCTCACGGCTACCAGATTCCAACCGTCCTCTTCGATCATCCTGATCATTTCCCTGCTTCGCATCACCTTCGTCCTTGTGGGCAGCATCTGCCGAGCACGTTACGCGACACAAGGATATGAATACACACCATACACACAATGATAAATATTAGACCAAGAATGACGACAGGAAAGCGCTCGACGCTAAACCGCCCCCGCAAACACCTCCCCCAACCAATCCACAAACACCCTCACCCGTGGCGACAGGTGGCGGTTGTGCGGGTAGAGGACTGAGACCGGCATCGGTGGCGGCGGGGTGTCGATGAGGACTTCCTTGATCAGCCCTTGGGCAATCTGGGTTTGCATGCGGTACTGCGGGCATTGGATCAGACCGAGCCCGGCAATGGCCGACGCCGCGTAGATCTCGGCGCCGAACACCGATACGGCGCCCTCGATGGCGACTTCCTTCAGTTGGCCATCGACTATGAATTCGAACGGGAACAACTTGGCGGTGGTGCGCGAGACGTAGTTCACCGCACGATGGTGTTTCAGGTCGTCGAGGGTTTTCGGTTCGCCGTATTGGCGCAGATAGGCCGGGCTGGCGCAGGTGATCTGGCGCAAGTTGGCGACGCGTTTGCCGATCAGCGCCGAGTCGCTGAGATTACCGGCACGCAACACGCAATCGACGCCTTCGCCAATCAAGTCAACCAGGCGATCGGCCTCGCTGATCGACAACTCGATGTCTGGGTAGCGCGCCATGAATTGCGGCAAGGCCGGGATCACGAACTGCCGGGCCAAGGTGCCGTGCAAGTCCACGCGCAAGCGGCCCTTGGGCGCCACGCCACGGAATGCCAGTTCCGCCTCTTCCAGCTCCGCCAGCAACTGCACGCAACGCAAGTAATACGCCTCGCCGTCGAGGGTCGGGCGCACCTTGCGGGTGCTGCGTTCCAACAATCGGGTGCCGAGCCAGGCTTCGAACTGGTTCAGCGTATGGGTCAGCGTTGCCCTGGGCAGATTCAGGTCATCAGCGGCCCGGGTAAAGCTGCTGCGCTCGTAGATCCGCACGAACACCTTCATGGCTTTGACTTGATCCACGCTTGACTCCTGGCCATCGATTGTTGGCGATTATTGAACAGTCAAGGCAACTCTCGTGCATTTATCGGCCTGAGTAAACATGTGAATCTGGCTTCACAGCGCAACCTGCTCACCGTCCATAAGGATCACGTCATGAACACGCCCCTTTCTAAAGTCGCTCTCATCACCGGCGCCTCCCGCGGCATCGGCGCAATCATCGCCAAACAACTGGCCAGCGAGGGTTACACCGTGGCGATCAACTTCGCCAACAGCGCCACCGAAGCCTCGAAGCGGGTGGTTGAACTGCGCCAGGCTGGGCATCAGGCCATGGCCGTCAAGGCCGACGTGGCGAACGCTGAAGACGTGCGCCGGATGTTTGATGAAGTCGAGGCGCAACTGGGCAAGATCGACGTGCTGATCAACAACGCCGGCATCCTCAAGGTGTTGCCGCTGGCCCAGCACAGCGACGGGCTGTTCGACCAGAACTTCAACATCCACGCTCGCGGCACCTTCAACACCCTGCGCGAAGCCGCCACCCGCCTGAACAGCGGCGGGCGGATCGTTAACTTCTCCAGCAGCACGGTCGGCCTCAACCTGCCGGGCTACGCGGTGTACATCGCCAGCAAAGCGGCGGTGGAATCCCTGACCCAGGTGTTCGCCAAGGAAATGCGCGGCCGCAACATCACGGTCAACGCCGTCGCCCCCGGCCCCGTCGCCACCGACCTGTTTTTGCACGGCAAAAGTGAAGAGCAAATCCAGACCTTCGCCAAAATGGCCCCACTGGAACGCCTCGGCCAACCGGAAGATATCGCCAAGGTCGTGTCGTTCCTGGTCAGCCCGGCGGCGGATTGGGTGAATGGACAAATCCTGCGGGCCAATGGTGGGCTGGTCTGAACCACGTCATCCACTCTAGAAAGGAATGCTGACCATGAACCACCCAACCCAACTCCCCGCCCGCAGTGGGCAATCGACACTGATGTTCACCCTGTTTACCGCAGTCGCCGCCACCACCGCCGCAGTGGCCGCCGGTTCTAGCTTGCTGTTGACCCTGCCGGTGTGGGCCATGTTCATTGGCTGGGTAGCGTTTTTCAGCCGTGGCCTGACCTGGCGCGATGGCTTGGTGAACCTGGGATGCGTGTCGATGGGTATCGCCTTCGGCATGGGCGCGGCACTGAGCGTTAGCACGCTGACGCCGAGCCTGGGTTTTTTCGCCCTGCCAGTGGTCGTGTTTGTCGTGGCGATGATCGTGGTGTCGCTGCGGGCCCTGCGGGTAATGAACAATCTGATCGCTTACTTTCTCGGCTTGATCGCCTACTTTGCCGCGCATCTGGAGCCCTCCCTGGAAAGCTTTGCCCAACTCGGCGGAGCCAGCAGCCTCGGGTCCTTCGCGGGCTGGCTATCCCATGCCGTACAGCAACGTCTGGTTCGTCGGACCTGAAGAGCCAAACCGGAGCTGCTCCATCGCTGGTCCGAGTCATTAATCAGGCTTCTCCCCAATGGGCTAAACCCAGGAGTTCGCGATGCACCCGTCACCGACTAAAACCCTGCTGATCCCAGCACTGGCGCCGCTGTATCGACTCGGCGAACCCTTGGCCTACGCATTGCTGCGCGCCGGTTACGGGGTGATCATGCTGACGCACGGCCTGCCAAAATTGCTCGGCCAGTCCCACGGTTCGATGGCCGATCCGATGGCTGCGTCGGTCAGGTTGATCGAGAACGCTTTACACCTGCCGATGCCGCAGCTGATCGGCCTGCTGATCGCGTTACTGGAAGCAGGCGGCGGCGCGCTGCTGGTCCTCGGGTTGGGCACGCGCCTGGTGGCGCTGCTGATGGGCCTGCAGATGCTGACCATCTCATGGCTACTGGGGCCGACCTGGCCGTGGATCGATCGCGGCATTGAATACCCGGTGCTGATGGCGCTGCTGTCGTTCTACATCATGTTCCGTGGAGCAGGACGTTATTCCCTCGACCACACTGCAGGTCGAGAACTCTGAACATCATCGCGAGGACTTCACTATGCACACCACCATCATCATCGCCTTCGGCCTGGCCTTGCTCGCCCTGATGCTGTTCATCGGCGAACGCATCGGCTTCAGTCGCCAGACCATGACTTACGGCTTCGTCGTCCTGTGGCTGGCGCTGACGGTGATCAACGGCGCCATCGGCATGGCCCGCGCCGGCCAGTCGCTGGGCAGCGAACTGGCGATTGGCGCGCTGGTGTTCGGCGTGCCGGTGCTGGCGCTGGCGCTGTTCATGCGTTGGAGCGCCGAGAGTTGATCAGCGCACCAGGTGCAGGAACTGCATGTGCCGTTCGTATTGGTCGAGGATGTCGTTGATCACCTGTTCCTTGGTGTAGCCCACCAGATCGTAATCCTGGCTGCCCTCGCTCAAATGCACCTCGGCGCGGTAATAACGGCGGTTGTTGAGTTGCTTGGAGCCCATGCCGCCACGGGCAAAGGACGGCGTGAAGTAACCGCGCATCTGCACTTGGTAGATGAACGGATGTTCTTCGCCATGGCCGATTTCCAGGCTGACGCTGTCGTTGGCCGGGTCTGGTTGCGCGACTACGTTGAGCCCCTTCTCGACGAACACCGCCGTCACGTCTTCGATTGCCGGGCGCACGGTAGTTTCGAGGAAGCGATAGACCTCATCCCGCGACGGGAAATGCACCGCCTGACTCAGGCGCTGGCGCCAACCGCCGCGTCGTGCGCCCGACACCGGCGCCAGGGAATGCAACTGGGCGATCTGCTTCTGCGATTCCAGGTAGAACGCCTTGTGCAGGCCCCACATCATCAGCAGCAAGATCATCGAGAACGGCAACGAGGTGAGCACCACCGCAGACTTCAGCGCATCGATGCTGCCGGAGAACAGCAGTGCGCTGGTGACCAGCGCCGTCATCGCGCCCCAGAATACCCGCAGCCATTTCGGCCCGTCTTCATCCGGGTTGCCACCCTTGGCCGACAGTGTCGACAGCACCACGGTGCCGGAGTCGGCAGAGGTGACGAAGAACACGAAGCTGATGAACACCGTCACCGCGATGACGGTCTTGCTCCAGGGGTAAGTTTCCAGCAGCAGGTACAGGCTCATCGACGGGTTATCGAGGGCCGACATGCCCAGCGCCGTCATGCCGTGATTGAGCACCTGATCGATGGCACTGTTGCCGAAGATCGACATCCACGCCAAGGTGAAACCAAGCGGAATCAGCAGCACGCCGAAGACGAATTCGCGGATGGTCCGGCCCCGGGAAATCCGCGCGATGAATAGCCCCACGAACGGCGACCAGGCAATCCACCAGGCCCAATAGAACACCGTCCAGCTGCCCAGCCAGTCGCTGGGTTTGTTGTAGGCGTAGAGGTCGAAACTCTTCATCGGCAGCGCGCCGAGGTAGTCGCCGATGTTCTGGATCAGGGTGTTGAGCAGGTGCTGGGTCGGCCCGGCGAACAACACGAACAGCAGCAGCGCGCAGGCCAGCAGCATGTTGATGTCGGACATCACTCGCACGCCTTTATCGACCCCGGACACCGCGACCAGGATCGCCGCGCCCATCATCAGGGTGATCAAACCCACCTGAATCCAATGGGTGTGGGCGACGCCGAACAGGTAGTCCAGGCCCGAATTGAGGTGCAGCACGCCGAAGCCCATGTCGGCGCCCAAACCGAACACCGTGGCGATGATGCCGAAGCCATCCACTGCGTAACCGATGGGGCCGTTGATGCGCTTGCCGATCAGTGGGTATAGCGCCGAACGCAGGGCCAGCGGCAGGTTATGCCGGTAGGCGAAATAGGCCAGGGCCATGCCGACGAACGCGAACACGCCCCAACCGTGCAGGCCCCAATGCAGGAACAGCACCTGCATCGCCTGACGCGCCGCCTCGGCACCGCCCGCCTCGCCTTGCGGCGGTTGCACCAGATGGGTCAGCGGTTCGGACACACAGAAGAAAAACAGCGTGATGCTGATCCCCGCCGCGAACAACATGCCGGCCCAGGACAGGTAACTGAATTCGGGCTCGTCGTGGTCGGCACCGAGTTTGATCTTGCCGTAGCCCGATACCGCGGTGACCACCACGAAGACCAGATACAGGGTCATCGCCAGCATGTAGTACCAGCCCACCGTGTTGGCGGCCCAGTTTTGCGCCGCCAGCAACCAGGCACCGGCCTGCTCCGGCAGGGCGATCACCACCACGCCGAACAACAGAATGAACGTCGCCGCGAAGTAAAACACCGGCGGATTCATGCGGACCTGGCCGCTGGCGGGGGTCGACGATGCACTCATGAACCGTGCACCTCAAACGCTGGAAACGTGGCTGTAAAACTCAGACTCAGCAAAGGCAAGCCTCCTGTTGTGAGCGGGCAGCGAACCGCCGGTTTAACTTGAATGAGCGTTCAAGTTAAACATGGATAGGGTGCTAAGGACTAATCGCAAGGCTCGGCGGTACTGGGAGTACGCTAGCTCAAGGAAGGGTAAGAGGCGGGATTTAGGGGAAGATCGTTCCCACGCCGAGCGTGGGAACGATCAGATCTCGACGCTTATTTCTGCGTCCCATCATCATGCTGCAAGTTCGCCTGGGTCAGGTTGCAACCCGCCGGCACGCTGCGGGTCAGCCACACGTTGCCGCCGATGGTCGAGCCCTTGCCGATGGTGATGCGTCCCAGGATGGTCGCGCCGGCATAGATCACCACATCGTCCTCGACGATCGGATGCCGCGGATGGCCCTTCTGCAACTGGCCATCCTCGTCCGCCGGAAAGCGCTTGGCGCCCAGCGTCACGGCCTGATAGATGCGCACGCGCTCGCCGATGATCGCGGTTTCGCCGATCACCACACCGGTCCCATGGTCGATGAAGAAGCTGCGGCCGATCTGCGCGCCCGGGTGGATGTCGATACCGGTGGCCGAGTGGGCGATTTCCGCGCTGATCCGCGCCAGCAACGGCAGCCCGGCGCGGTATAGATGATGGGCCAGGCGATGGTGAATCACCGCGAGGATGCCCGGGTAGCAGAGCAGCACTTCATCGACACTGCGGGCCGCCGGGTCGCCGTGGTACGCGGCCAGCACGTCGGTGTCGAGCAACGTGCGCAACCCCGGCAGGGCCAGGGCGAAGTCCTGGATGATGCGAATGGTGTTGGCCTCGACTTCGGTCTCGGCCTGGGCGCTGTGACGCGCAGCGTAGCGCAGTTCGAGCCGGGCCTGGGCGAGCAAGGCATTCAGGGCCACGTCCAGGGTGTGGCCGACGTAAAAGTCTTCACTTTCTTCGCGCAGATCCACTGGCCCGAGACGCATCGGGAACAAGGCCCCGCACAAGGCTTCGAGTATCTCGGCCATGGCCGCACGGGAGGGCAATTCGCGGCCGCCCTGCTCGCCGCTGGCCCGGCCATTTTGCGTACGCCACTGGTCGCGGGCTGTGCGCAGTTGGCTGACGATGGACTGCAATTGCCAATGGCTGGAACGCTCGCTCACGGTTAAAGACTCCTCACGGGCGGCCGGACAGTCGGGCCGCGTCAACGGCGCTACTTTACGGTACGGCCCTCGGGGCGAATTAAGAACCGATTGTGCTGAAACCATTACTGTTGGTTATAAGCGATTGACGGTTGCCCCGAGAAATTCGCCTGCCTATAGTCCAGACATCTCCTACCGCCAGTACGGACCCCATGATCAAACAACAGCTGGACCGCTTTACTCGCCTCGACCTGCTCGGTCAGCCCACCTCCCTGGAAAAACTCGAACGCCTGTCCGCTTGGCTGGGGCGCGATGTCTACGTTAAACGCGATGACCTGACCCCTCTGGCCATGGGCGGCAACAAGCTGCGTAAGCTCGAATACCTGGCCGCCGATGCCTTGGCCCAGGGCGCCGACACCCTGATCACCGCCGGCGCCTTGCAGTCTAACCACGTCCGCCAGACGGCCGCGCTGGCAGCCCAGTTGGGCCTGAGCTGCATCGCCCTGCTGGAAAACCCGATCGGCACCGACGACAGCAACTACCTGGGCAACGGCAATCGCCTGCTGCTGGATTTGTTCGACACCAAGGTCGAATTGGTCGAGAACCTCGACAACGCCGACGATCAACTGCAAGCCCTGGCCGACCGTCTGCGCAACAACGGCAAGAAACCCTACGTGGTGCCGATTGGTGGCTCCAATGCCTTGGGCGCGTTGGGTTACGTGCGCGCGGGGCTGGAACTGGCGGAACAGATCAAGGACACCGGCCTGGAATTCGCCGCCGTGGTGCTCGCTTCCGGCAGCGCGGGCACCCACAGCGGCCTGGCGCTGGCCCTGAGTGAGGCGCTGCCGCAACTGCCGGTAATCGGCGTGACCGTGTCGCGCAGCGATGACGACCAGCGGCCCAAGGTCCAGGGCCTGGCGGAGCGTACCGCCGAGTTGCTTGGGGTCAGCCTGCCAGAGAGCTTCAAGATCGAACTGTGGGACGAATACTTCGCCCCGCGCTACGGCGAACCGAGCGCGGGTACGTTGTCCGCCATCAAATTGCTCGCCAGCCAGGAAGGCCTGTTGCTGGACCCGGTGTACACCGGCAAAGCCATGGCCGGCCTGCTCGACGGCATCGGGCGCGGGCGCTTCGATGAAGGACCGATCATCTTCCTGCACACCGGCGGCGCGCCGGCGTTGTTTGCATACAACACGGCGTTTTGATCAAGGTTGGTGTGGCGGGGTTTTTGAAGCTCGCCACACTTAACTCGGCTCGCGGCATATTCAATAAAAGAATAACAATCTGAATATTTATTATTTTCCAATCTAAAAACGCCATCATATAGTCTCGCCGACGGCGAATTTCCCGGGAGACGCATAGACTGCTTTAGGGCAGGATATTGCAGCCGTAAAAATCCCGGATTTGCCAACTTTCCTAAAGCGTCTTTCATAAGAAAACACAGGGGCTTGTCATGAATTTTTCCGCACTACGTCGAAATCTGCTGGTGGGTTCGCTGGGCCTGGCGCTGGGCGCCGGTCTGCTGGGGCAAGCGGTTGCCGGTGAGCAACTGCAAAAAATCAAGACCGCTGGCGTGATCAACGTCGGCCTGGAAGGTACTTATCCGCCGTTCAGCTTCGTCGATGCCGACGGCAAACTGGCCGGTTTCGAAGTCGAGTTCTCCGAAGCCCTGGCCAAAGAGCTGGGCGTGAAGGTCAAACTGCAACCGACCAAATGGGACGGCATCCTCGCGGCGCTGGAATCCAAGCGTCTGGACGCGGTGATCAACCAGGTGACCATCTCCGAAGAGCGCAAGAAGAAGTATGACTTCTCCGTGCCGTACACCGTTTCCGGTATCCAGGCACTGACCCAGAAGAAAGACGCCGGCAAGTTCAAGACCGCCGCCGACCTGTCGGGACACAAAGTCGGTGTGGGCCTGGGCACCAACTACGAGCAGTGGTTGAAAGAGAACGTCCCTGGCGCTGAAATCAAGACCTATGACGATGATCCGACCAAGTATCAGGACCTGCGCAACGGCCGTATCGAAGCCATCCTGGTAGACCGTCTGGCGGCGCTGGAACTGGTCGGCAAGACCAAGGACACCTTGGCCGTGTCCGGCGAACCGTTCTCCCGTCAGGAAGCCGGTATTGCCCTGCGCAAAGGCGAGCCTGAGCTGCTGGCGGCGGTGAACAAAGCCATCGAGAAACTGCGCGCCGACGGCACGCTGAAAAAAATCTCGGAAAAATACTTCAACGCTGACGTCACTCAATAATGGAAGAAGCTTTCCAACTCGCACTGGACTCCCTGCCCTTCCTGCTCAAGGGTGCCTACTACACGGTGATCCTGAGCCTGGGCGGGATGTTCTTCGGCCTGCTGCTGGGTTTCGGCCTGGCGCTGATGCGCCTGTCGCGCTTCAAGACCGTGAGCTGGATTGCCCGCGTCTACGTGTCGTTCTTTCGCGGCACGCCCCTGCTGGTGCAACTGTTCGTGATCTATTACGGCTTGCCGCAAATAGGTCTCGAACTGGATCCGCTGCCGGCGGCCCTGATCGGCTTCTCGCTGAACATGGCCGCCTATGCGTGTGAAATCCTTCGGGCCGCGATCAGCTCCATCGAGCGCGGCCAATGGGAAGCCGCCGCCAGCATCGGCATGACCCGCGCGCAGACCCTGCGCCGGGCCATCCTGCCGCAAGCGATGCGCACTGCTTTGCCGCCTCTGGGCAACAGCTTCATCTCGCTGGTCAAGGACACCGCGTTGGCGGCGACCATCCAGGTGCCGGAGCTGTTTCGCCAGGCGCAGTTGATTACCGCGCGGACTTTCGAAGTCTTCACCATGTACCTTGCCGCCGCGCTGATCTACTGGGTCCTCGCCAGTGTCCTCGCACACTTGCAGAACCGGCTGGAAGAGCGGGTCAATCGGCATGACCAGGAGTCCTGACCCATGATTGTCGTGGAAAAACTGACAAAGCAATTCAAGGGTCAAGTGGTGCTCAACGGCATCGATCTGGAGGTCAAGGAAGGCGAGGTCGTGGCGATCATCGGGCCCAGCGGTTCGGGCAAGACCACCTTCCTGCGTTGCCTGAATTTCCTCGAGGAACCCAGCAGCGGCCGGATCAAGGTCGGCGACATCGAAATCGATGGCAGCCGTCCGCTGAACCAGCAGCAAGGCCTGGTGCGTCGCTTGCGCCAGCACGTGGGTTTCGTGTTCCAGAACTTCAACCTGTTCCCCCATCGCACCGCGTTGGAAAACGTCATCGAAGGCCCGATCGTGGTGAAGAAAGTGCCACGGGAGGACGCCATTGCCCTGGGCAAAAAGCTGTTGGCCCGGGTCGGCCTGGCGGGCAAAGAGGACGCTTACCCGCGTCGTCTGTCCGGCGGTCAGCAACAGCGCGTGGCGATTGCCCGGGCGCTGGCGATGGAACCGGAGGTGATCCTGTTCGACGAGCCAACCTCGGCCCTCGACCCGGAACTGGTGGGCGAAGTCCTGGCGACCATTCGCAGCCTGGCTGAAGAGAAACGCACCATGGTGATCGTCACCCACGAAATGAGCTTTGCTCGGGACGTGGCCAACCGTGTGGTGTTTTTCGACAAGGGTGTGATTGTCGAGCAGGGCGAAGCCAAGGCGTTGTTTGCCAACCCGAAGGAAGAGCGCACCAAACAGTTCCTCAGCAAGTTCCTCGGTGCGGGCGGACATCACTAGATTAATTGAGAGCAACTTCCAGGGACGGAAGTTACTTCATAGCGCGCCATGACTTATTGCCCCCCCTTGCTATTACCCCCTCACACTTCCTGCGTTTATTACCGTCACTGCCTGAACATTAGTTTTTATTTCAAAGTGCGGTACATATCTATACCTCGCAACACCTGAAAACCTTTTAATCTCTTGCCCAAGCCTGACCCGCGCCTTGCTCTACACATCGGCTAATCAGGCACAAAAACCCAAACCCTTGCGGTAAAACTCGACAAAACGATGCAGCTTATTAACTTACGCGTGTAGGAAATTTCTGAATAGAAGGTAATCACCCTATTAACTAATCGACTCTATTGACACTTATTCAACGGCGCTCTTATCTATTCTCCATCAGGCGCCTTTCACCACTTCCACTCATTATTAAACTTTACCAATAATGATTAGTTTTGTTGCTCGGTAATTCACGCCTTTGATCTTTCAGAAACGGACTTCGCTGCGAAGCTTCAAGGAGAACACCATGACAAGCCTCACTCACACACCCGAATTGGCGGCACCGACGCTGGCGCAACCCTCCAGAACCAGCATCAACATCACGTCCGCCGCACACCTGTTGATCAAGATCGCGCCGTATCGCGGCATGGACGAAGGCGACCTGATCGAGTTGTTCTGGGACAACTGCTACGTCGCGTCAAAAGTGCTGACGGCCGCTGACGTAGACCAGACTATTAGCCTGCGGGTCCCGGAAAGCTTTATCACCAACGGCTCGTCGCGCGTGCATTACCGGCTGATGCAGGTCGGCCACGGGTCGGCGCTGTCACCGGCGACGCGAGTCCAGGTCAAGCTCGATTGCCCGGGCGGTCAACCCTCCGCCCTGAGCGGCGATGAAAACCAGCGCCTGGCGCCGGTGGCTATCCCGGACACCATTCGCCGCCAGGGCGTCAACCCGAACCAGATCAAACGTGGCGTGCCGCTGACCATCGAGCCCTACGTGAACATGGCGGCCGGCGACGCCATCACCCTGCGCTGGGGCGACGTGCGCATGGACCTGCCGCCCGTCAAGGCCAGCGCGGTGGGCCAGCCGATCAATGTCTGGGTCCCTCCGGCGATCATCCTTGAAGCCGGCGAAGACCTACGCCTCGAAGTGACTTACTGCATCCTCGACCGGGCCGGTAACAACTCCCGCTGGGCGCCGGCCCGCACCTTGAAAATCGGTTGCGCCAACCCGTACCTGAAAGTGCCGCCGAAAGAGCTGTTGATGGCCGCCGAAGACCGTCGCCCATGAGTCTGGCCAAGGGCCCCAGGGTGAAGGGGCCCTTTGCGCTGGTGCGGGAGTTCACCTTCTATGCATATTCCTAAAAGTTAGTTTATTAATTTTTTATACACGCTTAGGGTATATAGACCGGACCACCGGACATTCTTGGCTTTTCGATATCGCCGTCACGAGCGGCGTTTTCCCTGAGATGTGAGGTAGGTATGGTCAGAATCACCCCGGTGCGGATCGCCAGGGCATTGCGTGCAGCCACGGAGCGGCACTGATGTCTAACCTGGCAGAAACACCCGTCCAGCACAGCGACGTGGACATCGCTCCGCTGTTGTTGCCCGCGCTTATCCTGCGCAACGACGCCCAAGCCCTCAAAGCCGCCCATGACCTGGCCACCGTGGCCCGTCAGCAAGCCGCTAAACGCGATCGGCAGCGCAAACTGCCGTGGTCGGAAGTCGAACAATTCACCCGCAGCGGCCTCGGCAGCATCGCCATCCCGCGGGAGTACGGTGGTCCGCAAGTGTCCTTCGTCACCATTGCCGAAGTCTTCGCGATTATTTCCGCGGCCGACCCGGCCCTGGGGCAAATCCCGCAGAACCAGTTCGGCATCCTCAACCTGTTGCAGCACACCGCCAGCGAACGGCAGAAGAAACAGCTGTTCCAAAGCGTGCTCGACGGCTGGCGGATCGGCAATGCCGGCCCCGAACGCGGTAGCAAAAACACCCTGGAACTCAAGGCGCGCATCACCGCTGACGGTGACGGCTACGTGATCAACGGCCAGAAGTTCTATTCCACGGGCGCGCTCTTTGCGCACTGGGTCGCCGTCAAAGCGCTCAACGACGACGGCAAGCAAGTCATGGCCTTCGTGCGCCGGGGCAGCCCAGGCTTACGGATCGTCGATGACTGGTCGGGTTTCGGCCAGCGCACCACCGCCAGCGGTACCGTGCTGCTCAACAACGTCCCGGTCGACGCCGAACTGGTGGTGGACAACTGGCGCGTGAATGACAGCCCGAATATCCAGGGCGCCGCCTCGCAGTTGATCCAGGCTGCCATCGACGCCGGCATCGCCCGTGGCGCCATCGATGACGCCATTGAGTTCGTCAAGACCCGCGCCCGCCCTTGGATCGACGCCCAGGTGGAACGCGCCAGCGACGACCTCTACGTGATCGCCGACATTGGCAAACTGAAAATCGAACTGCACGCCGCCGAGGCGCTATTGCGCAAGGCCGGCAAAGTGCTCGATCAGGTCAGCGCCGCGCCCGTCACCGCCGAGTCCGCCGCGCGCGCCTCGATCGCGGTGGCCGAAGCCAAGGTGCTGACCACTGAAATCGCCCTGCAAGCCAGCGAAAAACTCTTCGAACTGGCCGGCAGCCGCGCCACCCTCGCCGAATTCAACCTCGACCGCCATTGGCGCAACGCACGGGTGCACACCCTCCACGATCCGGTGCGCTGGAAATACCACGCCATTGGCACCTATCGCTTGAACGGCACCTTGCCGGCTCGCCACTCCTGGATTTAACGACCAGACATCTGGAGAAATAGATGACTTTTTCCCAACACGTCGCGGTCATTACCAGCGATGAGCAAGCCCTGATTGTCGCCACCGACCTGGCGGAAGATTTCCGCCGCGACAGCGCCCTGCGCGACCGTGAACGGCGTTTACCGCATGCGGAGCTGGAAGTGTTTTCCCGCTCTGGCCTGTGGGGCATCAGCGTGCCCAAGGCGTACGGCGGCGCGGGCGTTTCCAACGTCACCCTGGCCAAGGTCATCGCCTTGATCTCCCAGGCCGACGGCTCACTCGGGCAGATTCCGCAAAACCATTTCTACGCCCTCGAAGTGTTGCGAGTGAACGGCAGCGCCGAACAGAAAACCCGCCTGTACGCCGAGGTCCTCGCCGGCCAGCGTTTCGGCAATGCCTTGGCGGAACTGGGCACCAAGACCGCCCATGATCGGGTCACCCGCATGACCCGCGACGGCGATGGCTATCGCATCAACGGCCGCAAGTTCTACGCCACCGGGGCGATTTACGCCCAGCGCATTCCCACTTCGGTGGTGGACGAGCACGGCGTGCAGCAACTGGCCTTCGTCCCGCGCAACAGCAAGGGCTTGAGCGTGGTCGATGACTGGAGCGGTTTTGGCCAGCGCACCACCGGCAGCGGCTCGGTGGTGTTCGAGGAGGTGTTCGTCGCTGCCGAAGACGTGATCCCGTTCCAGAGTGCTTTCGAGCGCCCGACCCCGGTCGGACCGCTGGCACAGATTCTTCACGCCGCCATCGACACCGGCATCGCCCGCGCCGCTTATGAAGACGCACTGCATTTCGTACGCACGAAAACCCGGCCGTGGATTGACTCGGGCAACGACAAAGCCACCGAAGACCCGCTGACCCTGAAGAGTTTCGGCCACCTGAGCGTGCGCCTGCACGCCGCCGAAGCCCTGCTCGAACGCTCCGGCGAATACCTTGACAAGGCCCAGGCCGAGACCAACGCCGAGACCGTCGCCGCCGCGTCGATTGCCGTCGCCGAGGCCCGTGCCCTCAGCACCGAAATCTCCCTCGCCGCCGGCAGCACCCTGTTCGAACTGGCCGGCAGCCAGGCGACCCTGGCCGAACACGGCCTCGACCGCCACTGGCGCAATGCCCGGGTGCACACCCTGCACGACCCGGTGCGCTGGAAGTATCACGCGGTGGGCAATTACTACCTCAACGAGGCCAACCCGCCGCTGCGGGGGACCATCTGATGAGCCTGAAAAAGAAGATCCTGCTCAACGCGTTCAACATGAACTGCATCGGCCACATCAACCATGGCCTGTGGACGCATCCACGGGACAATTCGACCCAATACAAGACGCTGGCTTATTGGACCGAACTTGCGCAGTTGCTGGAGCGCGGGTTGTTCGACGGTCTGTTCATCGCCGACATCGTGGGCGTGTACGACGTCTATCAGCAGTCGGTGGACGTGCCGCTCAAAGAGTCGATTCAGTTGCCGGTCAACGACCCGCTGCTGTTGGTCTCGGCCATGGCCGCGGTGACGAAAAACCTCGGCTTCGGCCTCACCGCCAACCTCACCTACGAGCCGCCGTACCTGTTCGCCCGGCGCATGTCGACCCTCGATCACTTGAGCAGCGGCCGCGTCGGCTGGAACATCGTCACCGGCTACCTCGACAGCGCCGCCAAGGCCATGGGTCTGACGGAACAGGTCGAACACGACCGCCGCTACGACCAGGCCGACGAGTACCTGGACGTGCTCTACAAACTCTGGGAGGGCAGTTGGGAGAACGGCGCGGTGATCAACGATCGCCAGCAACGGGTCTACGCCCGACCGGAGAAAGTGCACAAGGTCGAGCACCAGGGCGAGTTCTATCAGGTCGAGGGTTATCACCTCTGCGAACCGTCGCCACAACGCACGCCGGTGCTGTTCCAGGCCGGCAGTTCCGATCGCGGCTTGCTGTTTGCCGGTCGACATGCCGAGTGCGTGTTCATCAGCGGCCAGAACAAACCGGCGACCAAAGTGCAGGTGGACAAGGTCCGCGCCAGTGCGGTGGAGGCCGGACGCAACCCCGAGGACATCAAGGTGTTCATGGGCCTCAACGTGATCGTCGGCGAGACCGAAGAAGCCGCCTGGGCCAAGCACGCCGAATACCTGAGCTACGCCAGCGCCGAAGCCGGGGTCGCGCATTTTTCCGCGTCCACCGGCATCGATTTCTCCGAATACGAACTCGACGAACCGATCCAGTACGTCAAGAGCAACGCCATCCAGTCCGCCACCAAGAACCTGCAAAACAACGACTGGACCCGGCGCAAATTGCTCGAGCAACACGCCCTCGGTGGCCGCTACATCACCGTGGTCGGCTCGCCCCGGCAAGTGGCCGACGAACTGGAATCCTGGATCGCCGAAACCGGCCTGGATGGCTTCAACCTGACCCGCATCGTCACCCCGGAAAGCTATGTCGACTTTATCGACCTGGTGATTCCGGAACTGCAACGGCGCGGCTCGTACAAGACTGCTTATGACCACGGCACCTTGCGCGAGAAGTTGTTTCGCGGGGAAGCACAACTGCCTGAGCAACATACCGGCTCGGCATTCCGACGCTAAAAGCTTCGCGAGCAGGCTCGCTCCCACAGGGGAATGCATTCCAAATGTGGGAGCGAGCCTGCTCGCGAAGGCGCCCGACCAAACACCCAATATCTAAGCACTGACTGGAAAAACCACCATGACCAAGAAACTCCTCAGCCACCCAGTCAAAGCACTGGCCCTGGCCCTCGGCCTGTTCAGCTCCGTCACCTTCGCCGCGGACGCGCCGTTGAAAATCGGCACCACCGCCGCCTTCGCCATTCCCCTTGAAGCCGCCGTCGAAGAGGCCGGCAAACAGGGTTTGAAAGTCGAGCTGGTGGAATTCACCGACTGGATCGCGCCCAACGTCAGCCTTGCCGCCGGCGATATCGACGTGAACTACTTCCAGCACATTCCGTTTCTGGAAAACGCCAAGGCCGCCGCCGGGTTTGACCTGGTGCCGTTCGCGCCCGGGATCATCAACAACGTTGGCCTCTACTCGAAGAAATACAAAAGCTTCGACGAGTTGCCCGAAGGCGCCAGCGTGGCCATCGCCAACGACCCGATCAACAGCGGTCGCGGCCTGCAACTGCTGGCCAAGGCGGGCCTGATCACCCTGAAACCGGGAGTCGGCTATAAAGCCACCGAAGACGACATCATCGCCAACCCGAAGAAGATCAAAATCCTCCAGGTCGAAGCCGTGCAACTGGTGCGCGCCTATGACGACGCCGACCTGGTGCAGGGCTACCCGGCCTATATCCGCCTGGCCAAGACCTTCGATGCCGGCTCGGCGCTGCTGTTCGACGGCCTCGACCACAAGGAATACGTGATCCAGTTCGTGATCCAGCCAAAAAGCAAAACCGACCCACGGCTGATCAAGTTCGTCGACATCTACCAGCACTCGCCCGCCGTGCGCGCCGCCCTGGATAAAGCCCACGGCAAGCTGTATCAAGCCGGTTGGGAAAGCTGAACATGAGCGCTGCCACTCAACTGAAGCTGGAGATTCCGGCCCCTCACAACGCCGAGCACACCGAGCTGCACCCTGAGCTCAACCGTGCCCACGTGCGCTTCATCGGCCTCGGCAAAACCTACGACGGCGCCCAAGGTCCGGTCGCGGCGCTGCACAGCATCGACCTGGCGGTGCAGCGCGGTGAGGTGTTCGGCATCATCGGCCGCAGCGGTGCCGGCAAGTCGTCCCTGATCCGCACCATCAACCGCCTCGAACAACCGAGCAGCGGGCGCGTGCTGATCGACCAAGTGGACATCGGCGACTTCAACGAAGATCAACTGGTCGCCCTGCGCCGACGGATCGGCATGATCTTCCAGCACTTCAACCTGATGTCGGCCAAGACGGTGTGGCAGAACGTCGAGTTGCCGCTGAAAGTCGCCGGCGTGCCCAAGGACAAACGCGAGCAAAAAGTCCGCGAGTTGCTGGAGCTGGTGGGTCTGCAAGAGAAACACAAGGCTTACCCGGCGCAGCTGTCCGGCGGCCAGAAACAGCGCGTCGGCATCGCCCGGGCGCTGGTGCACGACCCCGAGATTCTGCTGTGTGACGAAGCCACCTCGGCGCTCGATCCGGAGACCACGCAATCGATTCTCGGCCTGTTGCGCGAGATCAATCAGCGCCTGGGCTTGACCATCATCCTGATCACCCACGAGATGGCGGTGATCCGCGACCTCTGCGACCGCGTGGTGGTGCTCGAACACGGGCGAATTGTCGAGCAAGGCCCGGTGTGGGAAGTGTTTGGCAACCCGCAACATGACGTCAGCAAAACCCTGCTCGCGCCGCTGCAACACGCCTTGCCGGAAGAACTGCAAAGCCGCTTGCTGCCTCAGCCTCAATCGGCGGACGCAGCGGTAGTGTTGCGTCTGCGATTCACCGGCAGCGCCAGCGACGAACCGGACCTGGCGGCGCTGTTCGCAGCGCTCGGCGGTCGGGTGCGTTTGCTACAGGGTGGCGTGGAACGGATCCAGGGCCATGCGCTGGGCCAGTTGCTGTTGGCGGTGAAAGGCTCGTCCCTCGGCGCCGACGAATTGCGTCAGCGCGCCAGCCAATGGGCGCAACAGGCGGAGGTGCTTGGTTATGTGGGTTGATCGCTTGGTCCAAGGCTTTATCGACACCTTCCTGATGGTCGGCGTGTCGTCGTTGATCGCGCTGTTGGCGGGGATTCCCATGGCGGTGATCCTGGTCACCAGTTCCAAGGGCGGCATCTACGAGGCGCCGACGCTGAACCGGGTGCTCGGCGCGTTTGTGAATCTGTTCCGCTCGATCCCGTTCCTGATTCTGATGGTGGCGCTGATTCCCTTCACCCGCCTGATCGTCGGCACGACTTACGGCGTGTGGGCGGCCGTAGTGCCGCTGACCATCGCCGCCACGCCGTTCTTCGCGCGGATCGCGGAAGTCAGCCTGCGGGAGGTCGACCACGGCCTGATCGAAGCCGCCCAAGCCATGGGCTGCCGCCGCTGGCACATCGTCCGCCACGTGTTGCTGCCCGAAGCCCTGCCCGGCATCGTCGGCGGCTTCACCATCACGCTGGTAACCATGATCAATTCCTCGGCCATGGCTGGGGCAATTGGTGCCGGTGGCTTGGGCGACATCGCCTATCGCTACGGTTACCAGCGCTTCGACAGCCAGATCATGCTGATCGTGATTGTGCTGCTGGTGGTGCTGGTGGCGGCGATTCAGTTGGGCGGGGATCGATTGGCGCGGGGGTTGAACAAGCGCTGATGCACAGGTTGTTGCCCTTGTGATGAGGGAGCTTGCAACGTTGTGATTTTTTGTGAGAGCTGCGCGCTCAAGGCGGAGCAAGTCCCCTCGCCACAGGTCAGTGGGGTATATTCGCCACTTTCCCATTGCCCGCGCAGCCGATCACACATGAAACAGACCGTCGACGACCTCAACCAGATCACCAGCCGGACCCTGGACCATTACAACTCGGTCGCCGAGAGTTTCCGCGAGGGCACCCGCGACCACGACGTCAGCCAGAACATCGACGCCTTGTTGCGGCATGTCCAGGGTGCCGCGCCGCTGAGCATTTTGGATTTCGGCTGCGGCCCGGGCCGTGACCTGCAAACGTTTACCCGCCTCGGTCATACCGCTGTCGGCCTCGACGGTTCCGCGGAGTTTGCGCGCATGGCGCGCCAGGACAGCGGCTGCGAGGTCTGGCAGCAGGACTTCCTGAAGCTGGATTTGCCGGCGGCACGCTTCGACGGGATTTTTGCCAACGCGGTGTTGTTCCACATCCCACGCCAGGAATTGCCCCGCGTGCTCAAGCAATTGCACGCCGCATTGAAGCCAGCGGGTGTGCTGTTCAGCTCCAACCCGCGGGGCGAGAACCAGGAGGGCTGGAACGGACCGCGATACGGCTCGTACCACGACCTTGAGGCGTGGCAAGCGCTGTTGACCGAGGCTGGGTTTGTCGAGCTCGAACACTACTACCGCCCGGCAGGGCTGCCACGGGAGCAGCAGCCTTGGTTGGCGAGTGTCTGGCGTAAGGTGTGAAGAATTTGGATATGTGTCGCTTGAACTGACGCCATCGCGGGCAAGCCCGTTCCCACAGGGATATGCGTCGTTCACAAAACCTGTGGGAGCGGGCTTGCCCGCGATTAGAGTGCGAAGCACTCTGCCCTACTTCGCGTCTTTCTGCGGCTCACGAATCTTGTACCAGGCTACGTACAGCGCGGGTAAGAACAGCAGCGTCAGCAAGGTCGCGATGATGATGCCGCCGATCATCGCGTAGGCCATCGGCCCCCAGAACACTTCCCGGGCAATCGGGATCATCCCCAGGCTCGCCGCCGCCGCCGTCAGCAGGATCGGTCGGCGCCGGTGTTCGGTGGCTTCGACCACCGCGTCCCACGGCGTGTAGCCGTCCTTCTCGTAGGCGTCGATCTGTGTCACGAGGATCACCGAGTTGCGGATGATGATGCCGATCAACGCCAGAATCCCGAGAATGGCCACAAAGCCCATCGGCGTGCCGGTCGGCACCAACGCCAGGACCACGCCGATCAAGCCGAGCGGCGCGACACTGGCCACCAGGAACAGCTTCTGCACACTGTGCAACTGGATCATCAGGAAGGTCGCCATCAAAAACAGCATCAACGGCACGACCTTGGCAATCGGTCCCTGGGCCTTGCCGCTTTCCTCGACGGTGCCGCCGGTGGCGACCTTGTAACCCACCGGCAACTCGGCGGCGAACTGGTCGATAGTTGGCTTCAGCTCTTTCACCAGATCGGTCGGCTGAATCTCGTCGCGCACCGAGGCCTTGATGGTGATCGTCGGCTTGCGGTCGCGGCGCCAGACCAGAGGCTGCTCCAACTCATACCGCACCGTGGCAAAGGCCAGCAACGGAATCGACGTGCCGCTCGACGTGACGATTTGCAGGTTTTGCAGGGTTTCCGGCGTGCCGCGCTCGGCGTCCACTGCGCGCCCGACGACGTTGATCAGGTAGATATCGTCATCCACCTGGGTTACCGGCGCGCCGACGACGATGCTGTTCATCAGGTTCGCCACATCCTCCGACGACAAGCCCAACTGCCGGGCCTTGTCCTGGGCAATGTCGATGCGCAGCACTTTGCCCGGCTCGTTCCAGTCGTAGATGATTTCGCCGATGTGCGAGTTCTCGTCCAGTTTGGTCGCCAGGGCAATAGCCTGTTTGCGCACCTGATCGATGTCCTTGCCGCTGACGCGGTACTGCACCGGCCGACCGACTGGCGGGCCCATTTCCAGGGCCTGCACGTAGCTGCCGATGCCGACGAACTCCTTGCGCAGGCGTTCACGCAGACGCTGGCTGAGGGCTGTGCGCGATTCCAGGCCTTTGCTGACGATCACCAGTTGTGCGTAATACGGGTTCTGCAATTGCTGGTCGAGGGGCAGGTAGAACCGGATCGCCCCTTCGCCGATATAGGTGCTCCAGCGCACCACGTCCGGATCGTCCTTGAGCGTCGCTTCCAGTTTGTCCACCGCTTTGCGGGTCTCGTTGATCGAGGCGTTTTGCGGCAGGTTGAGGTCGACGAGAATCTCGGGACGGTCCGAAGACGGGAAGAACTGGTTCTGCACAAAGCGCATGCAAAACACCGCGAGCACGAACAGCAGGATGGTGATGCCGATCGCCCACCAGCGATTGCGCATCGACCAGAGCATGCCCCCGTTGAATGCGCGGCCGATACGCCCGGGTTCGGCCTCATGGGGTTTCACGTTGGCGCTGAGGATGTGCACGCCGAGCACCGGCGCGAACAGCACCGCGACCACCCACGACACCAGCATCGCCACGGCAATCACCGCGAACAGGGTAAAGGTGTACTCCCCCGCCGAGCTGGCATTGAGGCCGATGGGCACGAAACCGGCCACGGTCACCAGGGTGCCGGTGAGCATCGGGAACGCGGTGGAGGTGTAGGCAAAGGTCGCGGCTTGCTCCTTGGTCTCGCCCATTTCCAGGCGCGTGACCATCATTTCCACGGTGATCATCGCGTCGTCCACCAACAGGCCGAGGGCGATGATCAGCGCACCGAGGGAAATCCGCTGCATGGTGATGCCGCTGTATTCCATGAACACAAAGACCATCGCCAGCACCAGCGGAATCGAGCACGCCACCACCAATCCGGCGCGCACCCCGAGGCTGACGAAGCTGACGATCAGCACGATCACCACCGCTTCGAACAAGGCGCTGGTGAAACCGCCCACGGCTTCTTCCACCACTTCCGCCTGGTCGGAAACGTTGTGCACGCCGACGCCCACCGGCAGGTCGGCGGTCAGGTCGGTCATGCGCAGGTGCAGGGCCTTGCCGAACTCCTGGATGTTGCCGCCCTTTTTCATGGCGATGGCCAGGCCGATGGCCGGGTGCCCGTTGAAGCGGAATTCCGGGGTGGCCGGGTCGACATAACCACGGCTGATTTCGGCGATGTCGGCCAAGCGATAGAAGCGGTCGTTGAGCCGCAGGTTGACGTCGGCCAGGTCTTTCTCCGAAGCGAACTGCCCCGAGGTGCGCACGGAAATCCGCTCCGGTCCGGCCTCGATTACCCCGGCCGGGGTCACTGCGTTCTGCGATTGCAGGCTCTGCACCACTTGCCGTTGATCGATGCCGAGGGCGGCGAGTTTGCGCGTGGAGAAATTCAGGTACAGCACTTCGTCCTGCTCGCCGACCATCTCCACCTTGCCCAGGCCCGGCACTTCGCGAATCTCGGCGCGAACTTGTTCGACGTAGTCACGCAGTTGGCGCATCGACAAGCCATCGGCGGTGAAGGCGTAGACCGAACCGTACACGTCACCGAATTCGTCGTTGAATCCCGGGCCTTGTATGCCTTGGGGGAAGTCGCCGCGAATGTCGTTGATCTTCTTGCGCACCTGGTACCAGATTTCCGGGATGTCCTTGGCGCTGGTGGTGTCGCGCAAGTAGACGAACACCGTCGACTCGCCGGGCCGCGTGTAGCTTTTCACGTAGTCGAGGGAATCGAGTTCCTCGAGTTTTTTCTCGATGCGGTCGGTGACCTGCTTGAGGGTTTCTTCCTGGGTCGCGCCAGGCCAGCGGGTCTGGATGACCATGGTCTTGATGGTGAACGAGGGGTCTTCCTCGCGGCCCAGGTTCATGTACGAAAACACGCCCATCAGCAACCCGACGAACATCAGGTACCAGACAAACGACTGATGTTTGATCGCCCACTCGGATAAGTTGAAACTCCCTTTCATCGCGGGCTGTCCTCATCGACTTTGACTTTCTGCCCCGGTTTGAGGCTGTTGACACCGGCACTCACGACCCGCTCGCCGGACTTGACGCCCGTGGCCAGGATCACCGTGGAGTCGGTGCGACTGACCAGGCTGACGTCCCGTGGGGACACCGTCTGGTTCTGCGTGTCGATGACCCAGATGCGGGTCTTGCCGTCGGCTTCTTGCAAGGCCGTAAGCGGCAATTCGATACGGGGCTTGATCGCCGAACTGACGGTAACCGCAATCGCCGTGCCCAGGCGAAAGCCCGGCGGCGCGTCGGCCAGGGTCAGGCGTGCCCGCCGGGTGCGCGTGGCGCTTTGGGCCTGGGGTTCGATTTCACGGATGATCGCGGTGCTGCGGATGCTCGGGTCCAGTTGCGCGGCGACCTCGAACACCGCGTCCTCCGGCAGTTGCTCGACCAGCACGTCCGGCAGGTCAATGACTGCTTCCTTGATGTCGGGCTGGGCCAGGGTCACCACTTGTTGGCCGGCGGTCACCACTTGCCCGGCTTCGGCGTTCCACGCGGTGACAATCGCCTTGTGATCGGTGCGCAATTCGACGTAGTCGAGCTGATCCTTGGCCTGGCTTACCGAGGCCTTGGCCTGGTCGAGCGAGGCCTGGGTGGTTTTCAGGTCGGTCTGGGCGATGTCCAGTTGCGCCTGGGCGCCGACCCCGCGATCGAACAGCGCTTGCTGGCGCCGGGCGTTGGCCTGGGCATTGATGTACTGCGCTTCAATGCGCGCCAGGTCGCCCTGGGCCGAGCGCAACTGATTCTGTTGATCCGTCGGGTCGAGAGTGGCGAGCAAGGCACCTTTGTCCACTTCCGCGCCAACGTCGACATTACGACTGGCGATCCGGCCCGGCACGCGGAAGCCGACATTGCTTTCATAGCGCGCCTGAATGCTCCCGGCGAACCGCCCGAGGCTTTCCTGATTCAAGGCCTGGACCTCCACCGACAACACCGGGCGCACCGGCTCGGGCGGCGGTTCTTTTTTCGAGCAGGCCGCCAGCAGCACGGCGGCGGGTATCAGCAACAGGCGCTTCATGGCTGGGCTCCCGGTTGCAGATCCTTGTAGGTGTTTTCGGCGATCTCGACGCGCATGCCGGGGTGCAGCAATTGGCCGCCGGCGACGATGACTTTCTCACCCCCGTTCAAGCCACCGCTGACGATGACCTTGCCGGTCAGGTAGCGGCCCACGGTGACCGTGTGCAACTGCGCCTTGCCCTCGCCATCCACCAGCCACACGGCGGGATCGCTGAGGTTTTTGGTCAGGGCCGACCACGGCAGTTCGACCGCGGACTTGCCGGCGGTCTTGGCCGTGGCGCTGACCACCGACCCCAACTGCATGCCCTCCGGCAGGCCATTGAGGGTGACTTTGACTTGCACCGTGCCGGTCTGCGCCGAGACCGCCGGAGTAATTTCGCGCACGGTGCCGGTGGTCTTGATAGACGGATTGTCGAGCAGGCTGACGACCAGGGCTCTATCGCTGGGCGGCTCGGACAGCAAGGATTCGTAGACGTTGAACACCGCGTCGCGCTCGCCGTCCCGGGCCAGGCTGTAGATCGGCACCGTGGCCTGTACCACTTGGCCGACTTCAGCCTGGCGCGCGGTGATGATCCCCGGCGCCTCGGCGATCAACGAGGTGTAGCTCAGTTGTTCGCGAGCGTTGGCCAACTGCGCCTGGGCGGCGGTCAATGCACTCTGGCTGCTGCGCAGGGCGGCTTGGGCGGAATCGTATTCACTCTGGCTGGTGTAGCCCTTGGGCAGGAGTTTTTGCTGGCGGACAAACGCGGCGGCAGTCTGCTTGACCCGCGCCTGCTCGGCCACGACCTGGGCCTGGGCCGAATCGACATTGGTCTGCAAATCCTTGGGATCGAGCTTGGCCAGCACTTGCCGGGCCGACACCCGGTCGCCGACATCGACCATGCGCTGGATGATCTTGCCGCCGACGCGGAACGACAACTCGGTTTGCACCCGGGCCTGAACGTCGCCAGTGAGGGTCACGGACGCAGCGTAATCCGCGGGTTTGACGTCCTGGACGAAGACCCGCGGACGCTCCTTTTCCACCGGTTTGTCGTCGCCGCACGCGGTCAACAGGGCCAACAGGCTCAGACCGATGACTATTTTGATGCCAGGACCAGCCATGCAGACTCCTTTGCGCTGTGCAGACGTGCCAGTGACGATACGACTGTGAGCTTAGAACAGGGTTCAAAGCGCGCTAGGTTTGCTGCGTAACTAGTGAAAACGGGGGGGTTATTGATCATTCCCACGCTCCCGCGTGGGAACGATCAGGGTCAGCGCATCAGCCCTGCCACTTCCCGCCCTCGACGATCACGCTCTCAGGCTTGGTGTCATCGCTCAGTTCTTTACGCACGTACTGGTCGTACAGCTTGAGCAGGTATTTCTCCTCGCCCAACTTCGCCAACTCGGCATTCACCCAGTCGCGCAGTTCGATGTTGCCCTTTTTCACCGCTGGGGCGATCGGGGCTTCTGCGCCGAGTTTTTGCTCCAGCACGCGGTAGCCCGGGTTCTGCTTGGCCCAGCTGAACAGCACCAGGTTGTCCTGGGCGTAGGCATCGCCGCGACCATTGGCCAGGGCTTGCAACGACTCGGAGTTTTTCTCGAACTTCAGCAGTTTCCAGTCCGGGTGGTTCTTGGTCAGCCAGATATCGGCGGTGGTACCGGTGGTGACGATGGTGGTGCGGGTGGCCAAGTCATCGAGGTTTTTCACCGCGCTGTCCTGAGGCACCAGGGCCTGCACCGCGACCTTGAGGTTCGGATTGGTGAATTCCACCGCTTCCTTGCGCTCCGGGGTCACGGTCATGTTGGCCAGGATCAGGTCGACCTTGTCGCTTTGCAGGAACGGAATCCGGCTGGCCGGCTCCACTGCGACGAACTCGACTTTGTTCTCGTCGCCGAGCAAATCCTTGGCGAATTGACGGGCGATGTCGGTATCGAAGCCGACGTAACGCCCGGCCTCGTTGACGAAGCCGAACGGCGGCTTGTCGGTGAACACGCCGACGATCAGCTTGTCCCGGGCCTTGATCTTGTCCAGATAGCCGGCCGGCGCGGCGCTTTCAGCGGCCACTTTCGGCTTCGGCGGTTCTTCGGTTTTATTGCAGCCCACGAGCAAGGCGAGGCCGAGCAGCGGCAGTAACAGCAGGGAAGACTTGGCAGTTTTCATGAGAGGTGCAGTTCCTTGGTAGGTGCTTTTTTGGGCAGTGCTTCAACGAAGGAGAATTTCTCCAGGAACTGCTGCGCTCGTGCGGTTTGCGGGTTCGTAAAGAAGGTCTCGGGGGTGTTCTGTTCAACGATGCGTCCGGCATCCATGAACACAATGCGATCGGCCACCGCGCGGGCGAAGGCCATTTCGTGGGTGACGATCAACAGCGTCATGCCGTCCCGGGCCAGGCCCTGGATCACCTGCAGCACTTCCTTGACCATCTCCGGATCGAGGGCCGCGGTGACCTCATCGAACAACATCACCTGCGGGTTCATGCACAGCGAGCGGATGATTGCGATGCGTTGCTGCTGGCCGCCGGAGAGCTGGCGCGGGAAGGCATCGCGCTTGTCCGCCAGGCCCACGCGCTCAAGCAAGGCTTCGGCCTGGGCCGTGGCTTCGCGGCGTTCGCGTTTCTGTACTTTGAGCGGACCGAGCAACAGGTTGTCAATCACGCTCATGTGCGGAAACAGGTGATAACTCTGGAACACCATGCCGATCTGCTGACGCACTTCGCGCCAATCGGTGCCCTTGTCCAGCAGCTCACGACCGGCGAAGCGCAGGTGCCCGCTGTGGGCGCTTTCCAGGCCGTTGAGGCAACGCAGCAAGGTGCTTTTACCGCAGCCGCTGGGGCCGAGAATGACGATGACTTCGCCGGATTCGACCGACAGTTCCACCTCATTCAACACCTGGTGTTCGCCGAAAAACTTGTTGAAACCCTGGAATTCGATCAGTGCGCTCATGCTTGCGTCCAGCGCCGCTCCAGCACGCGGGACGCGGCGGAAAGCGGGTAGCAGATAAAAAAGAAAAACAGGAACAGCGCGCCGTAGATCAACACCGATTCGTAGGTGCGCTCGATGATTTGCTGGCCGACCTTGATCACGTCCACCACGCCGATCAGCACCGCCAGCGAGCTGGTCTTGATGATCCGTGTGTAAACGTTGATGGTCGGCGGCGTCATGCGTCTAAGGGCTTGCGGCAACAGTACGTAGCCGTAGAGTTGCGGGCCGTCGAGGCCGATCGACAACCCCGCTTCACGTTGCCCGCGCGGCAACGAATGCAGTGCGCCGCGCACCACTTCGCCGACCTCGCTGGCGCCCCACAACGACAGCACCAACACCGCGCACCAGAAACTCGGCAGGCTCAGGCCGAAGAAAATCGGCAAGCCGAAAAACAGCAAGTACAGCCAGACCAGCACCGGTATCGCCCGGAACAACTCCAGGTAGACCCGCAACACCCCGTCCAGCCAGCGGTTGCCCAGCGTGCGCAGGACGCCATAGAGCACGCCGCCCACGGTGCTGAAGGCGATGCTCAGGAACGAAATCGATAACGTCTGCGCGGCGCCCTTGCCCAGTTGCGGCAACGACACCCAGAGCAATTCAAGACCCGAACTGGCCATGCTGGAGCCTCCTTTCCAGGCGGCTGAGCAACAGCGACAGCGGCAAGAACAACAGCACGCAAATCAACGTCAACACGGCGAGCATTTCGTAGGTTTTGTAATAGAGCGCGATGTAGCTCTTGGTGGTGTAGAGAATCTCCGGCACCGCCACCGCCGAGACCACGGTGGTCTCCTTGAGCAGGAAAATGAAATTGGCGAACAGCGACGGCAAGCTGAGGATGCCGGCTTGCGGCAGGATCACGTAGCGCAGCAACTGGCCGTTCGACAAGCCGATCGAGCGACCGGACTCCAACTGCGCCTGGGGCACCGCGTCGACGCCGGCCCGCAGCACCTCGGTGAGGTACGCGCCGCCGAGAAAGGTCATGGTGATGATCGCCGCCGCGAAACCGGAGACTTTGATGCCCAGGGCCGGCAAGGCGAAGTAGACGAAAAACAGTTGGATCAGCAGCGGCGTGTTGCGCGCCAGCTCCACGTACAAGCCCACCAGGCGCTGGAGGTAGGGCGTGCGGAATACCAGGATTGTCGCGTTGACCAGCGCCACCAGCAACGAGGTGACAATGGCGATCAAGCCGACTTCAAGGGTCACACCCACCGCCCGTAGAAACGCCGGCAAGGTGCTGAGGATAAATGCGTAATCGAAGGTCATTACTGGTCCTGGACGTCGCAGGGTAAGCGACGGTGATGCGCGCCACAGACTGGGGATAACAGTCTGACAAGCGGCGACTTTAAAGGTATAAAAAGCAGAATTTAAATACCGTTAAAGCATATTGATATCACGCAAAAACCTATCCACGGATTTGCCGGGATCAAAGAACACGACTATTTTTCCTGACGCTGTAGGAAGGATCTTTTTTTCCTTCCAGACCTCGAAGGAGGCGCAGCTTTTGGCCAGACTTCCCGGCCACACGATGACAAGGACGATTCACATGGCAGATGCAAAGACCCCGCGGCAAATGGACCCACAGGACATCGTGAAATTGTTGGTGGCCTTGCGGCGGGCTTTAAAGACCCGGGGATGAAGGGAAACTGTTTGCCCGCCAATAAAAAACGCCAACGCTATCCAAGCCGTTGGCGTTCAAAACCTTGAAGGGGTTTGTCACAGCGTCAAATCAGAACGCCGGCAGTACCGCACCGCTGTATTTCTTGGCGATGAACGCTTTCACTTCCGGGCTGGTCAGGGCCTTGGCCAGTTTCTGGATGGCAGCGCTGTCCTTGTTGTCCGGACGAGCCACCAGGAAGTTCACGTAAGGCGAGTCGGAACCTTCGATCACCAACGCGTCTTTAGCTGGGTTGAGGCCGGCTTCCAGGGCGTAGTTGGTGTTGATCAGGTCCAGGTCAACTTCTTTCAGAACACGCGGCAGCATGGCCGATTCCAGTTCCTTGAACTTGAAGTTGTGCGGGTTCTTGGCGATGTCTTTCGGGGTCGACAGGGCGTTTTTCGGGTCTTTCAACTCAATCAGACCAGCCTTCTGCAACAGCAGCAGGGCACGGCCGCTGTTGCTGCCTTCGTTTGGCAGGGCAATGGTCGCGCCGTTTGGCAGCTCAGCCAGGGACTTGTATTTGCTCGAGTAGCCGCCGAACGGTTCAACGTGAACACCGATCACGGTGACCAGGTTGGTGCCTTTGCCTTTGTTGAAGCTGTCCAGGTACGGTTGGGTCTGGAAGTAGTTGGCGTCCAGGCGCTTTTCAGCCACTTGTACGTTTGGCTGTACGTAGTCGGTGAACACCTTGATGTCCAGCTCCACGCCTTCTTTGGCCAGGGTTGGCTTGATCAGCTCGAGGATCTCGGCGTGTGGAATCGGGGTCGCCGCGACCGTCAGTTTCTCAGCGTGGGCCATACCCGCAGTCAGGGCAGCCGCCAGTGCGGTGAACAACAGAACCTTTTTCATGCAGTGTCCTTATTAGAAAAATCGCGATCGTCAACAACGACGGCTAACAGTACGAGTGCCAGTGAAGTGCTATCGCTGGCGTGACGCGGACAATACCGAGATTTTTTATTCCCGAACAATATCTTTTATTCACTTTGATATTCCATTTTGCTCATGCAACCCGTGACCCGTCAGTCACGGATCTACCGACCGCTCTAGCTGGCGATTTTTTCCAGGCGCGCCTCGGTCCGTTGCAGCAAACGCTTGAGGTCAGCCAACTGCCCGGGGGCGGCGTTGGCGATCAGTCGATCCAGTTCGCGCTCAATCAGCGGCAGCGGCGCCAGGGCTTCCGGCAGGTTCAGGTGCTCGGGCAGGATTTCATCGCCGGTACTCACCAGCAGCGCAAAGTGAATGACATTTTCCAGCTCGCGGGTATTGCCGGGCCAGGCGTGGCGCTCCAGCACTTGCTGCGCCGCCTCGCTGATCAACGGCACCGGCAAGTCCAGGCGTTGGCTGTAGATGCCGAGGAAATATTCGGCCAGGGACAAGATATCGCCAACCCGCTCACGCAGCGCCGGCAGTTCGAGCTGGCCTTCGCTGAGGTAGTGATAAAGCCGCTCATGGAATTTGCCCGACGCCACCGCTTGCCCGAGATCGATGCTGGTGGCCGCCACCAGGCGGACATCCACCGGGCTGGGCTGATGCGCGCCGACGCGGGTGACTTCGTGATTTTCCAATGCCGCGAGCAATTTGATCTGGATCGGCAACGGCAAGTCGCCGATTTCATCCAGGTACAGCGTGCCGCCATTGGCCGAACCGAACCAGCCGGCGCGGCTGCTGGCCGAACCGCTGTAACTGCCGGCGGCGTAGCCGAATAATTCGGCGTCGGCATAGGTCGGGCTGATCGCGCCGCAATTGACCGAGACGAACAACCCGCCACGGTCGCTGGCGCGGTGGATATGCCGGGCGAGCAATTCCTTGCCGCTGCCGGTTTCGCCGCGAATCAGCACCGAGATCGCCCGTGGTGCCAGTTGCTCCAGCTCCTGGCGCAACTGACGCGAGCGCGGATCGACAAACACCAGCGCCTTGGCGCGGATGCTCAGGGGACTTTTTTCTGCGTCGGGGAAGGTCAGCAAAGGCTGGCCGAAGGCTTCAAAACTCATGGCAGACTCCCGCCCTGAACCGCCGGGAGACGGGGGCGTTTCAAAAATAAAAATACTCAGGCGCGGCGCAGGGCATGGTGTTCCATGCGGTTTTGCAGGCGATAGAGGTAAGCGAATCCTTGCTCCCAACGCTGATGCCCGGACTTGACATTGATGTGCCCGGCACCGGAAAGAATCCCCGCTTCAGCGCCCCAGTTGCGCGCCAGTTCCAGCGCGCGCGTGGCGCTGACGGCGCTGTCGTTATCGGAGCTGACCACTTGGCTGGGGAACGGCAGCAGGTCGGTCGGAATCGGCGCGAAATTGCGCAGTGCCGGAGCGCAGGCCGGGCGTTCGACATCCGCCGGCGCGACCAGCAAGGCGCCGCGTACCTGACGCAGAAACTGCACGGGCGCGGTGGCCGCCCAATGGGCGACGGTGATGCAGCCGAGGCTGTGGGCGATCAGGATCACCGGGGTGCTGTCGGCGGTAATCGCCTCGGCCAGCGCCGCGACCCAGTCTTCGCGGCGCGGCGTCAGCCAATCGGCCTGCTCCACGCGCGCACTGTTTGGCAGACTGTTCTGCCAATGGCTTTGCCAATGATCTTCTGGCGATCCTTGCCAGCCCGGCACAATCAGGTAGCGAATTGATTCGTTGCGCATGGGGAGTTTCTCCTGCTGCTTGTCTGTTCCTGATCGAGTATAGGGATGAGAGTTATATTCGTTAAGGAATAAGAAGCTATTTATTAAGGCCTTAAAAGAATATGCGGAATGAATTGGATTTTTTTGTCTTGGCTTCAGAACCACCCCTCACCCTAACCCTCTCCCCATGGGGGAGAGGGGACTGACCGAGTTGTTCATTCGAGCTGCATCGACCTGAAAGTCCGAGTCGAACTCAGGAATCCTGCGCAAAAAAAAGGGGCCGCACCCTGCCAAGGAGACGGCCCCGGAAAACGGTAGAAACTTACCGCGCAGTAATCACCGACAACTTGGTAATTCCCGCCCGTTCGATCGAGGCCATGGCCCGCGCCACTTCGCCGTAGTTCACCCCGTCGTCGGCCTGCAATTGCACGCGAACGTCCGGGTCCTTGGCCTTGGCTGACTGCAGGCTGAATTCCAGCAAGTCCGGCTTGATCTCGTCCTTGTTGATAAACAACTTGCCGGCGCCATCGATGCTCACCACCAGCGGGTCTTTCTGCTCCACCGGCGCCACGGCTTCGGTCTTGGGCAGGTTGATCGGTATCGAATTGGTCAGCAGCGGCGCGGTGACGATAAACACCACCAGCAGCACCAGCATCACATCCACCAGCGGCGTGACGTTGATTTCGCTCAGCACCTCATCCGTGTCTTGGGTCGAGAAGGCCATGTCAGGACGCCTCCTTCACTTTCTGCCCGTTGCCCTGGGCCGCCACTTTGTGGGCCGCCGGGTGAATCAGCACGCGGAACGAACTCTTCTGCGCCAGGCTGTAGAAGTCGTGGGCGAAGTCATCCAGGTCCGCCGCCGTCAACTTCAGGCGCCGCAAAAAGTAGTTGTAAACCAGCACCGCCGGCACCGCGACGGCGATCCCCACACCGGTTGCCACCAACGCCGCGCCGATCGGCCCAGCCACGGTTTCAAGGCTGGCGGAGCCGGCGGCACTGATGCCTTTCAACGCTTCCATGATTCCCCACACGGTGCCGAACAACCCAATGAACGGCGAGGTACTGCCGATACTCGCGACCACCGCCAAGCCTGTTTCCAGCGAACGCCGCTCGCGGACAATCTGCTGGCGCAACGCACGTTCGAGGCGATCCTGATGATTGATCGCCTGGCTCAAATCGGTCGCCGCTGGCGTTTCTCCCACCTGGATGGCTGCGTAACCGGCCTGGGCCACCCGCGCCGCAGCGCCGGGATGGGTTTCGCTCAATTCCGCCGCTGAATCCAGGCTCGACGCCGCCCAAAACTGTTTATGAAACTTGCGATCCTGCGCCTTCAAGCGACCGAACTGCACGGTCTTGAGCAAGGCCAGGCCCCAGGTGGCCACGGAAAAAACCACCAGCAGCCAGATCACCGCGCTTTCGATGGATTGAAGTGGAGATGCCAGTAACGTCATGGTGTATTCCCTCGTGTAAAGCTTTAGCGCGTAATGGTTTCGGTTTAATGAATCTTGAAATCGATGGGCACACTGACCCAGCCGTCCTGAGCCACATCACCCTGCTTGGCCGGGACGAAACTCCAACGTTTCACCGCGTTGACCGCCGCCTCGTCGAGGGCGTCGCGGCCACTGGTTTTCTGAATCTGGATCTCCCCGGGCTTGCCGCTGGCCAGCACATGCACCCGCAGTAACACCGTGCCTTCCCAGCCACGTCGCTGCGCCAGGGACGGGTATTCCGGCGCCGGATTCTTCAGGTACGCGGCGCTGGCCGACGCCGGGGTAACCGGCGCGGGTGCCGGTGGCGCGGGCGGTGCCGGCGCGGCAACCGGTTGTGGCGGCTGTGGCGGCGCGGGCGGTTGTTCGACCGCTTTCGGCACCGGCTTGGGCGGTGGCTGTTTCACCACGGGCTTGGGCTTCGGTGGCTTGGGCGGCGCCGGTTTCGCGGCCAGTTCATCCACCACCGGTGGTGGTGGCGGTGGCGGCTCGATCACCGGCGGTGGAGGCGGCGGCGGCGGTGGTTCAACCACCGGCGGTGCCGGCCGGGAAAATTCGATGGTCATCGGTGGAATCTGCGGCGGCACGATCGGCAACGCCGGGGTCGGCTGCTGGTTGATCCAGAAGATCACCGCCCCGTGCACCAGCAACGCCAGGACGCCGAGCAAAATGCCTTCGCGGCGGCTGAGACTGCTCTTGGGCGCACGTTGCAAACGCAACTGGCCCAAGGGCAAACGCAGTGGTCGGCCCAGATCGACCAACTCGCCGCTCGGTGCCGGGCGCCACAGTCCCTCGTGGGCGCTGGCGGCGGTCTGGACTTTCCCCATGGATTGACTCCTACAGTCTCTTTTCGGTTTTGGCATCCGACCCGCTGCACCTGTTTCCCCCGTGCAACCGGTCGATGGATGAATCATTGAGCTAGAGGCTTATCTCTGAAAGTAATCTTTAAAGTTATGGTTAGACTTGAAACGCATATGCCATTTCGCCGATTCGCCACAACCCACGTCCCGCAAGGCCTCCAGCGCCGTCGCTAAAAGCCCATGCCTTAAACGCATTGAAAATATTCGCGCCAGGCATGGTTTTTCGCGCTGGATCAAAAGTCATAGCGACCGGTCACGCCCAAGGTGCGCGGCGTGCCGAGCAGGCCTTCGTAACCGCCGTTACCGCCGGTCCAGAGGGTGGTGTAGTACGTTTTGTCGAAGGCATTTTTCAGCCACAGCGAGACGTCCCACTGGCCTTGGTTGAAGTCACCGCGCAGGCCAGTGGAAAAGTTGACCACCGCATAACTCGGGATCTGTCCGTAGTCGGAATCCTCCACCGTGCCCACGGCTTTAGAGCGGAACGCATAACTGGCGGTGACGTACTCTTCGAAACCGTTGCTCAGGTTCCATTTGTATTCGCCGTTGGCGTTGCCAATCCATTTCGAGGCGCCGACCACTTGATGCCCGCTGAGGTCGCAAGACGCGGGAGCGCCCGGTGCCTGGCTGACTTCTGGCGGGCACGGTGCGTCCTTATACGAGAGGTAGCTGACGTCGTTGTACGAGCCGTTGATGTTCAGCGTCAGGCCGCGCAACGGAATCAGCGTGCTTTCGAACTCGACGCCGCGAGAACGCACGGAGCCGGCGTTGGTCAGGTACTGCACGCGGTTGACGTCGTCGTAGGCGTTGGTCTGATAGGCGTTGACCTGGGTCCAGAACACGTTGGCGTTGAGTTGCAGGCGGCGGTCCCAGAGGGTGCTTTTGAAACCCAGTTCCGCGTTGTTGGCGCGCTCCGTGCCCACCAGCAGCGAGTCGGCCCCGGCGGTCGGCGCAGAGCCCACCACCAGGTTCACGCCGCCGGATTTTTCGCCGTGAGACAGCGTGGCGTAACCAAGCAGGTCATCACTGAAGCGGTAGCTGAGGTTCAACAGGCCCGAGGGACTGGAACTGTACTGATTGAGATCGCCGGAATCGTAGGCCCCGGTGCGGCCACGTCGTGCGGTGGCCGCCGCCCCGGTGACTGCCGCCCCGCCCACCGGCGCATTGCGATTGACCCAGGCGTTTTTCTCTTCATAAGTGCCGCGCACCCCGGCGGTGAAGTCCAGGCGTTCGGTGAGGTGCCAGGTGCCTTGGGCGAACAAGGCGAAGCTGTCGGTCTCGATATGACCTTTGCCGACGCTGTTGACGTTAGCCAGGGCGCCCGCAGGCGTGCCGTTCCAGATGTCAGCCTTGGGGCCGTAATAGGCGAAGGATTTATTGTCCAGGTCGTTGCCGAAGTAGTAAGCACCGAGCACGTAGTCGAAGAACTCACCTTTGGGCGAGGCCAGGCGAAATTCCTGGGAGTACTGCTTGTCCTCCACCGAGACCCCGGCGTTGTAGGTGGCGGCGACGTTAAGGCCATCGTCGTTACGCGGAGTGAAATTCCACCAGCGATAGGAACTGACGGAGGTCAGGGTGAAGTCGCTGGGCAAGGTCCAGTTGGCTTCCACCGACGTGCCGCCCTGGTGCACGGTGACGTGCTGGTCGTTGTCCAGATTGACCTTGCGGTGCGTGCCGTTGACCAGGGTCGCGCCGGCCGCGTTGGCCCGCGCCTGGTACAGGTTGGTGCCATTGATGGTCGGCCCGGTGCTGTACAACACACGGGTGCCGGCGCTGGAATCCTCTTCGTTGTAGTCGCCGATCCAGCGCAGGTTGAACGACTCGTTGGGCTTGAACAGCAACTGGCCACGGAAGCCTTCGCGGGAGCCGCCATTCAAGTCATGGCCGTTGTATTCGTTCTTGATGTCGCCGTCGCTGCGGGTGCGATAGGCGGAAAAGCGGCCAGCCAATTGATCGTTCAACGGCCCGGAAATCGTGCCCTTGGTCTGGAAATAACCGTCTTCGCCGACCGAAGTTTCGATGCTGCGTTCTGGCGTGAAACTCGGCGCGCGGGTGCTGATGTTGATCACCCCCGCCGTGGTGTTCTTGCCGAACAGCGTGCCCTGCGGACCGCGCAGCACTTCGAGCTGTTCGATGTCCATCAGGTCGAACACCGCCATGCCCGGCCGCCCCAGGTAAACGTTGTCGATGTACAACCCGACGCTGCCTTCCAGGCCATCGCTGGCCGGGTTATTGCCGAGGCCGCGAATCGACACGCTGGACTGACGCGCATGCATGTAGGCGACGTTGACGCTGGGTACCAGTTGCTGCAAATCCTGAATGCGATAGACCCGTTGGGTTTCCAGGGTCTGGCCGCCGACCACGCTCATGGGGGTCGGCACGTCCTGCGAGCTTTCCTCGCGACGGCGGGTGGTGACGGTCACGGTTTCCAACTGTGAGTTGTCAGCGCTGGTCTTGCCCGCAGGCGCCGGAGCAGGGGTCACGGTGTCAGCCGCGTAGCCTTGGGTCCAACCGGCGCTGCCCGCCAACAACAGGGCCAGGGGCAGGCGTTTGAGCCGTCGTGGGACAAAGGGCGAGGCGAGGTTATACGGGCTCATCGGGCGGCTCCTGGGCAAAAAACACGCAGTGACTTTTCAGCGACGCATATTCTTTAAAGTTATTTATTTATGTTTTTACAAAGATTTACTGCATAAGAGATTGCCTTTATAAGGAGTCGACCTAATGCATATCCAATGCATTTCCCCGATATTTTTTATGTGAAAAATGCATATCGATTTACGCCAGTTGCGCCACTTCATCGCCCTCGCCGACCAGCGCAGTTTTGTCGCGGGCGCGACCGTGGTGAATCTGTCGCAATCGGCGTTCAGCCGCAGCATCCAGGCCCTGGAGCACAGCGTCGGTTGTCAGTTGGTGGATCGCGGGCGCAAGGACCTGGCGCCGACCAAACAGGGCCAGGTCTTGCTCGAACATGCGCGTCGGTTAGTCGCCGGGGCGCAGCAGATGGCCAACGAGATCAGCCAGTTCAATGGCCTGGAGGCCGGCGAGTTGCGCTTCGGTTGCGGGCCGGCGCCGGCAGCGGGTTTGATCCCCCGCGCCATCGGCGCATTCATCAGTCGCTACCCCAAGGCGCGGGTGCAATTTCAGGTGGATGACTGGCAAAGCCTGAGCAAGCGGCTGCTGAGCGATGAGTTCGAATTTTTCGTCGCCGACACGCGCCAGTTCGAAGCCGACCCGGACTACCTGACGCAACGCCTGCGCCCGCGCAAATGGCATTTCTGCTGCCGCGAGGGGCATCCGCTGGCGGGCCGTGACAGCGTCAGCGCCGCTGAATTGATGAGCTATCCGCTGGCGGTGACGATCCGCCCGCCGAACTTGCGCAAGGTCATCGTCGACCTCAGCGGCCGCCCGGATTTCCAGCCCAGCGTCGAATGCGAAAACAGCTACAGCCTCCTCAGCGTGGTGCGGCATTCGAACGCCATCGGCATCGTCGGCGCCTATGCGGATGCGCTGCACAACGCCAAGGGTGAACTGGTGATTCTGAAGATCGACGGCCTGGCCGATGACTTGGAGGAGTTGTACACCCGCTATGGCATCGTCAGCCGCGCCGGGTATCGCCTGTCACCGCTGGCCGAGGCGATGATCGAGCAGATCAAAGCGCTGGATGCGGTGGATGATGAGGTGTGTTCGCTGGAGAATTTTGCTGTCTGAACTGGCCTCTTCGCGAGCAGGGGGGTTGGGAACGACGCAGATCCAGTGTGGGAGCGAGCCTGCTCGCGAATAAGCCGGCACAAACTCCAATGCACCCTCTGCATAAACCCCATTCCCCAAACGCACTTGCCTCAACCCCCTCTGCTCCAGCGAAATCCGCACCTGTCTTTTGATCGGTGAACCCCATGTCCTCCACCCCGCAAAACCCCGTGCGCAATGTGCTGTACATCATGTGCGATCAACTGCGCCGCGATTACCTCTCGTGCTACGGCCACCCGCATTTGCACACGCCGAATATCGATCGCCTGGCCGCCGCCGGGGTGCGTTTCAGCCGCGCCTACACCCAAGGCACCATCTGCGGACCGTCGCGGATGTCGGCGTACACCGGGCGCTATGTCAGCAGCCATCAAGTGGCGTGGAACGCGGTGCCGTTACCCCTCGAAGAATGGACCCTCGGTGATTACCTGCGCCCTCATGGCATCCGCACCGCGCTGGTGGGCAAGACCCACGCCACGGCCAATGTCGACGCCTTGCAACGCCTGGCCATCGACCCGACCAGCGAGCAGGCCGAGGTGTTGAACGAGGTGGGTTTCGAGCCGTATTTTCGTCACGACGGGATCTTCCCGGACGATCCGTTGTTCGATGACAAACGCGAGTCCGCGCCCTACACCCATCACCTGCGCGAGCAGGGTTTTGCCGGGCGCAATCCATGGCACGACTGGGCCAATGCGGCCGAGGGCGAACGGGGCGAAATGCTCAGTGGCTGGAAAATGCGCCACGCCCATTTACCGGCACGCATCCCCGAGCCGCATTCGGAAACCACCCATACCACCGACCGCGCCATCGCCTTCATCACCGAGCAAGGCGAACAGCCGTGGTGCCTGCACCTGTCGTACATCAAGCCGCATTGGCCTTACATCGCCCCGGCGCCCTACCACGCGCTGTATGGCGCCGAACAGGTGATCGCGCCGGTGCGCGCAGCACCGGGCAAGGGCAGCGATCACCCGGTGTACCACGCCTTTCGCCAGCACGAGGAGAGCCTGAACTTTTCCCGTGACGAGGTGCGACTGAACGTGATCCCGACTTACATGGGCTTGATCAAACAGGTCGATGACCAACTCGGACGGCTGTTCGATGTGTTGCAAAGCAACGGTCGCTGGGACGACACCTTGATTGTGTTCACCAGCGATCACGGCGACTTCCTCGGCGACCACTACCTGGGTGAAAAAGAGTTCCTGCTGGAGCCCGCTGTGGGGGTGCCGTTGATCGTGCGCGACCCCCGCGTCCAGGCGGATGCCAGCCGGGGTTCGGTGGATGAGCGACTGGTGGAAACCATCGACGCGCTGCCGACTTTTCTCGAAGCCCTCGGTTTACCGGGTGCGGATCATCGCCTCGAAGGCCGCTCGCTGATTCCCTTGCTGCACGGCCTCGACACCGAATGGCGGCGCTACGCGATCAGCGAGTACGACTACGCCTTCCAGGCCCCGGCACGGGAGCGACTGGCGCAGCCCATCGACCGCTGCCGCATGACCATGGTCCGCAGCGAGCGCTGGAAATACCTGGCCTACGACGGCTTTCGGCCGCAGTTGTTTGACCTGCAGAACGATCCGCAGGAGCTGAAGGACTTGGGCGCTGATCCTGCTTTTGCGGCGGTGCGCGAGGAACATGCGGGGTATTTGTTCGAGTGGGTGCGCGGGCTGAAACGGCGCACGACCATCAGTCACCAGGAGATTGATGGGCGTGGGCAGCGGTTTCGTTATGGCGAGCCGGAGACCGAGAAAATGGTGCAGATCGGCGTGTGGTGAAAAAGCTGATCGTGCTGATCGTTAGCTGATCGTTCCCACGCTCCGCGTGGGAACGCCTCTTCGGACGCTCCGCGTTCGGCTCTGAAGGGAACGCGGAGCGTGGGAACGATCACATCAGACGCCGCCAATATCCGGCCCTTTCGTGGTAACACTGCGCTGCCCCGCCACCCCCACCGGCACCTCGCCCTTCAACGTCACCCGACGCACGATGCGGTCCTGGGTCCCGTAGTCATCCACCGCGTAATGCTGGGTCGAACGGTTGTCCCAGATCGCCACGTCGCCGGTCTGCCAGCGCCAGCGCACGGTGTTTTCCAGGCGCGTGACGTGGCTTTGCAGCAGGCCGAACAGGTGCGCCGAATCCCCTGGGGAATAGCCCTTGATGCGTTTGACGAAATGCCCCAGCAGCAAGCTCTTCTCGCCGCTGATCGGGTGCACGCGGACCACCGGGTGTTCGGTCTCGTAGACGGTGGAGGTGAAGATCTTGCGGTAGCGTTCGATCTTGTCTTCCGAGACGTTCGGGCGGATGCCAGCGTAGTCGTATTCGTTGCTGTGCACCGCCCAGAGTTTGTCGGCGAGCTCACGCAGCTCCGGCGACAGCTCGTTGTAGGCGGCGGCGGTGTTAGCCCACACGGTGTCGCCACCGGACGCCGGCGCCAGCACCGAACGCAGGATCGAGGCCTTCGGATACGCGTCGACGAAGGTCACATCGGTGTGCCAGGAATTGGCGCGCTGGCCTTGACCGCCGTCCAGTTCCATCAGGTAGCGCGTGCCGTCGCGGACCGGCACGGTGGGGTGCGCCACCGGTTCGCCGAGCAAATGAGCGAAGGCTTCCTGGCGCTGATCGTCGAGGTGAGTCTGCTCGCGGAAGAAGATCACCTTGTACTGCACCAGTGCTTGCTGGATGGCGTCGACGACGCTGGCGTCCAGTTCACCGGACAATTGCACGCCACGGATCTCGGCGCCGATACGGCCGGCGACCGGATGAATCTCGAGAACGTGGGCAGCGGGTTTAACGGCTAAAGCGGCATTGCTCATGGGTCGACCCTCATCGGACGGCTTGCGGTTGGCGCCAGCGAAACAACGCTCTATCTATATTCAATTTAGGTCTAATAGATAATCACATGCTTCGTTGACGGAATAAGAGCTTGCATTTAAAACCTCAAGCAACCTTCGTCGCAAATGCCTTCGAGCTATTTTTAGGATGCCGCAAAAGCATATGGATCTTCGCCAGTTGCGTTACTTCATCGCCCTCAATGAACACCGCAGTTTTGTCCGCGCGGCCGACGCCATGGGCATCACTCAACCAGCGTTCAGCCGCAGTATCCAAGGGCTGGAGCAGGAGTTCGGTTGCGTGTTGGTGGACCGTGGCAACAAGGATTTGCGCCCGACGCCCGAAGGCCAGGTGGTGCTGCAACACGCCCTGACCCTGGTGCAAGGCGCAGCGATGCTCAGCGCCGAAGTGACACAAATGACCAAGCTTGACGCCGGCGAGTTGCGCTTCGGCTGCGGCCCGGCGCCGGCGGTCAAACTGGTGCCCGACGCGGTGGCGCAATTCATCAATGCGCACCCGAAAGTGCGCACTTGTTTTGAGGTGGATAACTGGGAAAAACTCAGTCGCGCCCTGAGCCGTGAAGAGATCGAATTCTTCATCGCCGACATCCGGCACTTCGAGGCCGACCCGAACTTCCAGACCCAGGCGCTGACGCCCAAGCGCGGGGTGTTTTTCTGCCGCCCGGGGCATCCGCTGCTGGCCAAGGAAAGCCTGTCGACCAACGACATGTTCGACTACCCGCTGGCCACCACGCTGATCCCGCCGGGGATTCGCAAACTGCTGGCAAACCTCAGCGGACGCCTGGATTTTTCACCGAGCATCGAGACCGAGCACTTCCCGGCGCTGGTGAAGATCGTCCTGCAATCAAACGCCATCGGCATTGGCACCGAAGAGGCGTTTGTCGAGGACGTGGCCCAGGGGTCACTGGTGCAATTGCATTGGCGCAACCTGCCGCAGAACATCGAGATCCTCAATGCCCGCTGCGGCATCGTCAGCCGCGCCGGGTTCCGCTTGTCGCCGGCGGCGCGGGCGATGATTGAGGTGTTGATTGCGGTGGATAAGCAAGAAGTCAGCGTCGCGGTTTAAGGCCTTCGCGAGCAGGCGTAATGAAGGCCTAGAGCTTCGCCGCCGCCAACTCCGGCGCGACCCAATCCCCGACCTTGAACGGCTTGCGAATCAGCTTCTGCTGCGCCGCCAAATCCACCGCATCCTGCAACTTGCCAAGGAACACCGGGTCAAGCGTCGACGGGAACACCTCGCTCAATTTCTGATCCTGCAAATCCTGCTGCAGGATCACCGGCGGATAACTGGCCACGCCTGACACCAGTTGGATGTAGGCCTCCTTGTTGCTGTCCTGGGTCAACCAGTCCACGGCCTGTTGCTGCGCCTTGAGCAACTGGGCGATCACCTCGGGATGCGCGTCGACAAACTTGCCGGTTCCCACCAGCACGCTCTGAATGCTGCCGGCACCGCCGAGGTCCTTGGTGTTCAGCGGTACTTCGGCCAGGCCCTTGACCTGCAACGCATTGAGACCCGAGCTGCCCCAGGAAGCGTCGATCTGCTTGGCTGCGAGCGCCGCCACCGCGCCGCTGAAATCGAGGTTGATGACTTTCAGGTCCTTCTCGCTCAAGCCCTGGCTGGCCAACGCCGCGTCGAACGACAGCTGGGTGGCGGTGCCACGGAAGATCGCCACGCGTTTGCCCTTGAGGTCTTGCAGGGTCTTGATCCCCGAACCCGGCACCACGCCCAGGTACTGTTTGACCCCACGGGCGCTGGCACTCAGTAGCCGAGTGTCGAGACCATTGGACTTGCCGATGATCGCCGCCAGGTCGCCGAGATAGGCCAGGTCCACCTGACCGTTGGCAATGGCTTCATTGATCACCGGCCCGGCACCCTTGAAGAAATTCCACTGAATCTTGATGCCCTGCTCGGCGAAGGCCTTTTCGAAAATCTGCTGGTCGCGCAACACATCGACTACACCGCCACCGCTGTGCTGAGTACCGGCGCTGAGGTCGGGCACCGCGATGCGAATTTCCTTGAGCTCATCGGCGCTGGCGGTCCAGGCCAGACTGGCGAGCACACCCGCGGCGAACAGAGTAATGACGCGTTTGAAAGGAAGGTCCATGGGTGCAGCTCCTGATGGCAACGGGCGTTAAGGAGCAGAACCTAGGCTGAATCGGGACAAACACTTAAATACTATAAATTCACATTTTTAGAGCTTTACGATCTAAGCAAGTCATTCCGGGCTTCGCAGAGCGCTATGCATTGCCAGCATCGAAAATATTCTTCGAATGCATTGGATGCGTAAGGGCTGGAAGCCTTAAATGGTCTGGCTTATCTCTTAATAGCAGTTATTCGTATTTTTATAGATCTTTTAAGAATATAAACTGATTCCCTGTGGCTAGATGGCCTGTCTTGCAAACCGACAACGGAGGTCACCCATGGCCCGTGTTTCACTTCTCAGCCTGCCTTTGGCGGCCCCGCGACTGAGCCCTCGACGCGCCTGGCCGACCCTGAGCCAGCGCTTGTTGCCGTGGCTGCTGCCGGTCAGCCTGTATGCCCTGTGGTGGCTGGCCAGCCGCAATCACTGGATGAGCGAGCAAATCCTGCCGGCGCCTTCGCTGGTGTGGACCAGCGCGGTGGAGCTGTCTCAGGGTGAACTGTGGAGCCAACTGTGGATCAGCGTGCAACGTCTGTTCTGGGGCTTGCTCGCCGGGATCAGCGCCGGGGCCGTACTGGGCGCGGCGCTGGGCTTCAGTCGAGTCCTTGAGCGCTTGGTGTTTCCGACCTTTGCCGGCCTGGCCCAAGTGCCGACGCTGGCCTGGATTCCGCTGTTCATGGTGTTCTTCGGCATCGGCGAAACGTTGAAGCTGGTGGTGTTGGTCAAAGCCATCGTCGTGCCGGTGACCTTGCATACCCTGGTCGGCGTGCGCGATGCCCAGCCGAAATTGCGCGAAGCCGCCGCTGTGTTGCGCTTGCCGCCGCGGCTGCTGATCCGGCGCCTGGTGCTGCCCGCCGCGTTGCCGGCGTTCATGGCCGGCGTGCGCCTGGCGCTGGCGGCGGGCTGGACGTCCTTGCTGGCCGTGGAACTGCTGGCCTCCAGCGAAGGCATTGGTTACTTGATGGTCTGGGCGCGGCAGTTGTTCATGCTCGATATCGTCTTCGTGTGCATCGTAATCATCGGCGTGATCGGCGTGGTGATGGACCGTGGCATCGGCCTGCTCGACCGCAAGCTGGTGCACTGGCCGCACCCCGCCACCGCAGAAATCCGCCGCGGCCCGCGCTACCAAGGCTGGCAGCGCGTGCAACCTTGGCTGCTACCACTGGCGCTGCTGGGGTTGTGGCAACTGGCGACGGATCAAGCGTGGGTCGACGCCAATATCCTGGTCAGCCCGCTGGACGTGTTGGCGACCACGGGACACGGCCTGCTCGACGGCAGCTTGAGCGGCGGCATGGCGCTGAGCCTGGGCCGGACCCTCGGTGGCTTGCTGCTCGGTGGCAGCCTCGGCCTGTTGCTGGGGTTGCTGTTGGGCCTGTCGCGCACCAGCGAGCGGCTGCTCGGTCCGACCCTGGCGGCGATCCGCCAGATTGCGATTTTCGCCTGGGTGCCGCTGCTCACCGCGTGGTTCGGTCTAGGGGAGTTGGCCAAGTGGGTGTTCGTCGCCCTCGCCGCCTTCTTCCCGCTGTTTATCGCCACCCAACGCAGCGTGGCCAACCTGTCGCCCCAACTCACTGAAGCGGCGCAAGTGCTGCGCCTCAATCTGCGCCAGCGCCTGTTGCGCCTGGTCCTGCCCGGCGCGGCGCCGGGGATCTTCGCCGGCCTGCGCCTGAGCCTGATCTACGCCTGGCTCGGCACCATCGGCGCGGAATATTTCATGCCGTCCAATGGCGGCATCGGCAGCCAGATGATCGGCGCCCAACAACTGCTGCGCATGGACCTGATCATGGCCGGGATGCTGCTGGTGGGCCTGACCGGCGCCCTGCTCAACCTGATCGGCCAACGCCTGGAAATCCGCGCCACTCGCTGGAGACACGCATGAACGCACCGATTGTCAGCTTCAACCACGTCGGCAAATCCTTCGACGTCGACGGCTTCGAACTGGAGGCCATTCGCGAATTCAACCTGGAGATTGCCGAGGGCGAATTCGTCGCGATTGTCGGTTCCAGTGGCTGTGGCAAATCCACCTTGCTGCGCTTGTTGGTGGGCCTCGATACGCAGTTTCGTGGCGAGATCACCGTCGACGGTAAAGCCGTCAGCGGCATTGGCGGCGAGCGCGGCATCGTGTTTCAGGAGCATCGACTGTTCCCGTGGCTGACCGTCGCCGAAAACATCGGCCTGGGCCTGGTCAACGAAGGCTTGAGCGCGGCGCAGCGGCAACAGCGCATCGCCGATTTCATCGATCTGGTCGGGCTCAAGGACTTCACCCGCGCCTACCCGCACCAGCTCTCCGGCGGCATGGCGCAACGGGTGGCGATTGCCCGTGGCCTGGTGGCCAGCCCGCGCATCCTGCTGCTCGACGAACCCTTCGGCGCCCTCGATGCGCTGACCCGCCAGCAGATGCAGGACGAACTGCTGGCGATCCGCAGCCGGGCAAAAATCACCACGATCCTGGTCACCCACGATGTTGAAGAAGCGATTTTCCTCGCCGACCGCGTGGTGGTGATGGAGCCGCGTCCCGGGCGGATCAAGCAAGTGGTCGACATCGCCCTGCCACACCCGCGCCAGCGCAGCAGTTTCGATTTCCATCAACTGCGCGAAGAGTTGCTGCACGAACTCACCAGCGACGATCACTACCAACCGACGTTGCCGGCGCAGATTCGTGATCTGCCGCTGTCGTTCATTGCTTGCTGAACAGGAGAGACTTGATGCCGCGTCGTCCCAACTTTCTGGTGATTCTGGCCGATGACCTGGGCTTTTCCGATATCGGTGCCTTTGGCGGTGAAATCGCCACACCGAACCTCGATGCCCTGGCCCTTAACGGCCTGCGCTTGACCGACTTCCACACCGCGCCCACCTGCTCGCCAACCCGCTCGATGCTGCTCACCGGCACCGACCACCACATCGCCGGCATTGGCACCATGGCCGAGGCCCTGACCCCGGACCTGATCGGCAAACCCGGTTACGAGGGGTATCTCAACGAGCACGTCGTGGCATTGCCCGAACTGCTGCGCGAGGCCGGTTACCAGACCTTGATGAGCGGCAAATGGCATCTGGGCCTGACCGCCGAACGAGCGCCCCACGCCCGGGGCTTCGAGCGCTCGTTCTCGCTGTTGCCCGGCGCTGCCAACCACTACGGCTTCGAACCCACCTACGACGAACACACCCCGGGCCTGCTCAAGTCCACCCCGGCGCTGTACATCGAGGACGACCAGTTTCTCGACGAGTTGCCCAAGGATTTCTATTCCTCCGATGCCTTCGGCGACAAGCTGTTGCAGTACCTCAAAGAGCGCGACCAGAGCCGGCCGTTCTTCGCTTACCTGCCGTTTTCCGCGCCGCATTGGCCGTTGCAGGCCCCGGCCGATGTGGTCGAAAAATACCGCGGCCGCTACGACGCCGGCCCCGAGGTGTTGCGCCTGGAGCGTCTGGAAAAACTCAAGGCCCTGGGCTTGATCGACGCCGATGTCGAGGCGCATCCGCTGATCCAGCTCAACGCGCAGTGGGACGCCTTGAGCGACGAGCAGCGGCAGATTTCCGCGCGGGCCATGGAAGTGTATGCGGCGATGGTCGAGCGCATGGACTGGAACATTGGCCGGGTGGTGGATTACCTGCGCCAGCAAGGGCAGCTGGACAATACGTTCATCCTGTTCATGTCCGACAACGGTGCCGAAGGCGCGCTGCTCGAAGCGTTTCCGAAATTCGGCCCGCAGTTACTGACCTACCTCAACCAGCATTACGACAACAGCCTCGACAACATCGGCCGAGCCAACTCCTACGTCTGGTACGGCCCGAGCTGGGCCCAGGTCGCTACCGCGCCGTCGCGGTTGTTCAAGGCGTTTACCACCGAAGGTGGCATTCGCGTGCCGGCGCTGGTGCACTACCCGCAGTTATCGCTCAAGGGTCGAATCAGCCATGGTTTCGGCACGGTGATGGACATCACACCGACGATTCTCGACCTGGCGGGCGTGCGCCATCCGGGCAAGCGCTGGCGGGGTAAGGACGTGGCGGAATTGCGTGGGAAATCGTGGCTAGGGTTCCTGTCCGGCGAGACCGCCCAGGTCCACGACGAGTACACCGTCACCGGCTGGGAATTGTTCGGCCGCCGGGCGATTCGCCAGGGCCAGTGGAAAGCGGTGTACATCCCCGGACCGGTGGGGCCGGCGGCTTGGCAGCTGTATGACTTGACGGCAGATCCGGGGGAAATTCACGACCTGGCATTGGCCCAACCAGACAAGCTCGCCACGCTGATCGAACATTGGCAGACCTATGTCGATGAGACCGGGGTGGTGTTGAGTGAGTCGCCGTTTCAGCCGGATTAATGTTGTTTGAGCGATCGCTTTCGCGAGCAGGCTCGCTCCCACAGGGATTAGTGTCGAGCACAGTTCCCCTGTGGGAGCGAGCCTGCTCGCGAAGAGGCCCTTGAATTTACCCGATCAAGCCCTGACTGAACGCACCTCTTGGCTCACCACCTCATCCCTGCGAACAAACCGATTCGCCCGCCCAAACGTGCCGAAATCATTAAACCGCACCCCCATCTCGCGCATCACTTTATGCCCGACCGGCACGGTCATCTGGCGAATGTAGAACGGTTCCTTCACCACAAAATGGTGAATCCCGTGGCTGCTGCCGAAGTTGAAGCAGAACGCTTGCAACGGCCACATCCACCAAGGATTGAGCACTTGGGTTTGCTGGATCACGTTGCCCGGCTCCACATCGCCGTAGTAGTGCATGTTCGAGCTGACAAAGTGCAGGCAAAACGTGCGCAGCACGTTGGGGCCGATGATCACCACGGCGGCGATGTCGATCACCTGCATCACCGACAGCGTGGTCGCCGACCAATCGATGGACGTCCCCAGCAGCCCCGCGACACCATTGGCCGCGTGGAAACCGAGAAACACGTACCACGCGCCCCAATGCACCAGCGCCAGGGGGGCGTAGACCTTGAAGCTGCGCTTGATGATGCTGCGCTTGTGCGCCCAGGTCTTGGCCCGCAGCATGCGGATGAACGCCGACATAACGTTGTCGCCGACCATCAGCAGCCGCGCGAGGCCCCAAGGTTCGCCATTGGTGATGGCGCGCTCTTCCATGTCGGTCTCGGTGCCAGAGACCTTGTGGTGGTTGAGGTGCAAATGGCGGCGGATCCACGGATTGATGGTGCTCGGCCGCGCCAGCCACACCAGGCCCATCATCAGGTTATGCGGCAAGCGTTGCTTGCGGAAATACACGCTGTGGATCAAATCGTGTTCCAGCTCGTGGGTCAACGAGGCGAAAAAGGCGTTGAGCAACAGGCACAGCCACCACGCCATCTGGCCGTTGATGTACAACGCCGCCGAGCCGATCATCCCGGTCAGGGCGAAAGCCAGGATGGCCACGCCAATGGCGTCCTGGTGCTTGAGCACCGGGTAGCGCTGGCGCAGTTCGACGCCCTTAGCCAACACCACTTCGCGAATATGCGCTGATCGCTGGGCTGCATTCAGTCGCTGGGGACTTGCAGAAGTACCGTCCATGCTTCCATCCTCTGGTTATTGATGTTTGCATCCTGCCCTGTGCACCGCGCCGGGGCCGTAGCCGTGAACGCCAACCTGTTGACCGGAAGCGCCAATCAGCATGACTGAACCGACCTCCCTCGCCAGCTGGACCCGCGCCCTGCGCAAGCAACTCGATGCGCTGGGCCTCGACAGCACGGGCCTGTGCCAGCAAGCCGGGCTCGACCCGCAGTTGATGGACGATCCGAACGCTCGTTATCCGCTGTCCGGCACCACGCGCCTGTGGGAATTGGCGGTGCAGGCCAGCGGCGATCCGGCGATTGGTTTACGCGTGTCGCGGTTCGTCAGCCCGACAACGTTTCATGCCTTGGGCTACGCCTTGGTGGCCAGCGGCAGCCTGCGGGAAGTGTTCGAGCGCATCGTGCGCTATCACCAAGTGGTCAGCGACGCCTTAGCCCTGGAGCTGAGCCGCAGCGAAGACCGCTACCGTTTTCGCCTGAAAGTCCCGCCAGACAGCCCCGCGCCGGCGTTCGAAGCCATCGACGCGTTCACCGCGATCTATGTGCGGACTTGTCGTAATCGCCTGGGCCGTGAGTACGCGCCCATGGCGGTGTACCTGCGCCGCCCCGAGCCGGCCGATCCGCATCAATGGCACAAGGTGTTCCGCGCGCCGGTGCATTTCGGCGCCGACGAGGATCGCCTGGAATTCTCGCTACAGGATTTCGACAGCCACCTCGACGACGCCAACCCGGAGCTGGCCGAACACAACGAAGCGGTGCTCAAGCGCACCCTGGCGCAACTCAAGCCGCTGACCTGGGAGCGCAAAGTGCGCAGCGCCATCGAAGCGCAGTTGCCCGAAGGCGAACCCAGCGCCGAACGCATCGCCCAGGCCTTGCACCTGAGCCTGCGCAGCCTGCAACGGCACCTGGCGGACGAAGGCTGCCGCTTCGACACTCTGCTCAACGAAAGCCGCGAAAACCTCGCCCTGCTGCACCTGCGCGATCCGCACTGCTCGTTGAGCGAAATCAGCTACCTGCTCGGCTTTGCCGACACCAGCAGCTTCAGCCGCGCGTTCAAACGCTGGACCGGGATGACACCGGGGCAGTTTCGGGATGGGTTGCGGTAATCTGAAAAATGTCCCTTCGAGGGAGCCATTTAGAAATGCACTAAATACGATGCAATTCAACAAAGTGGAGATAAATGCATTGTATTTAATGCATTCCGCATCTCACCGCCCCTGATCCCGCCGCAACAGCTTACGCACCCGCTTCACCAACTCCGCCACGCTGAACGGCTTGAGCAGGTAATCATCCTCGTGCAGTTCCAGCCCGCGCAGGCGATCTTCGATGCCGTCGGTGGTGGTGAGGAACAGCACCGGGGTCTGGCCGAGTTGGCGGATCTGTTGCAGCAGTTGCCAGCCGTTGAGGCCCGGCAGCATCACGTCGAGGATGATCAAGTCGTAGGCGCCGGATTCGACGAAGCGCCGGCCGTCCATGCCATTGGCCGCGACATCGACCATGTAGCTGGCTTCGCTCAAGCCCTGGGCCAGGCGCTTGGCGGTTTCCGGTTCGTGTTCCACTAACAGCACTCGCATCGCACACCTCAATTGATCAGGGGAACAGGCTAGGCGTGTTTGGCCGGGTTGCCCACAACAATCCGCGCCGACGGCGGTTTGACCATCCCTGTGTATTCTATGGTTGGGGGGAAGACCTCACTGGTTTGATCGCAGCTTATACCGCCATCGCCAGCAGGCTGGCTCCCACAGGGATCTGCAGTGAACACAAATCCACTGTGGGAGCTAGCCTGCTAGCGATAGCGGTGGGTCATCCAACAATGATGTGATTTAGAGAATGCCATCGCCAGCAGGCTGGCTCCCACAGAGGATCTGCGTCGTTCACAAATCCCTTGTGGGAGCCTGCTAGCGACAGCGGCGGGTCATCAGAGCGTGGCCAGTGCCCGGAGCCGGGTGGCATCGAGGATTTCGATTGCGCCGTAGCTCAATTGGAGAATGCCTTGGCTTTGCAGGTCCTTGAGGATCTGGTTGGTGGTCTGGCGTGACAGCGAAAGCATCAAGGCCAGCTGTTCCTGGGGCAGTTGCAGCACGCGGCGCGGCTGTTCCAGTTCGCCGTAGCCTTCGGCAATCAGCAGCAAGCGATGCGCCAGGCGCGCCGGGGCGGGCATCAGGCTCAGTTGTTCGAGGCTGATGAAGGTCAGGCGCAGTTTGTGGCTCATCAGCAGCGCCAGTTGCCGCCAATGCGCGGGTTGCGCCGTCAGCAAATCCAGCAGCGCCGCCTGCGGAATCTGCAGCAAGGTGCATGGACCCACGGCATAGGCGTCGTGGGTGCGCGGTTGGCCGTCGAACACGCCGATCTCGCCAAACCAGTGCCAGGGCTCCACCAAACTCAGCAGCGCCTCTTTGCCCTGCTCGTTCATCGTGCCGATGCGCACTGCGCCGTCGAGCACGGCGTACAGCCCGCAGGGCGGATCGCCGCGCTGAAACAACGCCTGCCCGGGCGACAGCCGTCGAATCCGCGCCAGCGCCAACAGACTATTCTGTAATTGAACAGGGAGATGACTGAACCACTGACCCGTCATCAGGCGCGCGCGCCAAGCCTGCATTTCCATATGAATTCCCAAAGTGTCGTGTGGCTGACAGAGCCGAACAGGCACCTGATGCATGATCAGCCACCCTACAGGAGGAATAACAATGAAAAGCCTCGTTGACCATCTCAGTCAATACGCCGCCTACCACCGTGATCCACGCAACATCGCCAGCCACTTTATCGGGATTCCGCTGATTGTGGTGGCGGTGGCGGTTTTGCTGTCGCGGCCGCAATGGGCCGGCGGCTGGATTTCACCGGCGATGCTGGTGGCGCTGGCTTCGGCGTGGTTTTACTTGCGTCTGGAGCTGCGCCTTGGGGTGCTGATGACGGTGTTGCTGGGTTTGTGCGTCTGGGCCGGTCAACTGCTCGCGCAGCAAAGCACCATGGTCTGGCTGAGCAGTGGCGTGGCGCTGTTTGTGATTGGCTGGGCGATCCAGTTTGTCGGCCATCATTACGAAGGGCGTAAACCGGCGTTTGTCGATGACGTGACCGGGTTGATTGTCGGGCCGTTGTTCGTGGTGGCTGAGCTGGCGTTCATGCTCGGCTTGCGGCAGGCGCTGAAAGAGCAGATTGAGGCGCGGGTTGGACCGGTGCGGGTCAATCCGAAGCGTGCTGCGGCGTAGGACGCTTTCGCGAGCAAGTCGAATCGTCGCACCGTCGCTCCCACAGGATGATCGTTCCCACGCGGGAGCGTGGGAACGATCAAGCCTTTGCTTCAGAGACTGCTGTGCTTCTGCCAGACCTTCGGCTTGAAGAACAGTGTCTCGCCTTTGGCCAGGCCGACCAGGCTGTCGTGATCCTTCACCACTTCGGCTTCGATCAGTTCGCTCTGGCCCTCGACTTTCAGGGTCACCCGGGTGGTCGCGCCCAGCGGACGAATGTCGCGCACTTCGGCGGCGTGGTGATCTTCCAGTTCCGAACGGGACAACGACACTTCGTGCGGGCGGAACAGCACGTGGTTGTCTTCGCCCAGGTGCAAGCGGTTCGAGTCGCCGAGGAAGTGATAAACGAAATCGCTGGCCGGGTTTTCGTAGACTTCGCCCGGTGAGCCAATCTGCTCGATCACGCCCTTGTTCATCACCACGATACGGTCCGCCACTTCCATGGCCTCTTCCTGGTCGTGGGTCACGAACACCGAGGTCAGGTTGATGTCTTCGTGCAGGCGCGCCAGCCAGCGGCGCAGTTCCTTGCGAACCTTGGCGTCCAGTGCGCCGAACGGTTCGTCCAGCAGCAGTACTTTGGGTTCCACCGCCAAGGCGCGGGCCAGGGCGATCCGCTGGCGCTGGCCGCCGGACAGCTGTTCCGGGTAGCGGTCCGACAGCCAATCCAGTTGCACCATGTTCAGCAGTTCGTGGACTTTCACCGCGATCTGGCTTTCGTTCGGCCGCTGGTTCTTCGGTTTCATGCGCAGGCCGAAGGCGACGTTGTCGAACACCGTCATGTGGCGGAACAGCGCGTAGTGCTGGAACACAAAACCGACGTTGCGATCACGCACATCGTGGCCGGAGACGTCTTCGCCGTGGAACACGATGCTGCCGTCGTCCGGGGTTTCCAGGCCGGCAATAATGCGCAGCAAGGTAGTTTTGCCGCAGCCGGACGGGCCCAGCAGGGCGACCAGCTCGCCGCTGTGGATGTCCAGGTTGATGCTGTTGAGCGCCTTGAAGGCGTTGAAATTCTTGCTGACGTTACGGACTTCGATCGACATGTCTTATTCCTCCGCGGCGCTGGCGCGCAGGCGGTTAATGCGGTTTTCGCTCCACTGCTTGAGCAGCAGGATGAAGAGCGCCAGGATCAGCAGCAGGCTCGCAACGGCGAACGCGGCGACGTGGTTATATTCGTTGTAGAGGATCTCGACGTGCAGCGGCAGGGTGTTGGTGACCCCGCGAATGTGCCCGGACACCACCGACACCGCACCGAATTCGCCCATGGCCCGGGCGGTACACAGCACCACGCCATAGATCAGACCCCACTTGATGTTCGGCACGGTGACATGCCAAAACATCTGCCAGCCGTTGGCGCCCAGCAGGCGTGCGGCTTCTTCTTCCTGGGTGCCCTGTTCCTGCATCAACGGAATCAGCTCGCGAGCCACGAACGGCACGGTGACGAAGATCGTCGCCAGCACGATGCCCGGCAAAGCGAACACGATCTGGATGTCATGGTCCTGCAACCACGGCCCGAACAGGCCCTGGGCGCCGAACATCAGCACGTAGACCAGGCCGGCGATCACCGGCGACACCGAGAACGGCAAATCGATCAGGGTCACCAGCATGCTTTTGCCACGGAACGAGTATTTGCTCACGCACCACGCAGCACTGACGCCGAACACCAGGTTCAGCGGCACCGAAATCAGCACGGCGATGACCGTGAGTTTTAACGCCGACAAAGCGTCGGGTTCGAAGATCGCGGCGAAGAACGCGCCAAGACCATTCTTCAGGCCCTGGGACACCACGATGAACAGTGGCAAACCGAGAAACAGGATGAAGACCAGCCAGCACAGGCCGATCAGAATGCGGCGCGACACCGCGCTGCCACGACGGGCAGCGTTGGCCGACGAGGCGGCGCTAATAGACGATTGGGACATGTTCGCGCCTCCTTATGGGGTTTCGATACGGCGTTGCAGCAAGTTGATCAGCAGCAACAGGACGAAGGAAACCACCAGCATCAGCACGCCGATGGACGTCGCGCCGGTGTAGTCGTATTGGTCGAGCTTGACCATGATCAGCAGCGGCAGGATTTCGGTCTTCATCGGCATGTTGCCGGCGATGAAAATTACCGAACCGTACTCGCCGACGCCACGGGCAAAGGCCAGGGCGAAACCGGTCAACCAGGCGGGCAGCAGCGCCGGCACCAGGATGTGACGGAACACTTGCAGCGGTCGGGCGCCCAGGCAGGCAGCGGCTTCTTCCACTTCACGGGGAATGTCGGCCAATACCGGCTGCACCGTGCGCACCACGAACGGCAAGGTGACGAAGGTCAGCGCCAGGGTGATGCCCAACGGGGTGTAGGCGATCTTGAAGCCCAGGTCTGCGGCGAACTGTCCGACCAGGCCGGTCGGCGTGTACAACGCGGTCAGCGCGATACCGGCCACGGCGGTGGGCAGGGCGAACGGCAAGTCGATCATCGCGTCGATGATCTTGCGACCGGGGAAGGTGTAGCGCACCAGCACCCAGGCCAGCAACGTACCGATGATGCCGTTGATGATCGCGGCGTACAGCGCGGTGCCGAAACTCAGCTTCAACGCGGCCAGCACCCGGGGCGCCGAGATGATCGCCCAGAACTGATCCCAAGTGAGTTGCGAGGCATGCACGAACATCGCCGCCAGTGGAATAAGCACAATCAGGCTGAGGTACACCAAGGTGTAGCCCAGCGTCAGCCCGAAGCCGGGTATGACGGGGGAGATACGACGCGACATAAAAGTCCTTGGTTAAAAAGCAATCCGCTTAAAGCACTAATGTGGGAGCGAGCCGGCTCGCGAAGAGGGAGCACCAGTCAACACTTACGTCGTCTGATTCACCGCTTTCGCGAGCAGGCTCGCTCCCACATCGATGCGCCTGAGCAGCAGGCTCGGTTGTGGCGTAGGGCAAATTACTGCGGCTGGTAGATCTTGTCGAACACGCCGCCGTCGTTGAAGAATTTCGGTTGGGCAGTTTTCCAGCCACCGAAGTCTTTGTCGATAGTCACCAGGTCCAGTTTCGGGAACTGTTTGGCGTATTTGGCGGCGACGTCCTTGTCACGTGGACGGTAGAAATTCTTCGCCGCGATTTCCTGGCCAGCCGGGCTGTACAGGTGCTTGAGGTAAGCCTCGGCGATTTCGGTGTTGCCCTTTTTCTCGGCGTTCTTGTCGACCACGGCCACTGGCGGCTCGGCGAGGATCGACAGGGACGGTACGACGATGTCGAACTTGTCGGCGCCGCCGTCTTCTTTCAGGGCCAGGAAGGCTTCGTTTTCCCAGGCCAGCAACACGTCACCCTGACCGTTGTTGACGAAGGTGATGGTCGAACCGCGAGCGCCGGTGTCGAGGATCGGCACGTGCTTGAACAGCTCTTGCACGTATTCCTGCGCCTTGGCTTCGCTGCCACCCGACTTCAGGCCGTAGGCCCAGGCGGCGAGGAAGTTCCAGCGCGCACCGCCGGAGGTTTTCGGGTTCGGGGTAATTACCGAGACGTCTTTCTTGATCAGGTCGCCCCAGTCCTTGATGCCTTTAGGGTTGCCCTTGCGCACCAGGAACACGATGGTCGAGGTGTACGGAGTGCTCGCGTCCGGCAGGCGTTTTTGCCAGTCTTCCGGCAAGGTCTTGCCGAGCTTGGCGATTTCGTCGATGTCGCCGGCTAGGGCCAGGGTCACGACGTCAGCGCGCAGACCGTCAATCACCGCCCGGCCTTGTTTGCCCGAGCCACCGTGGGATTGCTGGATCTTCACGTTGTCGCCAGCGTGGTCTTTCTTCCAGAAGCTGATGAATTCGGCGTTGTAATCCTGGTACAGCTCGCGCGTCGGGTCGTACGACACGTTGAGCAACTCGTAATCCTTGGCAACCGCGGAACCGGCAAAAACAGCACTGGCCAGGGCGGCCAAAGCGTAACGGCGAATCGACGACATGGTGAAAGCTCCTGGAATTCTTCTAAGTGTTGGTTTTTTTCTTATGGGTTCTGCAAGCGGTTGCCGGTGCTTCAGCTCGGTTTGTTGCCCGGGTTCTGCAAACGGAATTTTTCTTTGCGTTCGATCTGGACCACTTGGGCGTTGTGCACGGTGATCTCCACCGCGCCGAACCGCAGATCGCGCAAGGCGCTCTGGATTTCACGCAAGATGGTTGCTTCGTCCTGGCCGTCAACGCTACGTAGAGATGCGCTCATGCTGGTGCTCCTTCATGGTGGGTTGCCTGGCAGTACTCGCAGACTGCTTGCGGCGTGGGAGCAATACTAGATAGGCGCGGATATTCTTAAAAATACTATTTAAGAATGTTTATATAACTAAAAGGGATTATTTGATGGCGCGCGGGTTTGCGGGGCAACGATCACCCAAATTGCTCGGCCGGCACTGGCCGGCCAAACCAGTAGCCCTGGGCCAAATCGCAGCCTTGTTCGAGCAGGAAACGCGCCTGCTCCTGCTGCTCGATGCCTTCGGCGTGCACCTGCATGCCCATGTTTTGCGCCAGGGTAATAATCACCCGGACGATGGCCGCGTCGTCCTCATCTGCCGGTAACCCGGCGACGAAGCCCTGGTCGATCTTGAGCTTCTGCACCGGCAAGCGTTTGAGCCGCAGCAGCGACGAATAACCCGTGCCGAAGTCGTCGATGGCCAGGCGCACGCCCAATTCACGCAGGCGATGCATCTGTTCCAGCGCCACCTCCGGATCGTCCATCACCGCGCTTTCGGTGACTTCCAACTCCAGACAGGCCGGATTCAAACCGGTGTCGTGCAACACCTGCGCCACACGGTCGTAGAGTTCGCGGCGGGCAAACAGGCGCGTCGAAACGTTCACCGCGACGAACGCCAAGTCTTTGCCTGTCTGTTGCCATCGGCACATTTGTTCACAGGCCTGGGCCATGACCCAAGCATCGATCTCGGTAATCAGCCCGGTGCGCTCGGCCACCGGGATGAACTCACCCGGCGGTACCAGCCCGCGTTGCGGGTGCTGCCAGCGGACCAGCGCTTCGACGCCCACCAAGTCACCGCTACTGAGGTCGTGCACCGGCTGGTAATACACCCGCAGCTCCTCTTGGTCCAAGGCGCGACGCAGTTCGAACGCGGTCTCGACCCGGCGCTGGGCATGGGCGGTCAGCTCTTCGGTGTACAGCGCATAGTCATTGCGCCCGGCACTCTTGGCCTTGAACAGCGCCGAATCGGCATTGCGCAACAACTGTTCAGCATTCAGCGCATCACTGGGAAACAGACTGATGCCAATGCTGGCGTTGATAAACAGCGCTTGCCCGTCGACCGGGAAGGGTTCCTTGAGGGCATCGAGGATCGCCTGGGCCAACGCGGCGGCTTGCACCAACTGTGGACAACTTTCCGCCAGCACCGCGAATTCGTCACCGCCGAGCCGGGCCAGGGTCATGCCCGGACCGCACAAGTCCTGCAAGCGTGCTGCCACGGCTTTGAGCAACTGATCACCCACCGTGTGCCCGAGGCTGTCGTTGATCATCTTGAAGTGGTCCAGATCGATCACCAGCAGCGCACAGCCCCGCTTGTGGATCTGCGCCGAGGCCAAGGCCTGCTGGGTGCGATCGCTGAACAGCAGGCGATTGGGCAGGTCGGTCAGCGGATCGTGGTGCGCCAGGTGCGCCAGTTCCTGCTCGGAATCCTTGATCGCGCTGATGTCGGAAAACACCGCGACGTAACGGCAGACCTGGCCCCGGTCGTCGCGAATCGAACGGATCGTCTGCCATTGCGGGTAGATCTCACCGTTTTTGCGGCGATTCCAGATTTCGCCGCTCCAATCGCCGCTGGCATCCAGCGATGCGAACATCCCTTGATAAAACGCTGGCGGATGATGCCCGGACTTAAACAGACTGGGCCGCTGCCCCAGCACCTCATCCCGCCGATAGCCGGTGATCGCAATGAACGCTGGATTGACGTGCACGATCAGCCCGTCGCGATCGGTGACCAATACGCCTTCACGGGTGCAATCGAACACTGCGGCGGCCTGGCGCAGGCGCAGTTGGTCGGCTTGTTGCTCTTGCGACGCCCGGCCCATACTCCGGCGAGCCCAGGTAAGGAAGATCAGCCCGGCGCTGACGAGCATCCAGGCGCAACCGTTGATCAGTTGCCAGCGAAACACTGCACTGGATTCATCGAAGATGTTGCTCAATAAATAGCCACTGAGCAGCAACCAGACAGCCGAAAGCACCCGATAAAGCAGCGCAGCACGCAGGGCATCGCGAAAAGAAGCTGACATTAGGCGGTCCATGTCCTTACAAAAAGGTTGGAATTATAGATTAAAGACACATCCCGCCACGCTTAACTGAAAACGGTGACTGGTTTTATCTGTTGGCTTAGTGATAATGCAGCGGCTGTTTTTTTCTTTATCGAGGGCCCTATAGCCTATGTGGTACCAAGGTTTTCTCGGCTTGTCGCCCTGGTCGCTGGTGGCAGTCACCCTACTGTTGACCCACATCACCATCGTTGGCGTCACGGTCTATCTGCACCGCTACTCGGCCCATCGCTCCCTGGAGCTGAATGCCGGCCTGAAGCATTTCTTCCGATTCTGGCTGTGGCTGACCACGGCGCAGAACACCCGCGAGTGGACCGCCATCCACCGCAAGCACCACGCCAAATGCGAAACCGAGGATGACCCGCACAGCCCGGTCATCAAGGGATTGTCCACCGTCCTGCGCAAAGGCGCCGAGCTGTACCGCGCCGAAGCGGAAAACTCCGAGACCCTGCGCATCTACGGCAAGAACTGCCCGGATGACTGGATCGAGCGCAACCTTTACAGCCGTTTCCCGCTGCTGGGCGTGGCGATCATGGGCGTGATCGACCTGCTGCTGTTCGGCACCATCGGTATCACTATCTGGGCCGTGCAGATGATGTGGATCCCGGTCTGGGCCGCTGGCGTGGTCAATGGCCTCGGTCATGCCGTGGGCTACCGCAACTTCGAATGCCGCGACGCGGCGACCAACCTGGTGCCTTGGGGCATCCTGATTGGTGGCGAAGAACTGCATAACAACCATCACACCTACCCCAACTCGGCCAAGCTGTCGGTGAAGAAGTGGGAATTCGACCTGGGCTGGGCCTGGATTCAGGTCTTCAGTTTCCTGCGCCTGGCCAAGGTCCAGCGGGTTGCGCCGATCGCCCACCGGGTCGAAGGCAAAGGCAGCCTGGACATGGACACCGCCATGGCGATCCTCAACAACCGCTTCCAGATCATGGCGCAGTACCGCAAATTGGTGATCGCACCCCTGGTCAAGCAAGAGCTGGAGAAGGTCGATCACTCGGTCCGTCACCAGTTCCACCGTGCCAAGCGCCTGTTATCCCGGGAAACCAGCCTGCTCGACGACAAGCACCATGTGCGCATCCAGAACATGCTCGAACACAGCCAGGCACTCAAAGTCATCTACGAAAAACGCCTGGCCTTGCAGCAGATCTGGGTCAAGACCAGCACCAATGGTCATGACATGCTGGCCGCAATCAAGGACTGGGTACACGAGGCCGAAGCCAGTGGCATTCAATCCTTGCGCGACTTCGCCAACCAGTTGAAAACCTACTCGCTACGTCCCGCCGGCGCCTGACACCGCTGATCGGTGCACCCGGCCCTCGGGTGCACCGCATTGGAACTTCGCTACTCATCCCCTATCTCAAGTATCACTTCGCCATCAGGCGGGCTTTTCAGTGGCTGCTTCGAACCGTGGAGCGGCACACGTCCTTGAGATTGGTGCCAATGGTCGATAAGAACCTACAAGACTCATCCCTGCCGCCGTGGCCTGAAGCCGCGCACACCTTGATGGCGCTGATGCACGCCCAGGGTGAAGTGGCGCGCCTGAGCGAACGCGAACAACTGTTCAGTTCGTTGCTGGTCAGCGTCAATGCGGTGCTTTGGGCGTTCAATTGGGAAACCCGGCAAGTGCTGTACGTCAGCCCGGCCTACGAACGAATTTTTGGTCGCCCCGCCGGTTTGCTGCTGGCGGACTTCAACCAATGGCGTGATGCGATTTACCCGGACGATCTGGACTACGCCGAACGCAGCCTGGCCGACGTGCTGGAAAAAGGCGCGGTGGAAGATCGCGAGTACCGGATCATCGATGCCGACGGCCACGTGCGGTGGTTGAGCGACAAATGCTTTATCAACCCTCAGGCCGAACCTGGGCAGCCGGTGATTGTGGTCGGCATCGCCGAGGACATCACCGAAAAGAAGCAACTGGAAAGTGAGTTGCAACGCCTGGCCACCACCGACGTCCTGACCCAAAGCAGCAACCGCCGGCACTTCTTCGAATGTGCCCACCGCGAGTTCGAGCAAGCCCGCCTGCAAGGTTCGCCCCTGGCGTTCCTGCTGCTGGACATTGATGACTTCAAGGTGATCAACGACTCTTACGGCCACCCGGAAGGCGATATCGTGCTGCAACGGATTGCCGACTGCGGGCGCAGTTCATTGCGGCGCGGTGATCTGTTCGGGCGGATCGGCGGCGAAGAATTTGCCGCCGTGTTTCCCGGCTGCGCTCCCGATATGGCCCTGCAAGTGGCCGAGCGCCTGCACCGGGAGATTCAGCGCCTGCGCTTCAACCATGGCGAGCACAGCTACAGCATCACTGTCAGCCAGGGCTTGACCAGCCTGACTCGCGAGGACGAAACCCTGGACAACCTCTTCGCCCGCGCTGATGCGGCAATGTACGAGGCCAAGCGCCAGGGCAAGAACCGGATTATTTCGGCCTGAGTGACTAACCCTGTGGGAGCGAGCCTGCTCGCGAAAGCGGTGTGTCAGTCGCCGTCGGTTTCGCTGACACTACGCCTTCGCGAGCAGGCTCGCTCCCGCACGATGAGACGCAGCGAAGGTTACTTTTTGTGCAAGCGCATCAACTCTGGCAAGCCAATCTTCAGCAAGCGCGCCGTGCGGCTTTTGGCCAGCTCCTCGATGCCCTCGTGCTCGGTCAGGTGAGCCAGTTGCGCCGCCATGTTCATCACCAAGGCTTCGCGGGAGTAGACGCCACCACCGAGCTGGTAGACCGCCGCGATCAGCTCCCGTAGCTCGATGGGCAAGCGCCAGCGAGTGCGCAGTGCCGAGCCATAGGCCGCGCCGAATTGCGCCAGGGCCTCGCCGACTTCCTCCTGTTCATCCAGCTCGCCACCGGCTTGCTTCCACTCCTGCAAACAGCGTAACAGTGCCAAGTCGCCCAAGCAGTGGAGCATGCCCGCGCAGTAGCAGCGCTCCTGATCCAGATCCAGCAAGCGCGCCAGGGTTCGTGCGTATTCGGCGGTGTGCAGCGACAACTCCCAATAGCGCTCGGCGTAGTCCGCCAGGCAGGGGTCGCTGAGTTTGGCGCTGCGCTTGAGCGCCAGGCCGAGAATCAGGTTCATGCTTTGCCCGGTGCCCAGCCGTTGCAAGGCCTGGGACAGAGTCTGCACCGGGCTGCCGTGATGCTGGGCAGCGCTGTTGGCCGCGGCGATCAACACCGCGGTGATCTGCGGATCAGTGCGGATTTCGTCTTCGAGCCGGGTCAGGTCCAGTCCGTTGGGGTTGAGGCTGCGTTTAACCGCCACTTGCACATCGGTCATCAGCGGCGCGCCGTCCGCCGATTCCCGCCGACGTTCGAGGTAGACCGCGAGGGTCATGCCCGGCGCGATGGCCGGCACTTCGCAGGACACCTCCTGCCCGGCGTCGAGCAGCAAATCCTGCAACCGTTGGGTCAGGCTTTCGATGTTCAGGGGTTTGGTCAAATACGCCGTCGGCGCCAGGGGCAAGGCTTCACGGACGCTGGCGCTGTCGTTGCGGCTGCTCATCAGAATAAACGGCAGCACGGGATTACGCCGACGCTGGCGCACGCTGCGCAGCAGGCTCAAGCCGTCGATACCGGGCAGTTCCCAGTCGGCGATCACCAGGTCGTAGGGAGTGTCCGCCAACTGGTTGAACGCGTGCTGGCCATCGGCGCAGACATCCAGCCGTGCATCGCAACGCACACTCAACAACACCTGCTGCAGCAGGTCGCGGGACCAGGGGTCCGCTTCGGCAATCAATACTCGGGGTACCGCCGGCAATTCCAGACCAGTCATCAGCGCGCTCCATGGCAATGCTTCAACCTTAGTCAATGCCGGCCGGGCGACACAACCCGATGTGTTTCAGAAGACGTAAAAAAACCCGCCGGAGCGGGTTTTTTATCGATCACGTCACATTCGGGCGATTACAGCTCCGAGAAGCACTCTTCGATGATCGCCAGGCCTTGGTCCAGTTGCTCGTCCGGCGAGGTCAACGGTACCAGTACGCGCAACACGTTGCCGTAGGTGCCGCAGGACAGCAGGATCAGGCCCTTGTCGCGGGCCTTGGCCACGACCGACGCCACGGCAGCGGCGTTCGGCTTGTGGCTGTCGCCGTCTTCGAACAGCTCGACCGCGATCATGGCGCCCAAGGCACGCACTTCGCCGATCACCGGGTACTTGGCCTGAATACCTTTGAGGCCGGTCACCAGACGCTCGCCGACCGCCTTACAACGGTCCAGCAGGTGTTCTTCTTCGAACACTTCCATCACGGCCAGGGCCGCGGCGCAAGCGATCGGGCTACCCGCGTAAGTGCCGCCCAGGCCACCCGGGGCGATGGCGTCCATGTACTCGGCCTTGCCGCACACACCGGCCAACGGGAAACCGCCGGCGATGGATTTGGCGAAAGTGGTCAGGTCCGGGGCAACGCCCATCTGTTCCATGGCGAAGAAGGTGCCGGTACGGCCCGCGCCGGTCTGCACTTCGTCAGCGATCAGCAGGATGCCGTGCTGGTCGCACAACGCGCGCAGGCGCTTCATGAACTCTTTAGGCGCGACGTAGAAACCGCCTTCGCCCTGAACCGGCTCGATGATGATCGCGGCGATGTCTTTCGGCTCGGCGTCGTTCTTGAAGATGCGCTCGATGCTGGCGATCGAGTCGTCGATGCTCACACCGTGCAGCTCGTTCGGGAACAGCGCGCGGAAGATGCCACCGGGCATCAGGCCCATGCCGGCCGAGTACGGCACGACTTTACCGGTCAGGCCCAGGGTCATCATGGTGCGACCGTGGTAAGCGCCGGTGAAGGCGATCACGCCAGCGCGGCCCGTGGCGGCGCGAGCGATTTTCACGGCGTTTTCCACGGCTTCGGAACCGGTGGTCACCAGCAGGGTTTTCTTGGCGAAATCACCTGGGACCTTGGCGTTGATTTTTTCGCACAGCTCAACGTAGGGCTCGTAGGCCAAGACCTGGAAGCAAGTGTGCGTCAGCTTGTTCAGCTGCTCGGTCACGGCGGCGATGATTTTCGGGTGAACATGGCCGGTGTTCAGTACGGCGATACCGCCGGCGAAGTCGATGAACTCGCGACCTTCAACGTCGGTTACCGTGGCGTTCTTTGCCGATTCGGCGAAGATCGGGTGAATCTGGCCAACACCGCGTGGTACTGCAGCGGTACGGCGGGCCATCAACGAAGCGTTAGTCTTGCTCATACAGTCCTCATTCGCCGCTCATCGGGCGGCGTGGTTCAAGGATTAAGCGGCGGGAAGGGGCGGCGACAGCATGCGATGATCGACTGCCACGGCGTTTCCGGCCACCGAGAATATTCCGGTGTGAAACGCACAAAGGGACAGCGCTCTCGTGCCCTTTGTGCTTGAAGCGTTGCCGGACTTAGATGCCCAGGCAGAGGTATTTGATTTCCAGGTAGTCTTCGATGCCGTACTTGGAGCCTTCGCGGCCCAGGCCCGACGCCTTGATGCCGCCAAACGGCGCGACTTCGTTGGAGATCAGACCGGTGTTGACGCCGACCATACCGTATTCCAAGGCTTCCGCCACGCGGAACACACGGCCCAAGTCACGGGCGTAGAAGTACGAGGCCAGGCCGAACTCGGTGTCATTGGACATCGCGATCACTTCCGCTTCATCTTTGAAGCGGAACAGCGGCGCCAGCGGACCGAAGGTTTCTTCCTTGGCCACGGCGGCGTTGTTCGGCACGTTGACCAGAATGGTCGGCTCGAAGAAGTTGCCTTCCATCGACTTGCCGCCGGACAGCACGGTCGCGCCTTTGCTGACCGCATCGGCAATGTGTTCTTGCACCTTGGCCACGGCTTTTTCGTCGATTAGTGGACCGGTGGTGGTGCCCTCTTCCAGACCGTTGCCGATCTTGAGCTTGGCCACGGCCACTTTCAGCTTCTCGGCGAACGCATCGTAGACGCCGTCCTGGATGTACAGGCGGTTGGCGCAGACGCAGGTCTGGCCGTTGTTGCGGTACTTGGAGATGATCGCGCCTTCGACGGCCTTATCCAGGTCCGCGTCGTCGAACACGATGAACGGTGCGTTGCCGCCCAGTTCCAGCGAGACTTTCTTGATGTCCTTGGCGCATTCAGCCATCAGCTGGCGACCGATTTCGGTCGAGCCAGTGAAGGACAATTTACGCACGATCGGGTTGCCGGTCAGCTCGCTGCCGATGTCGCCGGCACTGCCGGAAACCACGCTGAACACGCCGTTCGGAATGCCCGCACGCTGGGCCAGTTCAGCCAACGCGAATGCGGAGAACGGGGTTTGCGAGGCAGGCTTGAGGACCATGGTGCAGCCGGCGGCCAGGGCCGGGCCGGCTTTACGGGTGATCATCGCCGCCGGGAAGTTCCACGGGGTGATGGCTGCGGTGACGCCGATCGGTTGCTTGATCACGATCAGGCGCTTGTCCGGCTGGTGACCTGGAATCACGTCACCGTAGACGCGCTTGGCTTCTTCAGCGAACCACTCGATAAAGGACGCGGCGTAGACGATTTCGCCTTTGGCTTCAGCCAGCGGCTTGCCTTGCTCGAGGGTCATCAGGCGCGCCAGGTCGTCCTGGTTCTCGATGATCAACTCGAACCAGCGACGCAGCTTGTTGGCGCGGTCCTTGGCGGTCAGTGCACGCCAGGCCGGCAGGGCCTTGTCAGCCGCTTCAATGGCACGGCGGGTTTCGGCAGCGCCCATTTTCGGCACAGTGCCCAGAATTTCGCCCGTGGCCGGGTTATTGACCTTGATCGTCTGACCATTGTCCGCATCGACCCAAGCGCCATCGATAAAGGCTTGCTGGCGGAACAACTGGGTGTCTTTAAGCTGCATGTCGGCTTTCCTTAACAGCACCGCGATAACGCGGGGCAAATTATGATTGTAGAAAGGCGCCTTGTCGGCTGCCGTCAGGGAAATCATTCACCGGGCTGAAGCACATAAATAGCGCACGGTTCGAACTCGTGCGGTTCAGCACCCAGACAAGAGCGTTTGAAATCTCAAACGAATCCTAGGATCAAAGGGGGTAAAGGACAATAGCCTGTTCGAAAAAAAGAACGAAAACCCCGAATTTGCCCGGTTTTTCTGATCAGCGTAGGGATTGGCCGTTCACAGCCAGAAAAACACAGTCGATTCAGCAGCATGGACGCCCGCCATGCATATGAGTATCATGGCGCCCGCATTGCACCAGTAGCTCAGCTGGATAGAGTACTGCCCTCCGAAGGCAGGGGTCGTGGGTTCGAATCCCGCCTGGTGCACCAACTTCCGTAACTGCTTGGTCGGTATACATTTATCGTCAAGTAGATGGTCTGATAGGCCAGAAAGGCACTGTGTAGTGCTTTTAGGTGGGGCATCGCAACGGTGCCGACCATGCCAGCCCAACCCGCCTACCTCACTGTAAATCGCCATAGAACGTACTACTTCCGCCTTGTAGTGCCCAAGGCTTTGCGCCGCGCATTCGGCCTACAGCGAGAAATCCGCCGCTCCCTACAAACTGATAGTCTCCGGCTAGCGCTTCGCCGTGCACGGCAATACGCTGCACGCTATGAGGCAATTTTTGATAGGACGCTCGCAGTGGTTGACGATGACGATTACCAAGTAACCGAAGATGATTACAAAGTTTTCCTCGCTGAAATGGCAAAGGCAGATGAAACAACACCCTGGAGCGCCGGTTCGTCCCGGGCGGAGACGCTCCCGTCGTTCAAATCCACTTTGACTGATGAGCAGTGGCGGGAGCTTGAAGACGACCAGCGCCGAACCATCATCGCGCATGCTCTTACCGGGCATCCGGGAAGGGCTGTACCGGAGAACCAGCGGGAGCTCGCAAAGCGCTTATATACAGAAGGGTATGCCCTTCCTACCCGTCAATTCCAAAAGCTCTTACCGCAGCTCATAGAGCGCATTGCGCTTCAACCGTATGATCGGGCGGTAATGACTATTGCGTCTGATAAAGAACCGCCTCAGCCTGATGGCCCGACCTTGTACGAGTTATGGCAGCAACACTGGGAGTCGCTCGCAAGACTGTCGAGAGGTCGCCCAAAAAGCGAACGTACAAAAGAAGATGAGCAAGGTCATGCTTGTCGCCTGAACATTTTGAGCGCCAGCAAACCAATAAATCGGTTCACGGTAGAAGACTTCGAGCAAATATATTCCGAAATTTATGATATTCGACCGAACAGAGGTAGCAAACTCCCACCTCCGGACTCACCTAAGGAAACGATCCTGGCCAAAGCTGGAGAGCGGCGCATCGAAGCGGCCACAGTTGACAAGCTCTACGTTCGTCTCGGCGTGCTCCATGGTTTTGCTTTTAAAAAAGGACTAACAAAAATCCACCCAGACGCTCCGGAAAGCTCGGGTCCGGATCGCAGCAGGCCCGGTAAAAAGCCAGTGGAGAGAGCGTTCACGCCTAATGACCTTCAAGCGATATTTTCCGGCTACCTGTATACGGGCAACGAGCTCACAAAAAGCAACGCGGTTTTCCCATACCAGTTTTGGCTTCCTGTATTGGGCCTGCTCACCGGAGGGCGACTTAACGAACTTTGTCAGCTCGACACGGAAGACGTGAGCAAGTCAAAGGCTGAGGGTATCTGGACCATCAGCATGATGGACGACGAATCGGATCGACCATTACCGAAGTCACTGAAGAATGAGTCAAGCCGCAGAACTTTACCTGTTCACAGTGAGCTCATTCGCATGGGCTTCCTAGACTTCGTAGAACAAGCGATCGCAGAAGGCCGAGAGAAGTTGTTCTCGGACGGCCTCACTTACAATCGCAAAAAGGGATGGGGTGGCAATGCCACTCATTTCTTTTGCCGCTTCCCCAGCCCGAGCACTCCGGCGTCCGGATACTTTTTTAAGTGTGGCATTCGCGAAAGAGATGCTGAGGGCAAAACTGACGGGAAGAATTTTCACAGCTTTCGCCACACATTCACTGACCTCGCTCGCGAATCCGGCGCAGAGGCATATCTCGTACTGCCGGACCTTACGGGACACTCGAGAGGTAAAGAAGGCCAAGTTGCTAGATACGGCAATGGATTCAGCCAGGCCAAAAAACAGGCCGTCTTAGAGGGCCTAACGATCCCGGTCGATCTTTCAGTGATCAGCTATGCAGGCTTTGTGGCGCGCCTTGGTCACAAGCTAGACGATGGCATTCAGCGCCACCGGGGCAAACATGGGCTGAATCAAGCTGAATGAATGTGGGGGCGCCCGAGACACCTCGGGCGCTCACTTGATCTAAAGTGGAGCTACATCGTCAACATGAGTAGCAGCAGAAAAATCAATTTTGTGCTGACGCGAGGCCTCCGGTAATGGCATGTCAGCAATGCCTAGCGCCTCGACCCCAGAGCGTGTAGCTAAGCCTCTCAGGCTTTCGTCATCGGTATAGATCGTAGTAACAGAGTGAAACAATCCTACCGACAGAATCTGACGGTCAAATTTCACTTTTTGCCAAGCAGCAGTGCTCCCGCTCTTCTTATCACCCTCTCGCCTCGCCTCCTGTTCCAGCAGTGCGCACTCAAGGGCACAAGCCTCGTCAAAAGCAGCAAGCTTAAACGCACTACTCTTCTTGAAAATCTCGTCGACCTCTCGAAATTTGTCCGGGCCAGCCTTTACTAAAAATTCGGCATACGTAGGTGCGGCAATGAGTATTTTAGATTTCTGATGACGCTTAACAAAATGTTGCAGCCTTTCCTTGCACGCACCCACCGGATGACCGGTAGTAGGATCAATAGGAGCAGGAGCATCCGGGTATAGGAGGTAGGCCAATACCGAGGTATCCAACAAAACCATCAGAAACTCCCTTCTCTCATGCTCTTAGATGTCTCGATAATATTTTCTTCGGCCGCCCAGTCTGTACCCGTCGCTCGCAATCGAGCCAAGGCATCACCGAAAGTTTCCTCTGCGAGAATCTCGAAGCGATCTACCACGAAATACCCGTCTAAAGCCCATTTCCTGCTTACGTCCCGAATCCACGTACCTGTTCCGAATACGCGAATTGTGCTGCCGTATAGGTGCTGGGCCATCGCAACGGCAAGTTCTCTGCTTGTCTCGCATTTCCAATAACGTCCATCACCGGCGTCCAAATGCATATGCGACGAGTTATCCCTTCCGCCTACGGAGACTACCTTTCCATCTAGGCTCCCCTGTTGGCGCACCTTGAACACGGCTGGCTTTGGAAGCTCACGACCAGGGAAAGTATAAAGCTTGGCTGTCAGACCATCCGATCCAACTCGCTCCAACTTACCAACCGCATTGTCTTTTGCCAGCATTTGATTGAGTCGATCGTATATCCGTGCAGGTTCACTACCGGCTTCAGCTATCAGATGCACTCTCTGTTCAATACAGGCAGTAGCTTCGTATTCAGCAAGGGCATGACACTTGAGGCTTCCCGGGGTGACATCGTGAAAATGCACGCGCTCGACTTGGCCGAGCAGCTTGGAAAGCTCTAAAAAATACTCGGCCACGCGCTGCATAGATGCAGTGTCAGGATGGAGCGAATCGACAGAGAATATGTATTCAAAGGACTTCATGGTCGCAGCCTCACACGTCCTTGCAGACCGAAGGTCAAATCGGCAGAACTACACCACATACATTAGCACCTTCATTCATCCCTGAATCGATCTGATTGGCTGGCGGGGTATCGGACCACGATCATCCCGAATGCAGAAATGCAACGCAAGCTCAGCGGTGTCATGGACAAGATTTCCGACATTTCCAAGACAATGGTTAGGGCCCGGAAGATGCGCGTTCTAAGCCATCTGCATTAAAACAGTCGCATAGCTGCCTTGGCAGAGCTATCAGAGGAGTAGACGTATCTGGTAGCTCGATAGCCAGGAGAAAGTCACTATCAAATACCTATTGCAGATAGCTATGTGATTCAACTATCATTTGTCTATCGAACTTAACGATAAAGGATAGTCAGCAGTGAAAGCGCACCTCTACCTCAGAGCATCGACAAAAGACCAAGACGCCAACCGTGCAAAAGCTGCCTTAGTGTCGTTCGCTACCGAGAAAGGGTTGAGCATTGCTGGCGTGTATGCGGAGAACATCAGTGGAACCAAGCTTAACCGTGCAGAGCTGATCGCCTTGCTTGATTCGGCCGAAAGTGGAGACGTACTACTGGTTGAGTCTGTAGACCGGCTCAGCCGCCTCTCACAAACTGACTGGGACACGCTTAAAGCCACTATCAAGGGTAAGGGTCTCCGGCTAGTGGTAGCTGACCTGCCAACAAGCCACATGCTGGTTGAAGCGAAGGGAATCACTGGTCAAATAATGGACGTGATTAACAACATGCTGATCGATCTCATGGCAACCATGGCCCGGCTGGATCAAGAGAAACGCGTAGAGCGCATCAAGCAGGGCTTGGAGAACAAGAAGGCTGCTGATCCTGAATGGAAACCAACAGGCAAGAGTAAGAACACAGCAATATGGGCAGAAGTCGAGTCGTTGATTCAGAAGCATCCAACAATGTCTGCGGATCAAATTGCCAAGCTGGCTGATTGCGGAGTGGCAACGGTTTACCGCATCAAGCGCACGCTGAAACCTATGACGTCTCACGTTCTCGTCCCGAAGGAGGTCTGAAATGGCAGGCAAAAAGGCGACACCAGAGCAATGCACTCAAGCAGTCATCCTTCGAGAGGCTGGTTATACGCTCCCGGCAATCGCGAGCCGTTTAGATCTCAGTATTAGCACCGTGCAGCGCGTCCTCAGAGTGAACAAGGTTGTAGCTGGCGCCACCACACAGGCCCTCATCGAGAAAGCCCGAGAAGATATGCTCAATGCGGCCTATGCCCTAGAGCAAGTTCAACGCACCGCCGCTGCTTTGGTCTTGGACGATCTCGCTATCAGTCATCAGATCAGGGCGAAACTGGCGGATTGCGTTGGCCAGCTTGATCCAGCCGACTCCGGGACCCCCAGAGCTCTTGCAGCTAGCGCAACGACTCTGAAGCTCACACAAGACGTAACACGACGCGCTTTACCTCTTGATAAGCTGAACATGGCTCTGGACGTCGAGGAACTACCTGAGCTTCAGATTCATATCATGAGTGAATACGATGTAGCCAGAATGCGAGCGGAGCAACGCAAGGAGGAAGCCGAGCTGAACGGAGACACTGAAACGGTGGGAGATGAGATCGAAACACTGCACTGGCTTGAGCACAGGCAGAAGCAGCACGATGACACGTTGATGCTAAGCAATGACGACATCATCATGGAAGGGTTCTGACCAGCACTTGACCATGCCATGACCGGTCAGTGTCAAAGTCTTAGAACGCGGTGTAAGTATTGAACACCCTGGCGACATCCAGGAAGACATCAATTTGAAAATTCGTCCTTTCAGGACTGCATTCGAGCTAGGCCATGACAGACCCGCAAACCACCAATACGAGCGGTCCTTTTCCAAAATCTGCCACTTTAAAAGCGCCAGCAAAAAATCGCTGCACGCCAGCTGTCGCGGGCGTCGTGGCCGGCTTCTACACGTCCTACGTGAAGAACCTAGCAGTATTAGAGAATTTAGAATTCAAGGAAGTAAAAGACCAAGCTCGCATAGACAGGCTGAAAGCCAACAACGAGGACCTTAGAAAAATCGCTCACAGCTACGCCTCTGGAGTATCCTTTCCGGACTGGAAGAGAAGACTGCACGCTGATACGAAGAGAGCTTTCAGTTTCCTTGGCTTTGCACTGCGGCCTAATGCTCAAGCGTTCACATTTCGTCTAGGGCACGAAATCGCAGATGCTGCATTATCAGCCGCGAAGGGCCCGATAGATTTTCTCTCAGCGCTCATGAGAACGCGTGGGATCAGAGATATCGCCTTCGTCACAGAGTTCACCGACAGTAAAAGCCTAGAAAACCACCCCTTTCATATCCACGGCGTTGCCAGAATTCCGGGTGGCGTCTCAATTCAAAGCATCCAAGAATTGCTCGCCCCCAAACCAGATCTGAAGATAGACCCCCCGATAAAAGGTTACCGGTTGCGCGGAGACAATAAAGCTATCGTAGTTACTCAGCTTGAAACCCCGGGCGCTTGGGTATCGTACACAGGCAAAGAGATTGACTTCACCGCGCACCGGCTTCAGTCCGGTCCAGATTACGCAAGCCGGTCGGCCACTCTCGCAGGCCGCGAACTCTATGAGGCTATGCGCGCGTGGCTGCGCTAGTAAAGCGTCGTAGACAGGAACAGTAAGACAAAATAGAGCCCCTCAAAAACGGCCATCGACTGGCCTGCGAAGATGAGCCCGTGCCGGTTGAATCGCACAGATCTGGCCGACGTAACAGTATCGCCTTGCTCGCTTCCACGAGCTTTGTGCATTCCGGACGACCGTGTATAGGTGGCTCTAGAGGCTCTCAGGAAAGCGGTCGCGACGGATTACAGGCAGCGTCACAAAAACATCGCGGTCGACATTCAGAAGCATCGCAGCCCCGCGCATTAGCTATCTACTGCATCAAAGAACATCACCACAGCTGAAACTGTGACTGCGATGAAGCACAACGCACCCGGACTACAGCCCCCACATACTTCTTGTGAGGCCCAGACGCTCTATAGCGACATCGGAATCTGACTCAGGCATAGTCCTCCTTCGAATGAGAGCCAGTCACGCAGGTGAGCATGTTTTGGAAGAACTTAGCAGTTGTCGGCATAGCAGCATGCTGGCTCGCCGGCTGCGCTACCAGCCCAACCCCGGGAAACGTTGCGACACAAGTCCCGCTGGATCGCATTCTAGAAAAGAGTTATCTCACGCCGGACATTTACCGCACTGAGCTGGTGATGGTGGTACGAGATACGGGCTTTATGGGCAGCGGGCTTCAGCTCATCTTCAAGGTAGACACTCACCCGGTAGCCGCTTTGAAACCCGGGGAAAAGGTCGAGGTGTATCTTGCGCCAGGTAAATACGTTTTCGTGGCAGAGCAAAACCCTAACGTCTTCGACGAGCCTCCCGGCGAATCGGCGGTTGACATCATCCAAGGTCAGGGGAATAAATTCAGGCTACGCCTGATTCCTGAAGATGGCCCGAAATTCGAACGAACAATCCAACCGTAAATGAGTGGGTAAGTGAGGCCGAGAGCCCGATCGGGCAGAGGTCAGCCATGGATGTAAATTTTCAACTACTACCAATCGATGGCGAAATCGTCATTGTTGAAGACGATGTACTATTGCTTGGCTTGATGAAGGATATCCTGCTGGATGTTGGTGCGCAGTGCGTGGCATTTTCTACTGCCGATGACGCACTTATACATATGCTGGGTTCCGACACCCGGTGCGCGTTAATGATTGTTGATCACGGAGTACCGGGGCAGGTGCAAGGGGCTGAGCTTGCAGAACTTGTAAAACACAAGTGGCCAGAGACCCGCATCATAATCACCAGCGGATGGACCCAAACCTTCATAGGCATCCCGGCCGGCACTGCCTTCCTTCCGAAGCCTTGGTCTCTGGAGGAACTCGTGAGAGCGGTTGCGAACCAGCTCCAGCCGGGCGTTCCACCCGACCGAAACATCTAGCTAGCGTCCCGTACGCTTTGATTCTGGCACCGTGCATTGAATGCGCAATGGCATACGAATCACGTCCGCCGAATACGCAAAATCGCATCTGTAACAGCTCGTGCGTTTGTGTCCAGCGTTTCAAGCGCCTTGGTTGCATTGAACGATACATCCCCGACGCCATTTTCAGCCAACCAGTTGGTGATTTCCTCCAAGGCAGCCGCAATGGCGTGCTGATTATGCAAAAGCAAGGTTAGTGCATCCGCCGTGGCGATTTTCACTTCTAAGTTGTCCATCGCTACCATCCTGGAATGATGAGCTGAAAATACTAGCTCATCCCACAGCGGCTCATGCATGGAGCGCAGGCTATTTGAGGATGAAACTATCCAAAGCGCGCATGTCTCTTTTTGCGTCCGAGATCTGACTACGACACAGCCGTTGTTGCAGACTTAGATCTTCAGGCGATGGTGATGGATTACTCTTGATGCCTAGCCTGGCTATCGTCTCACCCTGCGCTTCGACACGTCGAATTAGTGCACGCACCTTCACAGGATCCGTCCCTGGATAGACCCTGAGCGCGTCTCTGAGACTGTCTAAATACGTAGCCCGCATGTCGTCGCGGTCACACTCGATTAAGCCTCCTAAGATCGTTCCAGAGCGTTCCACGATCTGTGAGACCTCATCTTTATCCTTTTTCGAAGGCGCCGATGTTGCGATGAGTGGGACGAGAAAAATTGCACACGCCAACCTTTTCATGACGAATCCTTATGTATGGGGCCTCAATCAAGGACGCCAGGGGGGGGCAGAACGAGCAGTGACGCTTTGTAGTCAGGCATTACAAACCCCATCGCAAAGAGTCCCTGCTTATCTCAGTAGTTCGCAATCAGTTGGCAACGACCTTCGTTGTCATGATGCAGTTCGTAGAGGCCTTCTCCCAGGGATTGTCAGACTCGCAGAAAGCCATGGGGGTCATGGGGGTTCCGTTTGCAGACCAAGAGTTGGATGGGACTCGCTCGCGAATGTCGCTAGCCTCTACTAGTCCGGAACATATCTTCTCCGAAGTGAGTACAGCGCCCTTTCCGCCGAAAGAAGGGCGGGTGTAGGTTTTAGCGTCGTAAGCTCTGACTACTTCGATAACAACGCAAGAGCTATCTCTTTGCTTGCCCTTATTAGCGAACTCACAGCGAGCCTCGCCGTTCATTTTGGCGCTGCAGTCAGCGTGCACTTCAGCAAAAACAGCGGTGGGCAATACGAGTGATGCGAGCAATACAATTTTTAGCATTCTGACGACTCGAGGTTGTTGTTGAGTTGTTCCCACGAAGCCTGGCGACTTCACACCACGTAGCAGGAAACCGGAGGAGCAGACAGCGAAGCGGGAAAATACTACAAAAACCCATTTTGGGATAATCCTGATATGGGTTTATTGACTCTGTCGAATTTCTTTCGGCAGTTTTCCATGAAATCCATCCATTCTGGACCTTACATCCACCTACTCGAGCTGCTAGTGGATCGGCGAAATGCGGCGGGCCTCACCCAGTCTCAAGTCGCTGAACGACTGGGCCGACCGCAGTCCTATGTATCGAAATTTGAACGCGGCGAAAGACGACTCGATGTGATTGAGTTCTTAGAGGTTTGCCGGAAATTAGGAACCGATCCATTCGAGATCTTACGTATCGTGGAGGGCGGATTCGATCTCGCGCAGAAGTCAGGAGCGCACTGAAACTTGCTTTGCGTGGGTTCGATGATTACCGTAGGTGAGACATTAACCAGCCCCACCAAGCTGGTACACTGTGCTTGAGACGGTCGCCAGACGGCGCGGAAACACGGCTCATTGCCTTGGTGGGTTCGATTCCCGCCTGGTGCACCATACAAAGAAAAGGGCTTAGGTGAAAACCTAAGCCCTTTTTCTATGGCCGATTGTTAACGCTAGACCTCGGCCACGCCTTATATCCCCTCTCCTCCTCTGCTGAAAACGCCCCGGCAAGCCGAGACGATGCGGCTCAGCGGCTGGCGAAATACATGGTCACTTCAAAACCAATGCGCAGGTCGGTGTAGGTCGGTTTAGTCCACATGGGTTGTTTCCTCTTGTGATGGTGCCGGTAGAGTCCGGCTGGCTGGGCGTTGCTACAGCGGTCGCAGGGCTGCGACGTCTGTGAGGGCCGCTCGACAGGACCGCTGCTGCGCTGGAAAGCGTCGCGCAGAGTCCTGAGGGCGATGTCCAAAGTGTCCGACAAGAATGACTGCAAGGCGACGGCCATGAGGCTATAGTCAGGACACTGGATGGAAATCGTTGGCTGGCTAACGATTCCACAAAAACAAGAAAACGTCGGTCTGTTCGGCTACCCGGCAGCATCGGCCAGCGTGAGGTGCTCATCCTTTGCCTGCCTTGGAAACCAACCCCCGCGAACTCGCCGCTTTCGTTAATGACCACTTTCGCGAACGCAGCATTCGCCCGGACGGGCTCATTGCCCAGTCGTGGTACCGCAGCGTCCACCAGCACCACCTCAACCCAAGGGGACCGGCCGCGCAATCCATCCTCACGGCGGAAGAAATTCGCCAGCACCAGGCCCTGCATCAGGAATACCTGACCATTGCCAGCCAGGGCGTGACCGGGTTGTCCAAGCGTGTGGCGCAAGCCGGTTTTGCCGTGCTGCTGAGCGACGAACACGGCATCACCCTGGACGCTCGTCTGCCGGTTCAGCACGACCCGTACACCCGATCCGGTCTGATTGTGGGGGCTCGCTGGGACGAATCGGTGGTCGGCACCAACGGCATCGGCACCTGCCTGGCCGAGGGGCAGGCGATGACCATTCACCGCGAGGAACACTTCCTCACCTCCAATTTTCGCCTGAGCTGCTCGGTGTCGCCGATCTTCGATGCCCAGGGTTTGCTGCGCGGTTGCCTGAATGCCACGAGTCTCAACAGCGATGGGCCGAAAGAAGCGCAGTACCTGACCCAACAGTTGGTGATCCTGTACGCGCGGCTGATCGAGAACGCTCACTTCCGGCAGCGTTTTCGCGACTGCCTGACCCTCGACCTCAAGCCCCGTGGCGACATCAGCGACCTGGCCCAGGAACAGATGCTGGCCCTGGATGAAAGCGGTCGCGTGATCGGCGCCAACCGCGCCGCCTTCGTCGCCTACGACCAAGCCCTTAACCCGCGGCAACAACACGCCCTGCTCGGCCGGCGGATCGACAGCCTCTTGCCGGCCAGCGTTGATGAGTTGTTGGACATGACCCGCGGTGGCGGGCGCGGCGTGTGTCTGCGCGCCTTGGGGGATGACGCGCTGGTGGACGTCGACCTGCGCATTCCGGCCGGTCCCGTACGGCAAACCGCAGCGGCGCCGGTGCGTACCGTCGTCAGCCAACATCCGCAACTGAATCAACTGGAAGGCCGAGATCCGCTGCTGCAACAGGGCGTACGACGTATCCGTAAAGTGATCGACAAAGGCATTTCGATCCTGATCACCGGCGAAACCGGCACCGGCAAAGAAGCCTTCGCCCGTGCCATTCACCAAGCCAGCAGCCATCGCAACGGTCCGTTCGTGGCGCTCAATTGCGCGGCGATTCCGGAAAGCCTGATCGAAAGCGAGTTGTTTGGTTATCGCAGCGGCAGCTTCACCGGCGCCAACAAAAAAGGCATGAAGGGCAAGCTGGAAGTCGCCAATGGCGGCACCTTGTTTCTGGACGAAATCGGCGACATGCCTGCGCATTTGCAAACGCGGTTGCTGCGGGTGCTGGCCGAGCGGGAAATCTCCCCGCTGGGCAGCGAGGTGCCGGTCCCGCTGGATGTGCAGGTGGTCTCCGCGACTCACCAGGACCTGGCCGCGATGATTCGCAACAAAGCCTTTCGCGAAGACTTGTTCTACCGCCTGAGCGGCATGACCCTGGTGTTGCCGGCGCTGCGCGAACGCAGCGACCGGGCTGAATTGATCGAACAGTTGTTGGCGGCGCAACCGGGCGCGACGGGTGTGCAGTTGGACGCCGAAGCCCGCCAACGCCTGCACAGTTACGCTTGGCCGGGCAATATCCGCCAGTTGCTCAACTGCCTGCGCTACGCCGTCGCCCTGGCCGAGGACGGTTTGATCGACATCGATTGCCTGCCCGACGAACTGCATACCGCTCCCTCCGTGCACCAAGCTCCAGCGCCCGGCCCCCAACTGGCCGAACAACTGGGCAACGACGAAACCCGCTACCTCGTGGCGACCTTGCGCGAGCATCGCTGGAACATCAGCGCGGCCGCCGAGCACTTTGGTATCTCCCGCTCGACGCTGTACCGCAAGATGAAAAAGCATGGGATCGTGCAACCCAACGAGGTGTTTTGAGGGCCGTTCAGTGCGGCCCCTTTTCACTGGGTTCATTTACCCGAGAACCCAGTGAAAAAGGAGCGAGTCCGAAGACTCGCTCAAGGCACTGCTGATCGTTACTCCTGGATATAGACGACATGGGTGTGCGTGAACTCATACAACCCGTGCTTGCCATCTGCCCCACCGATGCCTGACTTGCGCGTGCCGGCATGGAAGCCCTGCATGGCTTCGAAGTTTTCCCGGTTGATGTAGGTTTCGCCGAAATCCAGTTCGCGGCTGGCTTTCATCGCCGCGCTGAGGTTGCGGGTGTACAGCGATGAGGTGAGGCCGTATTCGCTGGCGTTGCTATAGGCAATCGCTTCGTCCAGGTCGTCGACGATCTGCACCGGGAGCACCGGTCCGAAAATTTCCTTGCGCATGATTTCCATGTCGCCGTTACAGCCCGCCAGAACGGTGGGCTGGTAGTGGAAGCCCTTGCCTTTGTCGGCGACCGAGCCGCCAGTGATCAGTTGCGCGCCTTGGCCCGTGGCGGTCTTGACCATTTGCGCGACCTTGTCCAGGCCGGCCTGATTGATCAGCGGGCCCATGTCCAGGTTCGCTTCCAGCGACGGATCACCGTAGCGAGTGGCGGCCATGGCGCTGGCCAGTTTCTCAATGAATTGCTCGGCCACTTTGCGCTCGACATACACCCGCTCAGCGCAGTTGCACACCTGCCCGGTGTTGATCACGCGGGAAGCGGTGATGGCAGTGACCGCCAGGTCCAGGTCGGCATCGCCCAGCACAATGGCCGGGGCTTTGCCGCCCAGTTCCAGGTTGAGCTTAGTGATGTTCGGGGCGGCGGCCGCCATGATCCGCGAACCGGTCAGCACGCTGCCGGTAAAGCTGATCAAGTCGATGCCGGCGTGGCTGGTCAACGCATGACCCACTCCGGCGCCAGTACCGCTGACCACGTTGAATACGCCGGTGGGCAGGTCGGTTTCGGCGACCAGCCGAGCAAATTCAAAGCAGTTGATCGGCGTTTCTTCGCTGGGCTTGATCACGATGGTGTTGCCGGTCACCAAAGCCGGGGCCATCTTGCGGGCGATCAGGAAGAACGGGAAGTTCCACGGCAGAATCCCGGCGACGACGCCCAGCGGTTTACGCTGCAAGAAAATGTGCTCACCGATGCGGTCACTGGTCAGCACTTCACCTTCCAGGCGGCGCGCCCACTCGGCCATGTAGTCGAGGTAGTCGGCGGTGAAGTTCACTTCCACCAAGGCCAGCCCCGGCACCTTGCCCTGCTCGGTGGTGATGACCTGAGCCAGGCGCTCGGCGTTTTCCCGGACTTTTGCGGCGATGCGCCGCAGATAACCGGCGCGCTCGATGGCCGGTTTGGCGGCCCAGCCTCTTTGCGCTTTGCGGGCGGCGGCAATCGCTTGTTCCACTTGATCATTGCTGGCCTGCGGGACCCGGGCAATCAGCGCCGAGTTGGCCGGGTTGAACACTTCAATGTGTTCGTCACTGCCAACAAATTGATTGTCGATGTAGTTCTGGTACGTCGTGGTCATGGCGTCAGTCTCCGTGCCGGGCTCAAGGTTTCTTCGCGGTCTGCATGGTTTGCAGCAATTCATGCGAGCGCTTGATGATGTACTGGTGCACCAGTTCAACCTGTTCCGGCGTCAGCTCTTCGGCGAAGGACGGCATGCCATCGGGCACCCGGCCGCCATAGACAATGCCGAGGAAGGCCTGGTGATTTTCCTTGCTGAGCATGCGCAGGTCCGGCAACACGCCGCCGCTGATGGCGTTGATACCGTGGCAGGTGTCGCAGTGGCCGTTGAAGATCGCGCGGCCCTGGTCAACTTGCTCCTGGGTCCCGGTGAAGGGAGGCGGGTCGACCTTGTGGTCAGCGTATTTGTATTTCAGGTCAGGCAGCTTGGCGGTGCCGCCGAGTTTGTAGGTGAGCACCTGGGCATTGGGCTTGACCCCCGCCTTGAGCGACAGCGCCCCGGCAAAAGTGGAAAACGCCCCGCCCCAACCGGCCATGAACGTCACGTATTGCTCGCCGTCCACCTCATAGGTGACCGGGCCGGCCATCACGCCGGTGTTCGCCGGTTGCTCCCAGAGGGTTTTGCCCTTGTCGGCGGAGTACGCGACCACGCGGCCATCGGCAGTACCTTCAAACACCAGGTTGCCGGCGGTGCTCAGGGTGCCGCCGTTGAAGATGGTCGAGTACGGCACTTCCCAGCGGACTTCCTGCTTGAGCGGGTCCCAGGCGATCAGTTTGCCGGTCCAGGTGTCCGCCAGTTTGCGCAGGCCGTCCGGGTCTTCCGGCATCATCCCGGTGTTCACCTGCAGCTGGTACATGCTTTTGAATTTCTTGCGCGGGTGGCCGTCGGTGTCCTGGTACAACGCCGACATGATGTGCGCCGGGATGTAGACCAGGCCGGTGGCCGGGTTATAGGACATCGGTTGCCAGTCGTGCGCCCCCCAGAACCCGGGCTGCACCAGCTTGGGTTTCTGCTCGGGATCGGTCCAATACACCGCCGCTTTTTCATCAACGATAGGCCGGCCGGTTTTCATGTCGACGCCGGTGGCCCAGTTGATCGGCACGATGTTCTTGGCAGACAGCAGTTCACCGGTGGCGCGGTCGATCACGTAGAAGAAACCGTTCTTCGGTGACTGCATCAGCACCTGGCGGTCCTTACCATTGATCTTCAGGTCCGCCAGCATGATGTGCGCGGTGGCGGTGTAGTCCCAGGCATCACCAGGGGTGGTCTGGTAGTGCCAGACGTATTCGCCGGTGTCCGGGTTGATGGCGACGATGGACGACAGGAACAGGTTGTCGCCCTTGCCTTCGGAACGCAGTTTCGGGTTCCACGACGAGCCGTTGCCGACGCCGATGTACAGCAGGTTCAATTTCGGGTCATAGGACATCGAGTCCCACACGGTACCGCCGCCGCCCTGGTCGACGAATTTGTCGCCGTGCCAGGTCTTGGCGGCGATTTCCATACCCTTGCCTTCCGGCGGCAACTTGGGGTCACCGGGCACGGTGAAGAAGCGCCAGTCCTGCTTGCCGGTTTCGGCGTCATAGGCCGTGATATAGCCACGTACGCCGTATTCGGCGCCGCCGTTGCCGATGATGACCTTGCCTTTGACGATCCGCGGCGCACCGGTGATGGTGATGCTGCGCGAATGATCGGTGCGGGTATCGACGCTCCACGCGAGCTTGCCGGTCTTGGCGTCGATGGCTTCCAGGCGGCCGTCGAGCACACCGACATAGACCTTGCCATTCCACACCGCCACACCCCGATTCACCGCATCACAGCAGGCTTCGCCGGCGCGGCTGCGGTCGGATTGGGGATCGTATTTCCACAGCAATTTGCCGTCGCGCGCATCCAGTGCGTACACGATGGAAAACGGCCCGGTGGTGTACATCACGCCATCGACCACGATAGGCGTCGCTTCCACGCCACGGTCAATATCCAGCTTGTAGGTCCACGCCAGACCAAGTTTGCCGACGTTGCCGTCGTTGATTTTCTTCAGCGGGCTGAAGCGTTGTTCATCGTAGGTACGGCCTGTGCTCATCCAGTTTCCCGGTTCGCTATCGGCCGCGCTGATCCGGGCACCATCGACAGCCGCAGGCTTGTCGGGCGCCGCCAGCGCAACACCGCTAACGGCGACGCTGAGCACCAGTAAGGTGAAGAGTTGTTTGGCAAGCGAGGGGGCACCACCGCCCAACAGGCATCGCTGCTGGCTAATCTGGCTCATCGTCGAGTCTCCGATTCTTATTAGTTTTAGGCACCGCAGCCTCACGCTATCGGTACCCAGCGATAGCGCAACGACTGTGCCATGAACGTAGAAGCGGTCTGCGGGCCAGGCAGGGCGGGGGTTTCAGCGAATGGCCAAGGGAGACGCGGTGAGGGGTGTAGCGGACAGGTGTCGCACAAGCGCGACAGGGGGTGCGACAGGTGTAGCGGTTTTAGGTCAAGTGGAATGAATCGACTAAAAAGCATCTCGATTCAATTCAAACAACTGAACGATATCCCTCGCACTGTGAAGGACGCGCTCGACGAGAATTCCAGATTCGTTTCGGCAGTAGAAAATCAGGTATCGGCCATGAGAGATCATTCGCAGGCCTTTCGCGCAATCTTCATGTGAAACCCCGAGATCCGGCTGGTCGACCAATCGAGTGCATTGTATTTGCAATTCACTTACAAACGTCCGAGCCCGGTCGGGATTATCGCGAGCAATGTAGAGTGCGATCTGCTGCAGGTCTTCTCGCGCCAGTGCCGAAAAAAACAATCCACTCATGGGCGGCGGTGCTCCGAAGCCGCCTCATCAATAAGCGCATCAAGTTCGGCGAAGACGGCGCTGCCTGGGATCGCTGGGCGTGTATCAGAACGACTTGCTGCAACTGCCTCACGAATCTCCGCCGCTTGTAGTCGGTCGAGCAACAGCTGATATGCCACTTGGGGTAAGAGATAAGCAGCCGGGCGATTATGGTTCAGGATGGCCACGGGCTCTGATCCAGCTTGTTCAATTACGGTGCTCGGGCTGCGCTTGAGCTCGGTAATGCTGACTGACCGACTTGCGAGTAGTTGTTCCATGATGCTTCCAAAAGTACCTAAATAGGAACCAAATAGTGCTCGAATTTTTATAGAACGGTCAATCTTTGAACGACGGGTGCAAACACGGGTGCTACATGAGTTGAAATTCCTAGGCCAAAAAAAAACCGCCGCAGCGGTTTTTTCATTCACTCAGTCGTCCAGTCAAATTCGTCGTACTCATCCTCATCCCCCGCCTCGTCCAGCTCGTCGTCTTCCAGACTACTGTCGTCAACGAGTTCTTCCGGCTGATTCAGCAGAAATTCCTTACGGGTCTCGGTAATCGCCTGTCGGATGTCCGCCTTGTTGAGCAGTTGGGCGATGCGGTCGATTTTTTGCGTCACGGCTTCCTCCAACGCATCAGCAATGGGCTGATAGTGCGCTCTTTCGCGGGGCCTTGCCAAATGCGTTGGAGGGTTGGCGGGTCACGGTTTGGCCAGTGCCTTGAGTCGGGTGTCGAGATGTTCATTGGGGTAGCGTGTGTGCAGGGTCTTCATTAATGCTTCGGCCTGCTTCGATTGACCGACGGCGCGCAAGCGCAAGACTTCGCGCAGTTGATCGTCAAGGGTTGGTGCGGCGCGGGCGGTGGATTTTTTGCTGATTTTCGCTTCGTCAGCACGCTCGGCACTGATGGCTTCCTGTTGCGGCGCGGCGAAATCGGCCATGGGCGCAGCGGGTTCAGGGGCGGACATCGCGCCAGCGGGCGCGGCCATTGAGCGGGCGACGGGCGCCGGGGCTCGCAGCTGTTCAGGCTTGCCTGCGGCTTTCGGTGCGGGCGCGAAATCGTAGGTCGCCTCGGGCACCGGGGCGCGTTGCACCAAGGTGAGCATCAGCGCCACGCCGACCAGGCTGGCGAATGCGACTTGCCAGCGTGGTTGCTGGCAGGCGCGTAGCCATTTTTGCCAAAGGCTGGGCTTGGCGACCGGGGCTTCACGGTGAGCGGCGGCGAGGATGAAGGCATCCAGGTGTGCCGGGGGCTCGCCGGTGGCGTGGTCGCGAAAATGCTTGAGCACCTGGTCTTCAGGTGTCGGGCGGGCGTCAGTCATGTCAGTTCCTCCTCGGCCAGCAGCCGACGCAGTTTTTGCTGGGCGTAACGCAAGCGGCTTTTCACGGTTTCCAGGGGTGTGTCGGTGGCGGTGGCGATTTGCGCAAAATCGAGATCGCCATGGGCGCGCAGCAGGAACACTTCGCGCTGGTCCGCCGGCAACGCCTGCAAGGCGCGTTCGAGCCGTTGGCTGTCGCGGCTCAGGTTGAGCAGTTGCTCAGGGTTGTTGGCGTCGTCGACGGGCGCGTGTAGTTGTTCGTCGTAACTGTCGTGCAACGGGTTGCGGACACCGTGCTTGCGCCAGTGATCGATCAGTCGATTGCGGGCAATCTGGTACAGCCAGGTACGAAAATTCGCCCGGCCTTGTGGCTGACTGCTGCTGCGGATCAGGCTCAGCCAGGTCTCCTGATAAACCTCCTCGGCCCATTCGGCCTTGCCGCTCAAGCCCAGCAAAAACCGGTACAAGCCTTGGCGATGACGCTGATACAAGGCGTCAAACGCCGGGGCTTCTCCCGAACGGTAACGCGCCAGCAGCGACTCATCGCTGCTGGCGGTGGCGTTATCCACAGCGGACATGTCCATCATTCTCGACTTGAAACCTGTTTGCCGGCGCCTGGGGTTTGCAGGCTCTGCGCCAGCTTCACCAGTTGCACGAACTCGGCGCGCAGGCCAAAGCGGTCATCGCCCCGGGCACCGCGGGCCAGGGCTTCGGTGTCCTTGAGGGTGAAGTCGCCGGTGTAGCGGCCGTCCTTGAGTTGCTGGGAAAACGCGGCGACAGCGGCGGCGAAGCGCAAGTCGTTGCTGGCCGTCGAAAGTTGGCCGGACGCTGCCGCCAGGATCGGCCGCTCGATCAAGCGACTGTTCCCACCTTCTGGTTGTTGATAACGCACACGCAGCAAGGCGATTTCCCCCGTCTTGGCGGAAAGGTCCGACGCGACCTGGCCATAACGCAGCGGCTCCAACCAACCCTTCTCGCCCTTGGGTACGATTTCGTACAGCGCAGTCACCGTATGCCCTGCGCCGATTTCACCGGCATCGACTTTGTCATTGCTGAAATCCTCACGTTTCAGGGCACGGTTTTCGTAGCCCAGCAGTCGATATTCACTGACCTGGGCCGGATTGAATTCCACCTGGACCTTGACGTTTTTCGCCACCACCGCCAGGGTCGAACCGAGCTGATCCACCAGCACCTTACGCGCCTCGCGCAGGTTGTCGATGTAGGCGTAATTGCCGTCGCCCGCGTCGGCCAGTTGTTCCATCAAGTGTTCATTGTAGTTATCCACACCAAAACCCAGGGTGGCCAGGGACACGCCAGTCTTGCGCTTATCCACCGCCAGTTGTTTGAGGCTGTCGAAGTCGCTGATGCCGACATTGAAGTCACCATCGGTGGCCAGCAGGATGCGGTTGATGCCGTTGGGGATAAACGCCTGGCGCGCCATCTGATAGGCCAGTTCGATGCCCGAGGCCCCCGCCGTGGAGCCGCCCGCCGTCAGTTGTTCAATGGCGTTGCGGATCTTCACTTTGTCGCGGCCCGAGGTCGGTTCCAGCACCACCCGCGATTCGCCGGCATACACCACCAGTGACACCCGGTCTTGCTCGCGCAATTGATCCACCAGCAGTTTCAGGGTGCTCTTGACCAGCGGCAGACCTTCGCGACGGTCCATCGACCCCGACACATCCACCAGGAACACCAGGTTCGCCGGGGCCAGTTCCGCCACCGCGCGGTCCGAAGCCTTGAGGCCGATGCGCAGCAAGCGGGTGTGCGGGTTCCAGGGCGAAGGCGCCAGTTCGGTAGTCACGCCGAAGGGTGAACCGTCGGTGGGCAAGGCGTAGTCGTAGGGAAAGTAGTTGACCATTTCCTCCAGCCGCACCGCACCTTCCGGCGGCAGGAGGCCCTGATTGAGCAGACGGCGAACATTGGCGTAGGCGCCGGTATCGACGTCGGTGCTGAAGGTCGAGACCGGGGTTTGCGTGACGCTGTAGATCGGGTTGTCGGCCAGCGCCTGGTACTGCTCGCGATTGTCATCGCGATACCCGGGCGGGCTGATTTCCCCGGCGGGCATTGGCGCGTACATCGTCGTGAGCGCCGGGCGCGCGGCGCGTTTGGCCACGGAGGCGTCGGCCTTCAGCGCTTCTTGATGCAGCGTGGCCGGGGCGGCTTGCTCCACGGGTGCCGGCGCGGCGCTCGATGCGGAATCCGGCGTGGACGACACGCCGCAACCGGCGACCGCCAGCAACAGACCGGCGGCAAACCCCTGGCTGGCGGGACGAAGGCAATGCAGAGGGAGAGACATGGGGCTGACCTCAGGGAAAAATTGATTCATTCCCCCGTTGAGACGGCCAGCCCTCAGGATTCGGGTTAATCCCCGAGCGATTTTTTTCAGCGGTGGTAGCGGCGCACCACGCTGCTGTTACGCAGCACATGCCCTTTGATTTTCTCAAGCAACTGCGCGCGGGTCAGGCCGGCGGGCAAGGCGTCCGGTGCCAGGTCGAGGGCGTAGAGCTGGATGATGTAATGGTGCGCGCTGTCGCCTACCGGTGGACAAGGCCCGACGTACGTCGTAGTGCCTTTGCTGTTGGTGCCGCCCAGGCCTTCGAGCCCGGCCTTGGCGCCGACCCCGGCGGGAATCTGATGAGTCCCAGGCTTGATGCCGTAATGCACCCAGTGATCGACACCCTGGCCTTTCGCCCCGTCCGGGTCGTGCATGACGATGGCATAGCTGAGGGTGCCCGTCGGGCCGGTGTTCCAGTTCAGGGCCGGCGACACGTTGTGCCCGCCGCAGCCCGCAGCGTCGCTGGCGGCGGCCGAGGTGAACAGCCGGTCATCGGTGACCCCGGGAATGTTCAGGGTGAAACGTTCCTGGGCCTGCACCGGCATTTGCACGCAGAAGGCGACGGCAATGGCCGCCAACCAAGGGTTCAGAGAGGTCAATCGGGTCATGCCAGAGCACCTTGCGCTGATGAGGCCGTCGTCGGCCAGCGAACTATAGCCGCAGGCTCGGCCCCGTGGCACCTGGAATTGGGCTGAACCTCGGTCCAATCCCCTGACTCAAACGGGAAACGCCCCTGGAGACTGATCATGGCCCTGCATCGCGTCGCCCGATTTGCCGATGTCAGAGAGGATCGCGGCCTCGAGGTCAGCGTCGCTGACACCACCCTTGTGCTGTTGCGCGCCGGCGGCGAACTCCGCGCATTTCAAGGCAAATGCCCGCATGCCGGCGCTCCATTGGCGCAGGGTGCGGTGTGCCAGGGACGCTTGGTCTGCCCGTGGCACAAAGCAGCGTTTCGCGTCGAGGACGGCGGCTTGTGCGAACCACCGGCGCTGGACAGCCTCAAGCGCTATCACTTGGAAGTCCGCGGCGACGAAGTGTGGGTCGACGACCAGCCCCTGCTCGCGCACAAATCGCCACTGACCGATGACCCACGCACCTTTGTCATCGTCGGCGCTGGCGCTGCCGGCACCGCGTGTGCCGCTGCGTTGCGGGAGAGGGGCTTCGGCGGACGCATCCAGTTGATCGACCGCGAAAAAGACGCCGGCTATGACCGTACCGTGCTGAGCAAATTCGTGCTCGCCGGCGACATGCCGCCAGATGACCCCCCGCCGCTGCGCGACCCAGAGTTTTACCAGGAGCAGCACATCGAGCGCCTGAACGACCAAGTGACCGGGCTCGACACCACGCACCGCACAGTCCAGCTCAAACACGGCGAAGCCCTGCATTACGACGCGGTGTTGCTGGCCACGGGCGGCCAGCCGCAACCGCTGCAATTACCCGGCGCCGAACTGCCGCAAGTGTTTGTCCTGCGCAGCAAAGAGCAGGCGCGGCAGATTGTCGACGTGGCAGTGCCGGGCCAACGGGTAGTAATCATCGGCGACAGTTTCATTGGACTTGAAGCAGCGTCAGCGCTACGCCAACGCGGCTTGGAGGTCACGATCCTGGCCCGGCACGCCATTCCGTTCGCTGCACAATTCGGCGAACGGGTCGGCCAGGCGATTCGCGCTCGGCACCAAGCCAACGGCGTGGTCTATCACTGCGACGGCGAGGCGCAACGAATCGAAGGCACCGACAAGGTCGAGGCAGTGCGTCTGGATAACGGCCAACGTTTTGCGGCAGATCTGGTGCTGGTGGGTGTGGGCGTCAGGCCGGCCACGCAAGCCTTTAGCGGTTTACCGCAAGAGGACGATCACTCGTTGACGGCAGACGGCGGCATGCAGGTGGCCGAAGGTGTGTGGGCAGCGGGGGACATCGTCACCTTTCCCCTCAATGGCCACCCCGAGCGCATCGAGCATTGGCGCGTCGCCCAGCAACAGGCGCGAATTGCCGCGCTGAATATGCTCGGCGGCCACGAGCATTACCTGGACGTGCCGTATTTCTGGACGTATCACTTCGGCAAGCGCTACGACTACCTCGGCCACGCCAAGGAATGGGACGCCGTGGAGTTCAAGGGTGACCCGCACCATCCGCCCTTTATCGGCCTGCTCGGCAAGAACGGCTTGGTGGCCGCTGCCGTGGCCTGCGATGAAGAACGGGCCATGGCGATGCTCGCCCAACGCCTGAAACATCCGCTGCCGCTGGACGAGGCATGGCGGCTGATTCGTGATTTCAGCGCCTGACGATCACGCAGCAAAACGCCCGACCCTGTCAGGCAGGATCGGGCGTCAGTCGAGCGAGTGTACGTAACCGCAGCGAGTGTTACTGAATCACGCCGGCGCCACCCAATTTGCCCATCACGAAACCGATGAATTGTTCGACGGTCATTTTCTGCCCGTTGAATTCCACTTGATTCGCGGCGTAGTGCAACTTGGTGACGATATTGGTGCCATCCAGGGTCGCCAACTGGCTGCCCACGGCCATTGCGCCAAACATATTGGCGGTGGCGCTGGCCTGCTCGGCAATGGCCTTAGCATCAGTCTGGCCTTCGATTTGCGCCTGGATGCCCACCAGGTCGGCGATCATCGGCTTGGACACTTGCAGGTTGAAATCCAGCAGGGCAATCAGCTGACGGCCCAGTTGATCCGCCGGCAAATCCAGGGATTGCGGCTTGGTCAAGTCAAGCACCAGGTTGGCGCGGCTTTCGCCGTTGGCGGTGGTGAACGACAGGTTTTCCAATGCCACTTGCGGGCCGCCGGCCAGCAACGCTTCGATGTCGGCTTTGGCCTTGGCTTCCTCGGCTTCGGTCAGGTTCAGCTCAGGGGCCGGAAGGCCCGCTTCGGCGGCTTCCGCAGCCGCTTGTTCATAAGGCTGCAACTTGGTCTGGTACAGCTGCATCAGCGACAGGCTGGCCGGGATGTCGAGGTTCTTCAGGCTCATGGCCATTTTTGCCGAACCCACGGCTTTGTCGTTGAACGACACTTCACCGATCTTGTAGTCGGCGCGGCCCGAGGCGCTGTTGCCGGACTCTTCGGTGGCGTTTTTCATTTCGAAATTCTTGAAGTTGAGCACCGACTGCTTCACGCCGAAGGTGGTCTTGGTGTTGGTCAACTCCAGGGTGTTGTCGCCGATGTAGTAGCCGAACGAGCTTTTGCTCAGGTTGCTGGCCAGGGTCAGGCCGTTCAGCTCGACCTGCACCGGCGCCTGGTCTTCGGCCACGGTGACCAGCTTCAGGCTGTCCATGTAGCCGTTGGCCTTGACCTTCTTGGCGTCGGCGTTGGAAGAGACTTCAAGGTTCAGGCCGGAAAACTTCAGACTCGATTTTTCGTCCAGCGCGGCTTCCAGGGGCAGCAGCTCCAGGTTGCCGTCGGTGGCGCGGTCGTAACCGATGTTAACCACACCTTTGAGCGGCGACTGGTCCTTGGCGGCGGCAAACCATTTTTCCACCAGCGGGGTTTTTTCCAGGGAATAGTGACTGGTGGCCATGACTGGCAGCCACTTGAGCGTGGTCAGGCGCGAGAACGGCAACGGACCGTGTTCGATGTGGTCGACGAACAGCAATTCCACTGGCTTGCCGCCGAACATTTCACCGTCACCCTTGAGGCGATAGTGCGCGGTGCTGCTGAACAGGCCACGTTCCAGCGAGACCAGCTCGACCGATGCAGAGCCCTTGGCGCCCACCATGGCGGTTTGCAGTTCTTTGTTGGCGTCGCTGATCGAGGTTTGCAACACCCCTTCGAGCTTGGTGCCCGTGTACCACGCGCCCCCGGCACTGATGGCCCCCACGGCGACGACAATGGCTAAAAGAACACCTGCAGATTTATTCATGGTTTACCGGTCCGTTGTTGATGATGGGGTGGTCTTCCCTGAACCCAAGGCGGGTTGCGGCTCGACTGCGCTAAAAGTGCTGGGGAGATTAGCACTGGCCGGGCGCAAGGGCCCAGCAGTTAAGGGTTAAAGAGTGTCACAGAGGGGAGGAGTTCAAGAGGAGAGCTGACCCCAACCGTTTCCCCAAAGCAGAAAACGGGGATCGGGAGCCGATCCCCAGCGCTTGACGACGCCACCGTCAGGAATACTGCACTTCAATCTCATCGAGTTGATGATCGAAGCTTTTGAGCCGCGCGGTCCAGGTGTAGACCAGCACTTCGAAATCGCGATTGATCACCGCAGTGCCATTGGCGTTGTCGGCGCGGGGGTCGCAGAAATCCAGTTGATAGCGCTCGCGGGCCATGGCGGTGGCCACGTCGGAGAGTTCGCGGGCATTGTTGAGCCAATGCCAGCCGTCCTCGGTGACTTGCTTGTCCAGGGCCAGGCATTGGACTTTCAAGGCTTCGAGGCTTTTTTCCAGGGGCGTGCCGGTGAGTTCGCCCATGACTTCCTGAAAGGTGCGTCCCGGTTGCCAGTAGCTGCCCCAGAAATAGCGATCGAACACAGTTTCGACCCGGCGCAAGGCAACCTTGGTGTCCCAGATCAGTACCCGCGTCTTGCCTTGTTCGAGTTGTCTTTTCTTGATTTTCTGGCCCTGGACCGAGGCCCAGGCCACCACCACGATGGACATCACCGCGATCAGCGCGGCCGCGCTGTCGAGGAATACCAACGCCTTGTCGATCTGGTGGGCCAGCATGATGCCGTAGAAGTAAGTGGCCGAAAGCAGCACGAGGGCCGCAATGGCGCACCAGAAGCCGGGAGCATAAGGGTTTTTCATTATTGGAGTCCCCATGACCTACGCAAGCTGTGCGCGGGAGCAGCGCTTAGCACGGGGCGCCGCTCCAACACTTCCAAGCATAGCAACGGCGTCAGGGTTTGCCGGGTTGTGACGCTTGCGTTCGTCCGCTTTCCCAACCGCCGCCCAGGGCGAGGAACAAATCGATCTGGCTCATGGCGACCTGGGTGTTGGCCGAGGCCAGTTGCGCCCGCACGTCGGTGTAAGTGCGGGTGGCTTGCAGGTCGGCGAGAAATGATGCGCGTCCGGCCTGGAAGAAGCGGTGCGTCTGATCCGCCGCCACTTGCGCCGATTGCTCGGCATCGGCCAGGGCGTCACGGCGTTGCAACAGCGCCGAATACTGCGCCAGCCCGGTCTGGGTCTCGCGGATGGCGTTGAGCACCACGCCGTCGAAATGCGCCAGGGCGCCTTGGGTCGACGCCTCGGCTTCACGGATGCGCGCTCGCGAGCCGTTCGACGGCACGGTCCAGCTCAGCAGCGGGCCGAAGCCCCAACGGTTGGTCGAGGGCTTGCCGAGGTCGTCGAGGATCCCGACCGTGCCGACCGTCGCGCCGATGCTGATGTCCGGGTACAGCTCGCCGGTGGCAATGCCGATGCCGGCGGTGGCGGCGGCCAGGCGCCGTTCGGCCTGACGCACGTCCGGGCGGCGCTTGAGCAGCGTCGCGCCGTCGCCCACTGGCAACAGTTGGGCGATTTTTGGTAATTCGGCACAACCGGCGGTGCCGGCGGGCAACTGCTCGACCGGTTTGGCCAGCAGCATCGACAGGCGGAACAGCCCGGCCTGGCGTGCCGCTTCATAACGCGGCAAATCGGCGCGCAAGGATTTGAATTGGGTTTGCGAACGAGTGACCTGGGTTTCATCACCGCGCCCGGCGTCGCGCAGACGTTGGGTCAGGGCGGTGCTCTGGGCTTGCAGGTCGAGGGAATGCTCGGCGATTTCCCGTTCCTCATTGGCCGCGCAGACCTGGGTGTAGGCCCGGACCACATCGGCCACCAAGGTGATGCGTGCAGTGTCGGCCGCCGCTTGGGTGGCATCAGCGTTGGCCTTGGCGGCTTCGATGCCGCGCTGCAAGGTGCCAAAAAGATCGAACTGGTAAGACGTGGTGATGCCGACATCACCGATGTTGGCCACCGGCACTTTTTCCGTCAGCAGGAAGGCTTGACCGGACTCTTGCAACCGCTCGGCGCTGAGCTTCACGCCGCCGCTCCAGCCGCCGGCCGCTTGCGCTTCATCGACTTGGGCCCGGGCCCGGGTCAAGTTGGCCGCCGCCACGCGCAGGTCGGTATTGGACGCCATGGCTTGCTCGACCAACTGGTTCAAGCGCGGGTCCTGGTACAGGCGCCACCAATCGCCGGGCACGGGCGCCGAGACCACGTTGGGATTGTTGCCGGCCACCGGGCCTTGCAAGTCGGCGCGATGCACCGCCGCGTCGTCGGGCAAATGGTAATCCGGCCCCACCACCTGGCAGGCCGACAAGCCCAGCGCCAGCCCCAGTGTCAGCAAACGCACGGCGCTGTTCATGGCGCCGGCTCCGGCTGCACGTTGTCGTCGATGATCGACACCGTGGCGGTGCGCCCGGCGATCATGCGGAAGTCCGCCGGCACATCGTCAAAGGCAATCCGCACCGGAATCCGCTGCGCCAGGCGCACCCAACTGAACGCCGGATTGACGTTGGGCAGCAAGTTGCTGCCGCTGGTGCGGTCACGGTCCTCGATGCCGGCGACGATGCTTTCCACATGGCCGCGCAGCCGCGCACGGTCGCCGATCACCCGGATGTCGACGCTCTGCCCGACATGGATGCCATCCAGTTTGGTCTCTTCGAAATAGCCGTCGATGTGGAACGAGTTGCTGTCGACCACCGACAACACCGGGCGTCCGGCAGTGACAAATTCCTGGGCCCGGGGTGCGCGGTCGTTGATGTAGCCGTCCACCGGGCTGCGGATCACCGAGCGATCGAGGTTGAGCTGGGCACTGTCGACGCTGACCTGGGCCTCGGCCAGGGCGGATTGCGCTCGGGCCACACGGGACTGGCTTTCTTCCAGTTGCTCGCCCGGCACCAGGTTGCCCAGGCCACGGTTGCGCTTGGCCTCGCGCTGGGCCTGGGCCAGGGTTTCTTCGCGGTCCGCCAGGGCGGCTTTGGCCTGGCGCAGGGCCAGTTTGAAACGGTCCTGGTCGATGCTGAACAGCACCTGGCCGCTTTTCACCAACTGGTTGTCGCGCACTTGTACGTTCTGGATCAGCCCGGAGACGTCCGGGGCGATCTGCACGATGTCGGCGCGAATGTGCCCGTCGCGGGTCCAGGGCGCGAACATGTAGTACATCACCATGCGCCAGACCACGACGACGGCGAAGGTCACGATGAGCAACGTCAGGACGACGCGACCGAGGGTCAAGAAAGGTTTTTTCATGTCATCAGGTATCGACTGAGTGAGTTCACGGCGCCCAGCAGCAGGGCGTAGAGAGCCACGTTGAACAGCGCCCGGTGCCAGACCAGACGGTAAAAGTGCAGACGCGTGAGCAGCCCGTGCACCAGCAGGTAAAGCAGGTAGGTGATGCCCATCAACACCAGCAGTGTCGGCAGGAACACCCCGCTGATATCCAGATCACCGATCATAGAGGCGCTCCGTCAATGCCATGGGGCAGCGGTTCTTCGAGTTCACCGCTGCCAACGAATTCAACCCCGGGCAACAGCGCCAGGCGCAAACCGCTCAAGGCATGCAGCACGTGCAGCCGGGTTTCCTGGTCGCCTTGCGTCGCTTGGTCGTGCAGGGCACGGCGGGTGCGATCGAGGGTCATCAGCAGCGGGCTCGGCGCCGGCAACCGTTCACCGGCCTTGAGGCAAGCGGAAAAATAATCGCCGACTTCCGTCACCACTTGGCGCAACAGCACGTTCGCGACGCCCAGTACTCGCGGCGTATAGGCCAGCAAGTCGAGCAGGTTCAACGCCACACGCAACTCGCGCAGCGCCACGCCGGTGTCTTGGCCGGTGATCGCCAGCCGTGGCAGATGTTGCATCAAGCGGTCGAGCATCTGCACCCCGAGCTTGCGGTGTTCGCTGAGGGTCGCCGGTTCAGTCAGACTGACGATGTCACGCCAACTGAAGCGGGTCAGACGCTTGGCCGCCAGTTCTGCGCCAAACGGCCGGGCGATCAGGGTCCAGACGAAGGCAAACAGCAAGCCGATGGGCCCGGCCAGGTTGTTATTGGCGAAGCTGAGGAAGTCGGCGTCGTAGGCGCCCTGGATGCTGATAAAAGACGAGGTGTTGACCAGCGTCAGCAACATGCCGAGGTAGAAACGCGGCTGCACGGTCAGGGTGCCGACGCAAATGAACGGCACCGCGAACGCCAGCACCAGCATCGGGAAGTCGTGCAGGTTTGGCAGCACCACGAACAGGTAGAGGCTGGCGAACAGCACCGACATGCCGGTCCAGAAAAAGAAACGAAAAATCTGCGGCGCCGGGTCGTCCATGGAGGCAAAAAAACTGCAGGCCACCGCCGCCAGGATCACCGCGCTGCCGCCGTCGCTCCAGCCGAGCAGAATCCACAACACCGAGGCAACGATGATCGCCGACACCGTGGACATCGCCGAGTAGAGCATCAAGCCACGATCGAGAAAAGGCGTCAGCCGGCCCAGGCGCCAGTGACGGTACACCGCACGCCAGTTGTCCTGGCTGTCGCTGGCAATGGCCTGTTGCAGGCTGCGGCAGTCCTGCCACAAATCGATCCACTCGCCGAGGCGGTACAGGGCGTTGGAAAACAGCAGCGGCTTGCGTTCATTAAGCGCTTCGGCGCTGGGTTGCATGGCGTCGAGCTGGTCTTTGAGGGCTTGCCAGGATTCATGCGTGCCGTCATTGCGCTCTAGCCATTGGCGCGTGGCCTCCAGCAACGGCGCGAACTGGCTGACCAACTCCGGCGTGCGTCGCTCCAGCGCATAGAGCGCATCGTCCAGGGCATCGACCACCGGTAGCAGGTGAATCATCCGCCCGCGCAGTTCCTTGGTATTGCGCACGGTTTGCGGGCGCGCGCCTTCGTGGGGCAACTGGCCGATCATCAATTCCAGGGTGTTGAAGGTTGCGACCATGGAGGAGCGCAGGCCGCTGACTTCCTCGGGTTTCACGTCGCGGCTGAGGAATCGCAGGCTATAGGTCGAGGCCTCGCTGAACCACTTGCTCACAGAATCGCTGAATACCGGCATCAATCGACGAGGCCAGAAAATCGCCCCGACCACCGCCGCGCAGGCGATGCCGAGAAAGATCTCTTCGGTGCGCGCTTCCGCTACGTCCCACACCGCCAACGGGTTATCCACCACCGGCAAGGCAATCAGCGGCAAGGTGTAGCCAGCGAGCATCAGCGCGTAGCTGTTGGCGGTGCGCAAATGCAGGGACAGAAACAGCAGCGTCCCCGTCCACAGCGCAATCACCACCACCAGCAGATACGGGGTTTGAATGAACATCGGCACGAAAAAAACCGCGGCGGCTGCACCGAGAAAGGTGCCGACCGCGCGGTACAACGCTTTGGAACTGGTGGGCCCGACGAAGGGGCTGGCGACGATGTACACCGTGGCCATTGCCCAATAAGGACGGGGCATTTGCATCAGTAAGGCGATGTACAGCGCAATCATCGACGCGGCGAAGGTGCGCACGCCGAAAAACCAGTCACGGGCCGGCGGCAAACCGCTGAAAAAGCCGTTCACGGCGTTAACACCGGCACATGTTGCGCCGCCTCAAACGCCCGAAGCACCCGCAATGTGGCCTGCAAATCCGCCTCGTCGATGCCTTCCAGCACTTCGTTGCGCAAGCGCACCAGCTCGATTTCCACGGCTTGCACCAACTCGCGACCGGTTTCGGTCAGGCTCAGGCATTTGGCGCGGCGATCATGGGGATCTTCGGTGCGCCGCACGTAGCCGGAATGACACAGCTGATCGAGCAAGCGCACCAGCGACGGGCTCTCCATCCCGGCCGCCTGGGCCACCGTGACCTGGCGCACGCCCTCGCCCAAGCGCCCGATCATCAACAACGGGACGGCGCAGGCTTCGGAAATGCCGTAGTTGACCAGCGTGGTCTGGCAGATTTTCCGCCAATGCCGCGCGGCCACCACCATGGCACTGCTGATGTTCATCTGGAGAGCGTCGAGGGACTGAGACACGTGAAAGTTCGCACACTGTTAGTTTGCTAACTATCAATATCGCATTGGACGGGAAAATTCGTCAAGTTTTGAAACAATTTTCACGTCTTGTCATAAAGGCGGTCGCAAAGAAAGACAAAGTAATTACGTTGTATATACTCCGTCAGTACACGTCTTGGAGTTATTGACCATGTCAAAACAATCCGTATTTACGATGAAGCTTGAATCAGAACTGCGTGATCAGTTCATGGCCGAAGCTGAAGCCGCACATAGGCCTGCCTCGCAAATTGTCAGGGACATGATGCGTCAGTACGTACAGAGCCAACAGGAATCCAGGGAATATCAAGCCTTTTTGCAGCGCAAGGTCGATGTTGCCCGTGGGGCTATGCACGCGGGCCAAGGAATGACACATGACGAGGTCGAGGCCGGATTTGCCGCCAGGCGAGCGAAGGCGGCCCCAAACAAATGAGGATAATGTGGACACCGCAAGCCGCACAGGATCGTGCCGATATCTGGGATTATCTGTTTAACGTCAACCCCCAAGCAGCCATCGAGATGGACGTCAGGTTCAGTGAGTCGATTACTCGACTTATCCAGCATCCTCAGAGCGCGCCACTGGGGTTAATCAAGGGTACTCGCGACCTGATTCCGCACCCACACTACCGCATCGTCTACGAGTTTGATTTGGATACCGTATGGTTGCTAGCCATTGTCCATACGGCCCGCAAATGGCCACCGACGGCGGAATAAACGCGCGGTGATTCATACCCCCCGCCCCTTCCTCAACAACACATCCAACTGATCCACCACCTCCGCCCAATCGGCGTCCTCGAGAATGCCGTCACGCAGAAACTGCGCCTGGCTTTTGCTCCAGAAAAACGCGTTGGCCAGGTGCATTTTCGGCCGGATTGGCGAGTGGCTGGCGATGAATTGGTCGATGCTCACGGGGTCGTCCTTGAGGCCGAGTTGCTTGAACAGTGAGGGCAGGCTGTGGGTTGGGGATTGCATGGCGAGGCTCCCAATGGCGGACAACGGTTGAACTGAGGTTCACCGTCAAAGTCTAGGCCGGTGCGGCGCGAGCGCCGAGAAATCTGCCCGCCGGACATGGCCGTGCACCATGCCCCTCTTCATGCCATTGCCCAACGAGAAACCCGCCGTAGCACGGCGGGTTTCTGGGAACAACACCCTCGGCCAAATCAGACGTTCACCGCTCGGCGGTCTGCTCCAGCGGATACACCGACTGCCAGCCGCCGCCCAACGCTTTGTACAAGCCGACCATGGCCAGTGACACGCCGGTCGAGCTTTCGACGAACTGTTCCTGGGTAGCGAGCAGCGCCGCTTGCACCGTGAGCACATTGACGAAATCCACCACGCCTTCGGTGTACTGGCGTTGCGCCGTTTGCAGGGCGATCTGGTTCTGCCGCACCGCTTCGGCGAGGCTGTCGCGGCGCAGTTGGCTGGCGTTGTAGGCGGTCAACTGATCGTCGATTTCATGCCAGGCGCGCAGCACGGTTTGCTGATACGCCACCGCCGCTTCCTGCTGCTGGGCCTCACGCAAATTGAGCACGCCGCGCAGGCGGCCACCGTCGAACAGCGGCAAGCTGAACTGCGGACCGATGCTGAACGCGCGCGAGCCCCAGGAGCCGAAATCACTCAATTGCATCGCCTGGGAACCGAGGTTGCCGGACAAGGTGATGCGCGGGTAGAAATCGCCTTTGGCCACGCCGATGCTCGCGGTAGCGGCATGCAGTCGGGCTTCGGCCTGACGGATATCCGGGCGCCGCTCCGCCAGTTGCGACGGCAAGCCGATCGCCACCTGGCGCGGGGTTTGCGGGATCGGTGCGTCCGCCGCGAGTTCGCCGGCCAAGGCTTGCGGGGCTTCGCCCATCAACAGGCTCAAGGCATTGATCAACTGCGCTTGGCGCTGTTGCAAGGCCGGCAGGCGCGCTTCGATGGCCGCCACTTGCGCGGCGGCTTCGGCGACGTCGAGGTCAGTGGCCACGCCATCGGCCAGACGCAGTTGCGAGAGCTTCAAGCTGTGCCGGGCGACCTCGAGATTCTGCTCGGTGACCGCCCGGGTGTTTTGCACGCCGCGCAGTTGCAGGTAGTCCTGGGCGGTCTCGGCGAGCACCGAAATCAATACGCCGCGCTGATCGTTTTCCGCCACTTCCAGGGTCGCGTCGGCGGCTTCGGTTTGCCGGCGCACGCGGCCCCAGAAGTCCAGTTCCCAAGACGCCGAAAACCCAGCATCCCACAGATTGAAGGCCTCACGGCCGTTCTTGCCCGACGGGTCGCTCAAGCCTTTGGCGCTGTTGCGCTCACGGTTATAGCTGCCACCCACGGCGGTGTCCGGATACTGCTCGGCGGTCACCACCTGACGCGCCGCGCGGCTTTGTTGCAAGCGGCTGCTGGCGAGTTTCAAGTCAAGGTTGTCGGTCAACGCCCGCCGGCTGAGGGCCGAAAGCTTGGGGTCTTGAAACACCTCCCACCAGCGTTCGTCCAGGGTCGCGTCGACAGCCTGGCTGGCAGCGGTTTTTTGCGGCTTCGACCATTCGCTGATTTGCAGCGGTTGCGGGCGCTGGAAGTCGGGGCCCACGGTGCAGGCGCTCAGGCTCATGGCGAGCAAGAGGTAAAACGATCGTCGAGGCCAGGCGCGCTGCCACAGGTTCGGGGCATCCAATGACTTCATTGCTGCGCCACCTCAGCCGGACGGCTGGCGGTGTCGACCTTCGCTTCCACCGACATCCCGACCCGCAGACGCGCCGCCAGGGGCTGGTTCGGATCAAGGATGATTTTCACCGGAATGCGCTGCACGACTTTGGTGAAGTTGCCGGTGGCGTTGTCCGGCTTGACCGACGCAAAAGTCACGCCCGTAGCCGGTGCCAGGCTCTCGATCCGGCCATGCAGGGTCGCGCCGTCCAGGCTGTCGACTTGCACCTGCACGTCTTGCCCGGGGTGCATGTCGACCAATTGGGTTTCCTGGAAATTGGCCACCACGAACGCCTGCTGCAACGGCACCACCGCCAGCAACTTGCTACCCGGCGTCACGTAGGCGCCGACGCGCACCGCACGTTCGCCGACCATGCCGTCCTGCGGCGCAACGATGCGGGTGTACGACAGGTTGAAACGGGCAATTTCCAGCGCCGCCTGGGCGCGTTTGAGATTGCCGTCCGCCGCGTCGCGTTGAGCGGTGAGGATCTCTACTTGTTTGCGTTCCGCGTCCAGCACCGCCGAGGCATCGGCCAGCCGCGCCGTGGCCTGATCGATGCGCGTGCGAGCCTGTTGCGCGCTCTGCACGGTGCCGGCGCCGACCCCGGCGAGGTGGCTGTAGCGAGTCAATTCATGTTGGGCAAACGCCATCTCGGCCTTGGCCGACACCACTTTGGCCTGCGCTTGGGCGATTACTGAACTCTGCCGTTCCAGGGTCGCGCCGGCGTTCTTCAACTGCGCCCTGGCCACCAGGGTTTCAGCGTCCGCCGCCTGGGCCGCCGCACGCAAATCACGGTCATCGATCAATGCCAGCAACTGGCCGGCCTTGACCTGCTCGTGGTCTTCCACCAGTACCTGTTTGATAAACCCGGCCACACGCGGCACCACCAGAGTGAAGTCCGCGGTGATGTAGGCATCATTGGTGACTTGGTGGGTGCGTTTGCCAAACAGGTTGGGGGCCACCAAGTACACCAGTACCGCCACCGCGACCACCGTGGCCACGCCCAGGGCCGCTTTTTGCTTGAGTTGGATCGTCATATAAAACCTTCTGTCTCCGTGTTGCGATCAGGTAGGTGCGCGCGGTGGATACATCCGCGTCGGCAGCCAGAAAATCAGCAGGATCAGCGCCAGGGCGATGCCGGCCATGCACAGGTAAAGATCGGATGAAGTCAGCACCAGCGCCTGCACGTGAATGCGATGGGCAAGGTCGGCGCCGCTGCTGTCGGCCAGCGGGGAATTACCGAGGCTGTCCACCAGCATCGTCGAATGCAAATGCAGGCGCGCGGTGGTCAGGGTTTCCAGCACGCCGGTGGCGATCACCGCCGCCAGGCCCTTGACCGTGTTGAACCAGGCTGACGCGAATGGTCCCTGGATCGGCTGAATACTGCCGGTGGCAAGCATCAACAGCGGCAGCACGGCCATCGGCTGGCCGAAAATCTGCAACAGTTGCAGCACATAGAAATCATCGCGAATCCACACCGAGGTGATCTGCGAACCGCCCACGCAGGACAGCGCCAGCATGCCCAGACCGATCCCCAATACCCAGCGGCAGTCGACCCAGCGAAAGTTGCACAGCGCTGCCACCAGCGGCAGCGCGATCACCTGCGGCCCCGCCATCAGCAGCATCACTGGCGCGGTGTGCCACGGGCGATAACCCTGGACCTGGGCCAGGTAGCTGGACGGAATCAGGATCACCGCCAGCAGCACCACCAGCACCCCGGCCAGGGTCAGCAAGGCGAACGACAGGTTGCGGATGCCCAACATCTGCACATTGAAAAACGGGATCGGCTGCGACCACTCGTTGATCATGAACAGCACCAGCAACACCACGCCGCCGGAGATCAACACGCTGATCAGCGTCGACTCGAACCAGTCCAGGCGATTGCCTTGGAGAATGCCGACCACCAGCATGCAGATCGCCGGAAAACCCAGCAGCAACCCGCGCCAGTTGAACGCCTTGAGACGCTCCAGGCGCACCGGGTCCTGGGGAATGCCGTAACCGACGGCAAGCATGGCGATCAGCGCCGGGCCGATGATTTGCCAGAAGGTCCATTGCCAACCGACCTGCTCGGTCCACAACCCGGCAAGGGGCGTGCCGATACCCGGACCGAAGGTCGCCGTCAGCGCATAACCGGCCAGGCCGTACAGCTTGACGTTGGGCGGCAGGAACCGCAGTGCGACCGTCATCAGCATCGGCGGCAACGCCCCGGCGGCCAGGCCTTGGAGGATGCGCAACAGCAGCAGGCTTTCGAAGTTCGGCGCGAACGGACACAGCACCGCGATCAGGGCGAATATCGCGATCGCGGCCAGGGTGAAACGGCGCAAGGAGAAGGTCACCGCGCACCAGGGCGAAAACGCTGCCGCCGCCACCGACGTGGCGGCATAACCGGCCACCAGCCAGGTGCCTTCGTCGTAGCCGATGCCCAACCCGCCGCGAATGTCGGCGAGGGCGACCTTGATCACCGTTTCATTGAGGCCGGCCGCCAGCACTGCCAACAGCACGCCGACCAGGCCGGTGATGATGCGCGCACCAAACACCGGCGGGGCCGCAGCGGCAGAGCTGGCCACGGACGCGGGTGCCGAGACCGTGAGGGACGTCATGTGTTGCCATCTCCGGAGGGTAAATTCCGGAGGATTGTATGAATTTCAACCAGTGACGAAAATTGACTTATCGACACTGTATAAGTGCGTCAGACGCACGATTCGACGCTGCCAACCTAACCCTGTGGAAGCGAGCATGCTCGCCAAGGCCAGGTCCACGCCTTGCTGATCGCGGTTCAGGTCGGCTGCGACTCGCGCCACGTCGCATCGCAACAGGCCTTGAGCGTTTCACGCAACCAACGGTGGGCCGGGTCGTTGTCGTAGCGCGGGTGCCAGGATTGGGTCAGGACGATGGTCGGCAAGGGAATCGGCAGGGTAAACGAGCGCAGGCGCAAGCCGAGGCGGCGCACGCTCAGCAAGGCTTCCTGGGGCACCGGCAGGATCAGGTTGGAATCCGGCAAGGCGAACATCGCCGCGTGGAAACTCGGCGCGATCACCGCCACCCGCCGCTCCAGGCCCAAGGCATTCAACGCCGTGTCGATAGGCCCACGGGCGATACCGCGCCGGGACATGCTGATGTGGGAAAAACCGGCAAACCGCTCGGCGGTGATTTCCCCGTCGAACAACGGATGATCCTCGCGCACCAGACCGACAAAGTGCGTGGAAAACAGGTTCTGCACTTTGACTTCGGGCATCAATGGCCGATTGTTGCTGACGTTCAGGTCGATGCGCCCTTCGCGCAGTGCCTCGTCGTCGCCATCGCCTTCCGGTACGAAACGCAACTCGCAGTGCGGCGCCTGACGGTCGAGGGTGTCGAACAGCCTGCCGCCGTACACGCCGACGAAGAAGTCATTGGCGCGGATGCTGAAGCGCCGGCGCATGCTGCACAGTTCCACCTCATCGGCCGAACGGAACAGCAGCGCTGCTTGCTCCACCAAATCACGCACCTGTTCGCGCAGCGCCAGAGCCTTGGGCGTTGGCACCAGGCCCCGGCCGGCGCGCACCAGGATCGGATCGCCGATGGCGTCACGGATGCGCGTCAGGGTCCGACTCATCGCCGCCGGGCTGAGGTTCATCCGCCGCGCCGCGCCCACCACGCTGCCCTCGTCGAGCAAAGCGTCGAGGGCCACCAACAGGTTCATGTCCGGGAGTTGCATGCTGAGCACTCATGACTGATCAGGATTGAGTCAGGCGCAATGCTAGCAAACATCTTCAGAACGTGTGGCGACTGGACTGGCCGCATCGTCGCCGCGGGCAGGGCAAGACCTGAAGGTGTGGTGTGTGTGGTGAGGGGGCTTGCCCCCGTTCGGCTGCGCAGCGGCCGCCAATGAATGGGACTACTTCGTAGTCCAACGGGGGCAAGCCCCCTCACCACAAGCGCTCGCGCGCAGTGAGTCTGCGTCCTCACGCCTAACGCTGCATCCCCCAGCGCTTAACGGTGACCCGCTCCAGGGTGTCGAACACCAGGTTTTCCACCAGCAAGCCGATCAGGATCACCACAGCCAGGCCGGCGAACACTTTGTCGGTGTACAGCTCATTGCGGTTCTGGAAGATGTACCAACCCAGTCCACCCTTGCCGCTGGTGGCGCCGAACACCAGTTCGGCGGCGATCAGCGTGCGCCAGGCAAAAGCCCAGCCGATTTTCAGCCCGGCGAGAATCGACGGCAGCGCAGCCGGAATCAGGATGAACAGCACAAAGCGGATGCCCTTGAGCCCGTAGTTGCGACCGGCCATGCGCAGGGTTTCCGAAACCCCGAGGAACCCGGCGTACATGTTCAGCGCCAGCGCCCAGAGCACCGAATGCACCAGCACGAAAATCAAACTGTTCTGCCCCAGGCCAAACCACAACAAGGCCAACGGCAGCAGCGCGATGGCCGGCAGCGGATTGAACATCGAGGTCAGGGTGCTGAGCAGGTCGCGGCCAAACTGGCTCGACACCGCCAGCGTGGTCAAGGCGAACGCCAGGACAATGCCGAGCAAGTAGCCCTTGAGCAGCACCACCAGGGAAATCCACACCTTGCCGAGCAACTCGCCGCTGATCAGGCCGTCGTACAGCGCGGCGCCGGTTTGCAGAAAGCTCGGCAACAGCAAATCGTTGTTCTGGTAGCGAGCGGCGGCTTCCCACAGCACCGCCAACAGAATCAGGATCAGACTTTTACGCAACCAGCCCTGCTGCCACAGACGCTGGCCCAGGGGTAATTCACGCTCCACGGGCACGCTCAATAGCGGCTCGAGGGCGACTTCATATTCTTGGCGGATGCTCATCAGAGGCCCTCCCGCTTAGTAAGCGATGCGAATGTCGGCGAAACCCAGTTCACGCTCGGCGTCCTGGCCGGGGCCTTCATCGAACAGCAGCCGATGAATGCGTTGCGCGGTGTGCTGGAAGCCCACGCCACCGAGGCTGTGCAAGTCGTATTGATGGCTGTGGATTTCCGCCCGGACCCGACCCGGATGCGGCGACAGCAGCAGGATGCGATTGCCCACCACCAGTGCTTCTTCGATGGAGTGGGTGACGAACAACAGGGTGAAACGCACCTCCTCCCAGAGCAGCAGCAACTCTTCCTGCATCTTGCGACGGGTCAGGGCGTCGAGGGCGGCGAAGGGTTCGTCCATCAACAGGATTTTCGGTTGCATGGCCAAGGCCCGGGCGATGGCCACCCGCGCCTTCATGCCGCCGGACAAGGTGTGCGGATAGGCATCGGCAAACGCCGCCAAACCGACTTTTTCCAGGTAGTGCAGCGCCCGTTCTTCGGCTTCGCGACGGTTGAGGGTCTTCGACGCCAGCAGCGGAAACATCACGTTTTGCTTGACGGTTTTCCACGGTGGCAGCTGATCGAATTCCTGGAACACCACGATCCGATCCGGTCCCGGGCCGTGAACCACCTGGCCGTCCAGGCGAATCTCGCCTTCCACCGGCTGGATGAACCCGCCCACGGCCTTGAGCAGGGTCGACTTGCCGCAACCGGACGGGCCGAGCAGCACAAAGCGGTCCGCCGGATCGATTTCGAAACTGACTTGATGCGTGGCCCGCACCACGCGCTGCGGGGTGCGGTACTCGAGGCTGACGTTATCCACCGCCAGCAAGGTGCCGGTGGTCGAAGCAGGGTTGCTGGCCGTGTGGCCTTGCAAGGAAGCGTTCATTTCGATCAGCTCCCCTGCAACGGTTTGGTGTCCTGGAAGAAGTAATCCTTCCACGATTCCGGTTTGTTTTTGATCGCGCCCACGCGGTACAGGAACTCGGCCAGCGGGTAGGTATTTTTCGGGGTGACGGTGAATTCGAACTGCGGGTTGTCGATGATTTTCAGCAACGCGGCGCGGTCGATTTTGGCCTTGGTCACGCGGATGTAGGTGTCCGCTGCCGCGCCTTTGTCGTTCTGCGCGAACTCGGCGGCTTCGGTCAGGGCCTCGACGAAGGCCTTGTAGGTTTTCGGGTTGTCGTTGCGGAATTTCTCGGTGGCGAACAGCACGGTCGGCGAGTTCGGACCGAGCACGTCATAGGAGTTCAGCACCACGTGCACGTTGGGGTTTTCCAGCGCCTGATCCTGGAACGGCGGGTTGGAAAAATGCCCGGTCAACTCGGTACCGCCCGCGATCAACGCGGCGGTGGCGTCCGGATGCGGGACGGCGACGGTGTACTTGTCGAGGCGATTGAATTCCTTGTCGCCCCACTGCTTGGCAGCGGCGTATTGCAGGAAGCGCGACTGCACAGAAACGCCCACCGCCGGCACGGCGATGCGGTCTTTCTCGGTGAAGTCGGCGATGGTCTTGACCTTGGGATTATTGCTCACCAGGTAGTACGGGAAGTTACCCAGCGAGGCCACAGCCTTGACGTTCTGCTTGCCGTGGGTGCGATCCCAAATCGTCAGCAACGGACCGACGCCGGCACCGGCGATGTCGATGGAGCCGGAGAGCAGCGCGTCGTTGACCGCCGCGCCGCCGGACAACTGCGTCCAGTCGACCTTGATGTCGATGCCCTCTTCCTTGCCGTGCTTCTCAATCAGGTTCTGATCGCGCACCACGTTGAGCAGCAAATAGACGATGCCGAACTGTTCGGCGATGCGGATTTCACCTTCGGCGTGGGCCACGGTCGGTGCGACCAGGCTCCCGGCCAGCAAGCTGAAACCGAGGCCGATGGCCGCCGACAGCGGCGCCCATGCAAGACGTTTGGACATGGTGGTTCTCCGGATCAGAAAGGCGCGTCGCCCTGGATGGTGGTGCGAAAAAGCTTGCGGCGCAGATGGCTCGGGCAACCGGCGGCCAGGTGAATCAGCGAGCGGTTATCCCAGAACACCATGTCGTGGGGCTGCCATTGATGGCGGTAGATGTTTTCCGGGCGCACGCTGTGGGCGTACAGCTCGCTGAGCAGTTGTTGGCTCTCGTCCTCCGGCAGGCCGACGATGCGGGTGGTGAAACCCTCACTGACGAACAGCGCCTTGCGGCCGTTTTCCGGGTGCGTGCGAACCACCGGGTGCACCACTTCCGCGACTTGGGCGAGTTGCTCCGGGGTCAGGGTCGGGCGCCAGTTGCCTTCGAATTTGGTTTCGCTGTAGCGCGCGGTGTAGGAGTGCGCGGCGGAACGGCCTTCGACCGCTTTGCGCAGCGCGTCCGGCAAGGTGTCCCAGGCTTTGTGCATGTCGGCGAACAAGGTGTCGCCGCCCTCGGACGGCAGTTCCTGGGCGTGGAGCATCGAGCCCAGGCTCGGCAGTTCCTTGTACGACAGGTCCGAGTGCCAGAATTTGCCCGCGTCGCCGAGGCCGATGTTTTGGCCGTTCTCGATGATGTTGGAGACGATCAGGATTTCCGGATGACCGGTCAGCAGAAACTGCTTGAGCACGTGAATCTGCAACACGCCGAAGCGGCGGCTGAAGGCGATCTGTTGTTCGGGGGTAATGCGTTGGTCACGGAACACCACCACGTGATGGTCTAGGTGCGCGCGATGGATGCGCGCGAAGTCTTGGTCGTTGACCGGACGGGTCAAGTCCAGGCCGATGATCTCGGCACCGACGGCGCCGCTGAACGGGCGGATTTCAAAGCTTTGCGGCGCGTTGGTCGCGGCGCTTGGGGTAGCAGTGGCTGCAGACATGTATCACTCCCAGGCACGTCGCGCTCACACGGCGCGCACGTCGATCAAGAAACTCACGGAGGTCCCGTGTTGGTTCGTGTCGTGCGGCGCGTCGATGGGTCGACGAGTACGCAGGGGAGTAACTTTATAGGTATAAGAACTGGAGTTTAAATACTGTTAACGAATAACCATATGGCCTTTAGAGATGTACCCCAAGCACAAATCGCCATCGCCAGCAGGCTGGCTCCCACAAGTGCACCTGCTGACCCTGTGGGAGATGTACCCAAGCGCAAACCGCCATCGCCAGCAGGCTGGCTCCCACAAGTGCACCTGCTGACCCTGTGGGAGCCAGCCTGCTGGCGATGGCGCCGGTTGCCTCACTGCAAATCCACAGGCTCGCTGTAAGGCGTCTGCAAGTCCCGCTCCGGAATTTCCCAGACGATCAGCTTCGGCGGCGTCTGCTTGAACGCCGGGTTGCTGAAGTAACCATTGGCACCACCGGAGAACTCGCCGCCGTCCTTGCCGAAGTTGCCAATCGGCGCGCCCAGCGCCTGTTGCAAGAAACCGGCGAAGTTGGAATTGCGTGAGAACGAGGTACCGATCAGCGCGACGTTCGGCAAATTGTCGTCACCGAACAGGTCATCGAGGTTGTCGGCATCGGCTTGCGCGTCGGCGGTCCTTTCACTGATCAACGTGGCGGCCACGGTTTCCGCTGTCGGCTGCCAGTTCACCGGCAACCAGTCGAGGCCGGCCAGACGCACCAGGTCGCCAGGGCGACGGGCCGGGTCTTGCACCCGCACGTCGAACTCCTTGTGCGGCGTGGCGCTGATGCCTATCGCCTGCACCTGCTTGGCCACGGCTTTGGCCGCCGCCGCCGAGCCGGTTTCGCTCCAGTGGGTGTCGGTGCGCAAATAAGCGTCGGCGCCCAAAGGTTGCAGGGTCGGCGCCAGGTCCACGGCGTGGACGCCGGCCTTGTTCAGCCCCTCGACCCACGTCACGGCGCGGTCCTGCAACTGCGCCGGACGGCGAAGATCACAGAGCTGTGCACTGGCGATGCGACTCTTGTCCGGCACCACCGCCACCAGCAGGGTGATCCCGCGCTTCGCCAGCCGTTGCTGGATATCGTGCACCACAGCGGCCTTGCGCTCGGCGTTGGCCTGGGCGTGGCGATTGATGCGCATCTCGTCGGTCAGGAACAACCAGCCAGCACAGCCCGGACGCACCCGTGGGCCGGTGTCGTGCAGGGTCAGCCAACTGCCGGCGCGCTCCAGGTCCGCCGCGTGTTCCGGCATCGCAGCCTTGGACAATTGCTTGGCGATCTTGTGGGTGACGTCGCCTTCGAGCGCCGCTTGCCGGGTGAGCTTGGGCGGCAGCATCTCGACTTTGCCACTCAGCAGCAGCCAACTGCACGAGACGAAGCCGACCGCGAGGAACGCGACAAACACAACACCTGCCACCTTGCTGATGCGGGCGTTGAGTTCACTCGGTGGAGCCGGTACGTGGGATGAGGAAGACATGGGCGTGGTCATCAGAACTGGAAGTACAGGAAAGGCACCGCTTCACGGCTCGCGATCAGCGCGAACGAAAGCAGGAAACCCGCCATCGGCGCGAACAAGGCATGGCCGGCGAAGCGCTGTTCATAACGGTTGTGCAGCAGCGGCGCGACGATGCACGCCACCCCCAGCAACGCCGCCAGACCGTGCACCGGGCGCAAGGTCACCGCCAGCGCGTCGCCCAGGGCAAACCCGTGCAAGCCGAACTGCCCGGCGTACATGGTCATCGCCGAATGGAAGTCCGGCGCGCGGAACAAGGTCCAGGCGAGGAACACAAATAGCAGGGTCAAGGTATGCGACAGCAGCGGCGGAATGCTCGGCAGGCTGGAGCGCGACCACAACCGGTCAACGCACAAGGCAATGCCGTGGGCCGACCCCCACAACAGGTAATTCCAACTGTCGCCGCCGTGCCACAGACCGGCGATGGCCATAGTCAGGAACAGGTTGCGATAAGTCTTCCACGCGCCGTTGCGGTTACCGCCGAGGCCGATGTACAGGTAGTCGCGCAACCAACTGGACAGCGACAAGTGCCAGCGCCGCCAGAAGTCCTGGATGCTGCTGGCCAGGTACGGCCGGTTGAAGTTTTCCGGGAAGTGAAAGCCCAGCATCAGGCCCAGGCCGATGGCCATGGCGCTGTAGCCGGCGAAGTCGAAGAACAGTTGCAGCGAATACGCCAGGCAACCGATCCAGGCGTCGACGAAGGTCGGGTTTTCCAGGTGGAACGCCACGTCCACCAGCGGCGACAGGGTGTCCGCCACCAACACCTTCATGCACATGCCGATCATGAACCGGCGCGCCCCGAGGGAAAAATTCTGCCAACTGAAATAGCGCTGCACCAACTCACGGCGCACCCAGTCATAGCGGATGATCGGCCCGGCAATCGAGTGGCCGAACATCGAGATGTAGGTGGCGTAATTGATGAAGCTGCGCTCCACCGGCACCGTGTGACGGTGCACGTCCACCAGGTAGGAAATCGCCTGCAACACGATGAACGACAGCCCCGCTGGCAGCGCCACCCGTTGCCACTCCAGCGGCATCGCGCCGTAGTAGGTGATCAGGTCACTGTAAGTGCCGGCGAGGATGTTGGCGTACTTGTACCAGCACAGCACCGCAGTGTTGAACACGATCAGCGCGATCAACAGCCGCACCCGTCCCTTGGAATCCTCGCGGGAACGATCCACCAGCAAGCCGCCGACCCAGGCGACGATGGTCAACACCACGTGCAGGGTCAGGAACAGCGGGCTCAGCCAGCCATAGAACAACCAGCTGCCGATCAGCAGGATGACGTTGCGCCAGGCCGGTCTGCCCAAGGCATAAATCAGCAGGAACGCAGGCAGGAACAGCGTCAGGAACTCGAGTGAGGCGAAGACCATGGCGGCGGCAGAATCCGATCAGTGGGACAAGGTGTCCGTGGCGTTCAAAAGACGCGGTCCGCTGGCCGAAGGCACCAGCAGCACGCTGTAACGCTCGCCCGCCTTGAGGTCACCCAGGTCCAGCGGTGCCCCGACGTTGGCGTTGGCGCAGACCAGTTGCACCGACAGGTTCACCGGATTGATCGAGCGCCGTTGCTGGCTCTCCACCGGCAGCGCCTTGAACAGATCAGCGGTGCGCCCGGCCGGACGCAGGCTGGCGTCGGCACAGCTGGCGTCGACGTTGAAAAACGCCACGGACGCCTTGAGACCGTTGAAGTCGTCGGGCTGCTCGCGAACCACCACTTGCTTGATGCCCTTGGCACCGTCCGGCACGGCGAACACGGTGACGAATTCCCCCGGCTCGATTTTCAGGTCCATGGCGAGTTTTTTCTCAGCGCTCACCAGGCTGCCCTTGACCGGAGTCTTCGCATCCACCGGGAAAAACAACGACACCGGTTGTGCCGCTTCCACGCGCATCGGTGGCTGCCCGGCCTGGGCGATCACGTCCAGCGGCGCGGCACTGGCGTTGACGAAGCGCACGAACGCCGCGTCTTCGCTCGGACCGGTGGGATACAGCGCCACTTCCGCGCTGGCCAGCGCACTGATCGACAACGCGGGCACGGCCACACAGGCCGCCAACAGCTTGATCATTTCTTGGCTTCCTTGACGGCAGGCGCTTCCAGCAAGGCTTTGCTGATGTCTTCGCTCCAGGTCTTGTAGCCCGGCGCGGTCAAGTGCTGGCCGTCGACGGTGGCCCACTGGCCAGGCTTGGAGAATTGCAACGAGTCGATGTAGCTGCACGGCGCGACGTTGCTGGCGAGGAATTTGGAGGTCATCTCGACCCGGGCAAAGGTCTTGCCGTACTTGCCGCCTTCGGTGCCCCAGTTCGGGCCGACCCACGCGCAACGGGTTCCGTTGGCGGAAATTTCCTTGGTCAGCGCGGTGGTCTGCTGCCACAACCAGGCTTTCGGGAAGGCCGGCTTGGTGTAGCTGGCCATGGTGTCGCCCATAACGATCAGCACCAGGTCCGGTTTATCGGTGGCCAGCAATTCGCTGATCGGCACCGTCGCGGCCTTGCCGCCCAAGACCACGGCTTTTTCCGTGCCACGGCGTTCGGCGCCGCCACAGGCACCCGGCGTGGCTTTGAGCCAATCGCCGGCGTTGGCGCCGCAAATCCCCAGGGTGTGCACTTTCGCGCCTTGAGCCACCAGATTGTCGTGCAAGGTAGAAATCAGATAGTCAGGCGTCGCCAGGTGGCTGTCGCCAATCATCAAAATCGTCATGCCCGCCAGAATCGATACTGCCACGATGAAAACTCCTGCTGCTTAATTCGAATAAGGGGAACGGTAAGGACTGACCGGCATCGCCATGCGCCCGGTGAAGTCTTCAAACATGTAACGCAGGTACAAACCGCCGGTCCATTGCTTGTAGTCCTGGGCGTTGTCCAGGCCGAAGCTGCCGCCGAGGAAAATGTTGTCGCCAAAGCGGTACTCGGCGGCGGCGTTGAGGTTGTAGCCGATGCCGGTCTTGTTCTGGCTCGACGACTGGGTCGGCACCGTGGTGCCAAACCCGGCGTAGGCCTGCGCAGTCTGCTCGAGCGCCGCCTGCAAGTCGCGGTCGTTCGGGAAGTACGGGGTCGATTCCTGCTCGATGTGTTGCAGGCCCACCGAGCCTTTGATCGAGTAACTCAGGCGATCGGTGCGTTGCGACCAGCCGATCGGCACGCCGATGGAGAAGAAATTCTGCGGGCTGAAATAGCCGCCGTTGCCATAGGTGAAGTTGCCCTGGTTATTGTCGTAGCTGATGCCAGTGACGCTCAGGCCCATGGTCAGCTGACGCGTGTCGTCATTGAGCAAGTACCAGTAGACGCCCGTGCCGCCTTCGACCCGGGTGTTGTCATCGACGTTGTTGCCCACCAGTTTGTGCAGGCCACCGTAGCCGTACATGCCGTAGTCGCCGTTGTCGTAGCTCAGTTGCAAGCGACCGCCATTGGCGGTGACGCCGCCCCACTTGAGGCCGCTGCGGGCGTCGCGGGCGCCGGCGAAGGACACCAGGCTGTCGGTCACTGCGCGGCGCGACAGGCTCAGGCCGTAGCGGAAATCACTGCCCTCGGTGAACGAGCGATCAATGCTGATGCCACCCACGGCGGTGCTGTAGAGGAAGCCCATCGGGCTGGTGCCCAGGTCGGTCTTGAGCCCCAGCGACGGGTTCTCATAGGCCACGGCCAAGCCGATGCCGCTGTCTTTCTGGCGACCGACCGGGCCGTTGATACCGGCGGTAAAGTCGTCCAGTTGATCTTGCGTCGGATTGGTTGCGAGCAGGCCTTGCAGCGCGGCGGTTTGGGCATCGTTGGCGCCGCCAAAACGGTTCTTCGCCGAATCGCTGATGCCACCGGCATTCAGCGACACTGGCGTCACGCGCAGGGCGATGCGGTCATCGCCCACCGGCAAGCTGATTTCCAGTGGCGTTTCGACGTCGGTCATCTTGCTCAGGCCGGACTCGCTGTCGTTGCTGCGAATGACCACGCCCTGGGTGACGCGCGGACTGCGTTCCTGGTCGATCTGATCGAGGGCGCTCTGCATCGATTGGCGCGCCTCGGCCTGGGGATCGAGCGGCTTGGCCGCCGCCAGGCGACGGTTGTCGTCGAACCCGGCGCGGGCTGGCTGCGGTGCGTAACCGCCGGCGCCGTCATTCAACCCCAGGCTATTAGCGGCGAGCAGGCGCGGAGCCGGCTCGGCCTCGGCGGCCGCTGCGGCGACCTGGACCTGGGCCGGCTCCGGAATCTGCGACAGGCTGGCCTCGGACAACCGCGACTGGCTGCGTTGCCCGGACTTGCCCACGAACGGGTTGGCGGCCACGGTGCCGGCGAATGGATTGGCGTCTTCCTTGGCTGGTGCCTGCAAGGCCAAGGCGCGAGCGTACAGCTCGGCCGCCTTGGCGTTCTTGCCTTGGGCGCGGTAAATGCTCGCCGCGCTGGCCAGGACCTGGGCGTCGTTTGGCGCCAGCTCCAAAGCTTTATCGGTGGCTTTTTCCGCCCCGCGATAATCCCCGGACTTGCTCAGCGCCTGGGCCATGCCGATCTGCAATTGCGGGTCGTTCGGTGCTTTATCGAGCAGCGGCTGATACAGCTCGATGGCTTTTTTCGCGTTGCCGTTGGCCAGGTACATGCGCGCCAGGGCGCCGACCGCCAGCGGATCATTCGGCCGTGCGGCCAAGGCTGGGGCCAGGGTGTCGTAGGCCGCGACCAGGTCGCCTTTCTCACGCAGCAAATCGGCCTGGCGCACGGTGTACAGGTACAACACTTCGTCGTAGCTGCGCTGATCGGCCGGGGTCAACGGCTGGTTCTGCAAGTCGTGCAGCAACTGGTTGACCTGCACATCGTCACCGGTCTTGAGCAACACGCCGGCATAGGCCAGGCGCAGGGCCGGCGACGGGGCGCTGCTTTGCGCGATGGCGTTGCGCAACATCGACAGCGCGTGCTCGGTATCACCGGCATCGACGTAAGCCGAGGCCAGCATGCCGAGGGATTCCGGCTTGCCATTGGCCGCCAGTTCAGCGCGGCGCAACAGGGTCAACGCCTGGGCGCGGTCGCCTTGCTTGGCCAATGCCGAGGCCTGGCTGGCCAGGGACTGGACCTGGACTTCACTGGCCAGTTGTTGCATCGGCGTGGTGCGCTGGCTGACGGGAATGCGTTCGAGGGTCGCTTGCGCCGCCGACCATTCGCTCATCTGGCTCGACAGCAGGGCGCTGGCGTACAAGGCCTCGATGCGCTGCGGATCGGCCTTGAGCAGTTCGGCCATGGTCTGGCGCGCCTTGTCCGGGGCCTTGGCTTGCAGGTAAAAACGGGCCAGGTCGTAGCGCGTCCAGACACTTTGCGGATCGTTGCGCACGGCGTCTTGCTGGGCCGCGATGGCGCCTTTGAGATCGCCCGCGCGCTCGGCGTTTTTCGCCTGGCCCACGGCCACGGCGGCACGCAACGGACGGAGATCGCCGAGGCGCTGCTGCTGGGCCGGGTTCAGGCTTTCCACCATTTTCAGCGCTTGGCTGGCCTGGCCGTTTTGCGCCATGACGGTGATCAGCCCGAGCAGCGCATCGGGGTTGTCGTTGTCCAGGGTCAAGGCTTGGCGATAGCTGGCCTCGGCATTGTCCAGCTGGGTTTGTTCCGCCTGCACGCCACCGAGGGCAACGTAGCCTTCGACTTGGCGCGGCTTGCCGGCGATGGCTTGCTGCAACAGGCTGCGGGCCTTTTGCAGGTCGTGATTGGCCTTGGCTTTGTCGGCCTGGCCGAGCAGATCCCAGTAACGGTTGCTGTCGAGGGCGGCTTGCCAGCGCGGGTTGCCGCCACGGCCAACGGCGCGGGTCAGCAGCTCATTGGCGTCGCTGAAGCGGCCCTGACGCTGGCGAACCACGCCGAGGCCGCCGAGGGCGTCGGTGTCTTGGGCCTGCTCTTTCAGGCGCGAGAGGAAGGCTTGCTCGGCGACGTTCAGTTGATTGTCTTGCAGCGCCTTGAACCCACGCACCAGGTACGGGCTCTGTTGCGCCGCCACGGCGGCGGTGCCGCGACTGTTCATTTGCGTACGGATCTCGGTGTCGTCCGGGTTGGCCTTGAGGTAGGCCTCGAACAACGGAATCTCCGCCGGCCGTGGCGAACCGAGCCACACCAGGCCTTCGCGCCAGCTCTCGGTGGCTTCGCCGCCCAGTTCGGGCAAGGTCGACAATTGCGCTAGACGGCGCAAGCCTTCCGGCCGAGTGGTTTCGTTACGCAGCAGCAATTTGGCCAACACCAGTTTGACCTTGGCGTTGTCCGGGGTCTGTTGCAGCAAACGCTCCAGGCCCTGACGCGATTCGTTCCAGCCGCCCGCCGTGTAACCGAGGTAGTTGTAGAACTCCAGGCCGAGGTCGCCTTGCGGCGGTTTGCCGGCGAACAGTTGCCGGTAAATCGGCACGGCTTTGTCCAGGTCGCCAGCGGTGGCCAGCAGACGCGCCTGCTCCAGTTGGTCGGCACTGTCGCCGCTCTGCAAGGCGATGGCCTGCTCCAGCAGCAGGGTCAAGGGTTCGCCCGGGTGCGCCTGCTTGAGCTGCTCCAGATAATTATTGGCGCCCGCCACGCGTTTGCCTTTCAGTTCAAGCAACCCCAGGCCATACAGCGCGTCCGCCTGCTGCGGATCGATCAGCAAGAGTTTTTTCCAGACCTCGGTCGCCCGGGCCTGGTCATCCTGAGCCTGCCAATAATGCCCCTGCTGCAACAGCGCCTTGCCCGCCTCATTGAGGGCGGCAAATCCGCTGTTGTGAATCAGGGCGGCAAGTATGCCGAAGGCTACGGCGTGACGACGCGCTGACATTGCTTCTCCCACATCGGTTGCAACTTCCCGTGATCGAGGAAGTGATAGCGATTGTCCATGTAGCCCAGCGAAAACAGGCTCAGGACAAAAAAGTAATAAGGGGGTTGCGCCAGCTTGACCGCTTCCGGGGTCAGGCTCTGCGCCATCAATTGCTCGACCCGCAAGGCTTGTTGCTGTTGCAACGGCGCGTTACCCATGGCCTTGAAATACGGCAACAGCGCGGCGGAAAAACCGAAGGGCCCGATACCGCTGCGTTGACCGCTGAGCACCTGGACTTTTTCCGGAGGCACGCCATCGGCGGCGGTGGCTTGCAGCATGCCGCCGAGACTGTCGAGCAGGGGTTTGCGCAGGTTGTCGCGAGCGGGCATGACACCGGCCCACAGGTACGTGCGGATCGCATCATAACTGCCCAATTCGCCCTTGACCGGGTCGACGATAAATTCGCCGGTCTTGCTGCCGGTCTTGCGATAGCTGACCCAGTCGGCGACGAAGCCTTTGTAGCTGACAGCCTTGATCAGGGTTGCCGTGTTCGTGGCGATTTCCGCCCACGGGCCTTTGCGATCGATCTCGGCGAAGCGCCGCAACACCGGGATGGGCAAGTAGCTGGGGTTGAGTTGCCAATGATCCGGGGCCGCGAGGTCAGGCTTGATAAAACCGACCTTGCCTGGCATCAGCATCTTGCCCAGCCCCGGCAGATCCTCGACTTCCTGGGTCGCGATGTTGTGCAACAACTGCCGCGCCGCTTGGGTGTAATCGTCGCGTTGCCACAAGCGTCCGGCTTCGAGCAAGGCGTAGGCAAACCACAGGTCCGCGTCGGAGGCCGAGTTGCTGTCCAGCAAACGCCAGACACCTTGCTCATCACGGCCCCAGAACCAGCCCGGCAAATTGCTTTTGATATCGCCCTGGGCCAGGTTGTCCTGGCTCCAGCGCCACAGCTTGTCGAACGCCGCCCGATCATTGGCGACCAAGGCGAAGAACATGGCGTACGACTGGCCTTCGGAAGAGCTGTGTTGCTGCGGCGTGCTGGCATCCAGCACGCGACCGTCAGGCTGCACGAAGTGCTCGGCGAAGGTCTGCCACAGCGGCCAGGTCGGCGCACTGCAACGCTCGGCGCGTGCCGAGAGCGGCCACCAGCAGGTCAGCAACAACGCCAACAGGCCGATCAGCCGCGCACGGTGCGATCGGAGGGAGCCAGCAGTGGCAGGCGAGGTCAGCAGCACGGTTCGTTTACCCTTGAAGACGCTTGTGGGCGCGTGAACGCAAGGCCAGGTACGCCACACCGCTGAGCACCAGTACGCCCAGGCCGGTCAGCAACAGCACCAGCAGCACATGGCGCGACATCAGCCATTGCAGGTATTTCACCGTTCCCAGGCTGCCGACGTAGTACTGCTCGTCCGCCACCAAAGGTTCGATGGTCTTGCCGCGCACCACCACCAGGCTGCCCTGGATCGACTGGGTGTAATCCTCGCCGCCGATCAAGGCGTTGGTGGCTTCAGCCAGACCTTCCGGCTGACCGCTGGCGATCACCACGACGCTGCGACCACTTTTGAGCGGCGATTCAAACCCGGTCAGGTACGTGCTGCGTTGGCCGCCGGAAAACGCCATGGCCAGACGCGCCTTGCGCTGGTTGGCATCTGCGTCGGGGCTGAACCAGTCACGCACGCGCATCGGCAGGTCGGACAGGTGGAAGCTCTGCTGGCCGTTGGCGTCGGTGGCGGGCAGACGATCGGCCCACTGCTTGAGCAACGGTTGGTTGGTGCCGGACGCCAGCACCAGCAAATCTTTATCCGCCGCCGCCTGGACGTTGGCGGCCTGGGTCACCAGCACGCCGGTGGCCGGGTAACCGGTGGACTGGCCGAAACGACCAAGCACCGTCAGGTAGGCATCCAGCTCAGGCGCGCCAGCGTTATCCGGCAGCACCACGGCGGTTTGCGACAGGTCGGCCATACGGGTGAACGGGAAACCGGCATCCTTGAACACGCCGAGGTTCGGCATGGCCATGAAGTGGTCGTAGCCGCTCAGGTCCAGGGTCGATTCCGGGTCAACGCTGCCGCGCATGTTGTCGATGATGATGTCGCCGCATTCGCCCTGCTTGATGTAGTCGAACATGTAGCGCAGTTGCAGGCGCGATTGCAGGGCCACCGAGTTCAGCGGCAGGCGCACTTTGGTTTCGCGACCGAGCATGTCATTGGTTTTCAGCGCACTGAGAATGCCGCTGTCGAGCTTGTCTTGAGGCAGCAGGTTCTGCGACTGAATCAGCCCGTCGTTGAAGCTGACGATGAACGAGGAGTTGGTCGACTTCTCTTGTGGCGTGTAGCGGTATTTGAGGTCCAGCGGGGCACCGTCGTCGCGCCAGGTGAACAAGTCAGGCGGGAAGTTCAGCGGCACGGTGATGTCGCCCGGGTTGTAGCCGGAGACATTGAATTGTTTGGCCGGCAGCAACTCGCCGAGTCGTACCGGGCGATCGGTCGGCAACCAGTTCGGCGCGTCGTACGGCTTGCGCGGTTGCACGGCATCAAGGCGATCGATCACCACGCTGCTGCCCGACAGCGCCTGGCTGCCGAGGACCAACGCGGTGGTGGCGCGCTTGAGTTCAGTCGCGTCGCGGCCGCTGATCACCAGCAATTTGCCGTTGGCGTCGTTGGGGTTGGTCAGCACGCTGAGGGTCGGGCCCTTGGCCGCTGGCAGGCTGACACCGCCAACTTGCAGGGCTTCAGGACCGCTGACCAGCACCACGGCGTTACCGCTGGCCGGGATTTGGTTGATCCGCGTGGAAAAAGTCGCCGAGCGATAGCTGGCCTGGGCACCGAACCACGACGACAGGGCGCCGGCAGCTTCCAGGGTGGCGTTGTCCGGCGCGCTGGCGAACACGAACGGCAGGTTCAAGGCCCGCGCATCGCGACGGTCGAAGAACGGCAACGGCATGATCGACAGGTCGTTGGGCAAGGTCAGCGGCGCGACTTCAATGCTCAGTTCGCTGGTGTTGCTGATCTTCGCCCACAGGCTGGAGTGCTGAGGGTCTTCGCAACTCATGGTGTAGTGCCCGACGAATTGCAGGCTCAGGCGGTTGAACTCGGTGATCAGGTGCGCCGGGATCTGGACCACCTGTTTTTGCAGCTCACCGGCATGCTCTTTGGGCAGCGGCAGGCTGGCGGCGACTTCATCGTTGACCATCACGTTGATCTGCGACAGGTCCGCCAACAGGGCCGGGGAATAGGTGTATTGCAAGGTCAGCTTGGCGCCGGTGACGATCGAATCGGCGCGCACATCGAAGTTGACGCTGTCGGTGGACTCCACGCCGCGCAGGCTCATCGGGTAGACCCGACCCAATTGCTTGAGCGTCACGCTGTAGCTGTTGGCGCCAGGCGCGGCAGGCGCAGGCGCGTTCTCGGCCATCGCCGCCGCACTGCCACCCAGGGCCAGCAACGCGCAGGTCAGGCGCGTCAATGCGCGGCGAGGGGCGCGCAGGTTACCGAAAGCGAAAGACTTCGAATTCATCACTTGTCCAAAACGTTTTCTAAGGAGGGTGGGGTCACGCGGCGACGGCCCAGAAACCGCCGTATTTCCAGGACTGTGGCTTTGAAGAGTTCGTAGATACCGCGCAGGCCAATGCCGCTGACATCGCGCAACGCCACCAGCGGGGTATCGACCTGTCCGGTGCCCCAGGTCGCGGCCCAGGTATCGGCACGGGAGAAGGTCAGGCGCACCAGCTCGCTTTGCTGGCGCAAGGTCAACTCTTCGAATTGCGCGCCGAGCAAGGTGCCGCGACTGAACGCGATCACCGCCGGGAACACGCTCAACTGCTCATTGCGGAACAACGCAATCTGCACCCGCTCGCCCTGCGGCACGTTATTGCCTTCCGGCAAGCGGAACCCCAGGCCCTTTTGCGAGAAGTCTTGCGTCACGCCTTCGATGACGGTGCCATCGGCGCGAGTCAGGCGCATCGGCAAAGCCGCCGCGACCCGAGGCTCGGAACGCACTTGGCGGGTTTCACTGGCCACCGCCACCGAGGCGCTGGTGATGATGATGTTGTAGACCGTCCACGCCAGGTTGATCAGGATCGTGGTCGCCGCGCCCTCGGCGCCTTCGCTGAGCCGCACCAGACCGAAGATCAGGCCAGCGACATTCAGTGACAGCAGCACAATGTACGGACGGGCGAGTTTCCACTCGAAGAATTTCTTGTCGATGATCCCGCCCTTATCGGTCACGTTGAAGCCACCGAACTTGGGATTGACCAGCGCCATCAGCACCGGGCCCATGATGTACCAGGCCAGCACCGTCTCGTAGACCTCGTTCCAGAACGAATGACGGAATCGTCCCTGGATACAGGAGTTGGTCAGGCTGGCGTGGAGAATGTGTGGCAACACATAGGCGGTGATCATCAACGCCGAGGCGTGGAAGATTTGCGCGTCGAAAAACAGGAAGGCCAGCGGCGCGGTGAGGAACGCCAAGCGTGGCAAGCCGTAGAAGAAGTGCAGCATCGCGTTGAGGTAGCACAAGCGCTGGCCCAGTTTCAGGCCTTTGCCGAACAACGGGTTGTCCGTGCGGAAAATCTGCGCCATGCCCCGTGCCCAGCGAATCCGCTGGCTGATGTGCCGCGACAGGCTTTCGGTGGCGAGGCCGGCGGCCTGGGGGATCGCCAGGTACGCGGTGTTATAGCCGGCACGGTTGAGCTTGAGCGCGGTGTGGGCGTCTTCGGTCACGGTTTCCACCGCCACGCCGCCCACTTCGAGCAACGGCTCGCGACGGATCACCGCGCAAGAGCCGCAGAAGAATGTAGCGTTCCACAGGTCGTTGCCGTCCTGCACCAGACCGTAGAACAGCTCGCCTTCGTTCGGCACCGAACGGAAGGTGTTGAGGTTCTTCTCGAACGGGTCCGGGGAAAAGAAAAAGTGCGGCGTCTGCAACATCGCCAGCTTCGGGTCCTTGAGGAACCAGCCAATGCTGACTTGCAGGAAGGAGCGGGTCGGCACGTGGTCGGCATCGAAGATGGTGACGAATTCGCCACTGGTGACCTTCAACGCTTCGTTGAGGTTGCCGGCCTTCGCGTGGCGGTTGTTGTCGCGCACGATGTAGTTGACGTTGATCTGGTCGCAGAACTCGCGGAAGTCTTCACGACGGCCATCGTCGAGTACGTGGACACGCAGCTTGTCCCGCGGCCAGTCGATGGCCTGGGCGGCGAAGATCGTGACCTTCACGATATCGAGGGATTCGTTGTAGGACGGGATGAACACGTCCACCACCGGCCATTCGCTGGGCGGGCCACTCATCAAAACCGGTTGGCGACGCAACGGCCAGGCGGTTTGCAAGTAGCCGAACACCAGCACGATCAAGGCGTACAACTCCGCCGCCACCAAGCCGTAGCCGAACAGCATGTCGACCCAGCCTTCGAAACCGAGGGTCGAGGTCAGGCGCCAGTACATGTAGCGCAGCGAGGCGGTCAGCGACAGGCCGATCAACATCAACACCGTCAAGCGGCCGGGGATCTTGCGCAGGATCAGCGCGGTGACGAAGCAGCCCGCGGCGAAGATGCACTGCGAGTACAGGTCGAAGGGCGCCATGATGATGAACAGCGCCAACAGTCCGCACACGACAGTCGCCGCCAGCGTCAGCACGCGCCGCCCGGCCGCCGGCCATTGATCGAGACGATCGGACAATGACTGGGCCCAGCGTTGGGAACGGGTTGGCGCGGTGGTCGGTTCGGTGGACGTGGTGATCACGAGGCGTAGAACTCTGCGGCACGGGTGGATTCGAAGCGGGCCTTGAGTTGCTCACCGAGCATCAACAAGTCCTGGCACGCCGGGGATGAACCTGGGGTCGCGAGCGGGTTATGACCGTAAGCCAACGCCTCGCCCAAGGCGAAATCCAGGGGAATGACGCCCAGCAGTTGCCCGCCCAGACGTCGCTTGAGGACTTCGAGCATGTCCCGGGAAAACTCGCGACTGGCGTCAAACTGGTTGACCACGTAGCTGCACACCGAGAATGGCGGCCGTGCATCGGCGGCGCTGAGCAAAACGTCCATTTGATCGAGGGTGACGAAGCTCGCTGCTTCGGCAGTCGTGACCACCACCACTTGGTCGGCGACATCCAGGGCTTGCTCCAGGTACACCGTGCGCCCCGGCGGGGTATCAAGAATCACCACGTCATGCTCGGCCAGGTCCATGCGCGCCAATTGCCGGGCCAGCCAGTGCCGGTCGTTCGCCATGTAGCGTTCGAGGGTGCGGCGCTCGTCTTCGCTCAGTGAGCCGTAAGGCAGCAGCAGCGAATCGGCGGAGCCTGGCAGCAACAATTCGCTCCAGTTCTTGCCGGTCAGGCTCGCGCTGCCCATGCCAGCCACATCAGGCTCAACGCCCAAGTGGTACTGCATGGCGTTTTGCGGGTCGAGATCGATGGCCAGGGTTTTCCCGCCCTCCACTCGCAGGCTGCTGGCCAGTGCCGCGCTGAGGGTGGTCTTGCCGACGCCGCCCTTCGCGGAGATCAACGCCACCACGCGTGCCTTGCACTTCGGTGGCCGGCCTTGAGGCAGTGCCTGGCGCAACGCAACGTCGTTCAACGCCTCGGCTTCGGCTTGACGGGCCAATGCGACTTCGGCGAGCAGATTGCGCAAAGGCGTGTGCGCCGGAACCTTGACGGTCAGGGCTGGGACTTCAGTGGCCGAGGGCAGCGTTTCGAGTGGTGCAGCCACCCGTTGTGGCGTCGGCGGGACGATCGACAGAGGTGCAGCGGCAGGCAGTTTGACCGGCGCAATGACGACAACCGGCTCGGCGGGCGCGGCGGCGACGATGTCGCTCACGGCAGCGGCCAACGGCTCTAGGTCGGCCATGACAGCGGCTTTCGCCGACGCCAGCGGCTTCTCTTTGTAGTTGAACTCACTCTCAAACTCGAGATAACTGTCCGCACTTGCCCCGAACCTTTTGAACAGGTTCGATATATCGTCTGTACGATTCATAGGAGTTCCCGCGACGCAGCTGACTATAAGATGCACTGTGCTCGGGACGATCCGTCGAAGTGAGCCATCAAAATGATATCGTCAAGATTTTGAACGGTGCAAGTGTAATATTAAATTGCGATAAAAAATTTATTGTTATCGCCATAATTTTGACGACCTAGGGCGGTTTGTTCTTTGGCGCGGCTATGTCAAACCCTCCCCCCAAACAGCCCGCCAATCCTCCGCAACCACCGTTTTAAGGGGCTTGCGTCAACGGCGCGCGATTATCCAGCAAGCCTTGTTTCGGTGCACAAGTTTTACGCCGAGTGGCATTTCTTTTGTTTATTGACGGACCCGCTGCAACTAAGCATCGCAAAGCAATTCGCGGACCATGGGAAGTAACAGTTTTTAAACAACTTTGGTTAGTTAGTGATATGCCTTCCAAATCAGAGAGTTGCTATTGATGACCGTTCGTCCGGTTATCTTTCATTAAGTAATGGATCCAATTAACGCATTCCGCTGTGCATGATTACTAGGCAACTAGGTCGAGCCGCGCACCGTTGGCTATGCTGCAAGCATCGCAAAGGATCATGACAAGAGGGATGCGCAATGTTCTACGTGCAACGCGATGCCGTTGGCCAATTGACGCGCGTGGAAACCACCGCCTACGCCGACGCCACGGAAACGCTACCGGACAATCATCCGGACATTCAGTCCTGGTATGCCAGCAGCCTGGTGGAAAGCCGACTCAAACAACTGCGCCAAAGCGACCTGGACATGATCCGGGTACTCGACGACTTGATTCAGGTGCTAACGACGAAGGGCGTGATCCGCGTGACGGACTTGCCCGCTGCAGCGCAGGCCAAACTGATGGATCGCTCACAGGCGCGGGAGGATCTGGGAGGGTTGAATCATTTGGTGGACGAGGAGGAGGGAGGACTGATTTAAGCCGCCGGAGATGACGGCCACATCCTTGAAAGCATGCGGCCGTATCCCGTAGCGCGTGACCGACGCCTCAGCGCGAAAGCATGAAGGTGTCGTACTCGAGGTCTTCCAGTGCGGTGGACAGGCGATGCAGCCCCAGCAACACGCAGATCAGCAACGACAGGGTGAAACCATAGCCGAAGAAGCTTGGGCCCAGGTGCATGCTGAGCAGCGTCAGGCCGGCGTTGAGAACCGCGAATATCACGCACAACTCCAGCACGACCTTGCGTTTGTCCAGATAGAAAAACACGTTGAGCAACGCCATGAACACCACCTGGATGCTCACGCCGATCAGGTCGATGTAGAACAACGGCAGGTAGTAACTGGAAATACCCAGCCACTCCAGCAGCCGTGGTGCAAACAGGTACAACAGCACCACGGTCAACCCTTGGACCTTGCAGATTTCCAGCAGCCCTTGACGGATCGACAGGGTCATTTCGGTTTTCAGCGAACCGATGTGCTGCAGGGTTTCACCCTCGCGGATCGCCCGGAACAGTCGGTCGTACCACTCGGCAAAGTCAGTTTCGATGCGCACCAGAAACACTGCCATACCGGGAATGATCGCCAGGTACGCGAGGAAGATCGGCAAGTCATAGAGGATCGAGGCGCGCAACGGGCCGATGACCGTGTTCGACGTGCCGGGGTTGAACCAGAACAGGAACTTGTCGATCCAGATCCCGAAGTTGTAGAAGAACCCGGTCACCAACAGGCTGACGAATACCTGGCGTCCCTTGAGGAAGTCGAAAGCGATCAGCTTCTCGGCACGGTACTCGCGCAAGATGTCGTAGAGGAACAGGAACAGCAGCGTGCTGTGCCCGATCAACAACGCCAGCAGCAGGCCCGCGATCCCCATGAAGCTCAGCAGATAAGAACAGACGACCATCAGCGAGTAGCCGACCAGCATCGTCAGCAGGATGCGGTTATAGGCCTTCATCCCCGACAGGAAGATGATCACCATCCACAAGTTGCACAGCACCACGAAGTTCGATAGCACCAGCAAGCGATACATCAGCGGCTGATCGAACAACAAGGCCAGCACAAGGATGCCCAGTACCCCGCCACCGAGGGTGCACATCAGCAGCACGCCCAGCAGATTGGGCAGGATCTGATCGTACTTCTGCTCAAACAGCCGGTCGGACACGAAGCGGGTGAAGAAGAGCTGCAAGCCGCCGGTGAGGATCAGCGAACTGGCCATCAGGTAGGTCACGGTCACCAGGAACTGTCCCACCAGCGTGTTGGGCACGACACGGCTCAGGCTGATGATACCCACCAACATCACGCTGATGATCGACAGCACCCACGGGCCGGAGCTGATCAACCCGGCATACACGTAGGCGTGCAAGGTTGCGGTGTAGGAATCGCGCGAAAGGATCTTGCGCAGTTCGAAGCCAATGCCGGCCATTTAACTGTTCTCCATGGCTGCTTGATACAAGTTGCGATAACGCTGCAGCATCAAGGCTTCGGTGTAGTAACGATTGACCCGCGCCAAGCCGCTGGCTTGTGCGGCCTCCCAGCGCTGCGGGCTGCGCAGCAATTCGAGAATGGCGGCGCAGGTGGCTTGTGGGTCGGCAATCGCCACCACTTTGCCGGCGTGGCCAAGATCACGATCCTCGACGCTACCGCCTTCGATCAATTCTCGGCACGAGCCGACGTCGCTGCTGACCACCGGCGTACCGGCGGCCCAGGCTTCGAGAATCACCAGCGGTTGCGCTTCACTGATGGACGTCAGCACCATCAGGCCCAGTTGCGGGAGGATTTCCTGAATGCGCTGGAAGCCCAGGAAATGCACCTTGCCTTCGAGCCCGAGACTGGCCATCAGGCTGCGGCATTCGCTGACGTATTCCGGATCTTCCTCTTCCGGCCCAACGATCCAGCCTTCGGCTTGGGGCATGGCGCTGATCACTCCGCGCATGGCCCGAAGAAAGGTTTTGACGTCCTTGATCGGCACCACACGGCCGATCAGGCCCACCACCGGCGCAATCCCCGGAGCACGCGATTGCAGCGCCTCGGCCCACTGCGGCAGGTCGATGCCGTTAGGGATGATTTGCGTGCGATGCGCTTCGGCGCCGTCCTTGATTTGCCGCAGACGGTTGCCGTCATACAACGAAATGATGTTGTCGGCGCTGTTGTAAGTGAGCTGGCCGATGCGCTCGAAGAAGCGCACCCAGAGCATGCGGATATACCCCGAGCCGGCGTCGAGGCTGCGGTTGAGCGCCTGGCCCGAACTCTCGGCAATCCAACTGGCCTGGGCCAGGTCGATCTTGCGTTCCTTGGTATAGATGCCGTGTTCGCTGAGCAGGTAGGTGCAATTCCAGCGTTGCTTGAGAATGCAGCCCAGCAGCCCGGCGTAACCGGTGGAAATCGAATGCAGCACCCGTGCCCGCGGCATCCGGTGCGAGGCCTCGGCGAGCATCAGCAAGGGCGACTGCATCGAACGCAAGGTCCAGAAATAGTTGACGAACGATGGGTCGGCGCAATGCTCGCGATAACCTTCGCTCAACACTTCCCAACTGGCACGACTGCGCAGCACGTCATCGAGGGTCAGTCGGCCCTGGGCGATGTAGTCGAGCAACCGTTCGCCCAACTCGGGCTCGGGCGCGTCCGGGTGATGCAGGAACCGGTACAGGTCCTGAAGCTGCTGCGGATCGGCATCCCGCGGCGTGCCGTGAGCGTCAGGGGAGTGGGTCGCGTCTTCGAGGAACACTTCTTCGATGTGCAACACATTCGCCGGGATTTCATAGCGACGCGCCGGATAGGCCGAGCGTTGGCCACCAATGAACATCACCGAGAAGGTCAGCTCCGGCAGGCCGAGGATCATCTGGTGGATCCAGCCCGACACGCCGCCGCGTACATACGGCCAGGTGCCTTCCAGCAACAGGCAAATGTCGGCGACCCGTGCCTCGTCCTTGTGAGCGCTCATTTCCAACTCCTCACCAGATCAGCAAAGGGAGGCCGCTGACGGGTTTTCTCGGGCAGCCTCGCGAGCAGCTCCGGAATTTCTTGATAACGACCGGCCTCGAAGGCCACTTCGGCGCGGAACGGCAGCACTTGCGCCGAACCCAAACCATTTTCCTGGGCCTGGGCGAGCAACACTTCAGCGCGCTCGATGTTGCCAAGCTCCAGCGCAATACGCCCGGCCAGCAGAATCAGCTCGCCGCCCTCGCCCGCTTGCAGTCCCAACTCGGCATGCTCGTTGGCTTGGTTGAGCACGTGCTCAAGCACACTGCCTTGGGCCAGGCCGAGATAGGCCAGTTCCCAATACCAGCGCGCCAGGGTGCCGTGCAACGCGCCGGCCGCTTTGACTTTCGCGCCGGGCAGTTGCCCGAGGGCGACCTGGATGCGCAGGTTGATGTCGCTTTCCTGCTTATCGAGCATCGAATACGCCAGCAACCGCACGTCATCGCTCGGGTCGGCGAGGGCCAGTTTGAGGATTGGCACCGCTTCCTTGCCCGGCATGCGCCGAGTGGCGAGCAATGCGGCCAGGCGCTGGTCCGGGTCGGGGGCGTGACGCAGCACGTCCTGCAAACCACCATCGCCAAAGATCGGCGAATGCAGTTGCTGTTGGGCACTGAACGGCAGGCTTGGAATCCCCACGGCTTGCCAGGCTTGCTTGTCGCGCTTACGCGGCAGGTACAACGCCGGGAAAATTGCCGCGACCACACCCAGCGTCCCGAGCACCGGCACGAAGAACGCCAGGCTGAAAATAAACAGCGGGCTCCAGGGCAGCGGGTAGCGGTAGCGCGCGGGCAACAGCAGCCACACGGCGGCGCACAACATCACGCACGCCAAGGCATGGCTGAGGAGGAACACCAGCAATTGTTGTAAATCAGGCGCCGGCAACCACAAGCTGCTCCAACTGCCCGCCTCTAACAACAAGGCTCCGCTAAACAGCCACTTGCTGATCATTCAGTCCACACCCGTTGAACAGGAAGTTACGCAGCCCGTTGTGTTCGCCAGGCTCCAGGTTGAAAGGCAGGACACGAACGCCGAGGCTCTCCATGTCACTTTCAATGCCAAAGTGTTCGTGCAGCAGCATGTTGATCCGCGCCAGGTAACCTTCGGTCCCTTGCGGGCTGGTCAACGGCAGGAGCACCAGCAACAGTTGATTGTCGCGGTTGTTACGCAGCGGCAGATGCAGATCGAGACCGCGCTGGCTGCGCTCCAGCAGGCGCGTCAGCTCTTCGTTGGGACGGGTCATTTCGAACGCGAACAGACCGGCCGACAACTGATGCTTCTCGACGTCCGCCAGGGAGCGCTTGAGTTGCAGGGTGAAATGCTGGGCATCGGCATCCGCCAGTTGCAGCATTTGCGTGTCGCGGTGCAACAGGTCGGCGATGTGCCCGGCCAGCAGCGCCAGCAGGCTCAGGGTCCGATCCTGGAAGGCGAAGAACGGCATCTGCCGCACCGCCAGGATTGCCAGCAAATGACCTTCGGCGTCGATCAACGGAATGCAGGCCTGCAACGACGAGAATTGCCCCGAGGCACCGACATCGAGCAGTTCCTGACGCACGCTGACCAATTCGCCGCGCTCGATGCAGAGCTTGACCAGTCCGTCATTGACGTCCAGCGGACCCATGACGCCGATCGTTGCCAGCGCTTCCGGCAACACCTGATCTTCACGCTCGTTGACCCGATAAAGCCCTGCCACTCGCAGCGTGCCGTACTGTCCAAGCACCGCCACCACCGGCTCGGCCAAGGCCTTAAGCGCATCGTCTTCGTCCGGCAGCACTCGCAGTTTTTCCCGCAGGCCCAACAACGAGCTGCGCAGGCTCTGGTCGCTGCCCGCAACCCGCTGCTCCAGCAGATCGTGGGACACCCGCAGAATCTGGTGCGAGCGGGTGAATTCATCCAGGCGATACTGACGGTAATCGTTGGCCATCTGCAGGCGCTCCATGCGCCGTTCCCACAGATCGCGGACTTCGCCCACCAGCATGCCGCAGACCATCACCCCGACGATGAACGACGGCTCAAGCCTCGCGTAGCCTTCCAGGCCGTTGAAGCGCAGGACAAACACCGCGATCACCAACAGGCTGGCGCTGACCAGGCCGCGCACGAATCCATAACGCACACCTAACAGCAGCGGCGCCAGAATCGACCAGGGGAAGCCACCGTGCATATGCAACGGGTCCTCCGGCGTCAGCCATAAGCCGAGGCCGATGACCGCACCGGTCACCAGAAACGTTTCCAGCCAAGACACCGGGCCGCTGGCGCGAGGCGCCAGGCTGTAATCCATGTGTGGAGAGTTCATTGCGATCACTCGAACCGAAGGGCGCCAACAAGTTTGTCGAGCACCGTTTGCGCAGTGCCAGCGAGGCTTTCACGGGACCAGCCGGCACGCGCGCCACTTTTGCTCCAGAGCACGCGACCGCTGCTGGCTTCCAGCACGCGCAGGCTCAGGCCTACCGCAGGCTCGCCATCCAGGCCGTTCTTGTACTGCCACTCCTCAACGGAGCCGGAAATCACGTAGTCGAGCTTCTGCTGGCGTGCCCAATCGAGCGCCCCGGCCAGACGTTCGTTGTCATCCATCAGGGCTTGCTCGCCATGGGTGGCGGCCGGGTAGACCCGTGGTTGCAGACCGTGACTGCTGAGGACGCTGAGCAGGATCTGCTCGCTGCGCTCACCGGCTTGCGGCGTCTGCGAATAGTTGACCATCGGCACGATGCCCCACTGGGCGCTGCGCGACAGGTTCGGACTGGCTTCATCGGTGAAGCTGGCGCAGCCGGCGACGAACAGGACCGTCAGGGCCAGGCTCAGATTACGAATTGCTTGCATAGTTTTTCTCCGTAGACATTCCATGATCAGCGCCCAAACCGCACGCCGTAGCTCACACCCAGTGTTCCGCCCGATTTGCCATCCCCGCCTTGTGGCGCCGACTGATAGCCGACGGTCAGGGCCAGTTCGTCATTACCCAGCACTTCAACACCGATCCCGGTATTCAAGCCGTAGTTAAAAGTCTGATCAGTCCATTGCCAGCCGGCCGACATGTCCACCAGCCAGGTGTACTGCGGACGGGTGCGCACCAGGGCACCCGGCAAGCCACGACGCCAGGTCGACCCGACATACAGCTGGCCATAGCGGCTTTGCAGCAGGTCTTTGCCGGTAATCGTATCGATGTCGGCAGGGTTGACCGGGATAGGGTCATTGGTATCCGGATCAAACTCCTGGACCGGGAAATCTTGCTTGATCGGCCCGCCAAAGTTGCTGGACAGGTAATCCAGATTGCGGTCCTTGACCTGGTTGTGCTGGTAATCGACACCGCTGCGCACCGTCCAGTTCGGACCGGCGAATTCCAAGGTGTGGTTGTATTCGAATTTCAACGCCTGACCGGTGCCCAGGTTGTCGCCAGCCCGGGTGGAGAACGACTTCTGCGCCACTTCCCAACTCAGTTGATCGCGGGCCGTCAGGCCATGACGACCGCCCAGCCAGACACTGTCGTGCTGACCGAAAGCGCGCATGTAGCCGCTGTCTTCGCTCTTGCGGTGCCAGTCGACGCCAAGCTCAAGCTCGTTGCTCGGGTTCAACTGCCAGGAGCGGGACAGCCCCAGGCCGTTGCGATCGTCGTCGCTGCGCTGGCTGGTATCGACGAACAGTTTGTAGCTGCCGTTTTCCACGCCGCGCTGCAAGGTCAGGGCCGCATTGCGTTCGGTACCGATTCGCGATGACTTGATGTCGTCACCGCTGTAGTCGCCCTGCTCCAATTCGAGATCGGCGTACCAGTTGTTGCCCAGGTTGTGCGCGATTTCCAGGCGCGGAGCGTTGAACTCGAGGCCGCCGTAATCCTGCTCACGCCAGGAAAGCTGTGCCCCTTGCGGTGTGCGCTCTTGAATTTCCACCGCCTGCGCCCGCAGTTGATCGCGCACCTCGGCAGGCTGATCGTCACCAAGATTGGTCAGGCTGGTGTCGAGCGCTTCATTAAGGCGATCCAAGCGATTGAGCGCCTGGGCGCGCTGGGCCGGATTCAGATCGCTATTGGCCAACAGCGTCTCGATCTGTGCCTTGTTGCGGCTGCGCAGAGCTTCTTGAATCAGTTCGTAACGATCAACCTTCAGGCCCTGGCTACGCGCCCATTCAAGCCACGCGTCCTTTTGCGATTCCTGATTGGTAGCGTCCAGACGCGCGAGCAAACGCTCGAACCACAATTGCAGCATGGCGGGCGATCCGTCTTTCCAGCGCCCGGCTTCCCGCTGCGCCTTGCCTGGCGAATAGCTGGCGGCCATCAGCCGCAGCCAAGTCGCATAACGTTGCGACGACGGCTGGACGTTTTCGCCTTCAGGGCTGCGCAACAGCTTCAAGCGCAGACGCTGGGCGGCGTCCTGATAACCCGCGTTGTACAGCGCATCGGCGTAACCGGCCTGAACCAGCCAGTCCTGCGAATAGTTTTTCAGGTACATGCGGTACCAGGCCAAGGCTTCGGCATCGCGGCCGAGCATCTGGCTGCCACTGGCGAACGCCAGCCACAACACTTGATCGTCCCGGGCATACGAACGCCATTGGGTCAGCAGCGGCTTGAGCTTGGCGGTCTCGCCCTGGTCGATATACAACCAGACCAGGCGTTCACGGAACAGATTGTCATCGGGGTAGCGTGACAGGCCGAGCAGGTACAGACGCTCGGCTTCGTCGAACTGGCCTTGCTGCACGGCCAACGCACCGCGAACCGCCAGCACCTGAGCTTGCTCATAGACTTGCGGGTACGCCTCGGCATCCTTGAGCAGTGCCTCGACTTGCGGCCAGTCCTGCAGCTCCTGCGCCAACAGCAAGCCGTCGACCAGACGCTGCGGGTTGTGGGTGCGCTTCCAACTGGCAACGATCAACTCCAGGGCGTGCTCCGGATTGCTCTGGCGGTACATCGCGATCAGTTGCGTCTCTTCGCCGACGTCGAGCGAGCCTTTGATTTTCAGCAGTCGTTCAAGGGACACCCGCACTTCGTCATCGAGTTCCAGCTCCCAGGCCAGGAATGCCCGGGTGCGCCAGTAGGCCGGATCGTTGATCCGGTCGTTATCGACGTTCAACGCTTCCCATGCCGCCTGGTTATCGAACAGCACCATATACGTGCTGGCCCAGTCGACCCGCTCGGTGCTTGTCAGCGTGAAACGCTTCGACATGTCTTTGTAGACATTGGCCTTGGCGGCGAACTGCCCGGTGTTTTCGAGGTTTTGCAGCAAGCGCGTCCAGGCCAGATGATGGGCCGGGTACTTGCGCACGTACTTGCGCAACCAGGTCTCGGCTTGCTTCGGCGTACCGCGCGACTCATGGCTGTAGATCAGCGCATCGAGTTCGACGTCGGTCAATGCGCGCTGGTCCATGATTTCTTCGAGCAAGGGAATCGCCCGATCGAAGTCGAACATCAGGCTCGCCAGGCGCCAGGCACGCTCGCGGGTCTGCGGAGTTTCGTTCAGTTTCAGCAGGCGAATCCAGTAGCTCAACGCCGCTTCGGTGTCACCACGCCATTCGCCGAGGTGAGCCATTTGCTCGATCAACTGCTGATCTTCGGGGAAGTCACTGACCAATTGCTGGCCGACTTCCCACGCCCCCGGAAGGTCGTTCTGCGCCAGGCGCAGGCTGAACTCTTTTCTCAGGATCAGGGTGTTATCCGGCTGCAATTCACGCCATTTCTCCAGGAACCGCTGCGCCAGGTCCAGGCGTTTGCTGCCGATGGCGACGTCGACGCCCTGCTCTACCCACGGCGCGTCGGCTTTCGGGTCCTTGAGATCCGCCAGTTCATCGGCCAGCACTTGGCTGGCTTGTTCGCCCTTGCCGTCGGCCAACAGACCGTTAAACGCCAATTGAGCGTACTCACGGCGTTCAGCCGGGAGTTGGCTTTCGCGTTTCAGGCGCAGATAAATTTCTGCGGCGCGACCGGGTTCCTCGCCGCCCAGATACCACTGGGCGGCGGATTTGAGTGCCTCGGTGCGCTGTTTCGGATCGCGGTCAGCGATCTCCTCGAACACGCTGGCGGCGAACGCCGGCGCTTGCAACGTCAATGCGAGCTTGGCCAGATTCTGCAATTGCGGCAGTGTCAATTTGCGGTGATCGAAGCCTTTCAGCCGCTCCACCAACGCCAGGCGCGCGGCGGCATCGTCATTATTCGCCGCCACCAGGGCATCCAGCTCAAGCCGGTAATATTCCTGAACCTCAGGCACCGGGTTGGGCCACGCCTCCAAGTGCTTGCGCGCCTTGTCGTAATCGCCCAGGCGAATCAACAGATCGACCAACTGCAAGCGCAGGCGGCTGTCGTCAGGGTGAGCCGTCAGAAGCAGTTCGGCGTAGTTGGCCGACACCGCATCCGGCTCGCGACCATCGGGCTCGAAGACTTCTTCACGCTGGAAGGTCGCCCACAGCAGACCTCCCACGGCAACCGCGACCACCGCCAATGCCCATGGATTGAGCAGGCGGCTGTTTTTAGTTGCAGAGGAGCTGACCATTACTCACCTGCTTCATTGGCAATTGAAAAACCCACAGGCCGGCGGATGCCTTGCCTGCAAAACGTTGTCCGTCCACTTCTACCCGGCAAGCGCTCGAGGAGCGTACCGAGAAGGTCAGGTCGAACTCTCCAGCGAATGCAAAACTCACACGCCGATCATCCAGGTAACGCCATTCCACCAACGGCAGATTGGCCTCCTCCAGCGCCGGCCTGTCATCCCGATCGGGACGCAAGACCAGAAGCGCGTTGTCGCTGCTCAAGTGCACGTAGCGCCCTTGCGGCAAGTCGCGAACCCCGGCGATCCCTTGGGAACGCAGCAAGTCCGGCCAGCCCATTTGCGGATCGAGGCGCAGGGTGCGCAAGGCATCCATCCCGCGAACCTGCCAGTTGCCATCGGCGGTGCGCGCCAGGCTGGCCTGGTACAAGCCATGCAGGCGATCCAGGTAGTCGGACATCCACAACGACAGGGGTTGCTGCCCGCGCATGAAGGCGTAAATGTCGTTCATCGCCTTGATCGAGGCCTGCTTGGTCCCCGAATAGAAGTGGTAATACAGGTGCATGCCGCGCAGACGACGCGGGCTATCGGTCAGCTCGAAGGTTTCGATCAGGTCGCGGAAGCCGTAATACGGGCCTTTCCACAGGTTGGTGTAGACGTTCTCGTTGATGATCGGCGCGTAGTACTGCAAGCCACCTTCGGTCGGCCGCAACAACGGATAGAGACCGGTCAGCGACGGTTTGGCCTTGGTCAGCATGGTCGAGGCGCCGTTGACGTTTTTCAGGCCGGCGTCATAGGCCAGTTTGATGGTGGCCGCCGACGGCAGCGCATCGCCTGGCCAGAACACCATCTTCACCGGTTTTTCCGGGGTGGTGAGGTGCTGGTTGATGTAGTCGCGAGACCCGAAAATCTCCCGGCGGAAATCAATTTTGTCGTACCCGGGGATGGCCATTTTCAAGCCGTATTCGGCACTGAAATCTTCGCTCTTTTGCGCCTTTTCCGGCTGCATGTAGAACGGATGGCTGAAGGTGTGCGTGGCCACTTCGACCTTCGAGTTGGCAAACAACTCACGGGCAATAGGCTCCAGCTCGCGAGACAAGTGCGGATACATGCCGCGCGGCGAAATCTCGCCTTCGATGATCGACACCGATGTCAGGAATGGGTTGGGCTTGATGAAATCATCGAGCACCTGTTTGCCGGCGTACGGCGAGCCACGCACTTCGGCGCGGGACGGGAACCCGTCGCCATCGATGTGCACGGTCGCCACCCGGCGGCCGTTTTCCGTGGTGGTGTCCGGACGCGGTTGCTCCGGCAGACGCAGGGCGGCCTGGATAAAGGCAAATGGATCGAGAATCCAGCGGCTACGCTCGCTGTTGGTTTCCAGGACGTAAGGCGCTAGCGCCAGGCCGCCCCATTCGCCGATGGCCACCGGCGAAAACGTCTGGCCGCCTTGACCGGTCAGCAGCAACGCGGCTTTCGGCCCCTTGGGCAATACGGAAACCGGGCTCAGGTCACGGGATCGGGGCTGCACCGGTGCTTCGAACGCCCCGATCAGCGCCTTGTCCTGATACGTCACGGTCAGTGCCTGCGTCCCGACAGGCGCCGCGACGTTCAACCCCAATCGCTTGAGCAATACACGGTCTTCAATCGGCAAGCTGCCGAAAAAGGCCAGCGGCACTTTTTCGTCGAGACGGTTGTTCACCCAGCGATTGAATTTGGGGCCATCCTGCGGCGCGCCGCTGGCCATCCAAGTGATGATGCCGGCGTACAAACCACTGAAGCGATGTTCAGGCAAATCGTCGGCGGCCAGGTAATCGACCCGGTAACCGAGGTATTCCAGCAGACCACCGAGCAGGATGTGCCCGCCGTTGTTCTCCAGCTCACCTTCGCGGGGATCGTAGACCACGGCAATCCGCCGCGGCTGGACTTCGACGCTGCTGATGCCCATCGTGTCCAGTTCAGGGGTGCTGATAAAAGGAATGTAGCCCTCGTCGCGCAGACGCTTGGCCAGTTTGCGCGCTTCGTCACGACGTTCCGGCGGCAAGTAATCAATCGCTACCAGCGGGATGCCTTTGGCGCGCAAGGGTTGCAATTCACCCAGCAGCCATTGGCGATCGGCCTCTGGAACCGGGCGATAACGTTTGGCCGCCGCGTCCCAACCGGCGTACAGCGACTCGAAAGCCACGGCGGCAGGCACGCCGTCCAGCTCGGGCAGCACTTCAAAGCCACGGTTGAAAAACAGTTTCAGGCTGGGCTGACGCTTATGCAGTTCACGCAGGAAACTGGCGAGGGCCACGCGCTGAGCTTCTCGCGAGTTGGGCGCCAGGAGTTGAAAACTGTCGAGGGTGTCGAGGAACAGGCCGGCATAACCTTCGGCCTGCAACGCCTTGGCACGGCCGAGCAAATGTTCGCGCCAGACCGGTGATGCAAGGTCCATCACCTGGCTGTCCCAGGAGTTGTTGCGCACGGGACTGACGGCTTTGCTCAACCCGGCCTTGTCAATTTCAGCCTTGTTGCCGTCGAATTCGCCCACGGACAAATAGGCGAACGGCTGACCGCCCAGCTTGCGCAAGGTTTTGACATCCGCCGTCGTCATATGCCCAGGCTCGACCACCGCCCATTCGAACTGGGACAGCTCGGACAAGGGCGGGCGATCGGCGTACCAGAAGGCCACGCTCGAGGGTTGCGGTATGGTGGCGGCTTGCACGGCCGGTCCGCTTGCAAAAAGTGCCAAGGCGGCTAGCAGCCGTTTAGCGACCGCGCGGACACGCGTCCTGCGAAATACAATTTCCATAACTCACTCTTGAAAATGACTAAACCGGTACCGCCTGAAACGTCGGACAACAGACCGAGTTACAGGCTGCGGATGAGTTGCGCCAAGCCTTTGCCAATCGCGGTCGGCGCATTGAGCGTAAAGCGCTCGAGCAGCCGATCATTGTTGGCGCGCGAGTGGCGGATATCGCCCTGGCGCGGCGCATGATGAGTCACCGTCAAAGGTCTGCCGGTTGTTGTCCCCAGCTCAGTGATCAAGTCATTGAGGCTGGTGGCGCGGCTCAGGCCGACGTTCACGGCACCGGGACCCGGTTTGTGCGCGTTGACCGCTTGGACCAGGATGCTCACCAGGTCCTGCACAAACACGAAATCGCGGGTCTGTTCGCCATCACCGAAGACGGAGATCGGCTGCTGCTTGATCGCCCGCTCGGCAAAAATGCTGATCACGCCGGAGTACGGCGAGGAAGGGTCCTGACGTGGACCGAAGATATTGAAGAAGCGCAGGATCACCGGCTCCAGGCCGTGCTCGCGGCGATAGAAATCCAGGTAATACTCGCTGGCCAGTTTGTCGCTGGCGTAGGGTGTGAGGGGCGACTTCGGCGTGTCTTCATGAATCGCCGTGCCTTCGCCGTTGTTACCGTAGATCGCGGCGCTGGAGGCAAAAACGACACGTTTGATCCCGGCCTTGAGCATGCTTTCGCAGACGTTGAGCGTGCCCACGAAATTGGCTTGATGAGTACTGACCGGATCGTCCACCGAAGCCTGCACCGACGCCACTGCCGCCAGATGCACGACAGCGTCGCAATCGCTCATGGCTTGCGCGACCACGCCCGCGTCCGCGACATCGCCGACAACGAGTTCGAGATCGGCATTGTCCATCGGCAGATTACCCGTCTTGCCGGTCGACAGATTGTCCAAAACGCGGACCTTGCAGCCCTTGCCCAGCAACGCATCGACAAGGTGAGATCCGATAAATCCGGCTCCGCCGGTGACCAGTACTCGCTCAACTACCATGAAGTTTCTTCCTGAAGATTCAAGCGGCAACCAGTCTGAAGTCCGCTTCGGTTTGGGTTTTCTGAATCTCTACCACTGATGTCACTCGGACAGGCGTCCGCCCTGCGTCATCATTTTGTTACTGAGCCATCGTGGAGCGGATAGATAGCGCTCGCAGCGATGTCATTTTTATGGCTCAAGGCCAGCAAATCGCACCCGGATGATGGGAGATAGCCATGATACTGTCAATAGGTTGTCGAAAATGCCGCCGAGCGGTAACAATCAAATATAAATCGCCATTAAATTGACGACAAGCATGATTTCATCGCCTCTTGAGGGGCTTTTTTCACGCTATTCAAATTCGCATAAACGATCAAATCGTTTCACCCATGAAACACCCAGTTAAGCAGCCAAAATCCAACTTCGCCTGCCGAAACCGCAAAAATCTGTGTTTTTGCTGGCCGTCGCCGCGCGGCGACGTTAGTGGGTGTTTCGGTCCCTCAACGCCAAGGCCTCGGCTCGCCAAACAGCCGGCCCTGGGCCCCATACAAGCCCATTTCGCGAAGCACCGCCAGTTCGCCTTCGGTCTCGACACGCTCGGCAATCAGCGGCAAATCGATACTGTGCGCTGCACGCTGGACAGCCTCGATGAACAGGCGCTTGTCGCTTTCCTGATCAATGGCGCGGATGTAGCTGCCATCGATTTTCAGGTAGGCCAGGCCGAGTCGCGCCAAATTGCCGATCATGCTGAAGCGCCCGCCAAAATGTTGCAGGCTCAGGGCGAAACCCAACTCACGCAGGCGTCGGGTCAGTTGCTCGAGCAGCGCCTGGTCAGGCAATTGCTCCTCGCCAATTTCCAGGGTCAGGCGGGGCCCCAGGTTGGAGTGACTGCGCAATAGGTCGAGAACGCTGTCCAAAGCCTGCGGGTCGTTGAAAGTGGCCGAAGACAGATTCAACGCCAGCGACGCGTCGTGATCGGCCATCTGCGCGAGCACCTGTTCCAGCATCAGCCGATCCAGCCGCGCCATCCAGCCGAAGCGCTCCAGCCAAGGCAGGAAGCGCCCGGCAGGCAACGTGTGGCCCTGGTCGTCGATGACTCGCGACAGCACTTTGTAATGCAGCACCAGTTGCGGGTCACGGCTGGCCACCACCGGTTGGAAGTACAACTCGAATCGCCGCTGCGCCAGTGCTCGCTCAAGCAAGGTGTGCCAGGTGTGATGATCGTCGCCGACCTCGACCAAGTCACTGTGGTCCAGGCACACCCAGTGGGTCTCGCCGCGGGTTTCCGCCTGGGCCAGCGCTTCGTCGCCAAGGGCCAGCACGGCTTGCGGCGAGTCACCGTGAATGAAGGGCACCAGGCCGATCGAGGCGACTGTCGGCTGATCGCTGGCCCCGGTGCTGTGCAACGTCGCCAGGGCGGTTTCCAGTTCTTGCGCCAGGAGCTGCGCTTCTTCGCGCACCAACCCCGGCGCCAGTACGGCGAATTCACCACCGCGAATCCGTGTCACCAGGTTCTGGGTTTCCGGGTGCTTGGCACATTCCCGCGAAAGCAGTTCGCCCACGGCTTTCAACAATTCGTCGGTGCGCTGGCCGCCGAGACGCTGGTTCAACCCGGCGAGGTCTTGGACTCGCAACAGCAGCAGGTAACCGGAGCTGGCCCGCTCGGTGTTGCTCACCCGCGCATTGAGCTGCATCTCGAAATAACGTCGGTTGGCCAGGCCGGTCAGCGCGTCCTGATACGACTCTTCCCGCAGCTTTTCACTGCGCTCGGCCTGTTCCTGGAACAGGGCCTTGAGCTTTTCCACCATCTGGTTCATCGCCTGCACCACGCGCCGTAGCTCCGGCGTGCGCGGCAGTTGTGGCAGGCTGAGAAACTCGCGGCGGGCGATGGCGTGGGATTGCTGCACCATGTAGTCCAGCGGCTTGAGTTGGCGACGCAACAGCAGCGCCCCCAGCACCGCGCTCACCGCACCGCACAGCACCAGCCAGCCGAGGCTGCCCAAAGCGCTCTGCCACAACTTGGCGAGGGCGAACATCGGGTGGCTGACCACCTCGACCCGCGCCGCCTGCTCCCAGCCTCGGCTGACAATCGCATCGCCGCCCGCGGGTTCCAGGCCGATCAGCTGGATGAACCATTTCGGCACCGTGCCGGCGTCCGGCGCACCGCTGCGCTCGACCAGGGGCTGCTGGGTCTTGAGGTCGATCACGCGGATGCTCGCGTAGTAGCCGCTGTCGAAAATCGAGCTGACCAGCAACTCGACCATCGCCGGGTCGTCGATGTTCGGGGTCAGCGACAACGCCAGCGCGGTCGCTGCATCCTGGGCATGGGAGCGCAACTGATTGACGTACTGCGCCCGCGAGCTCTCAAGGCTGACCATGAAACTGCCGCTGAACGCGACCACCAGAAACAGACAAATGGCCAGTAACAATTGCTTGAACAATGACATAGGCGCGCATGCTCCTAATGGGGCGTTTCGAGCGGGAATCCTTCCGCCTGCATTTTTTTCAGAACGTCCTGCCAGCGCGACAGGCGCTTGGTATCACTGACCTTCTTGTCACCCTTCGACCCCGGCAACCACACACCTTCTGCATTGAAAGCGTAGACCGGCAGCAAATCCGTTCGCTGGCTTGCCGGCTCGATCGCGTCGACCAGGCTGTCGAGCACCAACGGCATCGCCTCTGGGGTTGAATAGTAGGTCAAGACCATGTGCGCGCGATTGAGGCGCAATGCTTTGACATAGGTAATGCGCAGCTTGTCGCTGGACACGCCGAGGTGGCGCAAGCTGAAATACTTGGCAATGGCGTAGTCTTCGCAATCGCCGGCACCTTTGCGCAAGGATTCGATGGGCGTGGCCCAGTAATCCACTTGATGCCACAGATCGCTGTCTTCTTCGTAGCGCAGCTGGCGATTGAAGAACAAGTTCACCACTTTCAGCTGTTCCGGCTCGCTGAGGGATTTATTGGCGGCCAGCAGTTGCTGCCAGTCGTCGATTCGCTGTCGCCCGGCGCCCAAAGGGCCATAGAGTGCCTCGGCCTGGCGGCTGATCCGGGAAAAATCCCAATCGGCATGCAGGCCGCCCAGCATGACACCGGCCAGCAGCACCGCGCTGCACAGCCAGCGCAAGGGCCGAAGGAGCGTGAAAGGTGGCGCCAAGGGAAGCCATCCAGAGTGGGCGAAAAGGCAATCGATCGATGGTGCCGCTCGACCCGGTAAAAGACAATGGCCCGTTGCGATCACCGCTGGCGCGCTAGACTTTAGACGAGGGCGCGGCACTTCGCAGGAGCGGGCGGCGTTTGACAAGCTCGATGGCCGTTACTAGGGTCCACTTGGATCCAACATTCAATTTGATCAGTCCAGGGTGGCGTAGTCGTGACACAGAAGTCGAATCCATTGAACAGTATTGAGGTCAACGGCCCCATTGAAGCTCACCGTGCCCGTGCGGTCATCGAAGAAACGTTGCGAGAAGCCATTCTCGATGGTCGCCTGCCTTGCGGCACGGCGTTGCGCCAGCAAGACCTCGCCGACCTGTTCGGCGTGAGCCGCATGCCGGTGCGCGAGGCACTGCGCCAGCTCGAAGCCCAATCATTACTGAACGTCGTGCAGCACAAAGGCGCGGTGGTGGCTGCGCTGATCAACAATGACGCGGTGGAAACCTACAACCTGCGTTCGTTGCTGGAATCGGAAGCCTTGCGCCAATCCATCCCGTTGCTTGACGCCGACGACATTGCCCAGGCCCGGGACTACATCCGCCAACTGGAAGTCGAAACTGACTATGCCGCCATCGGCCGGCTTAATCGCCTGTTCCATATGTCGCTCTACCACAAGGCACCGAACGGCAAACTGCTGAAGCTGATCGAACTGGAACTGGCCGAGGAAGAGCGTTTCCTGCGTTTTCATTTGTCGTCCATGGGACTGGGCAAGCTGACCCAGGACGATCACCTTGCCCTGGTGGATGCCGCCAATGACAAAGCCGTGGATGTCGCCGTCGCGGTGCTGCAACGTCATCTGGAAAACGCTTCGATCACCATTCGCCGCTACCTGGAACAACTCCCCCGCTGAATGACCGGGCTGCGGCCCGGTTTCGCCTGATGAATAACCCGCTTACAAATCCCCGCCTTCACGCGCCTGCGCGCTGACTGGCCGACGGGCAAGCTTGCGCGTCGACCTGCTCTAAAGTCCCTTCTACCGATGCCATCACTGCGATAGCAGTGCCTTCGATTTGGGCACACTCTTGCATTTGTCGATTAAAAATAAGCGCAAGACGTTCCGCCCCTGGCCCCACGGCTCAGGACTCGAATCCACGTGCAAGGAGCCTCGTCGACCCGGAGGGACGTGATCGGACGCCAGTCCAGCGCCTCACCGACTTAATTAAGCAATCACCACTTCCCGAACTAAGAATTGCTCCGAGTGAGGCATTCGCTCAATCAATAACATTCTGATGCTGTTAAATCGGAAGGGGCAACTTCGCATCAATAAAACTTTTATTGAAAGTTTTAATTGGCAAATTCACGCCGAGAAAACAGCAACTAACTAAATATATAAAAACCGCTTGCCGCACTCTTTAGTCCTGTATTAACTTTTCTTCGTCGAGCCACTGTCGACCGTCTTCAAGTTGTCCACATGACGCTGACCTGGCGGGCCAAGCCCGCCACAACAGGCCGAAGTACGTGGTCTTGCGGCATACCAGGGACGAACACTTCTTTCACTCAAAACATATGAACTTCGGTTCAGGCACTCGCTCGCCAATTACAACTTAGAGCAAGTGACCTGCCCCACGACATCCAGGACGAGGCCGTACCGATGAAAGCCAATAAAGAGCAACTTATTGCCAAAAAGAACGAACTGGGCGAACACCCGATTTTTTCTGAAATCACCTCGCTGACTGTTCTTCAACGCTTTATGGAGGCCCATGTATTTGCGGTGTGGGATTTCATGTCGCTGACCAAGCGCCTGCAGCAGGAACTCACCTGCGTGCGTTTGCCCTGGCTGCCACCGAGCGATCCTCACGCGGCACGGTTGATCAATGAAATCGTGCTGGGAGAGGAGTCCGATGATCGTCCGGCACACGGGCATTACAGCCATTTCGAGTTGTACCTGGACGCGATGCGTGAAGTCGGTGCCAGCACCGAGGCCATCGAGCGCTTCATCGCCCTGCAACTGGACGGCGTCAATGCCGACACCGCGTTGCACAGCGTGGATGTTGACCCCGCCGCCGCCGCGTTTGTCCGCGACACCTTGCACACCGCGCTGCACGCCCCGGCACACAGTGTCGCCGCTGCTTTTGTGCATGGCCGTGAGAGCGTCATTCCGTTGATGTTCCAGCGCATCCTCGATGACTGGGGTATCGGCCTCGAGCAGGCGCCGACCTTTCGTTACTACCTGCAACGCCACATCGAAGTCGACTCCGAAGACCATGGCCCGGCCGCCGAGGAACTGCTGTCGCGCCTGGTGGCCGGCGACGAGCAACGCCAGCACGAGGTGTATTCCGCGGCGCTGGCCGCCGTGCAGAGCCGCATCGCCCTGTGGGACGGCCTGCGCGTCAGCATGCACGAGCCGTTGGCCGAGGTGACCCCATGATCGCCGCCGACTACCGCTCCTTCGCCGACGCCTGGGAAAGCCGCGCGACCATTCGCACACGACCGCGGCGCTGGGTGGAAAACGACGACAAGCTGATTTTCCCCCTCAGCCGTCAGCCGCTGGTGCACAGCCAGACCTTTCTCAGCCATTGCCCTCAGCAGCGCGACTTCGCCCTGGTGCAGAGCCTCTACAAGTTCATCAACGATGTGGTGATTTTCGAGACCGAGTTGGTGGATCACACCGCGCGGCGCATCGCCAAGGACAGCTTCGGGATCAGCTTCCCGTTCGCCTGCCGCTACGACGCAATGACCGTGGTGATCGACGAGGATTACCACGCGCTAGTAGCCATGGACTTCATGCAGCAGACCATCGACATGACCGGCATCGCACCGATCCCGTTGCCCCAGCAAATTGAATTGAGTCGCGCCATTCCCCAGACCCTGGCGCTGGCCCCGGCGCATCTGCAAAGCGCCGTGGAACTGATCTGCGTGGCGATCGCCGAAAACACCGTGACCAACGACGTGGCGGCGTTCGCCAGGGACGCATCGGTCAAGCAATCGATCAAGGGCCTGATGGCCGACCACTTGCTCGATGAAGGCCGTCACTCAGGGTTCTGGACACGCCTGGTGCAGATTTACTGGCACGACGCGCCGGACGCAGACCGCGAAATCATCGCCGGACTGATGCCGGGGTTCATTACCCGGTATCTGAGCAGCGACCTGCAGCAGCAATTCGATTTCCAACTCATCCAGCACTTGCCGGTGGACGCGGCGGTCAAGCAAGCACTGCGCGACGAAGCCTGCGCGCTGGTCTACCCGATCAATCGTTTTCATCCGTTGGTGAGCAACATCGTGCGCTTCTTTCGGGGCAGCTCGATGTTGAGTTCAGGGTGCGTGCAAGACGCACTGGCCGACTACCTGGTTTAGCGGAGGAACCCTCATGAGACGTCTCGACATTGCACTCTTCGGTCACAGCCCGGCCTTGGCCGAACTGGCGACCGAGCTTCAACAACATGGCCACGGCGTACACCATCACCGCACCGCGCAACCACTTGAGCGGGCGGTGGATCTGCTGATCGATGACGGCAGCCTGAGCGTGCTGCCAGACGCCGGACGAACCGCCATTCGATTGTCGGTGCGCGTGGACCTCGCCGCGCCCGACCAGATCGAACTGTTTTACCGCTGCGCCGAGAGGATTGTCCTGCGGCAACCTTTGGCGCCGGAAATCTCGGGCAACGGCCAGGCCTTGCGCCTGCGCGCCATCTCATCGGTGGTTGAAACCTGCGCCGGGCTGGTCAGCCATTTTTCTCGGGACGCGGACTACTTCGACACGTTACCGGCCCTGCCCGACGTTGCGTTGAATCTGAGTGGACTCCAGGCCCTGGAGCCCTTGGCGTTCGTCCATCGCCACAATCAGCGAGCGATGCCGGCGCTGCTCGACGCGGCCGAAGTGCCGGTGATGCGCAGGATCAGCGACAGCCTGCAACGACATGCCGGGCGCCCCGCCTTGTGTGTCGACGGCGTCTACAGCGACTACGCACAACTGCAGGTCCTCAGCCTAAGTCTGCAACAGCAGATGCTTGAGATAGTGCCCTTCGAGTGGCCGATGGACCGGCCGCTGGTGATCGGCCTGTGCCTGGGTAAATCCGCGACGTTGTATGCCGCCATTCTTGCCGTGCTGGGATGCGGCGCGGTGTACCTGCCGCTGGACCCGCAGCATCCGGCGGAGCGACGACGCTACATTCTGCAAAACGCCGGCGCAGCATTGCTGCTGCACGATGGTGACCTCTCGCCGGATGACCTCGAGTTGCCGACGCTGGATGTCCGGCAGGTCCATGCGTGGCCAATCGATCCGTCCACGTCACTGATGCGCCGCGAGGTTGCACCCGACGACCCGTGCGTGGCGATCTACACCTCCGGCACCACGGGCCGGCCCAAAGGTGTGTTGCTCAGCCAACGCAATATCAGCCATTTCTGCGCCTGGTACAGCGGCCATGTCGGGCTGACGGCACGGAGTCGCGCGTTGCAATTCTCCACCATCAACTTCGACGCCTCGCTGCTGGACATTCTGCCGACGTTCATCGCGGGTGCCTTGCTGGTGGTGCCCAGCGAAGACCAGCGACGCGACCCGCCGCAACTGGTGACGCTGATGCAGCAGGAGCAGGTCAGCCATGCCTTTCTGCCCCCCGCGCTGCTGAGCATCCTGCCGTTGGAAACGCCTCTGGGCCTGGCGCATCTGATCACCGGCGGCGATGTTTGCGAACCCTACGTGATCGAGCAACTGATCAAGCAATGCCGGGTGCATAACATCTATGGTCCGACGGAAACCACGGTGCTCGCCACCACTCGGCAATTCGAAGCCGGCGACAGCAATCGCCATCTCGGTTTGCCGATTGCCAATAGCAAGGTGTTGATTCTCGATGAACAGGACCAACCGGTGCCGCAGCATACGCCGGGTGAGCTTTACATCGCGGGGCCCGGCGTGGGCCTCGGTTATCTCAATGATCCGGAACTGAGCGCCAAGCGTTATGGTTCGTTGACGTTGCCCGACGGTGAGGTGCTGCGGGTTTACCGCACCGGCGATATCGGCCAGTGGACGGATAGCGGCATCGAGATTGCGGGACGTCGGGATAATCAGGTGAAAATTCGCGGTTTCCGCGTCGAGCCCGAGGAAATCGAGCATTGCCTGCGCACCAGCCAGCTCTACCGGCAAGTAGCGGTGGTGGTCGATGAGCAGCGGCGCATCCTGGCATTCCTGGTGCAGCCCGAGGACGCCCGTCCCGACGCAGCACGCCAAGCACTGCGTGAACATGTGCAACGCCGCTTGCCGAACTACATGCACCCCAGCGCCTACGTCGAGTTACCGCGTCTGCCGTTCACCAGCAATGGCAAAGTCGATCGCCGAGCCTTGTTGAGCCTGCCCAATGGACCGCGCACTGTCGCCCGGCGCCTGCCTGCCAATGCGGTCGAACAGCGCTTGCTGCTGCTATGGGCTGCCTTGCTGGAGTTGCCGGTGGAGGACATCTCCACGGACGAAAGCTTCTTCAACCTTGGCGGCCATTCAATTCTGTTATCACGCTTGTTGTTGTCGATTCGCGAGGAGTTTGGCCGCAGCCTGTCGATCAATCGCTTTATCGAAGCACCGACTCTGATCACCCTCGCGCAGTTGCTCAGTGACGAAGGAGCAAGTCCCGGCGCCTTGAGTGCCCAGGCGTTCATCGACGCCAATATCGAACTCGACATTGAGCCCTTGCCGATCAGCCAGATGGGCGATGTGCATAAGGTGCTGGTGACCGGAGCCAACAGTTTTCTTGGCGTGCACATTGTCGAGGCGTTGCTGGCATGGGGCGCCAGTGAAGTGGTCTGCCTGGTGCGCGAATCCGGTGGTTATTCGGCGGCGGAACGCTTCGCTCAATCGCTGCGAGAGAATCGCCTTGAGCACTTGGACCTGAGCCGGGTGACGGTGTACGCGGCCGACATCACCCAACCGCAACTGGGTTTGCCCAACGCGGTGTACGAACGCATCGACCGCGAGTTCGGCGCGTTGGTGCACAACGCTGCCAACGTCAACCACGTGCTGGATTACGAAAGCCTGGCGCGGGACAACGTCGAACCGATTTTCGAGTGCCTGCGTTTATGCGAAGGGCGCAGCAAGAAGATCTTCAATTTTGTCTCGACCTTGTCCGCCTCCAGCAGCCTGTCCGCCGATGGCCGAGTGCTGGAACAACCAGCGGCACAGACACCACCGATCTACATCAAGAACGGCTACAACCTGTCCAAATGGGTAGGCGAGCGGATCCTGGAACGGGCGCGAGCACTGGGGGTACGGGTCAATCTGTACCGGCCCGGCAATATCAGCTTCAACAGCCTGACGGGCGTCTGCCAGCCGCACAAAAACCGCCTGATGCTCATGCTCAAAGGCTCGATCCAGTTGGGTCAGGTACCGGAGCTGGCGCTGAATTTCGACTTGATGCCGGTGGACTTCCTCGCGCGGTTCATTGCCTTCCACAGCAGCCGCTATCAGCCCGACCACGCGGTGTTCAACCTGCACAACCCGGAGCCCTTGAGCTGGGAGGCTTACATGGCGTCGTTCCGCGAAAGCGGGCGGCAATTCCATATGGTCAGCATCGCCGACTGGCAACGACAACTGGTGCGAGTCGACAGCGATAACGCGCTGTTCGGCGTGCTGGGGTTCTACCTCAATGGGTTTGAGGAAGACATCGGCGACATCTCGATGATCGGCCATGACAACGCCCGCGCCGGCGTGCAGCGCATGGGCGCGCATTACCCGGCCAAATCCCCGGCGCTACTGCGACGCGGTTGCGACTACCTGAAAGCAATCAACTTCATCTGATTCACCCCAACGTCAACAAGGAGCAAGACCATGAACATTCTGCAACCCGATACTTTGATCAAGAATCCGCAAGGCTGCCAAGTGGCGGCCTCAATCACTGTGCCGACCGATGCGCTGAACGTGTGGAAAGTGGTGGGGAATTTCGCCGGTTTCGACCAGTTCATCCCCGCGCTGGAGCGTATTGAAATGACGGGCGAAGGGGTCAGCTCGCTGCGCAAGAAGTTCTTCCGGGAGGGCGACCATATTGTGGTCGAGCAACTTAACTCTCGGGATGAGCAAGCCAAGACCATGACCTGGACGACGCTCTACAACACCTTGGGGATCGTCAATCTATGGGCATCGATGCAGGTGGTGCCGCAGGGCGATCAACACTGCACGGCAACTTGGACGATTCATGCTGAGCCGGCGGAGCTTGAAGGTTTTCTTCAGGCGTTTGCTGAGGGTGCGATGGACAATGTGTTGAAGCGGTTTGTGTGAGGCCTCTAGCCGGCGGCGATTGATTGGCCGCCGCTGCTCCCATAGTTGAGTAAACACAGCCAGCGCCTGCTACCAGGCGCTGGCTTTTTTGTGCTTCGGGCCTTTGTGCATAGCCAAAACGACAAAACCCCATCTGCTTTCGCAGATGGGGTTTCGGAATTTAATCTTGACGATGACCTACTCTCACATGGGGAAACCCCACACTACCATCGGCGATGCATCGTTTCACTGCTGAGTTCGGGATGGGATCAGGTGGTTCCAAT
>Ga0247742_10000018_pt1 | contig 165149 bp, 159 predicted proteins | sample UWRJL208509C2_FD_180944 | JGI IMG/M metagenome (GOLD analysis project Ga0247742, IMG submission 180944) | Plant litter microbial communities from Arlington Agricultural Research Station in Wisconsin, United States - UWRJ-L208-509C-2 | ecosystem: Environmental > Terrestrial > Plant litter >...
GCTCGCGATGAGGCCGTGTCAGTCAGCATCCCTGTTGCTTGACCCGCCGCCATCGCGAGCAGGCTCACTCCTACAGGTTTCGCGTCGGACACAAAATACCCACCCCACCGAGAACCCTGTGGGAGCGAGCCTGCTCGCGATGAGGCCGTGTCAGTCAACACCCATTTTGTTTGATCCGCCGCCATGGCGAGCAGGCTCACTCCTACAGGTTTTGCGCCGAATACAAAACATCCATCCAGCCGAGAACCTTGTGTGGAAGCGCAGCCTCAATACACCTGCGGCACAATCAATTCCGGCGGCGTCGGGTTGCGGGAGTAGTCTTCTTGGCGCACCCGCTCCGGCAGTTCGATCGCCGGCAGTTCCACTTCTTCGTAAGGCATCTGCCCCAGCAAATGACTTATGCAGTTGAGGCGGGCTTTTTTCTTGTCGTCGGCTTGCACCACCCACCACGGCGCTTCGGCGATGTGGGTGCGTTCGAGCATGATTTCCTTGGCCTTGGTGTAGGCCTCCCAGCGCCGGCGGGACTCGAGGTCCATCGGGCTGAGTTTCCATTGCTTGAGCGGATCGTGGATGCGGCTGAGAAAGCGCAGGTGCTGTTCCTGGTCGGAAATCGAGAACCAGTATTTGATCAACTGAATGCCCGAGCGGGCGAGCATGCGTTCGAACTCCGGCACGGTGCGGAAGAATTCTTCGTACTGGTCGGCGTTGCAGAAGCCCATGACCTGCTCGACCCCGGCGCGGTTGTACCAACTGCGGTCGAACAGGACGATTTCACCCGCCGCCGGCAAGTGCGAGACGTAGCGCTGGAAATACCATTGGGTGCGTTCGCGGTCGTTCGGCGCGGGCAGGGCGGCTACGCGGCAGACTCGTGGATTGAGGCGCTGGGTGATGCGCTTGATCACGCCACCCTTGCCGGCGGCATCGCGGCCCTCGAACAGGATCACCACCTTGTGCCCGGTCTTGACCACCCAGCTCTGCAACTTGACCAACTCGCCTTGCAGGCGAAACAACTCGCTGAAATACCGGCGTCTTTCCGCTTTGTCGGTGCTGTCGTGGGCGTGTTCTTCGAACAGGGCGTTGAGGTCGTGATCGTCCTCCAGCAACTCCAGCTCAAGCTCTTCGTCACTGTGGTCGAGCAACTCGCGATGGATTCGCTGCATCAAGGCGTTTTGGCTGGGAGACATGTCAGAGGCTTCCGTCAGAGGGATACCCGAGACTGTAATCCGCCAGGTGTGACGAACTGGTGACGGCCACCTCCACACCGACAGCAAAACCCCCGGCCAGCCTGTTTGATCGCCAAACAGGCTGGCCGGGGGCCGTGGTGAAGCGCTGACCGATCAGAAATCCTGAGCGGTAGGCCGCAAGACGATTTCGTTGATGTCGACATCGGCCGGCTGTTCAATCGCGTAGGCGATGGCCCGGGCCACGGACGACGCGGGAATCGCCTGCTGATAGAAGTCGCTGACCGCCTTGGCGCTCGGCGCGTGGCCGCTGCCCAGTTTCAGCTCGGAATCCACGGCACCCGGTTCGATGGTGGTGGTGCGGATTTTCCCGCCGACTTCATGGCGCAAGCCCTCGGAGATCGCCCGCACCGCGTATTTGGTGCCGCTGTAGACCGAGCCGCCAGGGCTGAACACCTTGATCCCGGCCACCGACGAAATATTGATGAAGTGCCCGACGCCTTGCGCCTCAAACAGCGGTAGCGCAGCAGCGACGCCGTAGAGCACGCCTTTGATGTTGATGTCGATCATGCGATCCCATTCATCGATCCGCCGCTCGGAGATCGGCGAAATCGCCATCAGTCCGGCGTTGTTGATCATCACGTCGACCCGGCCAAACGCCTCGACCGCGGTTTCCACCAGCGCGACCAGATCTTCGCGGCGGGTGACGTCGATGGCGTGGGCCACGGCTTGTCCGCCGGCAGCCTTGATGTCTTTGACGATGGCTTCCATCCGCTCCAGGCGACGTGCACCGAGCACGACCTGGGCGCCGAGGCTGGCCAGATGACGCGCGGTGGCTTCGCCCAGTCCGCTGCTGGCGCCAGTGATGACAACGACTTTGCCTTGAATGCCCTGACTCATGGATAAATCTCCTGCAAATGATTAAGTGGGTAAGGAACTGGTACCCAGTCTGCGATGGAAATTCTCATCAGAAAATGGAAGAGTAAGGATTTTAGAATTCCACTTTCTGGAATCTGGGGCGCACGCAATGCTCAATAACCTGGACATGATTCGGATCTTCCTGGTGGCCATCGAATCGGCGACGTTCCGCGAAGCGGCCCATCGACTGGGTACCTCGCCGCAAAAAGTGACGCGGGCCATCAAGGAGCTGGAGCGGACGTTTGCCGAGCCGCTGTTTCACCGCAGCACCCGGCAAGTGCGGGTGACCAATTTCGGCGCCGACCTGGCCCAGCAGGCGCAGGAAACCCTTGATCGCTTCGATCAGTTGTTCAGCACCCACGCCAAGCCCGAGGGCAACGGCATTAACGGTCGCGTCGGCATCACCGCGCCCCACGCTATCGGCAAGCTGTACCTGGCCGAGTGCCTGAAACCCTTGATGATCCAGCACCCCGGATTGCGTATTGAGTTGCGCCTCGACGACCAGTTGACCGATGCGGTCGCGTCGAGGATCGACATCGGCATTCGGGTCGGCGCGGTGACCGACAATCGCTACATCGCGCGGACGGTGGGCCAGGTGCCGCTGAGGATTGTCGCGGCACCGTCATTGCTTGCCACGGTGGGGCAGCCTTCAAGCCTGGAAGCCCTGAAACGACTGCCGTTGTCGTTGCTCATCGACCGCAACAATGGTCGACCCTGGCCATGGGTCTTTGCCGACGGGCAGAACTACTTGCCGCCATCCCCCGCGTTCAGTTGCGACGACCCGGAAACCGAACTGGAGTTTGTCCTGGCGGGACTGGCCTTCGGCCAAATGCCTCACTACCTGGCCGAGCCGCACCTGGCCGAAGGAAGCTTGGTGGAAGTGCTGGCGCAGAGCGCGCCGGCGCCGATGGAACTGATCATCTACCGCACCCACTCCGGCCCGGTGCCGCCGAGGGTGCGGTTGGTGTATGACCATTTGCTCGAGCGCCTGGCCGGCGGGCAGGTATTGCCTCAGTCCGCGGAGTGATTAACACCGCAACGTCCGGGCTGCGGCCGACGGCTTGGCATGGCTGAGCCCTTGCCCCGCCATCTGAGAACAACAGGCAAGCATGGGCGAGGAACTGGCAATGGGTTGAACCTGGGTTGACGGAATACTGATGGCCGACGGCGCGCTGCGCTGCACAGCATTCCTCTCAACTGAAAAAGGTCTCCCCATGAAGCTTCAAGGAAAAATCGCGCTGGTCACTGGTGCGTCGAAAGGCATTGGTGCCGGCATTGCGAAGGCGTTGGCGGCGGCGGGTGCCACGGTTGTGGTCAATTACGCTTCCAGCGAGAGCGATGCGGCGGCGGTCGTGGCGCAGATTCAGGCCCAGGGCGGCAGCGCCATCGCGGTGCAGGCGGACATGAGCCTGGCGGCGGAGGTGACCCGCCTGTTCGACACGGTCAAGAGCGAGTTCGGCACCCTGGATATCTTGGTGAACAACGCCGGCGTCGCGGTGTTCCAGATGATCGAGGACTTCACCGAAGACGCTTTCCATCATCAGTTCAACGTCAACGTGTTGGGCTATCTGCTCGCGGTCCGGGAAGCGGTCAAGCTGTTCGGCGATTCCGCCAGCATCGTTAACATCAGCTCGATTCTCAGCACCGACCCGTACCTCGCGTCCAGCGTCTATTCGGCGACCAAAGGCGCGGTGGATACGCTGACCTTCGCCCTGGCCCGCGAACTCGGGCCCCGTGGCATCCGGGTCAACTCGATTCTGCCGGGGCACACCAACACCCCGTTGACCGCCGGCAACTTTGACGGTGAATTCGGCGAGAAATTGATTGCCGGCACGCCCCTGGGCCGTTTCGGCGAACCCGAGGACATTGCACCGCTGGCGGTATTCCTCGCGTCGGCTGATTCGCATTGGGTTACCGGTGAGTCGATCCGCGCTTCGGGTGGCGTGCGTGGCGTGGGTTACTGATCAGCGTGGTAAAGCAGGAACAGGCAGGTCTTAAGTAGAAACCTCCTCGTCCGCGCCGAGGGACAAAGCCTACTGTGGTCACTCCTTTATCAACAATGGAGTTTTCCATGAAGACGTTTTTGATCTACGGCGCGACGGGCTACACCGGGCTAATGGCGGCGGAGCGGGCCAAGGCGTTGGGCCTGCGGTTCGAGATCGCCGGGCGTAATGCCGAACGCTTGCAGGCCCTGGCCCAGCGCCTCGATGTGCCGTACCGGGTGTTCACCACGGAGGATCAGCCTGAGCAATCGCTGGACGGTATCAGCGTCTTGCTCAATTTCGCCGGACCGTTCGCGAAAACCGCCGAGGCGCTGATGAAGGCCTGCATCAAGGCCGGGGTCGATTACCTCGACATCACCGCCGAGATCAACGTCTATCGGCTCGCGGAACGCTTGGGCCCGCAGGCTGCCGAAGCGGGCGTGATGCTGTTGCCCGGTGTGGGTTGGGACGTGGCGACCACCGATTGCCTGGCGCTGCATGTCGCCGGCCGCGTGGCGCAGCCGCACGCACTGAGTATCGCCTTGCAGGTGCCGGGTTCGATGTCCCGGGGTTCGGCAATGAGCGTCAGCGAGATCATCGGCGCGGGCCTGTTGTCGAGGGTCGAGGGTGAACTCATCGATACACCGGATGTGCAGCCACGCCACTTCGATTTTGGCGACGGTCCGGTGCTCTGCGCACCGCTTGCCTTTGGCGATCTGGTCACGGGTTGGCATTCCACCGGCATTCCCAACATCAACATGTTCGTGCACATCTCCGGCGAAGCCTTTCCCGAAGGCGATCTGTCGCAACTGCCGGACGGTCCGAGCGCGCAGCAGCGTGACGCTCATCCGGCGCGCGCGGTGGCGGAGGTGACAGCAGTGGATGGCAGCGTGACGCGTTCGCTGATCGAGACGGTCAATGGCTATTCCTTTACCCCGCTGGCTGCCATCGAGGCCGCGCGCCGGGTGGTGAACGGTGAGCGCCAGGTCGGCTTTGAAACCGCCGCACGGCTGTTCGGTGTTGGCTTTGCCGAGACCATCGCGGGCACCCGGATCAGCGATGCCTAGGACTCGACCCGGAACCGCGCTGCATCGCGCACCGGCGGCAAGCCGAACAGGCGCGCGTATTCGCGGCTGAATTGCGAGGCACTTTCATAGCCCACGGTGAAGGCTATCGAGGCCGCATCGCGGGGCTCGAACAGCAGCAACCACCGGGCCCGAAGCAGGCGCAAGTGCTTCTGGTATTGAATCGGCGTCATGCCGGTGATGGATTTGAAGTGGCGGTAAAACGCCGCGACGCTCATGTCGGTCATTGCCGCCAGCGGCTCCACGCGAAAAGGTTCGCTGTAATGCTCGCGAATCCATTGCGTGGCGCGGCGAATCTGCGCCAGTCGGCCCTCCGGGCGAGCGATGTCTCGCAGCAGAGGGCCGAGCGGTCCTTGCAACACGCGAAACAGAATCTCCCGCTCGATCATCGGTGCCAGGACCCTGGCCTCGTCGGGGCGATCCATCAGCCGCAGCATGCGTAACCAGGCATCGATCAATTCAGCCGAGGCGGTCGCGGCGGCGAAGCGCTGGCTGACCGCGGACGCGCCGGTCTTGATCTCGTCGACCAGGGTGGCGATGACGTTGGGGTCCAGGGTCAAGCTCAGGGCCAGGTAGGGAAGGTCGGGGCCACCGGGGTAAATCTCGCCGGTGGCGGGCACGTCCACCGGCACCACGAAATAGCTCATCGGTCGGTACTGCAACAGTTGCTCGCCAATCGACAAGGTTTTGCTGCCTTGCAGCACCAGGTGCAGCATCGGTTGATAGACCTGGCTCGCGCAGGCTTCGGCGCGAACCATGGTCACCCGGGGCAGTCCGGTGTCGGTCCACTGGTTGTCGGCGCGCATGACCAGGCTGCGCAGTTCATCGAGGGGATTATTCATGGCTGCAACATGGGCCACCGTCGACAGCAGCGCAAGCGCCGAGAGAAGATCAGGCAAGCATGGGAGAAGAATCGGCAACGGCGTGATCCGTCATCACGCCCTGCATGGCGGCGTCGACTCAGGCCAGGGTCAGTTCCACCCCGAGCTTGCGAATGCCATCCGCCGCCTGGGTCAGCTTGACGTCGCTAATGATCGAGTCGAACGGGTGCAGCCCGGCAATCTTGTACAGGCCGAAGGTGGCGCACTTCGAACTAGTGGGGATCAGCAACACACGTTCCATTGTGGGAGCTGCGGTGCGGCGATCCGACTTGCCAGCGATGGTGCTGTTCCTGTCTTTCCCGGCCGCAGCGAACCTCAGTGGCCAGGTGATCAGCGTGGATGGGAATGTCGAGTACCTTTAAGGGCCGCTCAGTTGTCCTCGATGTTGTCGATGTGTTCAAAGCGCTCGATCAGGAAGTCGATCAGGCTGCGTACCCGCGCCGATAAATGCAGCTGTTGCGGGTAGATCGCGTACACATCGGCGCGGGTCGGCGTCTGGTCTTCCAGCACCAGGCGCAGGCGCCCGCTGCGCACGTAGCGGGCGATGTCCCATTCGGCCCGCAGCAAGATCCCGAACCCCTCCAGCGCCCAGTTCAGGGCCACTTCGCCATCGTTGCAACCCAGGGCGCCATGCACCTTGACGTTGTCCGTGCGGCCACCATTGGTGAAGCTCCAGACTCCATAAGGCGACTCGTTCTGCCGGATGAAAATGCAGTTGTGCTGTGGCAGGTCGCTCAACTTCTGTGGCGTGCCATGTCGCTCCAGATAAAGCGGAGAAGCACAGAGCAAACGGCGATTGGAGGCGATCTTGCGGGCGTGAAAAGCGGCGTCGGGCAAACTGCCGAAGCGGATGCCCAAGTCGAACCCGTGGGTGGTCAGGTCCAAGGGGTGATCGCTGATCTCCAGCTGGATTTCCACTTCCGGGTACTGCGCGTAGAACGCGGCGAGGGCCGGACCGATGTAGCGCCGACCGAAGCCCAGCGACGCATTGACCCGAATCAGGCCCTTGGGCGTGGCCCGGCTGCTGCTGACTAACTGCTCCAGCTCATTGATCTGGGTAAGGATGCGGGCGGCCTGGGAAAAATACAGTTCACCTTCGGCGGTCAGGCTCATGGATCGCGTGGTGCGGTTGACCAAGCGAATGCCCAGCCTGGCCTCCAATGCGGTCAACCGTTTACTCACCGCAGGCGGCGTCACGCCCAGTTCGCGGGCGGTCGCGGCGAGGCTGCCTTTGTTGGCCAACAGGTAGAAAAAAGACAAATCCAGGGTCTGGCTCATTGGTAACTCAAAGTTATTTATGAAGTGATTTTGAGTCACTCACTCCTATTGGTTCACTACATATACTCCGTTCACACACCGCTTGAACAGCCCGGTTCGGCGGCCACAACAAGAACGAAACGAGATGGAGTTGACCCATGAACGCCTACAACATTGCCGCGGTTCCTGGTGACGGTATCGGTGTCGAAGTGATCGCCGCCGGTGTCGAGGTGCTGCAAGCGCTGTCCAAAAAATCCGGCTTCACCCTGGACTTCAAACACTTCGACTGGAACTCCGACAACTACCTGAAAAACGGTTATTACATCCCTGAGGGAGGCCTGGCGGAACTGAAGACCTTCGACGCCATCTTCTTCGGTGCGGTGGGGGCGCTCAATGTGCCGGACCACATTTCCCTCTGGGGCCTGCGCTTGCCGATCTGCCAGGGCTTCGACCAATACGCCAACGTGCGCCCCGCCCGAGTATTACCGGGAGTGAAAAGCCCGTTGCTCAACGGTGACCAGATCGACTGGGTGGTGGTGCGGGAAAACTCCGAGGGTGAATACTCCGGCAATGGCGGTCGAGTGCACCGTGGCCTCCCGGAAGAGGTCGCCACTGAAGTTTCGGTGTTCACCCGCGCCGGGGTCGAGCGTATCCATCGCTTTGCCTTCGAACTGGCGCGCAGCCGGCCTCGCAAGCACCTGACCATGGTCACCAAGTCCAACGCCCAGCGTCACGGCATGGTGCTGTGGGACGAGATCTTTTATGAAGTGGCCAAGGACTTTCCGGACGTCAACATCGACAAGGAACTGGTGGACGCCGTGACCACGCGCATGGTGCTCAAACCGTCGACCCTGGACGTGATCGTCGCGACCAATTTGCACGCCGACATCCTGTCTGACCTGGCTGCCGCGCTGTCCGGCAGCCTGGGCATCGCGCCGACTGCCAACTTGAACCCTTCGCGGCAATTCCCGTCGATGTTCGAACCGATCCACGGCTCGGCGTTCGACATCACCGGCAAGGGCGTGGCCAATCCCATCGCGACGTTCTGGACCGCGGCCATGATGCTTGAACACCTCGGCGAGCCTGCGGCGGCCAAGCAATTGATGTCGGCCATCGAGGCGGTGACCGAAAGCGGTTTGCATACGCCGGACCTGGGCGGCAACGCCACTACCCGTCAAATCACCGATGCGGTGATTGCCTTGATCAATCGCTGAGCCTTTCAAAGTAGTACTGCGGCACAACCCCCAGGGGCGGACGTCTGTCCGACCCCTCGGTACTTCCTGACAACAATAAAAAATCAGGGCCCTGTCATGAAAAGAATATTTGGCAAACTCTACGTACAAGTGCTGATCGCGGTCATCCTCGGCGCCATTGTCGGGGTGTTCGTCCCCGAAACCGGCACTGCACTCAAACCCTTGGGTGATGCCTTCATCAAGTTGATCAAGATGCTGCTGGCGCCGGTGATCTTTCTCACTGTGGTCACGGGCATTGCGCGCATGGAAAACATGAAGGAACTGGGGCGCGTCGGGTTTCGAGCGCTGCTGTACTTTGAAGTGGTGTCGACCCTGGCACTGGTGGTCGGCCTGGTGGTGGTTGATGTATTCAAACCCGGTGCCGGCATGAACATCGACGTCGCCTCCCTGGACACGTCCAGCCTCGCCACTTACACCACCGCGGTGAAACACGCTTCGTTCATGGATTTCGTCATGAACATCATCCCGGACACCATTGTCGATGCTTTTGCCAAGGGCAATGTCCTGCAAATCCTGCTGTTTTCGATCCTGCTTGGGGTGGCGCTGGCCCATGTCGGACCTCGTGCGAAGGTGTTCGTCGACACCCTCGACAGCTTGATGCAGGGTATGTTTCGCATCGTCAACATGGTGATGCGCCTGGCACCCATCGGTGCCTTTGGGGCGATTGCCTTCACCATCGGCAAATACGGCTTCGGTTCGCTGTTTTCCCTCGGCAAGTTGATGGCCTGCGTCTACCTGACCTGCGCGGTGTTCGTGATCTTCGTGCTGGGGCCGATTTGCCGCTACAGCGGGTTCAGCCTGTGGAAGTTCCTCAAGTTCATCAAGGAAGAACTGTTCACCGTGCTGGGTACCAGTTCGTCGGAGTCGGTGCTGCCGCAGATGATCTCCAAGATGGAAAAGGCTGGCGTTTCCAAACCGGTGGCAGGGATGATCATTCCTTCCGGCTTGACCTTCAACCCGGACGGCCAAGCTATCTACTACACCATCGCCGCGATTTTCATCGCCCAGGCCACCAACACACCCTTGACCCTGACTGATCAGTTGATCGTGCTCGCGGTGTTGATGTTCACCTCCAAAGGCTCGGCGGGTGTCACCGGCTCGGGGTTCATTATCCTGGCGGCCACGCTGTCATCCCTGGGCACGATCCCGGTGGCGGGTATGGTCTTGCTGCTGGGCGTTGATCGCTTCATGTCGGAAGCGCGGGCGATCACCAACACCATCGGCAACGGCGTTGGCACCATGGCCATCGCGAAGTGGGTGGGTGCGTTGGACACGGTGAAAATGCACCGGGCGCTGAATGGCGAGGTCGATCCGCCATCGCCTGCAACGGTGCAGGCGCCCGTCGCGGCCGCCGTCAACCCGATATTGAGTGGCTTGAAAAAGGCGACTCGGGCCTGACAGCTGCAGGCTTGGGGGCGGTGATACTCAGGGATGATGGCGCCCCCCGGCGTTTTACGACACTCTGGTGAAAATCTGTCGTTTACGCTCTGACCGGGACGTTGGCGGCATGACCTGTTATCACCACGTCAACGGAAACCAGCATGCAGACACTTTGGGATGACGGTGAGCGGACCTTCAGTCGCGAACTTCGCCAGGACGCTATCGGCGATAGCCGTGTGCTGGTCGCACGACCCACCGCCGAGCAACCTCATCCCGCCTGCCTGGGGCGCATGGCCCATGAACTTAGCCTGAAGGATCAACTCGACGGCGACTGGGCGGTGCAGCCGCTGACGCTGGAACGCGAAGGCGGGCAGGTGCAGTTGATGCTCGCCGACCCGGGGGGCGAACCGCTGTCGCAGTTGTTGATCGCGCCCATGGCGGCGGCGACGTTTTTACGCCTGGGGATCAGCATCGCGGTGGCGCTGGGCAAGTTGCACCAGCGCGGTCTGGTGCATAAAGACATCAAGCCCACGCATATCCTGGTCGATTGCGCGGACGGCGGGGCGCGGCTCACCGGTTTCGGCCTCGCCTCGTGGCTGCCCCGCGAGCGCCAGGCGCCGGAAACCATGGCCGGCACGCTGGCCTATATGGCGCCGGAGCAGACCGGGCGAATGAACCGCTCGATCGATTCGCGCAGCGACCTCTATGCCTTTGGCGTGACCCTGTACCAGATGCTGACCGGTTCGTTGCCCTTCACCGCGTCTGACCCGATTGAATGGGTGCACTGCCATATCGCCAAACAGCCGCTGGCCCCCAGCGCCCGGGTCGAAACCGTGCCCGAGCCGCTGTCGCGGATCGTCATGAAGCTGCTGGCCAAGACCGCCGAGGAGCGTTACCAGACCGCCGCCAGCGTCGAGCATGATCTGCGCCGTTGCCAGCAAGAATGGCAGGAGCGGGGGCGGATCAATCCGTTCGCGTTGGGGGAGCAGGGCAGTTCCGATCGCTTGTTGATTCCAGAGAAACTCTACGGCCGTGAGCCGGAGGTCGAGACCCTGGTCGCCGCGTTCAGTCGCATCGTGGCCAGCGGCACGCCGGAATTGCTGCTGGTCACCGGGTATTCGGGGATCGGCAAATCCTCGGTGGTCAATGAACTGCACAAAGTCCTGGTACCGCCGCGCGGGTTGTTTGCGTCCGGCAAGTTCGATCAGTACAAGCGCGACATTCCCTATTCGACCCTGGTGCAGGCGTTCCAGAGCCTGGTGCGCACCTTGCTGGGCAAGAGCGACACCGAGCTGGCGCACTGGCGTGAGGCGTTGCTGGAAGCACTCGGGGCCAACGCGCGGTTGCTCACCGACCTGATTCCCGAGCTGAAACTGATCATCGGCGAGCCGCCGGCGGTGCCGGACCTTGAACCGAAACAGGCGCAGAGCCGTTTCCTCTTGGTATTCCGGCGTTTTATCGGGGTGTTCGCCCAGGTCGAGCACCCGCTGGCGCTGTTTCTCGACGATTTGCAGTGGCTCGACGCGGCGACGCTGGACCTGCTCGAAGACCTGCTGACCAGTCCGGATGTGCACTATTTGATGCTGGTCGGCGCCTACCGCAGCAACGAAGTGGATGCCGCCCATTCACTCACCACCAAGCTGCAAGCCATTCGCAGCGCCGGCGGACGGGTCGCGGAAATCACCCTGGCGCCACTGGCCAAAACCCACATCGAAGCTTTGATCAGCGAAGCGCTGCATTGCGAGCGGTCACGGATCGAATCCCTGGCGCAACTGGTGCTGGACAAGACCGCCGGCAACCCGTTTTTCGTGATCCAGTTCCTGCAAGCCCTGGCTGACGAGCAATTGCTGACCTTCAACCATGGCGCCCGGCAGTGGTGCTGGAACCCGGACCTGATCCACGCCAAGGGGTACACCGACAACATCGTCGACCTGATGGTCGGCAAGTTGGCTCGGCTGCCGGACGAAACCCAGCAAGCGTTGCAGCAACTGGCGTGCCTGGGCAACGTCGCCACGTCCACCGCGCTGGCCACCGTGCTGGGCCTGCCCAAGGCGCAGATCCGCAGCGTGTTATGGCCGGCGATTCGCCAGGAACTGGTGGAGCGCCTCGATGGCGCCTACGGGTTTGTCCATGACCGCATCCATGAAGCCGCGTATTCGCTGATTCCCAACGCCTCCCGCGCCGAGGCCCATTTGCGCATCGGCCGACTGCTCGCGGAGCAGACCCCGGAAGACCAGCGCGAGGACGCGATCTTCGAAATCACCGGCCAGCTCAACCGTGGTGTGACGCTGATCAGCGAACCCGGCGAGCGCGAGCAACTGGCGGCGTTCAACCTGCTGGCCGGGCAGCGGGCCAAGGCGTCGACCGCTTACGCCTCGGCGCTCAACTACCTGAGCACCGGTGCGCAGTTGCTCAATGACGATGACTGGGCCCGGCGCCACGACCTGTTGTTTGCCCTGGAACTGAACCGTGCCGAATGCGAATTCCTCACCGGTCAGTTATCGGTAGCGGACCAGCGTCTGACGGCGTTGGCCCGGCGCGCCACGACCACCCTTGAGCGGGGGCAAGTCGCCTGCCTGCAAATGGATGTCTACCTGCTGCTGGATCGCAGCGACGGCGCGGTGGCGGTGTGCCTGGAGTACCTGCGGCACGTGGGCATCGACTGGTCGGCGCATCCGACGGACGACGAAGTGCGCCGCGAGTACGACCACATTGGCGCGCTGCTTGGGGATCGGGCCATCGAGACGCTGATCGACCTGCCGCTGATGGATGACGCGGCGACGCTGATGACCGTCAACGCCCTGAGCAAACTGTTCCCGCCGGCCTTGCAGACCGACGCGAACCTGGCGTGCCTGCTGATCTGCAAAGCGGTCAGCCTCAGCCTGGAGCGAGGCAACTGCGACGCCTCCTGTGTGCTTTACGCCAACTTCTTCAGGGTCGCCGGCGCGCGGTTCGGCGATTACCAGTTGGGCTTTCGTTTTGGCCAGCTCGGCTGCGAGCTGGTGGATCGACGGGGCTTGGTGCGGTTCGAGGCGAGCACCTTTCTGTGTTTCTCGAATTTTTCCTCGCGCTGGATGCGCCCCGTGCGCGAATGCCGCGAGCTGTTGCTGCGCTCGTTTGCCGCGGCCAACCGAATCGGCGATTTGCCTTATGGCGCCTACGCGGGCAACAGCTTGGCGTCCGACGCATTGTTCGCTGGCGAGCCGTTGCCCGAGGTGCAGAGCGAAACCGAACGCGGCTTGGCCTACGCCAAGAAAGTGCGGTTCGGCCTGGTCACCGATTTCATCACCACGCAACTGGCGTTTATGCGCATGCTGCGTGGCGCGACGCCCACCTTCGGCTGCCTGGATGACGAGCACTACAACGAGCAAGCGACGGCCGCGTATCTGGCCAGCAGCCCGGACCTGGCGCTGGCGCAGTGTTGTACTGGATTCGCCAGTTGCAGGCGCGCTACATGGCGGACGACGCCGAGGCGGCCATGGTCGCCGCCGGCAAGGCCCGAGCGTTGCTGTGGACGTCCTACTCGTTTTTCGAGGAGGCCGAATACCACTTTTATGGCGCCTTGGCCCGGGCCGCCTGGTGCGACAGCCTGCCGCCGGATGAGCAGGCGCCGCACTTGGGCGAGATGGCAGCCGACCATTTGAAATTGCAGACCTGGGCCGAGCAATGCCCGGAGAATTTCGCCAGTCACGCGGTGCTGGTCGGCGCGGAAATCGCCCGGGTCGAAGGTCGTTTACTGGAAGCGGGGCAGTTGTACGAGCAGGCCATCGTCTCGGCACAGGCCAGCAGCTTCGTGCATATCGAAGCCCTGGCCCATGAACTGGCCTCGCGTTTTTACGCCGGGCGAGGGCTGGCGAAAATCGCCCGGGTCTATTTGCAGGACGCGCGCTACGGTTATCTGCGCTGGGGCGCCGACGGCAAGGTGCGGCAGCTGGACACCCGCTACCCGTCGCTCAGGACCCAGGAACAGCCGCTCGGCGCGACGACCACCATGGCCGCGCCGGTCGAACACCTGGATTTGGCCACGGTGCTCAAGGTCTCCCAAGCGGTGTCGAGCGAGATCGTGCTGGAGCAATTGATCGACCGCGTCATGCGCACCGCCATCGAACAGGCCGGCGCCGAGCGCGGGCTGTTGATTCTTTCGGACGGCGCCGACCACCGGATCGCGGCGCACGTGACCACCGGCGACAACACCACGCAACTGCGCGATGTGCCGGTCAGCGCCGAGCTGTTACCGGAATCGGTGCTCTATCAGGTGCTGCGGACCCGGGACAGCCTGTTCCTTGACGACGCCATGGTCGAGGCGCCGTATGCCACGGACCCTTACGTTCGCCAGCACCGTGCGCGCTCGATCCTGTGCCTGCCGTTGATGAACCAGGCGAAACTGGTCGGCGCGCTTTACCTGGAAAATAATCTTGCCGCCCGGGTGTTCAGCCCGACGCGGGTTGCGGTGCTGAAACTGGTGGCGTCCCAAGCCGCCAGCTCCCTGGAAAATGCCCGGTTGTACCGCGAGGTCGCCGAGCGCGAAGCGAAGATCCGCCGGCTGGTGGACGCCAACATCATCGGCATCCTGGTGTGGAATGCCGACGGCGAGATCATCGAGGCCAACGACGCGTTCCTGCGCATGGTCGGCTACGAACCGGACGATCTGGCCTCAGGCCTGCTGCGTTGGCGAGAGATGACCGCGCCGGAGTTTCGCGAGATCAGCGAGCGCTCGATGATGCAGGCGGTGCAGACCGGGCACGCGCAACCGTTCGAGAAGGAATATCTGAAGAAGGATGGCAGCCGCCTGCCGGTGATTGTCGGTCTGGCGATGTTCGAAGCCAGCCGCAAGGAAGGGGTGGCGTTTGTGCTGGACCTGACGGAACGCAAGCTGGCTGAAGGCAAGATCCGCGACAGCGAACGCCGCTTTCGCCAGGTGCAAACCGAACTGGCCCACGCCAACCGCGTGGCGACCATGGGCCAATTGGCGGCGTCGATTGCCCATGAAGTCAGCCAGCCGATTGCCGCGACGGTGCTCAATGCCCATGCCGCGTTGCGCTGGCTGAACGCGACGCCACCGCAGGTCGACGAGGTCCGGCTGGTGCTGAGCAGCCTGATCAAGGACGCCAACCGGGCGGCGGATGTGTTGGGGCGGATTCGCGGGCATATCCGCAAGGCACCGCCGCAAAAAGAACCGGTGGACATCAACGCGGCGATTCGCGAAATGATCGAGTTCACCCGTGGCCAGGCCGCCAGCAGCGGGGCCGTGGTGCAGGTGCACCTGGCGGATGGCTTGCCGCCGATCGAAGGCGATCGGGTGGAGCTGCAACAGGTGCTGCTGAACTTGATCCTCAACGCCCTGGAGGCCATGGGCGCCGTCGACGAACACGAACGGCAATTGCATGTCAGCGCCGCGCTGGACGATGAAGGCTCGGTGTTGGTGAAGGTCAGCGATTCGGGGCCGGGGTTCGCCGCGGACTATGCCGAACAGGTGTTCGCCGCGTTCTACACCACCAAGGCCACCGGACTGGGGATGGGCTTGTCGATCTGCCGCTCGATCATCGAGGCCCTCGGCGGTCGGTTGTGGGCCAGCGCCAACGAGCCATGCGGCGCCACGGTGCAGTTCACCTTGCCGGTCGAACAGGCCGCTCATACTTAGGTTTAGCCGGCGTATATGAATGGGTCAGCCAGGTTAATCGCAGGTACAACAGCCACCTCGCAAGCCAGACGGTACCTTACCGTTAAGGGTTGCGGAGGGTGGTCTCGTGAAATCGTTAGTAGCCGAAATCGTCAATGTCGAGCAGGTTGTGGATCAAGTGCCGATCGGTGCGCACTTGATGACCTCGCGCCGGTTCTATCGGCACCACGGCATCTATCTGGGCGACGGAAAGGTCGCGCACTACGCCGGTTTCAGTGGCTCGCTCAAACCGGGCCCGGTGGAAGTGACCGACCTGGTGAGTTTCGCCAATGGCCAACCCGTCTGGCGACTGTGCGAAGCGTGCGCCTACTCCCGTGACGAAATCGTCAACCGGGCGCGCTCGCGGATCGGTGAATGCCAATACCGAATCCTCTCCAATAACTGCGAGCACTTCTGCACCTGGTGCATCAGTGGCAAGAGTGACAGCGCTCAGGTCAATGCCTTCCTCTACTGGCCGCGCGTGCTTCTGTCGCTGATTTCGAACTTGAAACCCCACTTCGTCGCCTGACACCGCCAGGACATTCAAGGCGATTGAGCGGCGCGGGCAGCGCTGGGATCACGTGCTACACTTTTTTTCTGCCCATTCTCCAAGAGGATCGCTGATGAGCGGTCATTCCCCTTCCAATGAGTCCGGCAGTCAAGGTTCGATCGTGTTTGTGGTGGATGACGACGCGTCCATTCGCGATTCCCTGAGCAGTCTCTTGCGCTCGGCGGGGATCAAGGTCGAGACCTACGCGTCCACGGCGGAATTCGTTCAGCGACCCAAGCATCGGGGCGCCAGTTGCCTGGTCCTTGATGTCCGCCTGCAAGGCAACAGCGGCCTCGATTTCCAGAATCAGTTGTCGGCCTCCAACTCGACCATCCCGATTATTTTCATCACCGGCCACGGCGACATCGCCATGTCCGTTAAGGCGATGAAAGCCGGGGCGGTGGACTTCCTGGCCAAGCCATTTCGCGAGCAGGATTTGTTGGACGCGGTGTCCGCCGCGTTGCAATCGGATATCAAGCGCCGGGAAATCGAGCAACAGTCCGCCGATTTGCATCACCACTATCAATCCCTCACCGCCCGTGAACGGGAGGTGATGGCGCTGGCGGTCAAAGGACTGATGAACAAGCAGATCGCCGGGCAAATGAACCTCAGCGAGATCACGGTGAAAATCCACCGCTCCCATGCGATGAAAAAAATGGAGGCCAAGACTTTTGCCGACCTGGTGCGCATGGCCGAGTCGCTGGGTGTTGCCGAGGGGCATTAAAGCGTGTTGAAAGCCCGGATCGCAGGGAGCTGCGTTCCGGGCTTTTTTGTGACTACGCCACGGACAACGGTGGCGTGCGGGGTGGGATCAGGCGCTGACTGCCGATCGATTCGAACGCTGCGGCAAACTTCAGCAGATTGGCATCGTCGTAGGCACGCCCGGCCCAGGTCAGGCCCACCGGCATGCCGATATCGCTCATCACGCCCATGGGCACGGTGACCGTCGGTACGCCGAGGTGGCGAATCGCGAGGTTACCGTTGGCCACCCACACGCCGTTGCTCCAGGCGATGTCCGCCGAGGCCGGGTTGACGTCGGCGTCCGCCGGGCCGACATCGGCAACCGTCGGGAACAGCACCGCATCGAGGCCCAGGTGCTGCATCCAGTCTTCCAGGTCGATGCGCCGGGTCTGTTCGAGGCCGCGCAAGCCGTCCGCCAGGGTCGGGATCTGGTCCCACGGCGTGATGCCGCGCTGGGCCATCCTCACGTATTCGTCCATGCCCGCCGCCAGATCGTCCTCGCGATTGGGCAGGGTGCCGGGGTCGTGGGGGAAGATCAGCGGGCCGTCGACGTCAGCCAAGCGATTGAGCGCCGGATCGCCGTTGGCCCGCAGGAAATCATCGAAGGCCCAGGCCGACAGGTCCCACAGTTCGTGGTGCAGGAATTCCTTCGACACCAGGCCGCGGGTGAACACGGTCGGCGCGCCAGGGCGATCCCCTTCGCAGTTGGACACCAGCGGGAAATCCACCTCGATCACCTCGGCGCCAGCGGCTTCCAGGGTTTGGCGCGCCTGGTTCCACAGTTCGATCACCGAGTCGCGGGTGTGAATGCGCTGGCCCGTCGGGCCGCCAATGCCGGGCTTTTCCGAGGTGCCGGCGCCGGGGTCGGCGTTGATGAACATGCGCGGAACACCGAAGCGTTTACCGGCCAGTGCCTGCGCGTTAACCGCTAGTTGTGCGTAGGACGCTGGACGCACCGAGGCGACGCTCGGGATCGGTACCCAGGGCTGCAAGCGCCACAGATCGCCACGGGTGTCAGGATCGTCGGCGACCACCACGTCGAGTACTTCCAGCAAGTCGGCCATGGTCCGGGCGTAGGGCACCACCACGTCCATGGTCGGGGTCAGCGGCCAGTTGCCGCGCACCGAAATGATCCCGCGCGAAGGGGTGTAGGCGCACAGGCCATTGTTCGACGCCGGGCCCCGGCCGCTCGACCAGGTTTCTTCCGCCAGGCCAAATGCGGCAAAACTCGCCGCCGTGGCCGTGCCGGCACCGTTGGAGGAGCCGGAGGCGAACGGCGCGGTGAGGTAGTCGGCGTTGTATGGGCTCTCGGCGCGGCCGTAGACCCCGCGTTGCATACCGCCATTGGCCATCGGCGGCATGTTGGTCTTGCCCAGGCAGATCGCCCCGGCGCCGCGCAGGCGTTCGATGGTGAACGCGTCGCGACAGGCCTGCAGGTTGACGAAGGCCGGGCTGCCGGACGCGGCGGTCAGGCCTTTGACCAGGTAACTGTCCTTGGCGGTGTAGGGGATGCCATCGAGTGGGCCAAGGGTTTCGCCCCTGGCGCGACGGTCGTCGGAAGCGCGGGCCTCGTTCAGCGCTTCGGGGTTGCGCACCACCACGGCGTTGAGGGCGGTGGCGGTGTCGGGGCCGTCATACGCATCGATCCGCGCGAGGTAGGCCTGGACCAGTTCGACCGCCGTGGTCTGGCCGGATTCGAGGGCGGCACGCAGCTCGGCGATGGAAACCTCGGTGACTTCAATGTGCTTCAAAGGGGTGTTCATGGCAGCTCTCGTTGCGGCAGCGGGACGTTCAAGCGAATCGCGCTATTTAACACCAAGCGCGGGCTGTTCTTCACCTTCCTGGGACAAGTGACCCTCGAACGGGCCGAATGTCCGGAACTGTTGAGCCTGAACATTGACCGCACGTCTCACCGTCATGTACACGAACGGGATGCGCCGCCGAAGATGGTCGAGCAAGACAAGCCGCTTGAAGGCAGCCGACAAGCCGTGGTTTAACCTTCATTCCCCGGGGTCATCGACAAGGGTCGACGGCGCCGGGGATGCATTCATCCACAGGAGTCATGGGCATGAACAACTACGATATTTCCGTTCCGGCGTTCTTGAGGGGCTTCAAGCTCGTCCTGACCTGGCTGGACAAGGCCGAGGCGTTTGCCGGTTCGCCGAGCGCCGCCAACGACTTGGTCTCCGCGCGTTTGGCCCCCGACATGTTGAACTTCGCCGGGCAGATCCAGCGGGCCAGCGACGCGGCCAAGGGGTGTGGCGCGCGCTTGACGGGCGTCGCCGCCCCCAGCTTTGCCGATGAGGAAACCACCTTCGCCGAACTGCGCGAGCGAATTGCCAAAACCGTGGCGTTTCTCGGGACGCTCACACCACAACAGTTCGAGGCCCATGCCGGTGCTGAGGTTGTGCTGAAACTGCCCCAGGGGTCGCTGACTTTTACGACTCAGGAGTATTTGTTGCAGTTTGCGTTGCCTAATTTTTATTTTCACTTGACGACGGCTTATGACCTTTTGCGGCATAACGGGGTGCCGTTGGGCAAGATGGATTATTTGGGGGTGCTTGATCGGGTTGTGGGGTGAGTTTTGGTGGTGAGGCGGCGTGGTGGTTGGCCTGTCACTGAGTGGTGTGCATAGATCACCTTGTGGGAGCGAAGGCGTCCTGACAGACGACCTGGCTGCTGGTGACGGCGTACATATCCGTTGCTGCGGTCACGGCAGCTGGCGGTTTCGCCCTTACGGCGAGGCACCTTTTTCAAACGCCAAAAAGGTCCCCCAAAAGGCTCGCCCCAAGCGTTCGGCCCCTCGCTGAGGCTCGGGGTTCCTTCGCTCCGGCATCCATCCGGGGGCATCGCCCTCCGGTTGGCTTCGCTGGCACCTACATGCGATGAGTTCGACTGCGTCGAACGGCGCTGCGCGCCAATCCCCGGATGAATGCCTGCGCTCAGCCTGCCGACGGGGCGGGTGGATCAAGATCAAAAGCGAGGCGAGCTGACACTCGGCCTGTTGGGGTGGTTCGGCTTGATGTGTGTGGTGAAAAACCAGCCCCTTCCCCAAAGGGGAGAGGGGGGAAAGGGAGCCGATCTATGTGGTTTGCGGAATTGGAGTTCGGCTCGATATTTCAGGTCGACGAACCTCGACTAAACACCTCGGTCAGTCCCCTCTACCCTCTGGGGAGAGGGTTAGGGTGAGGGGTCGATTTCAGCCCGGAGTAAAACGCTTCCTGCCACTCACCATCCGCTTTTCAAAAAATGGCGGCGGTGACGATAAACCCGACTGCACCCTACGGCGCAAACCTATCAGGCCAGTACGCGTTTGGCGGCGGTCTTGATGTGTGTGCTGTACAGCGTCAGGCCGGTGAAGGCGAGGCCGCCGACGAGGTTGCCGAGTACGGTGGGGATTTCGTTCCAGATCAGGTAGTCCATGATCGAGAATCCGCCGCCCATGATCATGGCCGATGGGAACAGGAACATGTTGACCACTGAATGCTCGAAGCCCATGAAGAAGAACAGCATGATCGGCATCCACATGGCGATGACTTTGCCGCTGACCGAGGTCGAGATCATGGCGCCAACGACGCCCATCGAGACCATCCAGTTGCACAGCATGCCGCGCAGGAAAATGGTGATCCAGCCTGCCACGCCGTAGTGCGCATAGCCCAGGGTGCGGGCTTCGCCGATGCTGGCGATTTTCTCGCCGACCGCGCCGGGTCCGGTGTTGAAGCCGTAGGTGAAGACGAAGGCCATCATGAAGGCGACGGTCAACGCGCCGGCGAAATTGCCGAGAAACACCAGCCCCCAATTACGCAGCACGCCGCGCACGGTAACCCCGGGACGTTTGTCCAGCAGCGCCAGCGGGGTCAGGACGAAGACCCCGGTCAGCAGGTCGAAACCCATCAGGTAGAGCATCGAAAACCCCACGGGGAACAGCACCGCGCCGAGCAGTGCCGAGCCGCTCTGCACGGCGACGGTCACCGCGAAGACCGCCGCCAACGCCAGGATCGCCCCGGCCATGTAGCTGCGGATCAGGGTGTCGCGGGTCGACATGTGGATTTTCGATTCACCGGCATCGAGCATCTTGGTGACAAATTCGAACGGAAGCAGGTACGACATGGGGGCATTCCTTGTGACGAAGGTTGAACGCTGCGCTGCCAGGGAGAGGTGGAGCAATCACCAGGAGCGGTAGGGCAGGAACTTGCCGTTGAGGGTCAGCAGCACGCGGTCGCCCTTGGGGTCTTCGATCTTTTCGACGTGCATGGAGAAGTCGATGGCGCTCATGATGCCGTCGCCGAATTTTTCCTGGATCACGTCTTTCAGGGTCGGGCCGTAGACGCCCACCACTTCGTACAAACGGTAGATCAGCGGGTCTTGCGGCACGGTGTTGTCCCAGCCTTTGAGCGGGTAGTCGGTCAGGGCCGCGGCGACGTCTTCGCCGAGTTCCAGGACTTCACAGATACGCGCAGCGACGTCCGGCGCGGCGCTGTTCATGCCGTAGCACACCGACGCCAGCCACACCGGCGCTTTGCCGACGGCTTCGCTCAGGCGGTCCCAGGTCAGTTCTTTGCGCGCCTTGGCGGCCATCAGGGTGTGGTGCACTTCGACTTTGTTCATGGCGTTGATCTCTTCTCGAATATCCGCAGAGCGCGGTGACGCAGGAGAGATAGCGAGAGTCGTGCCAAGTTGAGAAATAACGATATCTAATTGATTTATAAGTTAATTATTTATTTTATTGGCAGCTGATAATTAACGATATTTCGTTAATCACGAAAGTTAGTTAATTAATTAACGATATTTCGTATATTCGTTCGATTGAACGTTCGTGCTGGAGACCCGGATCATGCCGTTGCCCATTGACCCTCAAGCCCTCGTCGATGCACCCCATGCGTTGCTGGTGGTCGAGCCCGCGACCGACACCCTGGTGCAAGCCAATGCCGCCGGTTTGGCTTTGCTTGGCTTTGCTGAGCAGGCGGGTGAGCGTAGTCGTTTCAGTCATTTCCTCGGCGCAGGCATCGCGCTGTGGGTGAGTTTCTCCGATGAAGTACTGACCCAGGGCGAGGCCTGGTCGGATGATCTCAGCCTGATTGATCAGGCCCGGCGGCAGCACGCGGTGGAGGTCAGCGGTAAAGTCCTGGCTGACGGCAAGCGCATTCTGTTCATGGTTCAGCAACGGGACCTGCTGGAGACCCGGCGCAATCGCTCGGAAGCCCGGCGTCAGCATCGCCTAGGGCACGTGGGTTGGGAGCGGATCACCCAAGTGTTCGAGCGCATCGAGCAGCAAAACCGGCTGATCCTCGGCGCGGTCGGCGAGGGCATCTACGGCCTCGACGCCAAGGGTCAGACCACATTCATCAACCCCGCCGCCGAGCGGATTCTGGGTTGGAACGCCGGTGACATGGTCGGTCACGATGCGCACCAGTTGTTCCACCACAGCCACCGCGACGGCAGCCTGTTCGCCGTGCAGCACTGCCCGATCCACGCTTCGTTCAGCGACGGCCAGATCCACCGGGTCGACCATGAGGTGTTCTGGCACAAAAACGGTGAGGCGATTCCGGTGGAATACACCAGCACGCCGATTTTCGAGATGGGCCGGCTGGTGGGCGCGGTGGTGTTGTTTCGCGATATTCGCGAACGCCAGCGTGCCGAATTGCGCTTGCGCGAGGCGCTGAACGAGGTCGAGCAACTGAAGCTGCGCCTGGAGCTGGAAAACCAGTACCTACAGGAAGAAATCAAGGCTGAACGCAACCACCACGAGATCGTCGGCGAGAGCCCGGCGGTGTTGCACCTGATTCGCCAGATCGAACTGGTGGCGCCCACTGACGCTAACGTCTTGGTCAATGGCGAGTCCGGCACCGGCAAGGAACTGATCGCCCGGGCGATCCATGCCAGCAGCCGGCGCAGCGATCGACCGTTGATCCGGGTCAACTGCGCGGCGATTCCTCGGGATTTGTTCGAAAGTGAGTTTTTTGGCCACGTCAAAGGCGCGTTCACCGGGGCGGTGAATGATCGGGTAGGGCGCTTTGAACTGGCGGACGGCGGCACCTTGTTTCTCGATGAAGTGGGCGAGATTCCATTGGAGTTGCAAAGCAAATTGCTCCGCGTCTTGCAGGATCAACAGTTCGAGCGGGTGGGCGACAACCTGACCCGGATAGTCGATGTGCGGGTGATTGCCGCCACCAACCGCGACCTGCGGCAGATGATCGGCCAGGGCACTTTTCGCGAAGACCTGTATTTTCGCTTGAACGTGTTTCCGGTGCGCTCGGTGCCGCTGCGCGAGCGGCTCGGCGACATTCCGTTGCTGGCCAGTCACTTTCTCGAACGGGCCTGCCAGGCGTTCAATAAACCCGGAGTGCGCCTGCCGCTGGCGCAGGTCGAGGTGCTCAAGCGTTACCCTTGGCCGGGCAATATCCGCGAGCTGGAAAACGTCATCGAACGGCAGATTATCGTGTCCCAGGACGGTCGCCTGCGCTTCGACGATTTGCTGGCCGCCGGCGCGCGACCACGGGGCGCGGTGGTGGAGCCGGCACCGGACAGCAGCGAGCCGCTGCGGGATGACGATTGGCAGCGTCAGCTCAAGCTCAATGCCATCGCCATGCTCAAGCGCACCGGCGGCAAAGTCTCCGGCGACGGCGGGGCGGCTGAATTGCTGGGCCTCAAGCCCACAACCCTGGCGTCGCGTTTGCGCAAGTGGGGCATCGAACCCCGGGACTACAAGCTCAATCGGCGTGACGGATGAGCGCTGTCACGGGTGGCCAGCCACAGTTGCCGGTAGGCATCCACCAGTTGTTCCTGGCTGAACGCCAGGTTGCGGCCGCTGGGGTTGGGCAAGATCCAGACGTGCGCCTGGCCGAAGGTCTCGGTTTGCCGGCCCCAGGCGACTTGCCGTTGACCGGACAGCGCCGAGTACGCCGCTTTGCCAAGAAACGCCACGAAGCGCGGGCGGTGGCGGGCGATTTTGTCTTCGAAGTGTTTCGCGGCGGCGGCGAATTCATCCCGCGATAACTGATCGGCCCGTGCGGTCGGCCGGTCGACCACGGCGGTCAAGCCGCAGTGGTACTGCAACAGCGTTCGGTCGTCTTGCGGCTGCACTTGCTCCGGGGTGAAGCCGGCCAGGTGCAGGGTGCGCCAGAAGCGATTGCTGCGCCCCGCAAAGTGATGGCCCTGGGCGGCGGCCAGCAAGCCGGGGTTGATCCCGCAGAAAATCACCGCGAGATCCTGCGCCAGGATGTCGTCGAGCCCCGCATGCCCTTCAGCCACAAATCACGCTCACTGCGCTGTGCGCCAGTTCCGTCAGTTCATCCCGGGATTTCCCGGCCCGGGCGCGGATGGCAATGCTGTGCAGCAAGGACGAAGCGAGCACCGCCAACGCCGCCGGATCAGCGTCTTCTTTCAATTCGCCGGACTCCACGGCCGTGCGCAGACGGATTTCCAGGTCGGCATCGAGGCGGCTGAGGCGGTCGGACAGCACCTCGCGAATGCCGACGTCCTCGACCGCTTCAGTGGTCGCGGTGCCGATCGCAAAACAGCCCCGTGGTTGGCCTTCGCCGGAAAAATAAATCGACAACTGGCCCTCATAAAAATGCATCAGCGCATCGCGCAACGTCAGTTGGCTGTCGTTCAGCGCTTCGTGCATGGCCGCGGCGGCGACGTCCCAATACTGTTCCAGCGCCTTGATGTACAGCGAGTGCTTGTCGCCAAACGCGGCATAGAGGCTGGGGCGATTCATGCCGGCGGCGGTGGCGATGCTGTCCAGCGAGGCGCCGGAATAACCGGTGCTCCAGAACACATCCAGGGCTTGTTGCAGCGCGGTTTGCGGGTCGTAGGCCCGTGGGCGGCCGCGGGGTTTGCTCTCGGCGATCTTTTTTTGTGCCATGTCGTATAAAACTCTTGAAAGTGGATCGGATCGGAATATATTCTTACACCATCGCACAAAAATAAGGAACCAGAAATTCCTTGCTTCAAGTGCGGTGTCGCTGAGCTCGGACTGAGAGATGCAGCAACGAAACACAGTGCGCTGGAGTGATCCTCCCTATCGCACAGGTAAAGGCTGTTTTCCCTCGGGGCGGTTGGCCCGATTTCCTGGCTAAAGGTGAGTTCGATCATGACTAAACAGTTCGATAGCGCAGCAACCCACAACGTCGAGCATCCGGGACCGAATCCCGCTGCCGCCCCGTTCAAGAAACCGTTGAAAGACAGACTGCGGCCACTGTTGATGGTTGGCCTGCCGGCGCTCGTCGCGGCTGTCGGCTACGGCCAATACCTGGCCGGCGAACCCTTCGTCTCCACCGATAACGCCTACGCCCGAGTGGCCAAGGCTTCGGTCAATGCCCGGGTGTCCGGGCAGGTGGTCGAGATTGCGGTCGAAGACAACCAAAGCGTGCGCAAGGGCCAGGTGCTGTTCCGGATCAACCCTGAGCCGTTCCAGATCGCGATCAACCGTGCGGATGCTCAATTGAGTGTGGCGCGCTTGCGCATCGACGGGCTCAAGGCCAGCTATCGGCAGCAGCAGGCCGAGTTGCAATCGGCCAAGGAGTCGGTGGATTTCGATCAGAAGGAGTTTGCCCGCAAAAAAGCCCTGGTCGCCACCGAGTTCGTTTCCCGGGCGATTTATGAACGTGCCGAAACCGACCTCAAGATCGCCCGGCAACGGGTTGCCTCCATCGAGCAGCAGATCGCCAACACCGTCGTGGCCTTGAACGGTAACCCGAACATCGACGTCGACAACCACCCGAGCGTGCGCGAAGCCAAGGCGCAACTCGATGAGGCGCAGCTCTATCTGTCCTACGCGACGGTTTATGCGCCGGACAACGGCATCGTCGCCAAAGTCGATGATTTGCAGGTGGGCAACTTCGTCAACAACGGCGCGCCGGCGTTCGCCTTGCTGTCCGCCCGTCAAATCTGGGTCGAGGCCAACTTCCGCGAAACCCAGGTCACCCATATGCGGCCCGGCCAGGAAGCCAGCATCACCCTCGATACCTACCCGGGGCAGGTGTTCAAGGCGCACGTCATCAGCATGAGCCCGGGTGCCGGTTCGGACTTCGCCCTGTTGCCGCCGGAAAACGCCACCGGCAACTGGGTCAAGGTGGTCCAGCGCGTGCCGGTACGCCTCGAACTCGACGACATCGACCCGCATCACCCGCTGTATTCGGGGATCAGCGCCACGGTCAAGGTTGACACCGGGCACCGCACGCCGTGGTGGCATCCACTGAAATCGATCTTGAACGCGGGGACTGAAGGATGAACGCCAATGCCCGCGCGTTGTGCTTCGCCGCGCTGCTCGCGACCTACATGCAGTCGGCGAACCTGCCCTTGCCCAACTCGGCGCTGCGGTTTATCCAGGCCAGTTTGTCGATGACCGACGACCAGGCAGGGTGGATTTTCACCGCGTACCTGGCGGCGAGCGCGATCACCTTGCCCATCGCCCAATGGCTGGCCGGCAGCTTTGGCCTGAAGCGGGTTTATCAGTGGGCGCTGGTGATCTTTGCCGTGGCGTCGCTGCTCGACACGATGGCAACGACGCCGTTGCAATTCGTCGGTGCACGGATCCTTCAGGGCGCCGCGAGTGGTGTGCTGGCGCCGCTGTCCATGGCGATTGCCCTGGAGACCTTGCCCGCCGAGCGACGGCTGAAATTCGGTGCCGTGCTCACCGCCGTGGTGCTGTTCGGTATTGCCACCGGCCCGAGCATCGGCGGCTGGCTCAGCGAGTACCACGGCTGGCGCTCGATGTTCTACGTCAACGTGCCCTTGTCGGTGTACATCGGTTTGATCATGGCCTTGTTGCTGGCCGAGAAGAAGGCCGACAAACGTCCGCCGTTCGACTTCTTCGGCTTCGGCACCTTCACCGTCGGCATGATCAGCCTGCAAATGCTCCTGGATCGCGGCGAGCGAATGGACTGGTTCGATTCCCCGGAAATCTGGCTGGAGGCGATTGCGGCCAGCCTGGGCATGTACTTGTTCGTCGTTCATTGGCTCACGGCCAAGGTGCACTTCTTCAGCAAGGGGCTGTTGCAAGACCGCAACTTCGTGTTGTCGACGATCATCTTTTTCGCCCTGGGGTTTGTGCTGCTGTCGACCATGGCCCTGACGTCGCCGATGCTCGACGAGATTCTCGGTTATCCGCCCACCACCACCGGCTACCTGACCTTGCCCCGCGGTGCCGGGTTGGTCGGCGCGTTTTGGTTGATGGCGCGGGCGCCCGAGCGTTTCGATCGTCGGCCGTTCGTGGCTTTCGGCGTCGGGCTGGTGATCTACGCCAACTGGCTGATGCTCGGTTACTCGCCGTTGATGGACGGGTGGCCGGTGGCGATCGCCGGGGCGTTGCAAGGCATCGGCCTCGGCATGCTGATGCCAGCGCTGACCAAGGTCGCGTTCAGCACGCTGCCCATGGCGTTGCGCCCGGAAGGCAACGGCTTGTTCAACCTGATCCGCGTCTATGGCAGCACCTTGGGCGTTGCGGTGGTGCAGTGGTTTTTCTTCAACAACACCCACGCCATGCATCAGGCGATGACCAGCCACCTCACGCCCTATACCGCCGCCGCGCATGGGATCGATGGCGCCACGCCGTTGCAGGCGCTGGCCGGGTTGAACGAAATGATCACCGGCCAAGCGGCGTTCATCGCAGTGATCGACCAATTCAAGATTTTGATGCTGGCGATGCTGGTGGTCAGCCCACTGGTGTTGTTCCTGCGCAAACCCGTTCCGACCAACTAGTTCTTGTGGAGTCTGAGAAATGAAATCCATGGCACGCGATATCCAAAGGACGTTTTTCCACGCCAGGGTCGGCGCGATAGCGGCTGCGATGTTCCTGTCCGCCTGTACGGTCGGTCCGGACTTCAAAGGACCGCCGGCGACTCAGTCGCAACACTACGATCAACAGGCCGAGCAGCGTCTGGGCCAGAGCCAGCGCATCGACCTCGGCCGCTCCGTCAGCGGCACTTGGTGGTCGGCGTTCCAGTCGGCAAAACTCGATGCGCTGGTGCGCCGGGCCATCGACGGCAACCTCGAGCTGGTCGCCGCGGACGCGACCATTCGCCAAGCGGCGTCCTCGGTCGCCGCCGCAGAAGGCGCGTTGTACCCGCAAGTCGACTTCGGCGCGCAAGCCGGGCGCCAGCGCACGCACAATGCACCTGAGGCCTCGGTCTCGAACTTCTACGCGATCGGCCCACGGGTCGGCTTCGACCTCGATGTGTTCGGCGGCAACCAGCGTTTGGTCGAGCAGCAGCAAGCCTTCACCGCGCTGCAAAAGCATCGCTACGAAGCGGCGTACCTGACGTTGACCGGCGACGTGGCCAGCCAGGCGCTGTTGGTGGCCTCGGCCAACGCGCAGATCGACGCGGTGCAGAAGTTGCTGGTCAATGACCAGAAAAACCTCGACCTGGTGCGCATGGCTCACCTCAATGGCAGCACCACGCAGATCGACGTGTCGCTGGCCGAGACGCGCTTGGCCCAGGATCGCACGCTGTTACCGCCCCTGGCTCAGCAACGGGATTCGGCCCGGCACGCATTGTCGATCCTGACGGGCAAGGGCCCGGGTGACTGGAGTGCGCCGGAGTTCACCCTTGGCGAATTCGTGCTGCCGGCCAACGTGCCCGTGAGCCTGCCGTCGGCCATGGCCCACGACCGGCCGGACATCCTTCAAGCGGAAGCGGAACTGCACATGGCCAGCGCCGCCGTCGGCGTGGCGACCGCCAACCTCTATCCCCATGTCGAGCTGTCCGCCTCGCTGGCGCAAGCGGCATCCGGCAATGGCGGCGCGGCGCTCTGGGGCTTCGCGGCGGGCATCGCCGGGCCGATCTTCAGCGGCGGCACCCTGGAGGCGGAACGCCAAGCGGCGGTCGACGGGTACCGGGCGACCCTCGCCAACTACCAGCAGACCGTCATCCAGTCCTTCGGCCAGGTCGCGGACACGCTGCAAGCGATCAACCATGACGCCGAGCAATTCCAGGCCCAGGACGCGGCCTTGCGTGCGGCCGAGACAAGCCTGCGCCTGAACCAGCAGGCCTACGCCCAAGGCGAGAACAGCATCCTCCAGGTGCTGGAGGCCGAGCGGGCCTATGAGCAAGCGTTGCTCGGGCAGATCCGCGTCAAGACCGAGCAATACCTCGACACCGTGCGCCTGTTCGTGGCCCTTGGCGGCAACGCGGTCGGTGTGTTTGAACAACGGGTCGCCAGCCGCCCGTAGATCTTTTCGAAAGTCCCCAGGCCACCGCCGGTTCGCGGCGGCGGCCACTGTCAGTGGAGTCAAATCATGTCTTACGAATCTTTTTACGACGATCTTCGCGATACCCGTTTGCCGTTGGCCAATGGCGCGGGGCACATGCCGGCGGTGGGCTTTGGCACGCTGTTTCGTGACCTCAGCTTGACCACCCAGGCGGTGCGCGACGCCCTGGACGCCGGGTTCCGTCATTTCGATTGTGCCGAGCGCTATCGCAACGAAGCGCAAGTCGGCGTCGCGATCAACGAGGCGCTGGAGGCGGGCAAGGTCCGCCGCGAGGACCTGTTCATCACCACCAAACTGTGGAACACCAACCACCGGCCCGAGCGGGTCAAGCCGGCATTCGAAGCCAGCCGCCAACGGCTGCAAATGGACTACATCGACTGCTACCTGATCCACACGCCGTTCGCCTTTCAGGCGGGCGACGATCAGGAACCTCGGGACCCGTTCGCGCATATCCTGTATGACGGCCACGTCACCTTGATTGAGACCTGGCGCGCCCTGGAGCAACTGGTGGATGAAGGCCTGTGCAAATCCATCGGCCTGTCCGACATCACCTTGCCGGCGCTGAAAGAGATTGTGGCGGCGGCGCGGATCAAGCCAGCGGTGGTGCAAGTCGAATCGCACCCGTTCTTGCCGGAATGGGAACTGCTCGACTATTGCCGCGAGCAGGGCATCGTTTTGCTGGTGTTTGCACCGCTGGGCCATGGTATGCAGCCGAATGTGCTGGAAGACGCCGTGATCACCGCCATCGCGCTGAAGGTGCAGAAAACCCCGGCGCAAGTGGCCCTGGCCTGGGCGGTACAACGGGGGACGGCGTTCCTGACCACGACCGCAACACCCAGCCGCATCCGCGAGAACATGGATATTTCAACCTTACCGCACCGAGCCATGCGTGAAATTCAGGAAGCTATTACCACGCGGATACGCTTCAATTCGGTGGTGGAAACCGGCGTTCCTGGGTTTATCCCGAGCCGGCCCTGACAGGCGAGCAGGGGACGGCCGGAACAAGGCCGTCTCCTTTATCCATTCCCCGAGGTCAACCCGATGGACGTTTTCCAGACCATGCGCTTTTTCGTCGCGGTCGCGCAAAGCGGTAGCTTTACGGCGGCGGCGCAGTTGCTGGACACCAGCACCACCAACGTGTCCAAGTCGGTGACCAGCCTGGAAACGCGGCTGCGTACACGGCTGATCAACCGCACTACCCGGCGCCTGGCGCTCACCGAAGCCGGGGTGCGCTACTTGCAGCGTTGCGAAAAAATTCTCGATGAGGTCCGTGAAGCGGACGAGGAAGCCGGCACTGCGCAAGTCCTGCCCGCCGGTCGCCTGAAAATCCATGCGATGGCCGCCATCGGCAACCATTACGTGATCGATGCGATCGCCCGTTATCGGGACATTCATCCCACGGTGATGTTTGATTTGACCCTGACCAATCGCTTGCCGGATTTGCTGGAGGAGGGCTATGACATGTCGATCATCCTGGCCCGGGATCTGCCGGATTCCGGCTTCGTCGCCCAGCGCCTTGGGATCACCTACAGCATTCTTTGCGCGTCGCCGGCCTACCTGGAGAAACGTGGCATCCCGCAGTCGCCCAGCGATTTGGCGAGCCATGACTGCCTGCATATCGTCAACACGGTAATGCCGGTGGAAAACTGGGCGTTCGAGGGACCCGAAGGGGTGGAGGCCGTGACCATTCCGGAGTCTCCGTTTCACATCAATACCGCCGATGGCATGACCGTGGCGATCAGGAATGGAATGGGGATTGGGATTCAGCCGATTGCCTCGGCGGTGGAGGGGCTTAGGGCGGGGACTTTAGTGCGGGTACTGCCGGACTTTCATTTCGAGAAATTCAACTTGTTCGCCATTTATCCATCGCGAAAATTCGTCGATGCAAAAATAAAAACCTGGGTCGAGTTCCTGAAAGATTCAATCCCGGAAGTGTTGGCGTCGGATGAAGTCATTGCCGGTTCAAAAAAACGTGTGAATTGAACGTTGCTGCCTGCGCCGGTATGGAGTGTCGACCCTCCATCGTGCGCACCGTCCTCAACCGTTGGAACAGCCTGTACCCATGACTTGATAGTTCAGGACATGCTGCTGGCCGTGGGAGTCTTCATAGGTCATCTGCATCGGTACCGGGCCACATTTGTCGCCGATTTCAGTCACCGCGATCACTTTCTGAATGTCCAGTTTGGTGGCGTAAGTGTAATTTTCCGCCGGGATCTGAGGGGTAACGGCCGTGGCATGACTGTCATCGGCAAAAGCCTGGGCACCCGCTGCGGTTAGCGCAAGAAAGATCGCCATTTTTGCAAATTTCATGATGTTCACCGTGTCGTTCGTGGATTGGGTTTTACCGAGTAGTCCGTTGTGGCTCAGGGGGTTGGCTGACTCGGTAGACACGATGCTAGTGGTTTGACTCCTGGCCAAATAGCCGACGACTGGACAAAGACTCTTGCCGGAATTCACAGGAATCGCGGGGCCTGCACAGGGGTTTGAGCGAAGCGAATGGACCGGCGTGGCCCGATAACGCCGCGTGGTGCCGCCATAGGGTGTACCCTCAAGGCCTGTCCATCAGATATCAGTTAGCCAATGTCCACGCTAAGGGAAGAGGGCCGCCAGATCGTAGCTTCTCTGGCGCACCGTGCAGGTAGCAACGCTGACCGTGCAAGCATTGCCCAGGCGATCGTTTCCACGCTGCAGGAGATGGACGCCGCGCTGATGCCGATCATTGGTCAGCAAGGGGTGGTCGCGCTGTACCGTCGCAGCCTTCATCTGTGCGCCTCCACCCATCCACGCCTGGCCGGCACCTATGACGGCTTGCAGGCCGGCATGGACCTCAATGCCCTCAAATCCGTGCTCCTTGAGCAAAGCGAAGCCGATGCGCTGTTTTTCGGCGAGGCGCTGCTGACCACGTTCTACGGGTTGCTGACCACGCTGATCGGGCCCTCACTCACCGCACGTTTGCTGCGTGGCGTGTGGGAACCTTCCTTGAGCGACACCTCTTCGCAGGAACATTCGCCATGAGCACCAAAGTGACTATCAACCGCCTGGCCACCGGCGTGCCAGGACTGGACGAGGTGCTGGGCGGAGGATTGCCGGAGTTTTCGTTCAACCTGATCGCCGGCCCGCCCGGCTGCGGCAAAACCACCCTCGCGCATCAAATGATGTTTGCCCTCGCCACCCCGGAACGTCCGGCGCTGTTTTTCACCGTGCTGGGCGAGCCACCGCTGAAGATGCTGCGTTATCAGCAGCAGTTCGACTTTTTCGACAGCGACGCGATCAACCAGTCGATTCGCTACATCAACTTGGCCGACGACACCCTGGCCGGTGACCTGGATGAGGTCTTGCGGCGGATTGTCAGCGAAGTGGAGACCCATTCCCCGGGGCTGGTGTTCGTCGATTCCTTCCGGTCCGTGGTGCTGGCCAGCCAGACCCAGAACAACCCCAACAACAACTTGCCGCAGTTCGTCCAGCAACTGGGCATGCTGATGACCACCTGGCAGGCGACGACCTTCCTGATCGGCGAATACTTCAGCGAAACCGACGCCAACCCGATCTTCACTGTGGCCGATGGTTTGATCTGGCTGCGTCAGAGCGTCCAGCGCAACTCCATGGTGCGCAAGATGGAAATCATGAAGATGCGCGGCCAGCCGACGTTGCCGGGCCTGCACACCTTTCGCATCGCCGCGTCGGGGATCAAAGTGTTCGCGCCAGCACCGCTCAATCCGGTCGAAGCGCCCCTGGAATTTCCGATCCGGCGCTTGCAAACCGGTGTGCCGCAGCTGGACGACATGCTCGGCGGCGGTCTGCCCCGGGGCTACTCGTTGCTGGTGGCCGGGCCCTCGGGCTCAGGGAAGAGCATCCTCGCGGCAACCTTCCTCGCCGAAGGCGCGCGTAACGGCGAGACCGGGGTGATCGCGGTCTTCGAGCAGCGGCCCAATCATTCGCAGAACGCCACGCTGACGGGCCTGATCCAGAGCGGCCAGGTCGGTCTGGTGGACAGCCGGGCGCCGGACTTGTCCATCGACGAGATTGTCCAGTTGCTGCTCAGCGAAATCACCAGGCTCGGTGCTACGCGAGTGGTCATCGATTCGCTGTCGGGCTTCGAGCTGGCGCTGGCCCCGACCTTTCGCGAGGACTTTCGGGAATCGCTGTCGCGCATGGTCACCGCGCTCACCAGCCTGGGCGTCAGCGTCTTGCTGACCTCGGAACTGGAGGACCGCTACACCGACCTGCGCTTCAGCCCTTACGGCACGGCGTTTCTCACCGATGCAATCATCGTCCAGCGCTACATCGAAGTGCAGAGCCGCTTGTTGCGCATCATGGCGGTGGTCAAGGTCCGCGCCAGCGCTCACTCCGATGAGTTGCGCCTGTACAGCATCGACGATAACGGCCTGCAGATCGGCGGCCGCTTGCCGGATCAGGAAGGTCTGCTCGGCGGCCGGCCCACCCGTCGCCGGGTAGATCACGACGATGCGTGAGCCACGACCATGAGCACGGCCGACAGCGAGAAGCACGACGCGCAGGCCACCGCCGCTCGCGAACTGTTCCTGCTCGGCCAGAAAACCGTCGAGGCGCGCACGGTGTTGGCCGCGCTGCACAAAGAGTTGAGCGAAGTTAACGCCCGGCTCGCCGACAGCCGGCACGTCGAGCAATTGATCGAAGCCAATCAACAACTGGTGCTGGCCATCCTGTTGGCCCAGTCCGACGCGCAAGAGCCGGTGCCGACCGAGCAAGAGGCGCAATTGTTCCAGCAGATGCGCGAAGCCAACGCGCAACTGGTGATCGCCGCCCTCAGCGCGCAAGACCTGCAAGCCTCGGCCGAGCGCACCCTGGAACAGCAACGCAACATCCTGACCCTGGTCGCTCACGAACTGCGCAACCCGCTGACCCCCATCAGCCTGCTCGCCGGGCGCCTGGTGCGCGTCACCCGCGCCGAATTGCCGCGCATGCAGAAGCTGATCGAGGGCCAGGTGCAGCACATGTCGCGGTTGGTGGACGATTTGCTCGATGTCTCCCGCGCCAATACCGGCAAGTTACGCCTGGACCGGCACCCGGTGGACCTGATTCCAATCCTTCATGAAGCGATCGAGGTGTGCAGCCCGGTGATGATGACCCGGCAGTTGCAGTTCACTGCCCGGTTGCCTGAACGCTGCTTGAAGGTCAGCGGCGATTCCGTGCGCCTGGCCCAGGTGCTCGGCAACCTGCTGGGCAACGCCGCCAAATACACCCCGGTCGGCGGCGTCGTCAGCCTGTCGCTGAGCACCGATGCCGATTCGCTGACCCTGCGCATCCGTGACAACGGCATCGGTATTTCCGCGCAGGCGCTGCCGTTTATCTTTGAACCCTTCGTGCAAGACGTCCACGCCGTGGGCTTCAATGGCGCCGGCCTGGGCATTGGTCTGACGGTGGTGCGGGAATTGGTGGAGGCCCATGGCGGCACGGTGGTCGGCACCAGCGAGGGCGATGGCCAGGGCAGCGAATTCGTGGTGACGTTGCCGCTGCTCCCTCAGTGACTGCCGCTACACCGGAGTCGCCGGTTTGGCCAGGGCAATACCGGCTGCCCCCAGCCGTCGCAGGATCTCGAACAGCAAATCACTCTTGGTGGTGCCGACGATGCGCGGGCTGCTGACGTAACCCGTGACGGTCAAGGTGATGCCGTCCGGGGTCAGCTTGCTGAAGCGCACGAACGGCGCCGGTTTTTCGAGGATGGTCGCGTGTTCGTTGTAGGTGTCGAACAACAGGTTCTGCACCTGCTCGGGGTCGATGTCCAGCGGGAACACCAGCTCCAGCGTGGCGACGCCCTGGGCACTGCCGCCGAGGGTGACGTTGCGCAGGTTCTGCGAAATCAGTTGCGAGTTGGGCACGATCACAATCGAGCGGTCGCTGAGCTGGATTTCCGTGGCGCGCACGTTGATCCGACGAATATCGCCCTCGACCCCGCTGATGCTGATCAGGTCGCCGACCTTGACCGGGCGCTCGGTGAGCAGAATCAGCCCGGAGACAAAGTTCTTGACGATCTCCTGCAAGCCAAAACCGATCCCCACCGACAAGGCGCTGACGATCCACGCCAGGTTGGTCCACTGCACGCCCAGGGACGACAGCGTCAGCAGAATCACCAGGGCGTAGCCGATGTTGGAAAACAGCGTGCTGAGCGAGGCACACATGCCGGGGTCCATGTCGGTCTTGGGCAGGAACTCGTTGTCCAGCCAGCGACGCAGGGAGCGGATCAGGTAGATGCCGATCAACAGCGCCAACATCGCATTGAGCAAGTGGCCGGGGATGATGTTCAGCTTGCGCAACCCGGCGCCGCCGAGGATCGCCAGGATGTTGGTGACCAGTTGCCCAAGGGTGGTGCCGACGCCACCGACGAACAGCGCGATGATCCCCAGCAGCAAGAGCCCGGCGCGGCCGGCGCCGGAGAGCAGGATCGACACCTGTTCCAGGCGCCGGTCGCCGATCCCGAGCAATTGCTTGAGGGCCTTGCCGCTGGAATGCTTGGGCGAGAACAGGTATTCGCAGCTGTCCTTGAGCAGTTGCATCAACACATAGAAACCGGCAAACACAATGAAGATCCACACCAGTTCGTAGGTGATGAACCGGGCCAGGGACACGTACCCGGTGAGCAGGGCGAGCAACGCCACGCTGATCGCCAGCCAGGCGAAGGTGTAGATCAATCCGGCGAAGGTGCTGCCTGCTTCCGGCGTGTCACCGGCCGCCACCAAGGCGCGGCGCACGCGGCCGGTGCGCAGCAGCAGGGTTACGACAATCACCGCCACCATCAGCGCAGTGATGCCGCGGCCGGTGGTGACTATCGCGCTGCTCATCCCACTGGCATTCGCCACTTGCACCAGCGTCACCAACACCAGCAAACAGCCGGCCAGCACCCTGGGAAACGGCTTCAGCGCCAACGCCACCGGGTTGGCAATCGCCGGCAAGCGCCAGGACGGGTGGCGGGTCGACAACAGGGCGCGGCTCAGGCCGGTGATCAGGACACAGGCGTAGGCGACTTTCTCGAACTCATCGGAAAAGGTCGCCAGCATCGGCGGCAACGGCACATGGCGGGTGCAGGCGTAAAACAACAGTTGCAGGGCGATGTAGGTGGTTAACAGCGTCGCCAGCACCGAGGCCAGGGTCAGTGCGCTGCGGCGCAAGCGTCCTTCCGGCACGCGATGAATGCACAGCCAGGTCAGCCCTCGGTCGGCGAGGCGGCGGCCGAGGGTCCAGATGCCGAGCGCCAGCAACACCAGCACGCTGGTGTAGAACCGCTGGCCGGGCGCCCAGACGTGGGCGCCGGCGTCGGTGAGTTGATCGACAAACGACTTCAGGCGCTGTCGGTCTTCTATCGACGGCACAATCAGCGGCGACCAGAAGCCCGGGCTCAGCACGCTGCCGGTGCCCAGGGACAGCTCGCGCTCGAGCATGCTGCGGCGCATCGCGGAAATCTGGGTGATCAGGTCCACCGCACTGTCTTTCAGCGTGGCAAGGTTTTTCAGGGTGGCATCGACCTGGTTTTTCTGCGTGGCGAGCGCCGAGCGTTGTTCGGCAATCTCCGCTTGTTCCGCCGCCACTGCGTCCACCGGAATCGGCCCCAACACCGCCAGTTGCGCACGCAATTGCGTTTGTTCCGGCAGCAGCGAGGTTGACAGGCGATCGACATCAAGGATGAATGCCTGCACCAGGTCCTGCGGTCCCTGCAACTGGTTGTAGGTGTTGGCCGCCGAAACCCGCTGCTTGAGACCGTCCAGGCGTAGTTGCAGGGCCTGCAAGTCACTCGCCGTCACCGCCATGCCCGTCACCACCGGGTTGACGTGGCCGGCGCCGGGGGATTCGGCGGCCACGACCGGAGTGACGCCGGGCAGGAGCAGCGTGAACGCGAAGACCATCATCAGCTTCAAGGCAGTGCGCATAGGCGTGTTATCGACTCGGTGATTAGTCACTCAGCCTATGAGGTTAGGCCATCACGCCGATCTGAGAGAAGATTCGACCTTTCGCCGTCGTTTACACCGGGGTAATGGGCGAAAAGTGACTGCCGGCACGGGTGCTGCCCACCTGGAACACCAGCCGGATGCGCAGGCCGTCGTGCTGCCAGTCGCGGCTGATTTCTCCGTGCAACTGACCGCGCACCGTGGCTTTGGCGAGCAGGGTGCCAAAGCCACTGGTGGTGGGGGGGTGCTGGATCAGCGGGCCGTTGGATTCGTTCCAGGTCAGGATGAAGCGCTCGCCGTCCTGCTCGCAGGCGATATCCAGGCGACCCTCGGGGCAAGACAGGGCGCCATATTTGGCGGCGTTGGTGGCGAACTCATGCAGCAGCAGGGCAAAACTTGTGACCGCACTGCCGCTGATGTTGATATCGGCGCCGCTGAGCAGCACCCGTTCCTCGTCGCCGGTGTAGGGCGCGATGATCGTCTGGATCAGCGTATGCAGGGTGGTGGGCTGCTCGCTGCTGCCATCCTGGGCGATGGTCAGGGCGTGGGCCTTGGCCAGGGCGTTCATCCGCGCGGTGACCACCGACGCCAGTTCGGCGGCGGTGCTGGTGGAGCGGGCGCTGAGGGAAATCACCCCGTTGGCCAGGGCGAACAGGTTCTTCACCCGATGATCCATCTCGCGCAGCAACAGGTTTTTCTGCGCTTCGGCCTTGCGCCGCTCGGTGATATCTCGGGCGATCTTCGCTGCGCCGATGATCCGCCCCTGGCGATTGCGGATGGGCGAGACCGACAGCGAGATCTCCACCAGGCTGCCGTCCTTGCGCCGGCGCAGGGTTTCATAGTGCTCGATGCGCTCGCCGCGCCGAATGCGTTGCAGGATGTCCGGTTCTTCGTCGGTGCGATCCAGGGGAATCAACATCGCCACCGGCCGGCCGATGGCCTCGTCGGCGGTGTAGCCGAACAGCCGTTGCGCACCGGGGTTCCAGTTGATGATGGTGCCGTTCAAATCCTTGGCGATGATCGCGTCATCGGACGATTCGACAATCGCGTTGTGGCGTAACGCCGACTCATCGGCGACAGTTTGCTCGGACAGGTCCGTCAGCAGATTGACCACGCCGAGCAACACACCCGCCTCGCCGAAAATCGGCACCGGGTTGGCCAGCAGGCGAACCCGCGAGCCGTCCGGGCGCTCGGTGATGATTTCCGCGCCGCGTAATGCGCGCCGTTCCTTCAGCGTCATCGCCACCGGACTCTCGTGGTGCGGCAGCGGCGTGCCATCGGGCTCGAATAACTTCCATGAGCCGCAGAATTGACTGATCCCCACTTGCGGCCTCAACCCCCACAACGCCACCGCCGCACTGTTGAAAAACGTGAGCTTGCCTTGGGCATCCGTGGTGTAGACCGCTTCGGGCAGCGCTTCCAGAACAGCATGAAGCCCCAACGCGGGAGGATTGGCGGGATCGCTGTCAGGGACAGACCTGAGGCTCATGGAAGGCTCCGAAACGGGTGTTTTTTACTTGGCAGGGCAGGTGGGGGGCGCCTGCGGGTCGGTGTTCAGTATTGCACAGGGTGGGCGGAACGCGCGGTGGGCAAGGGTGCGGGCATTGCCGTTCAGCAATTCAGTTGAGTTGTAGGAACGGTCTGAGTTGTGAGTAGCGTCTGACTTGATTTGAGGGCGTGTCCTACCCCGATGCCAGAAGCGTCCGGCTTGTCAGTTTTTGGTCGGGTCTATAACGTCTGTGGCCCGCGCATTTTTTAGAGGCAGGCATGTTTGTCAAGAATCTGCACTACATGCTCGCCATGGTCTGCGTCGTCGCACAACAATCGTTATTAGCAGTGTCCACGTATTACATTGCCCTTGCAGGGGCTGGTTTGACGGGTATGCAGCATATTGCGCAGATTATTAATAACGTTACGTTATTCTTTTTGTTTGCGCTGTCGGCCTATCTGGTGAGTTCCGTTTCCGTGTTGTTATCCGTCAAAGCCGCTAATCAACTGTGGTTGTCGTATTGCTCGCGTGTTTTAAATGGCGTTACCAAAGATCCGGCTTTATGTTCAGAACCCAATAAAAATAAAGTTGTGCAGTGGCTCAGTGGGGAAGCTTCTGCCACTGTCCCTCAGGCTGTGCAGTTTTATCTGGATCTTGTGTCGTTAGTGCTGGGTATCATCTTCACGTTGTTTGTTTTTTATCTCTCTGTCGGGCTTATGTTTGCCTTGGCCGTATTCATGGTTTTGATGATTTCAACGGCTCTGGTTATGGTGATGCGGAAAAATATCAATGCGCTGGCGGGGTCCATGCAGCAACGGAAATTGTCGGCATTGATCTACGTCGAGCCTGTGTTCAACAGAGCGGCCTATGGCAGCGCTGCCATGAAATCAGAGGGGTTTGAGGTTTTTGGCAAGCGGGCCAATGACTATTTCACGGTAGTTAACCGCTATACATCGCTGGAGCAGATAGTCGCGTGCCTGCCGGTCGTGTTAGCCGTGTTTGCTTTCGTCATTGTGCTCTCGACGCCCGGTGCCTTGCCATTGGCGGCTATCGGGACCTTAGTGGCGCTTCTTCCCCGAAGTCTGCAATTGTTTGGAAGCATTCACTCCTTGAGCATGAGTTTAAGTCAGTATTTTCTCATTCGATCAAAGATCGATAATCTCAATGGATTTGTCGAGGGGCTGGATCGGCAAGATTTATCGGTTAACAGTGACGATGTTGTGGTGGTCGATTGTGCGACCGGGTTAAGCCTTTCGAGCGAGGTATTTTTCCAGCGCATTACTCATTCTGCGATACGGGCTGGGCGTTTCTGCGTGACGGGCAAAAACGGCTCAGGCAAAACCACGTTGTTGAAACGACTGAAATTCTCGGTGCCGGATTCTCTGCTCTTATTGCCCGATAGTTATTTTTTGGAAAAGTCCAAGGATCGCTCTACAGGACAGGCCAAACTTGACGAATTACATGCCGTCTTGCAGGAGAACTCACGGCTGCTGCTTTTAGATGAGTGGGACGCCAATCTAGATTGTGAAAATACGCGAACAATAGATTCGATCCTGGAGGAATATGCCCAAGTGAAACTGATCGTCGAAGTGCGGCATAAAAGCGCTAACACGCCACCCAGCGCCGCTCAAGCCAGCCATACACCGATGGCCATGCCGACGATGCCCGGATTGCCCAGCACTTCGTGAATCACGTCCACGGTGACGTTACAGCCGATGGCAATCGCGACAACTGATCCGCAAACCCTGGCGGAAAAACGGGGTTTTATGACCTAACGGCCAATTCGACCTCGACGCTAGAGTGTTCGGTCAGACCTGGCCGCGTCGTTGCGATGCCGGGCAGTTGGCTGGTCAGCAACCCCGATGGTTCCGACGGTGACAAATAACAACATGCAGATTCTCTGGGACGACGGGGAGCGGGTGCTCTGTCGAGGGCGGCGCCTGGGCGAGGACGGCGAGCGCGAGGTCCTGATTGCGCGGCCGTCCGCCGAACAACCGCTACCCGCCAGCCTCGAGCGTCTGGCTCACGAGTTCAGCCTCAGGGACGAACTCGACGAGGCCTGGGCCTTGCGCCCGCAAGCGCTGGTGCGCGAGGCGGGTCGTCTGCTGCTGGTGCACGACGATCCCGGTGGCGAGTTGCTTGCGGGAATGCTGGATCGGCCGATGCAGACCGAGCTGTTTCTGACGCTGGCGATCAGCATCGTCACGGTGCTGGGTCGCTTCCATCAGCGCGGACTCATTCACAAAGACATCAAGCCCAGCCATCTCCTGGTGAATTGCGCCGATGGCCAGGCGCGGCTCTGCGGCTTCGGTCTCGCTTCGCGGCTGCCCCGTGAGCGCCAGGCGCCCGAAACCCTCGCCGGCACCCTGGCCTACATGGCACCGGAACAGACCGGGCGGATGAATCGCTCGATTGATTCGCGCAGCGATCTGTATGCACTGGGCGTGACCTTCTACCAGATGCTCACCGGGGTGTTGCCGTTTACCGCGACCGAACCCATGGAGTGGGTGCATGGCCACATCGCCAAGCAACCACGCCCCCCTCATACGCGGCTGGCCAGCATTCCCGAGACGCTGTCGCGGATCGTCTTGAAGCTGCTGGCCAAGACTGCCGAAGAGCGTTACCAGACCGCTGCCGGGCTTGAGCACGATTTGCGTCGCTGCCTGGCGGATTGGCAACAGCAGGGGCAGATCGATGATTTTCCCCTGGACCTGCAAGGCGCCCACGACCGGCTGTTGATTGCCGAGAAACTCTACGGACGCGAGCACGAAGTCGAGACCCTGGTCGCCGCGTTCCAGCGCATCGTCGCCAGCCGTGCACCGGAGTGGCTGCTGGTGCGCGGTTACTCCGGCATCGGCAAATCCTCGGTGGTCAATGAACTGCACCGGGTGCTAGTGCCTTCGCGGGGGCTGTTCGCTTCCGGCAAATTCGATCAATACCAGCGCGACATTCCTTACGCGACGCTGGTGCAGGCCTTTCAAGGCCTGGTGCGTACGTTGCTGGGCAAGCGTGAGTCGGACCTGGCGAGCTGGCGCGACAGGCTGCTGGCAGCGGTCGGTGCCAATGGTCGCTTGCTGACTGATCTGATCCCCGAGCTGAAGCTGATCATCGGTGAACCGCCGGATGTGCCGGAGCTTGAGCCACAACAGGCCAAGCATCGCTTCGGGCAGGTGTTCCAGGGGTTCATCGGCGTCTTCGCTCGGGCCGAACACCCGCTGGTGTTGTTTCTCGATGACTTGCAGTGGCTCGACGCCGCGACCCTCGAGCTGCTCGAACACCTGCTGACCAGTGCGCAGTTGCGCCACCTGTTGCTGATCGGTGCCTACCGCGACAACGAGGTGAACGCGGCGCACCCGCTGCTGGTCAAGGTTCAATCGCTCAAGGAGGCAGGCGTCAGGATCAATGACATCCACTTGGCGCCGCTCGCCCTCGGGCACATCGAGCAGTTGATTAGCGAAGCGTTGCAGGGCGAACAACTGAACATCTCGCTGTTGGCGCAACTGGTGCTGGACAAGACCGGTGGCAATCCATTTTTCGTCGTGCAGTTCCTGCAAGCGCTCGCCGATGAACACTTGCTGACCTTCGATTATCAGGCCCGGCAGTGGCGATGGGACCCACGGCGGATCGAGGCCAAGGGTTACACCGACAACGTCGTCGATTTGATGGTGAACAAACTGGCGCGTCTGCCGGATTCGACGCAGCAGGCCTTGCAGCAACTGGCGTGCCTGGGCAACGTCGCGCACATCAGCCGGCTGTCGACGGTGCTCGGCCAGCCCGAAGCGCAGGTGCATGCACGGTTGTGGGAAGCGGTTCGCCAGGAATTGGTGGAACGGCGCGAGGATACCTACGGGTTTGTTCATGACCGGATTCATGAGGCGGCGTACTCGCTGATCCCCGAGCCTTTGCGTGCGGCGGTGCATCTACGGATCGGCCGGCTATTGGCGCGACAGACCCCGGCGCACCCGCTGGAAGAGGTGATCTTCGAAATCGTCGGCCAGCTCAATCGCGGCGCCACGTTGATTACCGACCACAGCGAGCGAGAGCAACTGGCGCGGTTCAACCTGCTCGCCGGGCAGCGGGCAAAAGCGTCCACGGCCTATGCCTCGGCGCTGAGTTATTTCACGGTCGGCGCCGGGCTGTTGAGCGAGGATGACTGGGCGCACCGGCATCCCTTGATGTTTGCCCTGGCGTCGGGCCAGGCGCGCTGTGAGTTCCTGACCGGACAACTGGCGGTGGCCGAGGCACGCCTGGCGACCCTGGCCCATCGCGCCGTGAGCATTGTCGAGCGGGCGTTGGTTGCTTGCCTGCAGATGGACGTCTACTTGATTCTCGACCAGAGCGAAAGCGCGGTCACGGTGTGCCTGGCGTTCTTGAATCACGTCGATATTCAATGGTCGCCCCATCCGGATCTCGCGACGTTGAGCACGGAGTACGCGCGCATCGGCGCGCAGTTGGGCGACCGGGTCATTGACACGCTGATCGACCTGCCGCCCATGGAAAACCCGGAGGCCCTGGCCACGGTCGAGGCGCTGACCAAGCTCTTTGCCCCGGCCTTGCAAACCGATGCCAACCTGGCGTGCCTGACTGTCTGCAAGGCCATCAGCCTCAGTCTTGAATACGGTAATTGCGATGCCTCTTGCGTGGCCTACGCCAACATTGCGCGGATCTCCGGCCGGTACTTCGGCGACTACCCGTCAGGGTTTCGCTTTGGCCAGCTCGGGTTTGAACTGGTGGAGCGTCGCGGCCTGAAACGCTTCGAGGGCCGGACCTTGTTGTGTTTCGCCAACTTTGCCGAGCGCTGGATCAACCCGGTGCGCGACTGTCATGTGTTGCTGCGCCGTGCCTTCACCGCCGCGCACAACAGCGGCGACCTGCCGTTTGCGGCGTTCGCCTGCGACAGCCTGGCGTCCAACATGCTGTTTGTCGGCGAGCCGCTGGCCGAACTGCAAAACGAAGCCGAGCGCGGCCTGGCGTATGCCCAGTCGGTGCGCTTTGCCCTGGTCATCGATTTCATGCAGATCCAGCTCGCGGTGATCCGAATGCTGCGTGGCCTGACCCCGGTCTTCGGTTGTTTTGACAACGAGCAGTTCAGTGAAACGGACACCGAGCAGCACCTGGCCAAACCGTCGCTGGTGCAAGCGGCCTGTTGGTACGGGCTGCGCAAGTTGCAGGCCTGCTACCTGGCCGGTGACTATGCGGCGGCGCTGGATGCCGCTGGCCAGGCGCAGCAGTTGCTATGGACATCGGACTCGTTTCTCGAAGAGGCGGAATACCATTTCTACAGTGCGCTGGCGCTGGCCGGTTGCTGCGACGGCGCGCCCGCCGATGAACGCGCCCGGCACCTCGACGCCATGGCGGCGCATCACCATCGGTTGCAGCGCTGGGCGCAACCTTGCGCGGCCAACTTCAGCAGCCGAGTGGCGCTGGTGGGCGCCGAAATCGCCCGGGTCGAAGGGCGGACGCTGGACGCGGAACGGCTCTATGAGCAGGCCATCGAGTGCGCGCAACAGAGCGCTTTTGTGCACATCGAAGCCCTGGCCAATGAGCGGGCGGCGTTGTTCTACGCCGAGCGCGGCCTCGGCAAAATAGCCCGGGTCTACCTGCAAGATGCTCGCTACGGCTATAGGCGTTGGGGGGCCGACGGCAAGGTGCGGCACCTCGAGGAACAACACCCGCTGCTCAGGATGGAAGCGCACTTGCCGGGGGCGACGGCGACGATCACCACACCGGTCGAGCACCTGGACCTGGTCACGGTGCTCAAGGTCTCCCAGGCCGTGTCCGGGGAAATCGTCTTGGAGAAGTTGATCGACAACGTCATGCGGACCGCCCTCGAACAGGCGGGTGCTGCGCGGGGCCTGTTGGTGCTGTCGAACGGCGGGGAGCAACGAATCGTCGCTGAAGTGACCACGGACGACCGGGCCACGCAACTGCAATTGCGCGATGCGCCGGTGACTGCAACGCTGCTGCCGGAATCCGTGCTCAACCATGTGCTGCGCAGCGGCGAAAGCGTGGTGCTCGACGATGCCCTGAGCCTGTCGGCGTTCAGCGACGATCCCTACTTGCGCCAACACCCCGTGCGTTCGGTGCTGTGCCTGCCGTTGACGAACCAGGCCCGGCTCACTGGCGCGCTCTACCTGGAAAACAACCTGGCGGCGCGGGTGTTCAGTCCGTCGCGGATTGCCGTGCTGAAACTGGTGGCGTCACAAGCGGCGATCTCCCTGGAAAACGCGCGCCTGTATCGCGACGTGGCGCAGCGAGAAGCGAAAATCCGCCGCCTGGTCGAGGCCAACATCATCGGCATCGTGTTCTGGAATGCCGACAGTGAAATTATCGAGGCCAATGACGCGTTTCTGCGCCTGGTGGGTTACACCCGGGAAGAGTTGGCGGTGGGTCGCATCCGCTGGCGCGACCTGACGCCGCCTGAGTTGCACGCGGAAAGCGAGCAGGCACGTTCGGAGACCCTGCGCACTGGCCGGGCGCAACCCTTTGAAAAGGAATACATCCACAAGGATGGTCGACGCGTGCCGATCATCGTGGGCTTGGCCACGTTCGAAGCCAGTCGCCATGAAGGGGTCGCGTTCGTGCTCGACCTGACCGAACGCAAGCAATCCGAGGCCAGGGTCCGCGACAGCGAGCGCCGTTACCGTGAGGTGCAGGCCGAGTTGGCGCATGCCAATCGCGTCGCCACCATGGGCCAGCTCGCCGCGTCCATCGGTCACGAGGTCAGCCAGCCGATTGCCGCCGCGGTGCTCAACGCCCATGCCGCGCTGCGCTGGTTGAACGCCCAGCCACCGGAGGTGGAGGAAGTCCGCCAGGTGCTGGGCAGTTTGATTCGCGACGCCAATCGCGCGGCGGATGTGCTGGGGCGGATTCGCGGGCATATCCGCAAGGCGCCGCCGCTCAAGGAACCCATGGACATTAATACGGCGATCCGTGAGATGGTCGAATTCACCCGAGGCCAAGTGTTCGAAAGCGGCGCCTCGGTGCACTTGCAACTCGCCGACGGTTTGCCGCTGATTGATGGCGACCGGGTGGAGCTGCAACAAGTGCTGTTGAACCTGATCCTCAACGGGTTGGAGGCGATGAGCACGGTCACCGACGGCGTTCGGCAGCTGCACATCAGCGCGGCGCAGGAGCAGGGCGGCGGGGTGCTGGTGCAGGTGAGCGACTCCGGGCCGGGCTTCGCTGCCGAACATGCCGAGCAGGTGTTCGCGGCGTTCTACACCACCAAGCCCACCGGCCTGGGGATGGGCTTGTCGATTTGTCGTTCGATCATCGAAGCGCTGGGTGGCCGCTTGTGGGCCAGTGCCAACCAACCCCGTGGCGCCATTATGCAATTCAGCCTGCCTGGGAACGGGCAATCGTGAGTCCCGGGGGGCTGCGCGGCCAAGGAAATGCCCGCGCACAGGCTTCTAAGCTAAGTCTAAAACGGTATTTATATTAATTTTTATAGATCAATATCCTCTAAGCGAAATGGCACGCCCGGGGGGCGGCTTACGTCTTATTCGCTCAGGAATCTATAACAATGAAAACCTTGAAACGGGCCCGCAAACTGTTCTCGGTGATCGGGCTGGTGGGCCTGTCGCTGACTGCTCAAGCCGCCGACCTGACTTTCGGCTACATCAACGGCATCGACCCGCTCAAGCGCGCCATCGCCGATGGCGAGTACGAAAAAGGCATCGGCCAGAAGATTGACTGGCGCGCCTTTGATGCCGGGCCAGCGGTGTTGGCGGCCATGGCCTCCGGCGATGTGCAGATCGGTAACCTCGGTTCGAGCCCGCTGGCCGCTGCCGCGTCGCGCAACATGCCGTTGGTGGCGTTCATTGTCAGCGCGCAGATTCGTAGTTCCGAAGCCCTGGTGGTGCGCGACGGCAGCGGGATCAAGAACCCCAATGACCTGATCGGCAAAACCATCGCCGTGCCGTTCGTGTCGACTTCGCACTACAGCCTGCTGGGTGCGTTGAAGCATTGGAACCTCGACCCGCGCAAGGTCAACATCATCAACCTGACCCCGGCGCAGATCACGGCGGCCTGGAGCCGTGGCGACATCGACGGTGCGTTCACTTGGTCGCCCGCGCTGGGCGAGATCCGCAAGACCGGCAAGATCCTGACCGATTCGGCGCAAGTGGCCAACTGGGGCGCACCGACTTTTGAAGTGTGGGTAGCGCGCAAGGATTTTGCCGAGAAGAACCCGAAAATCGTCGCCGATTTCGCCAAGGTCAGCCTCGCGGCGATTGCCGACTACAGCGCCCACAAACAGGAGTGGACCGCCACGTCGGAGCCGGTGAAAAGCATCGCCCGGCTTACTGGCGCCAATGCCTCGGACATTCCCGAATTGCTCGACGGCTCGTATTTCCCGAGCGCCGCCGAACAAAAGAGCGCGCAGTTCCTCGCCGGCGGCACCGCCCAAGAAATCGGCAAGACCGCCGAGTTCCTGAAAGAGCAGGGCAAGATCGAAAAAGTGCTGCCTGACTATTCGGCCTTCGTCAGCGACAAGTTCATCGGAGAGTAAGCATGGGCATCACCCTTCGCCCCCTCGGCCCGACCATTGGCGCCGAGGTTGAAGGGCTGGACATGAGCCAGCCGTTGAGCGATCAGGACCGGCACTCAGTGGAGCAAGCGCTGCTGCGGCATCAGGTGTTGTTCTTTCGCGACCAGCGCATCACGGCCGCCGAGCACGTCAGCTTTGCCGCGCGTTTTGGCGATTTGCACCGCCATCCGATTTACCCGCATGTCGATCAGCACCCGGAACTGCTGCTGATCGACACCGACATCACCGATGTGCGCGACAACGCGATCTGGCACACCGACGTGACGTTCCTCGCGGCGCCGGCGATGGGCTCGGTGCTGGCGGCCCGGCAAGTGCCGGCCTACGGTGGCGACACGTTGTGGGCCAACGGCGTGGCGGCGTTCGAGGCGTTGTCGGCGCCGCTGCAAGGTTTGCTCGACGGCCTTAGCGCGACCCACGAACTGACCAAATCCTTTCCGACCGAGCGTTTCGGCAGCACCCCGGCGGCGCTGGAACGTTACGAAAAAGCCCGTAAGGATCATCCGCCGCTGTCGCACCCGGTGGTGCGCACCCACCCCGCCACGGGGCGCAAGGGGCTGTTCGTCAACGAAGGGTTCACCACCCGGATCAATGAGCTGGAAGCCAAGGAAAGCGAGGCGTTGCTGGCCTTTTTGTTCCAGCACGTCAGCCGTCCGGAATTCACCGTGCGCTGGCAATGGAAGGTCAACGACGTGGCGTTCTGGGATAACCGCATCACCCAGCATTACGCCATCGATGACTACCGGCCGGCCCGACGCGTGATGCACCGGGCGACCATTCTCGGTGACGTGCCGTTCTAATCCTTTGCGGGCGCGCGGTCTCGTTGCAGGCGATCGCTGGCCCGCTCCATCAAGGCCCGATCACGCCAAGCCACTCGGTCCTCCCATTGGTCGAGTGGTACCAGGGCGCGTCGTTGCGCTTCGACCGTGGCCACCAAGTCGGGGGTCCACGGGTCATGCTGGCCGCGCTCGGCGCCCATGCGCGCATAGGCCGGGCCCATTTTCTGCGCGTGCGAACCAATGCCGCCACGGGTGTTGAGGTCGACGGTTTCAAACGGTCCCATAAAGGCCCAACGCAAGCCGAGGCCCTGACTCACCACTTTGTCGATGTCTGCCACTGAGGTGATGCCGTCGCGCACCAGGCAATAGGCCTCGCGCAGCAACGCACCTTGCAGTCGATTGAACACAAAGCCTTCGATTTCCTTGTTCAGCCGCACCGGCGTCAGGCCGGCGTCGCTGTACAGTTTGAGGGCACGGTCGACCTGCTGCGGATCGGTGAACGGCGCCGGGACGATCTCGATCACCGGCAACAAGTACGGCGGGTTACCGGGATGCGCCACCAGGCAGCGATGGCGGCCGGGCAGGCCTTCGGCGAAGCTCGACGCGGTCAGTGCCGACGACGAACTGGCGAGAATCGCCGTGGGCGGGGCGAGGCGATCGAGTTCGGTGAACAGCTGGATTTTCAGCTCAAGCCGTTCCGGCGCGCACTCCTGCACCAGGCTGGCGTCGGCCAGCGCACTGGCCAGGTCGCTGCACAACTCGACCCGGTCGACCAGTGCTTGCGGCGCCTCTTCAAGCAAACCGTAATGCACCAACTGCGCAGAACGGCTGGCGATTTCCGTGCGCGCCAGGGCCAGGCGCTGGGTGTCCGGGTCTTGCAGGCGCACGGGCCAACCGGCGCGGGCGAAGACGATGGCGAAGGCGACGCCGATGCTGCCGGCGCCAATAATGGCGACCACGGGGGCGGCTGATTTCATGGGTTCTCCTGGGGGTGTGAAGACTCAGTGAACGACGCGCACCATGGCGCTGCGTCCGGGGGCAGTGTGCACGCGGATAAAACCGCTGAGGCGGGCGTCGATCAGCGGGTCGCCGGTGTCGACGAACAACTGGCCCTGGGGCAGCGCCGCGATCTTGGCCTGGCTGGCCAACACGTGCAGATGTTCGGGGGCGATCAACGCCAATAGTGCAGCGCTGAGTTGCTGGTTGCCACGGCCGAACAGACAGCCCTGGCCACCGGTGAGGCTGACCACGGCATGGGTCGGGTAGCGGCCGGCGAGGTTGAGCAAGTCCCGTTCGTTGGCGTCGCGACAGATCAAGCTGCGCCCAAGATACGCGTCGACGCCGAGCAAGGTGCCGTCGCCCTCAAGGTGGTGGGCCAAGGCCTGGATCGTCCGCCCGGGGCCGAGAAAGTACAGGTGACCGGCCTGCATCTGCGCGGCGAACAACGCCGCTTCGGCCTCGACGGCACGGTCCGGATCGCTGCTGCCGGACTTGGCACTTTGCATGTGGCGCGGATCGGCCGGCACCCGGACGTAGCCGTAGAGGCGGGTGCTGACCCGGTCCTCGCGGCTGGCCTGTTCGTCGATATCGAGCAGCTCGGCTTCGCGGTGGGCGACGTGGCCCTCGGCGCAATGCCGGGCCAGTTCACCGGCGTGTTCCGGCGAGCGGGCGAACACCCCGGAATACATCTTCACGCCGCAGGGAATGCCGAGCAGGGTGGTCGGTGCATCGCCCAACGCGCTGGCGACATCCCGGGCCGTGCCGTCGCCGCCGCCGAACAGCAGCAAGTCGACCGATTCGGCCAGCAGGGCGCGACAGGCTTCAATCGTGTCTTGGGCGGCGTATTCGGCAGCGGGAGTGGCGACCACGTCGGCGTGCAAACCGGCGGCTCGGCAGGCGTCTTCACCCCGGTCACCGGCGACGGTCAACACCTGCATTTCGCCACCCACCAAGCGTCGCAGTGCCCGCACACAGCGATCATGGGCCTGTGGCCGGGCACCCAGTTCTAGCGCCCGGGCCACCGTTGCGGCGCCGTCGCTGCCCTTCAGTCCGGTGCTTCCGCCCAGTCCGGCAAGCGGATTGATTAACAGGCCAACCTTGAACGCCATCGACACTCGCCTTCGGTTCATTGAGCGGTTGCGAGCGTCAGCATTGCCACGTAGATTGTGCGCAATACAAACTTTAGTTCGCATTCGTCCTAATATTGCGTCCGGAGGTAAGATGAGTCAACCCAGTCAAGCCCATCCTTTTATGGCCAATGCCCTACCGGATATCAAGCAGGAGATGCTTGATGTCCTGGGTATCGATTCCGTGGAGGCGCTGTTCGAACAGATTCCCCAAGCCCACCGCTTGCAAAAACTTCCCGAACTTATGGGCGGTATGCGTTCGGAAATGACACTGAGTCGCCACTTGCGCGAGATCCTCGGGCGCAACCGCAATTGCGCCGAGACCTTGAGCTTTCTCGGTGGCGGTTGCTGGCAGCATCACGTGCCGGCGATTTGCAACGAGATTGCCGGGCGCAGCGAATTCCTCACCTCGGTCTGGGGCACGCCGTCCTCTGACCAGGGCCGCTGCCAGGCCTGGTTCGAGTTCAGCAGCCAATTGGGTGAACTGGTGGCTTGCGAGTACGTGGGCTTGCCGGTCTACAGCTGGGGTTGTGCCGCCGGGCACGCATTGCGCATGGCCTCACGGCTTAACGGGCGCAGCACCTTGCTGTTGCCGACCATCATCGACCCGGAACGGCTGGCGGTGATTCGCAACTATTGCGAGCCGGACATGGCCAATGAACTGATCCTGGAGTTCGTCGACGCCGATCCACTGACCGGCGCCATGGACCTGCAAGACCTCCAGCGCAAACTCGGCGAGCATGTCGCGGCGGTGTACGTCGAGACCCCGAACTACTTCGGCTTGATCGACGGCGGCGCGACGCGCATCGGCGAATTGACCCACGCCGCCGGCGCGGAATTCGTGGTCGGCGTCGACCCGATCTCCCTCGGCGTGTTGGCGCCGCCGCCAGAATACGGCGCGGACATTGTCGTCGGCACTATCCAGACCCTGGGCATCCCGATGTATGGCGGCGGCGGTCTCGGCGGCTTTATCGCCACCCGGGACGAAGAGCGCTACGCCCGGGAATACCCGACGCTGTTGATCAGCATCACCACCACCTTGCGTCCGGGGGAGGTCGGTTTTGGCCTGTCCCTGGCCGAGCAGTCGTCCTACGGTCTGCGGGAAAACGGCAAGGACTGGACCGGTAACTCGGTGTACCTGTGGGCCATCGCCAACGCGGTGTACATGTCGTTAATGGGGCCCCAAGGTTTCGTCGATGTCGGTGAATTGATCTTCGCCCAGGCTCACTTGGCGGCACGTCGTCTGAACGAATTGCCGGGGGTATCGATCCGTTATGGCGACAGCTTCTTCAAGGAATTCGTGGTGGATTTCAACGCCAGCGGCCAGACCGTCGATGCGATCAATCAGCGCTTGCTTGCCCAAGGGATTTTTGGCGGGCATGACTTGAGCCAGGAGTTCCCGGCCCTTGGCCAAAGCGCCCTGTACTGCGTGACCGAACTGCATCAGGACGCGGACATCGAGCGCCTGGTCGACGCCCTTCGTGAGGTACTCAAGCATGACTGAATCCGTGAAATTGCGCCGTTACCAAGGCGCGGTGTGGGACGAGCCGGTGGTGATGACCCTGTCCCATCCGGGTCGCCGTGGCGTGGTGTTTCCCGCCGCGCAGGTGCCCGGCGACCTGAGCGCGATCCCGGCGGCGATGCGCCGTACCGTCGCGCCGCAACTGCCGGAAATGTCCGAGCCCGATGTGCTGCGCCATTACCTGCATTTGTCGCAGCAGACCCTGGGCATGATGGGCATCTCGTTGTTCGGCACCTGCACCATGAAGTACAACGCCCGGGTCAACGAGGCGGTCACCGCCCGTGATGACGTCGCCCAGTTGCACCCGCGCCAGCCGGACACGACGTTGCAGGGTTCGCTGCAGATCATGCACAACCTCGACTTGAACCTGCGGGCGTTGTCGGGCATGGACCGCTTTGTGTTCCAGGCCGCCGGCGGCGCCGACGCGGCGTTTCTGCACGTGTGTGTGACCCGCGCCTACCACGCCGCACGCGGCGAACTCGAGACCCGCGACGAAATCATCACCTCGATCCAGTCGCACCCCTGCAACCCGGCGACCGCCGCCACGGCGGGCTTCAAGATCATCACCTTGCCGCTGGAAGCCAACGGCTACCCGTCGCTGGAAGCGCTGAAGGCCGCAGTATCGCCGCGCACGGCCGCGCTGATGATCAACAACCCGGACGACATGGGCATCTACAATCCGGACATCGCCGAGTGGGTGCGGGTGGTGAAAACGGCGGGCGGCCTGTGCTTCTACGATCATGCCAATTTCAACGGCGTGATGAGCAAGATCAGGGCCCGGGACCTGGGCTTCGACGCGTGCATGTTCATGCTGCACAAAACCTTTGGCGCCCCCAAGGGTGGCGGCGGTCCGGCGGTGGGTGCCTACGGTTGCAGCGAGGAATTGATTCCTTATTTACCTGGGCCGTTACTGGTGCAAGACGAAGGCGAGTTTCGCCTGGAGGCCGGCAGCGAACTGGGCATCGGTCGGGTTCGTGAGTTCCTCGGCAACCTGCCGCAGATCATCAAGGCTTACGCCTGGGTCCGGGCGATGGGCATCGAGGGCATCGCCGAGGCCTCGGACCTGTCGGTGCTGGTCAACAACTACATGGGCCATAAGCTCAAGCAGATTCGCGGGGTCACTTGCTCGCATCCGCACGTCAAGGCGTGGCGCCTGGAGATGACCCGCTACAGCCTCGAAGTGCTGGAGCGCGAGACCGGCATCAGTGCCTACGACGTGCAGAATCGCATGGTCGACTACGGCGTCGATGCGTTCTGGCTGGCCCATGAACCCTGGGTGATTGCCCAGCCGTTCACGCCCGAGGCGGGGGAGATGTGGTCGAAGGAAGACATCGATTACTGGATCGCGGTGCTGGCCCAGGTGTGCCAGGAAGCTTACGACGATCCCGAGTTGGTGCGCACCGCGCCGCACAACCATGTGATCGGTCGTCTCGACAGCGGGCCGTTGGAAGATCCGGCCCGTTGGGCCACCACTTGGCGCGCTTACCAGCGCAAGCATCCCCAAGCGCAATAAAAGTGGGCCGCCGACGCAGGGTGCGTCGGCGGCCTTGGCGGTATCAGCCTTTCCAGTGACCTTCGGCGTGCAACTGGGCGAACACCTTGTCCACGGCACGGCGCGCGCGGGCGACCATCTCGGCGACTTCTTCTTCGCTGATGACGAACGGCGGCGAGAAGGAGATCGAATCGCCCTGGGGCAAGGCCCGGGTGATCAAGCCTTCTTCGAGGGCGGCACGGGCAATTCGTGGTGCGACTTTCAACGCGGGATCAAAAGGGGTGGCCGGATCGCGCTTGGCCACGAACTCCACCGCGCCCATCAAGCCGGCGCCGCGAATCTCGCCGACGGCCGGGTGATCGGCAAAGGTTTCACGCAGCAAACGGTGCATCAGTTCGCCCCGTGCGCCGGCCTGGGCTACGAGGTTTTCGTCTTCGATGATTTGCAGGTTGGTCAATGCCACGGCGGCGGCCAGCGGGTGAGCGCTGTAGGTGTAGCCGTGGGCGAAGGCGCCGTACTTTTCACCGCCGAGGAGCAGGCCTTGCCAGATTTTTTCGGAAATGATGCACGCCGACAGCGGCACATAGGCCGAGGTGATGCCCTTGGCGACGGTCATCAGGTCTGGGCGCATGCCCATTTTTTCACTGCCGAACTGGGTGCCGAGCCGACCAAAACCACAGATCACTTCGTCGGCGATCAGCAGCACGTCGTACTTGTCGAGCACGGCCTGCATCGCCGGGTAGTAACCGGCCGGCGGCACGATCACGCCGCCCGCGCCCATCACCGGTTCCATGATCATCGCGGCCACGGTGTCGGGGCCCTCGGCGAGGATCAGGTTTTCCAGGTCGGCGGCCAGGCGTGCGACGAAGGCCGCATCGCTTTGCCCCGGCTCCGCTTGCCACAACCGGTGCGGCGCGGTGGTGTGGCGGATAAACGGCAGCGGCAGGTCGAAACCGGCGTGCATGCCCGGCAAACCGGTGAGGCCGGCCGCGACCACGGTGACGCCGTGGTAACCGCGATTGCGCGCGATGATTTTCTTTTTCTGCGGCAGGCCGCGGGCGTTGTTGTAGTACCAGACCAGTTTGACCTGAGTGTCGTTGGCGTCGGAACCGGAGTTGCCGAAGAACACTTTCGACATCGGCACCGGCGACAACTGGATCAGCTTCTCGGCGAGCAGGATCGGCGTGTCGGTGGCCATCGACGAGAACGAATGGTAGTAGGGCAGGCGCAGCGCCTGGGCGTGCAAGGTGTCGGCGATTTCCCGACGACCGTAGCCGACGTTGACGCACCACAGGCCCGCCATCGAATCGATGTAGCGGCGCCCGGCGGTGTCTTCCAGCCAGACCCCTTCGCCCTTGGTCATCACCAGTGGACCGTTGCGCTCATGCTCGGCCAATGCGGTGAACGGGTGCAGAAAATAGCGCCGATCCAAGTCATGCAGATCGGTCGAGGGCGTCAATGAATCCATGGTCTCTCCTGGTACGAACCTGATTTTCGGTTGATGATTTGTGCGCATTGCGGTGTTGTGGGCGTTGTGCGAACATAAATGTAGCACCTTAATCCCGCAACGAGGAAACAAATCATGCTGAACTTGAAAGACCCTTCACTGCTCAAGCAAGCGATCTTCGTCAATGGCGCATGGTCTGTTCCGACGGGTTGCGGCTGGATCGAGGTGACCAATCCGAGCACTGGCGAGCTGGTTGGCCGGGTGCCCAAGGCCGGGCGCAAGGAAACCATCGAAGCCATTGAAGGGGCGGAGAAGGCTTACAAATTGTGGGCGGCACGTACGGCGGGCGAACGGGCGAAAGTGGTCAAGCGCTGGTACGACTTGATCGTCGAAAACGCTGACGACCTGGCGTTGATCCTCACCGCCGAGCAAGGCAAGCCGCTGGCCGAAGCCAAGGGTGAAATCCTTTACGGCGCGGCGTTTTTCGAGTGGTTCGCCGAGGAGGCCAAGCGCGTCTACGGCGAACTGCTGCCGGCGGCGCAACCGGGCCAGCGCCTGCTGGTGCTGCGCCAGCCGATCGGTGTGTGCGCGGCGATCACCCCGTGGAACTTCCCCATGGCGATGATCCCGCGCAAGGCGGCTCCCGCCATCGCCGCCGGTTGCAGCATGGTGCTCAAACCGGCCAGCGCCACGCCGTTCTCGGCCCTGGCCTTGGCGGAACTGGGCCAGCGCGCCGGGTTGCCCGCCGGGGTTTTCAGCGTGGTCACCGGCGCGGCCGGGGAGGTGGGCGATGAGCTGTCGACCCATCCGCTGGTGCGCAAAGTCACCTTCACCGGCTCCACCGAAGTCGGCCGTTCGCTGATGGCCAAGGCTGCCGGGACCATCAAGAAAGTCGCCCTGGAACTGGGCGGCAACGCGCCACTGATCATCTTCGACGATGCCGACATCGACGTGGCGGTCAGCGGTGCCATGGCTTCGAAATTCCGCAACATGGGCCAGACCTGCGTCTGCGCCAACCGCATCTATGTGCAAAGCGGCATCCATGACCGTTTTGTCGAGCGTTTTGCTGAGGCAGTGGCCGCGTTGAAAGTCGGCGATGGCCAGGAACCGGGCGTGCAACAAGGGCCGTTGATCGACGAAGCGGCGGTGCTGAAAGTCCAGCAACATATAGAAGACGCCCTGGCGTTGGGCGCGCGGGTTGTTACCGGCGGGCATCGGCATGCACTGGGCCAGACCTTCTTCGAGCCAACCGTGCTGGCAGACGTCACCGCCAACATGCGCATCGCCGTCGAAGAGACCTTCGGCCCAGTGGCGCCGGTGTTCCGCTTTGAAACCGAAGCGGAAGTCATCGCCGCCGCCAACGACACCGAATTCGGCCTCGCCGCGTACTTCTTCACCCGCGACAACGGCCGCGTCTGGCGGGTCAGCGAGGCCCTGGAAGTGGGAATTGTCGGGGTCAATACCGGCGCCACTTCCTATGAAGGCGCACCGTTCGGCGGCGTGAAGTCGTCGGGCATCGGTCGCGAGGGTTCGCACCACGCCATCGAGGAATTCACCGAGCTAAAATACGTATGCGTCGCTCAAGTGAGCTGATATATTCCGGCCTAAACATCTGTGCGCACGTCGCACAGACTTTCTTAAGGAATGGTGTCAAAAATGCTCGATTCAGAATCACCTATCGACGACCTTGAGAACCGTGATCGCGATTATGTGGGTTCTTTCGCGCGCGGCCTCGAAGTCATCAAGACCTTCACCCGGCACACGCCACGCCGCACCCTCAGCGAAGTGGCCGAGGCGAGCGGCATGAGTCGGGCGACCGCACGGCGTTTCCTCCTGACCCTGGTGCGCGAAGGCTACGCCGACAGCGACGGCAAGTACTTCAGCCTCAAGCCTAAGATCCTCGAAATCGGTTTCTCCGCGTTGTCCTCGATGAACATCTGGGACGTCGCGCAACCGATCATGAGTGCCTTGTCCGACCGCTTGCAGGAATCCTGCTTCGCCGCCGTGCTGGATGGCGAAGCGGTGATTTATGTGGCGCGGGCCAACTCGACGCGGGTGGTCAACATCAGCATTTCGATTGGCAGTCGTTCACCGGCCCACTGCGTGTCCACCGGGCGGGTGCTGCTCGCGGCGTTGCCAGAGGCAGAATTGCAGGAGTACCTCGACAAGACCACCCTGACCAAATTCACCCAGCACACCGTGACCTCCAAGGTGAAGCTGCGTGAGCTGATCAACGAAACCCGCCTGCGTGGCTGGTCGATTGTCGACCAGGAGCTGGAAATCAGCCTGCGCTCCATTTCGGTGCCGATTCGCGACCGTGAAGGGCGTGTGGTCGCGGCCCTCAACGTGCCATGCCCGACCGAGCGCGTGACCCTGCAAGACATGAGCACGCGGATCCTCACCGAGTTGCTCGAAGCATCGAAAAACATCACCCAGGCCCTGCAAGGCTAACGTTCTTCATCTATACGGCGCGCTCTGATTTCCCGATCGAGCGCGTTTTTTTTGCCTGAAATTCCCCTCGCGCCACTGTTACAAATCCTTTGTTAAATTCTGCGCACACTAGTTTGCAATGCGCACAATTGTGCGATAAGTTAAGTCCCACATCGAAAATAAAAAACACTAAACGATGGAGTGACACCATGCATTCAGCACGGCACGCAACACCTGCGCGAGGCCATCGGCCCGCGCTTCCTAACGCCCCTTGGGCCCTGTCTCGACGCCTGCACGCCGTTCGCGGTTGCGCGTCATTTCACCTTTACTTCGGTGGTCGCTGACGCGACCTGACAACGTTGACTCACGCATTGGCACTGTCGATGCAAGGGTCTTCTCATGGAGTCTCCAATGTTTGACCTGAAAGGTAAGACGTTGCTTGTCACCGGCGCATCCAAAGGTATCGGCGCAGCGATTGCGACCGCCCTGGGTGAAGCGGGTGCGCGGGTGATTGCGCATTACGGCGGTGACCGCGAGGGCGCCGAGTTGGCCCTCGCCGAGGTGGCGGACGCGGACAAGCTGTTTCTCCAGGCAGACCTGCACGACCTGGCCGCCGTCGAACAGTTGTGGGATCAGGCCCAAGCCTGGCAGGGCCGCATCGACGGCTTCGTCAACAACGCGGCGATCATGCGTTGGCACGGGGGTTTGGCGGCGGACGATGAAACCTGGGACAGCGTCTGGGAAGAAACCCTCAGCGTGAACGTGCTGGCGCCGGCGCGCTTGATCCGCCGGGCAGTGAAACACTTCCAGGCCAATGGCGGCGGCATCCTGATCACCATTTCCAGCTGGGCCGCGCAGCGTGGGGTGACCAACCCGGACACCATCGCCTACGCCGCCTCGAAGGCTGCGGTGCGTTCGATGACCCAGACCGTGGCGCGGGCGTATGCCAAGCAAGGAATTCTGGCCTACATCGTCGCTCCCGGCGTGGTGCGCACCCAGATGTCCGAGTCGTTTGCCCAGACCCAGGGCGGCGAGGAGGGCGTGACCGCGCAACTGGCCATGGGCGAGTGGGTGCCGCCCAGCGATATCGCGGCCCTGGTGGCGTTCCTCGCCAGCGGTCGTTCGAAGCACCTGAGCGGTGCAACCCTGGATGTAAACGGCGCCAGTTACGTGCGCTGAGCGAATTCACTGCACGCTAAAAGTTCGCGCTGACGAAAAATGTTCGTATAGCGCATAATTTTATTGACATAGATGCAGCGAAGTCAGACATTGAGATTCCAGCCTGCGCTGGCGTCGCCTGTCATCCCAATCAGGAGTTTCACATGCTGAAATTGAAAGCTGTCATTCTCTCGCTGGCTGTTGTTGCGGCGGCCGTATCCGGCACCGTGCAAGCACGCAGCCTCGACTCGATCATCCAGAGCGGCACCCTGCGCGTCGGCGTCAACCCGAACTTCCCTCCGATGAGTTCGTATAACGACAAGAACGAAATGGTCGGCTTCGACATCGACGCCGCCAACGAAATCGGCCGCAACCTCAACGTCAAGGTCGAGTTTGTCCCCACCGAGAGCGCCCAGCGTGTGCCGTTCCTGCAATCGGACCGGATCGACATTTCCCTCGGCGCCCTGACGCGCAACTCCGAGCGCGCCAAGCTGATCGACTTCACCGTGCCGCTGCACACCGAATCCATGGCGGTGCTGACCACCGACAAGCTCAAGGCCGACAACTGGAAGCAGCTCGACAGCCCCGACGTGAAGCTGGTCAACATGCGCGGCAACTGGTCGGTGGACTACCTGAAGAAAGAACTGCCAAAAGCCAACGTGCTGCTGGTGGAAACCATCGCCGACACCGTGCGTGCAGTGGCCCAGGGTCGCGGTGATGCGATCGTCGAGAACATCGACTTCTTCATGAGCTTCACCAAGAACTACCCTGATGTGAAGTGGCGCGTGCTCAAGGACCCGATTTCCGTGGGTTACGACTGCATCGGCGTGGCGAAGAACAGCACCGGCCTGCGCGATTACTTGAACGTGGTGCTGTTCGAAATGCACAGCAGCGGCTTCATCAACACCACCTGGCAGAAAGCGTACGGCGCGCCGATGCTCAAGCCAGTGGACGCCAACCCGTACTTCTAACTCCCGCCGCGACCCGTGTGCAGCCGAAGGGCTGGGCACGGGTCGGCGAAAAAGACGGATAGCCTCGTGGACTACACCTTTCAGTTCTCCAACGTGATCCAGAACCTGCCCTATTTGTTGAAAGGCGCAGTGTTCACCCTGGAAATCGCCTTCGTGTCGTTCTGGCTCGGCTCGGCCATCGGCCTGGCGGGCGCCATGGCCAAGTTGCATGGCGGGCGCCTGTTGCGCGGTCTGGTCAGCGTCTACATCACGCTGTTCACCAATACCCCGGCGCTGGTGCAGATTTTCTTCCTGTTCTACGCCTTGCCGGATGTCGGCATCGTGCTGGAACCGATGACCGCTGTGCTGATTGGCCTGACCCTGAACTCCGGCGCCTACCTCACCGACATCCTGCGTTCCGGCGTCGAGTCGGTGCGCAAGGCCGAGATCGAAACCGCCGTGACCCTGGGCATGTCCGGGTTGCAAACGGTGCGCTACGTGATCTTGCCGCACATCGCCAAGACCATTTATGCGCCGCTGTGCAACTTCTTCGTGTGGCTGGTGCTGGGCAGTTCCATCGGCGCGATTTTCGGGGTCGAGGAATTGACCGGCCGGGCCATCAACATCTCGACCGCCAACCTGCGAACCATTGAAACCTTCTCGGTGGTGGCGGCGATTTACGTGGCATTGACCTTCGTTGCGTCGATTGCCTTGGGGCTGGTTGGCCGTCACCTGTTCCGCGCAAAAATCAAGGTGTTCTGATGTTTGATCTGATCATTTCCCAGGCCCCGCGATTCTTCACTTGGTACACCTTTGTCTTCGTCATGGAAGCCATGGGCCGGACCCTGATGATGACCGTGGTCGGCTGCACCGTCGGTGCCGTCTGCGGCTTCGCCATCACCGTGATTCGCAGCACCACCAGCAACTGGCTGATGCTGTTGCGGCTGGCGGTGACGGTATACGTCGAGGTGTTCCGGCGCATTCCGTTCCTGGTCATCCTGTTCATCGTGATGTACGCCTCGCAAGGCCTTGGCTCGAACATCTCGCTGTCGGCGATTGCCACGGTCTCGATCTGCCTGGTGGCCACCGCGTTCCTCTCGGAGATCATCCGCGCGGGCCTCGAATCGGTGCCCCGGCAACAACTGGAAGCGGCACAAGTGATGAACTTCGGCTTCAGCCGCACGCTGTTCATGGTGCTGCTGCCCCAGTCGTGGAAAGTCATCCTGCCGCCAGCCTTCGCCTTCATGGTGATGTTCATCAAGGACACCTCGCTGGCGTCGCAGATGGGCGTCGTCGAGCTGACGTTCACCGGCAAGGTGCTGATGAACCGAGGCTACTCACCGTTCCTGGTGTACGGCGTCATTCTGGCTGCTTATTTCGCCCTGTCTTACCCGCTCAGTAAATTTGGCGCTTACCTGGAGAAACGTCTTGGCTCACCTCAACGTCGTAAATCTGTCGAGCGCGTACGCGCACATTCCGGTCCTGCAAAACGTGAGCTTGTCGGTCGATCGCGGTGAAGTCATCAGCCTGATCGGGCCGTCCGGCTCCGGCAAAAGCACGCTGCTGCGGGTGCTGATGGGCCTGTTGCCGCCCACCGCCGGGCAGGTGCAGATCGACGAAGAGCCGTTGGATTATTTGTCGAAAAGCAGCCTGCGCGCCGCGCGCGACAAAATGGCCATCGTGTTCCAGCAATACAACTTGTTCCAGAACATGGATGTGCTGCGCAACGTCACCATCGCGCCGACCAAGATCAAGAAGCGCCCCCGCGCCGAGGTCGAAGTCGAGGCCAAGGCGTTGCTGACCAAGGTCGGCCTCGGCGAGAAATACCACGCCTACCCGGATGAGTTGTCCGGCGGCCAGCAACAGCGTGTGGCGATTGCCCGGGCCCTGGCACTGCGTCCGCAGATTCTGCTACTGGACGAAGTCACCGCGGCCCTCGACCCGGAACTGGTCAACGAAGTGCTCGACACCGTGCGCGCCTTGGCCAAGGAGGGCATCACCATGTTGCTGGTGTCCCACGAGATGTCCTTCGTGCGCGAGGTGTCGACCCGCATCGTGATGATGGACAAAGGCCAAGTGGTCGAGATCGGCACGCCGCAGCAGATTTTCGAGGCGCCGGTGGAAGCCCGCACCCGGGAATTCGTCGGCAAGATCCTGCGCCACTGAGGCACGACATGGATGGGCGGAGAGGCGGCATGACAGGCATTGCAATCACCTTCGAAGGCACTGAGTACCAGGCGCGCCCAGGCGAGTCGTTGGCGGCGGCACTGATCGCCGGCGGCGTGAAGCATTTTCGCGAAACCCGTAATGGCGCATGCCGGGGGATTTTCTGCGGCATGGGGGTGTGCCAGGAATGCCTGGTGGAGATCGATGGCCGGCCCAATCAACGGGCCTGCATGACCAAGGTGGTGGCGCCGATCAGCGTCAAGCGCAGCCTCGGCAATGCCGTGCTGCCGCTGGACGTGGCGCAGACCGTGGTGATCGAACCGATGCAGGTGCGTAGTCCTGACGTGCTGGTGATCGGCGCCGGGCCGGGTGGTCTGGCGGCGGCGCTCGCGGCACGCCAGGCCGGCGCCAGTGTGGTGGTGCTCGATGAGCGCAGTCTCGCCGGCGGCCAGTATTACAAACAGCTCAGCGTCGAAGGCCCGGACATCGCGCCACCGGATCGTCAGCATCGCCAGGGTGCGGAACTGATCGCCCAGGTGCGTGCCGCCGGGGTGGAAATGATCGGCGATGCGCTGGTCTGGGGCGCGTTCGAACCGGGTGAATACGGGGTCGCGATCAACGGCCACACCCAGCGCTGGAAGCCTCGGGCCACGATCATCGCCACCGGCGCCTATGAGCGTGGCTGGCAGGTGCCGGGCTGGACGTTGCCCGGCGTGATGACCACCGGCGCGGCACAAACTTTGTGGCGCACCGCCCGGCGATTGCCGGGGCAACGGGTGCTGATCGCGGGTAATGGCCCGTTGAATCTGCAACTGGCGGCGGAACTGCGGGCGGGCGGGGCGACGGTGGTGGCGGTGGTTGAAGCAGCCGCAGCGCCGGGTCTGTCGTCGCTGTCGAGCCTGCTGCGCATGGTGGCCTCGGCGCCGGGCCTGGTGCTCGACGGCCTGCGCTATCGGCTGGCGTTGCAACAAGGCAAGGGGCGGATGATTCACCGGACGCTGGTGTCGGGCATCGAGGCCTTGGGCGAGACGTTGCGCGTCAGTCTGTGTGACGTCGACGGCCAGCCGCAGCCTGAGTCGTTCGAGGTGGATTGCGTGTGCCTCGGCTACGGCTTCGAGCCGGCCAACGAACTGCTGCGGGCCTTGGGCTGCAGCCATGATTACGATCCCGGGCGCCGGCAATTGGTGACTCGCCGCGATGCGCGCGGCCAGACCGATATTGACGGCGTGTTTGCCCTCGGTGATTGCACCGGGATGGGCGGGGCCAAAGCGGCCCTGGCCGAGGGCCGGCTGGTGGGGCTGGAAGCGGCGATCACCTGCGGTTACCAACCTTCCGGCGAACTGCACGAAAGCGGCCGCGAAGCCGAGGCCGAACTCAAGCGCCAAAGGGCCTTTCAAAAAGCCCTGTGGACCTTGTACAAGGCCGACGCCAAACCGCCCACGGTCAACTCGAGCGCCAAGGCCGGATGCCTGGTCTGCCGTTGTGAGGAAGTCAGTTTCGCCACCTTGCAACAGGCGCTGGACGGCGGCATCAGCACGGTCGGTGCAATCAAGCGTCATACCCGGATCGGCATGGGGCGCTGTCAGGGTCGTTACTGTGCGGCGACCCTGGATGAGCAAGTCTGCGCCATGACCGGGGCGCAGCGATCCGAGTTGTCCGGTTTCGCCCCGCGTTTGCCGGTGAAGCCGGTGACCATCGCGGAATTGGCCGGAGCCTTGGAAAAAATCGACAACACGTAACGCGAACTAAAGTTCGCCATGGTAACATCTGTTCGCAGATGTTCAGGATTCTGCCGCTTCGAATAAGGCTTTTCACTTCGATTCGGCTGTAACAGACGTCATTCGTGACACTAAAGCGCGAACACAAATCGTATCCGCGCACAATCGTACGAAGATCGGAGTCAAGCATGAGTAAAGAATTTCGCGGCAGCTACGGCGTCACCGTTACGCCTTTCACCGCTGACGGCAGCCAGATCGACTACAAGGCCCTGGCCGCGTTTATCGAGTGGCAAATCGAATCTGGCTCCCCGGGCATCATTATTCTCGGCACCACCGGCGAGTTCCTGACCATCTCCGATGACGAGCGCACCCAGTACATCGAAACCACGGTGAAACTGGTCAACGGCCGTATCGACGTGCTGGTCGGCACCATGGACGCCTACACCCCCAACGCCGTGCGCTACACCCGCGAGGCCGAAGCCTTGGGCGCCGACGGTTTCATGATCGCGCCGCCGTACTACTACACCCCGACCGAAGACGAAATCTTCAACTATTACCGCGCGGTGTCCGAAGCCACTTCGTTGCCGATCATGCTCTACAACAACCCCGTGACCACCAACGTCGACATGTCTGCGGCGCTCGTTGCGCGCATGACCAAGGCGTTCGATAACGTGCGCTACATCAAGGAAGCGAGCATGGACGTCGGGCGTATCTACGACATCGTCGAAGGCACCCAGGGCGTGATGAACGTGTTCGCCGGCGAGCGTCCGGTGGAGAGTTTCCTGCTCGGCGCCGTCGGCTACGTGAACCCTTACGCCAACTACATTCCACGGGCTTCGACCCGCTTGTGGGAAGCGTTGGTGGAAGGCAAGTTGCAAGAGGCGGGGAAGATCCAGGCGATGATCAGCAGCTTCGATCACATCATTGCCGAAGGCCACCCGACCTACGGCCATCAGTGTTATTCGAAAGCCTTGGCCGCGTCCCAGGGTTACCCGGTGGGTGACGTGCGTGCACCGCTGACCCAATTCGCCGACCTTGGCCAGGAAGGCGTCGACCGCCGCGCACGGATCGTCAGCATCCTTGACGACATCAACAGCTACGTCGCGGCCCAAGCGGCGAAATAAGCGAGGAGCCGGGATGAGTCGTCCACCGTTGTTCAGCGCTTTCGATTGCCGTGGCGTGCGTTTTCGCAATCGCCTGGTGGTGTCACCGATGTGTCAGTACCAGGCCGATGAAGGCCTGGTCAACGACTGGCATTACGCCCACCACGCCCGGTTTGCCCTGGGCGGTATCGGCGGTGCGTTGCTCGAGGCCACGGCGGTGCTGCGCGACGGGCGCATCAGCCCGGGTTGCCTGGGGATCTGGAGCGACCAGCAGATTCCCGGCCTGCGCCGCATCGCCGAGTTGTACCACCAGCATGGCATTCCGCTGGGGGTGCAACTGGCCCATGCCGGGCGCAAGGCCAGTTCGGCGGTGCCGTGGCTTGGCAGCGGACCGTTGAGTGCCGACAGCCCGAGCCCGGCCTGGCCGACCCTGGCGCCCTCGGCGCTGGCGCACAACGTCGATTGGCCGACGCCCCGTGCGGCGAGTCTCGATGACATTCAAAAGGTGATCGCCGCGTTCGCTTCGGCCGCCAGTCGTGCGGTGGAGGCGGGGTTGGATTTCGTCGAGATCCACGGTGCCCACGGTTATCTGATCCATGAGTTTTTTTCGCCGCTGGCCAACCTTCGCACCGATGCGTATGGCGGCGATTTTGCCGGCCGTGCGCGGCTGGCGCTGGAGGTGGTACGGGCGGTGCGCGAGGTGGTGCCGGCGAGCATGCCGGTGTGGTATCGCGCTTCGTGTGTGGACGACGGCGAGGGTGGCATCAGCCTCGACGACACGGTACGGCTGGCGACGTTGTTGGCCGCCGAGGGCGTCGATCTGATGGACTGTTCGGCGGGCGGAATTCTCGGCCCAGTAGCGCGTTCGGCCACGGTTGCTACACCGGGGCATCAAGTGCCCTATGCCGCGCGGATTCGTGCCGAGGCCCATCTGCCGACCATGGCGGTCGGACTGATTACCGAGGCCCAGCAGGCCAATCAAGTGATCGTCGATGGCGCTGCCGACCTGGTGGCATTGGGGCGGGCATTGCTGGATGATCCGAGCTTCGCCTATCACGCCGCACTGGAGTTGCAGGTGCCCGATGCCCATGAACTGCTGCCGCAGTCCCACGGTTTTTTTCTCGCTCGCCGTCAGGCGCGCACGCAGGTGAAAGCCACATGAGTGATGATCCAAAGGGGTTCCCATGGCCGATGTGATTGTCATCGGCGGCGGCCTGGCGGGGTGCGCCACGGCGTACTACCTGGCCAAGGATGGCGTCGATGTGTTGGTGCTTGAACGCAGTGAGCTGAACACCCAGGCCTCCGGCTCCAATGCCGGAAGCCTGCACGCGCAGATTCCCCATGACCCGTTCGTCAACAAAGGTCCGGAGTGGGCGCGGCGCTTTGCCCCGAGCATCGCGCTGATGGCTCGCTCCATCGCCATGTGGCATGAGCTGCCGGGGGAGCTGGGCGTCGACCTCGAAGTCTCGACCAAGGGCGGTTTGCTGGTGGGCACCACCGAGCAGCAATTGCGCGAAATCGAGGCCAAGGCCGTGCTGGAGCGCGAGCAGGGGTTGGAGGTCAATCTGCTCGATCAGCGTGGGGTGCGTGAGTTGGCGCCTTATCTGTCGGATCGAGTGCTCGGGGGGGCGTTTTGTCCGATCGAAGGCAAGGCCAGTCCGCTGATTGCCACCCTGGCCTACGCCGACGCGGCGAAGCGCCTGGGGGTGAAATTTCGGCGTCATTGCGAGGTGGTCGGCGTTGAACGTGGCCAACAGAATTACCGTGTGCGCCTGGCCGATGAAGAGCTGATCGCCAAACGCGTGGTGAACGCCGCCGGCGCCGATGCCGGGCGCATCGCCGCGATGCTCGGCATTCATACCGATGTGCAGGGTTTTGCGATCCAAGTGGCGGTCACCGAGCAGACCGGGCCGCTGATTCCACACCTGGTGTATTCCGCCGGGGAAAAACTCACGTTGAAACAGAATGCCATCGGCTCGGTGCTGATCGGCGGCGGCTGGCCGGCCCGCTGGCATGGTCGCGGGCATCCGGTCACCGATCCGGATTCCCTGGCGCAGAACATGGCCCTGGCCCTGCAAACCGTGCCAGCCCTGGGTCCGTTGCGGGTGATCCGCACGTGGGCGGCGGTGGTCAATGGCACTGATGACTGGCGGCCGATCCTTGGCGAAGTACCGGGTTCGCCGGGATTCTTCATGAATTTCTTTCCGTGGATGGGCTTCACCGCCGGGCCGATCATTGCGCGGATCATTGCCAGCCTGGTGCAGGGTAAACCGGTGCCGTTGGACATCGATTACCGACCTTTCCTGTGCCAGTGATGGCCGAATCTGTGGAGCCGCAAATGCGTGAGAAAGTCGTGCTGGTCACCGGCGGTACCGGCGGCTTGGGCCTGGCCTTTGCCGAACGTTTTCGCCAGGCAGGGGCGCGGGTGTATTGCGCCGACCTACCGGATTGCGCCCGTGCGGACAGCGAGGATTTCATTGCCTGCGACGTGACGCGGGTCGAGGATCTGCATCGCGCCGTGGCGCAGATTCTTGCGCAAAGTGGTCGGTTGGACGTGTGCATCGCCAACGCCGGTTGGGTGCCGCCCTGGCACGGCACCGCCGAACTGGACGCGGCCGAGTGGGACCGGGCGCACGCGATCAATGTGCGCGGCGTGGCCTTCACCCTGGCGGCGAGTGCCGACGCGTTGAAAGCCAGTCGTGGCGTGGCGTTGTTGATGTCCTCGGTCAATGGTCGTTTTGCCCATGGACAACAAATGGCCTACAGCGCCTCCAAGCACGCGGTGCTCGGCATCATGCGCGCCGCCGCCCGTGATCTCGGTCCTCATGGCGTGCGCGTCAACGCCATCGCCCCCGGCCCGGTCGCTACGTCCGCCTTGCTCAACCGCGTCGCCGCCCGCAACGGCCTCGAAGGCGCACAGGAACAAGCCCTGCAAACCATGGCCGAACACAACGCCCTGAAACGACTCGTCACCGCCGAAGAAGTGGCCGAGGCGGGGTACTTTCTATGTTCAGCCGCCGCCAGTGGCATCACCGGCGTGGTATTGCCAGTGGATGCGGGGATAGAGCGTTTTTGAAGCTGAGAGCAGTCACAGCCATTTCGCGACCCGCCACATTCCCCCTGTAGGAGCGAGCTTGCTCGCGAAAGCGCTGGGTCAGGCAATGGAGCTGTTGACTGTTAAGCCGCCATCGCGAGCAGGCTCGCTCCCACAGTGGTTGGGCGGTGTGGCTGATATTTCGCGACCACCCACAATCCCTTGTGGGAGCGAGCCTGCTCGCGAAAGCGGTGGGTCAGGTAATGCAGGAGGTGAGGGCTAGTCAGCCTTCGCGGGCAAGCCCGCTCCCACAGTGGTTCGGCGGTGCGGCTGATATTTCGCGGCCCGCCACATTCCTTTGTAGGAGCGAGCCTGCTCGCGAAAGCGGTGGGTCAGCAATGCAGATGTTGACGGTGAGGCCGCCATCGCGAGCAGGCTCGCTCCCACAGTAGTCGGGCGGTGCGGCTGATATTTCGCGGCCACCCACAATCCCTGTGGGAGCGGGCTTGCCCGCGATGGCGGTGGGTCAGGCAATGCAGATGTTGACGGTGAGGCCGCCATCGCGAGCAGGCTCGCTCCCACAGTGGTTCGGCATGCGGCTGAAATTTCGCGACCCACCACATTCCCTTGTAGGAGCGAGCCTGCTCGCGAAAGCGGTGGGTCAGCAATGCAGATGTTGACGGTGAGGCCGCCATCGCGAGCAGGCTCGCTCCCACAGTGGTTCGGCGGTGCGGCTGATAATTCGCGGCCCGCCACATTCCTTTGTAGGAGCGAGCCTGCTCGCGAAAGCGGTGGATCAGCAATGCAGATGTTGACGGTGAGGCCACCATCGCGGGCAAGCCCGCTCCCACAGTAGTCGGGCGGTGCGGCTGAGATTTCGCGACCCACCACATTCCCCCCTGTAGGAGCGAGCCTGCTCGCGAAAGCGCTGGGTCAGGCAATGGAGCTGTTGACTGTTAAGCCGCCATCGCGAGCAGGCTCGCTCCCACAATGGTTGGGCGGTGTGGCTGAGATTTCGCAGCCACCCATACTCCCTTGTAGGAGCGAGCCTGCTCGCGAAAGCGGTGGGTCAGCAATGCAGATGTTGACGGTGAGGCCGCCATCGCGAGCAGGCTCGCTCCCACAGTAGTCGGGCGGTGCGGCTGAAATCTCGCGGCCCGCCACATTCCTTTGTAGGAGCGAGCTTGCTCGCGAAAGCGGTGGGTCAGGCAATGCAGGAGGTGAGGGCTAGTCAGCCTTCGTGGGCAAGCCCGCTCCCACCGTGGCACGAGTGACTTTACAGCCAGGATTCCCTCACCCGCCGTTCCAATTCTTCCAGATCCGCCATACCGAGCACCCGCGTGGTATTGAGGCCGCGCAAATACCCCAGCAGCTGCTGGGCCGAGGCGCGCAGGTCTTCCGGGCTGGCGCTGGTGTCATGCAGCACTTCTTCGTACAGGCATAGGTATTCAGCGACGCGCTCGCGGTACTGGGCGAGCACGGCCTCACGGATCAAGTCAAAGGTCCGCAGCTTCTGATTGGCGTTCACGGGGGCTTCCTTGGGAAAGTCAGGGCATTTCACAGAACTGTAACCCAGACGCAGACCGCCGCGATGCCTGCCCGAAAAAAATGCCTTTTTCGAGCGTCTTCAGGCCACCGTTTGGTCAAGTCCCTAGCGCACGAAACGCATATTGCCGATTGATAAACACGACGGTGGCAACCAATAGAAGAGCAGAAACGAACAAACCGACTCTCGCCCAGGCGTTACGTGTCTCCGCGCCCACTGGAAACAGGACACCTTCCAGGTAGCGATCAAGTTTGCTCACCACATAGCCCGAGAGAAATGCCGACACCACGCTCGATATCGCCAAAAATTGTTCGTGCTCGTCAGGTGTGAAAGGCGTGAAAGCGAAACCGATGATCCAGCCACACAGGGCACCGATCAGGGCGATCAGGCGATTGGCGCTGACGGCCTGAGGGTTCTCCGGTGCGCCAGCCACTCGACTGGTCAAATACCAGATCAGACCGATCAGCACGACGAAAGCTATGCCCGTCAGCACTATAGTTCCTGGTGCGTCCGGGCCAAAAAAGTGTTGTAAATCTTGATACATGGCTGCCTCCTTGCGTTCAAGTCAGAACTTGTCGGCAAAAATATAGAAGAAGTTACTCCTCAATCATTGAGCTAACAGCAACTGTTGCATCATCTAAAATCTTGTTCGTTTAGTAATGTATAAGTAAATTTATTTCCGAATGCCTGTTCAGCGTTTTCACACATCAATAGAAACTCATCAAATTTTCGATCATCGGCAAAAACCTGGCAGCCGGCGGAATAATTCCTATTGTTTTCGTCCCATTTGCCGTTTCTTGGCCCTCTATGGATATTGATTCCGAAATAACCCGCATCTTCACTTTCCGGGCGCATGTCTAGTGTCCCATCAAGATTTTTATCCCGATATACCACCACCTCGCCAAGGTTTTGGCATAAGGCTTTGTGTGCGCTGCTAGTGCCTCTTTTATGAATGTCTAACTTATGCGTGCCGAGATACTGCCCTTCTTTCAGAACGGCTGTTCCTTTTTCGTTTATGGGCTTGGCCAGGTAGGATGGGCTGGGGTCCGTGGTGATCTGGTAATAGCGGGCATCCCAGTTGCCAGAAAACTTGTGAAAGACCACTAGCAAGTCATCAAATTTGTCAGGTTTTGCGACATTAGCCCTGATACCGACTATGTTTAGATTCCAGTCTATAGCTGGGTTGTCATAGATTACATAGCCTTTTGCGGATAGCACATTGATTACAGTTTCAATTGACGGGAAGTCCATGAGAATTTTCTCCAATAAAGTTAAGCGATTTTCCTCAGTGAGTGTCTGTTGAAAAAAGCCGGTTAGAGTGAATGTGCGTGATTCATTTGTCTGTAGTGATTGGTTGATTGGTCAGGCTAGTTTGGGTTTTATATCGCGTCAAGACAGAGAGTTTTCAAAAAAATTTTTGCCGCGATTATTTGTGGATCAAAAGCGGGTTCGTGTAAAAAAGTAGATACAGATATATATGTAATATGGATTGTTCTGGGGGGATGGGCACGGCCAGCCATGTTTTGTAACACCGTTGCGATCTGGCTTCCTTTGCCTCTCCACTACACTGCACCCCATGACCGTTTATCGACAGGGACCTCGCTAATGGATGACAACCGCCGCCCGATCAAGACCCGCTCCGCAGGCTGGGCCAAGCGCCTGACTGACTTACTGGTGAAAAAAGACATTTCCCCCAATGAAATCTCGGTGATCAGCATGGTCTTCGCGCTCACCGGCGCGGTGGTGCTGAACATCGACACCGGCATCGCTGGATCGATCCTCTGCGCCATCGCTATCCAGTTGCGGTTGTTGTGCAATTTGTTCGACGGCATGGTGGCGGTGGAGGGCGGCAAGCAGTCGCCGATCGGCAGCCTCTATAACGAATTCCCCGACCGGATAGCCGACAGCTTGCTGATCGTCGGCCTCGGGTACGCAATCGTCCAGCCGGGCCTGGGCTGGTTCGCCGCACTGGCGGCGGCGCTCACTGCGTATGTGCGAGTGTTTGGCGGTTCGCTCGGCCTCAAGCAGTCGTTCATCGGTCCGATGGCCAAGCAGCATCGGATGGCGCTGATGACCGTCGCCCTATTGTTGAACGTCGTCGAAGTCATCTACTACGGCACGCACTACGCTTTGTGGGTCGCATTGGCGCTGATCGCCATCGGCTCGGTCGCCACCTGCATCACGCGCACCCTGGCCATCGCCAAGCAACTGAAGGAGGTTGGCCATGTGGATCAGTAACGCGCTGATCGCGGTCCTGCGTTTTTTGATCGGCGTCACCGCGCGCTGGGAAGGCCCGCCAGACCTGACGCGCCAGCGCATTTACTACGCCAACCACACCAGCCACATGGACACGCTGGCAATCATCGCCGCGTTGCCCCGGGAAGCGCGGCTCAATGTGAAACCGGTGGCTGCCGCCGACTACTGGGGCAAGAATCGCTTTCTACGCTACATCTCCCAGCAAGGCCTCAATGCGGTGCTGATCGAGCGCAATCCGGCGCCGGGGCAAAACGTGCTGGAGCCGATATTCGACGTGGTCCGCGCCGGCCATTCCATCATCATCTTCCCAGAAGGCACGCGCTCCAACCAGGCGTTGCCGGCGGCCTTCAAATCCGGCATTTTCCGCCTCGCCGAGACCTTTCCTGACGTCGACCTTGTGCCGATTTACCTGGAAAATCTGCACCGCTCGATGCCCAAGGGCAAACACGTGCCGCTGCCGATCATCTGCACCATCCGTATCGGCAACCCGATTCCGAGGATGGCCGGCGAGGACAAAGCCGCGTTCCTCGAACGTGCCCGTGACGCCATCGTGAGGCTGTCGACATGACCCTGGACGCTAAATTCCTCTGGTTCTTCGCCGCCATCGCCGGCCTGCTCGCGCTGGCCTCGATCATCGGCTGGCTGCTAGCCAAGCGCGCGACGTCCGAAAGCGCGGTCGCCACCGTGGAAAACCTCAACCAGCGCGTCAACGCCTGGTGGGGCATGGTGATCATCTTCTTCATTTCCTACCAATTGGGCGGCAACGCCACAGTGGTGCTGTTCAGCTTCATCTCGCTGTTCGCCCTGCGGGAATTCATCACCCTGACACCCACCACCCTCGGCGACCACAACGCCCTGTTTTCGGCGTTCTTCATCCTGATCCCGCTGCAATACATCCTCATCGGCACCCACTGGTATTCGATGTTCACGCTTTTGATCCCGGTGTATGCCTTCCTCCTGCTGCCGGCGATTGCCGTGCTCAGCCAAGACACTGAGGCTTTCCTCGAACGCACGGCGAAAATTCAGTGGGGCGTGATGATCTGCATCTACTGCATCAGCCACGCGCCGGCGTTGTTATTGCTCGACCTGGAAGGCTTCAAAGGGCAAAACGCGCTGCTGCTGTTTTACCTGGTGTTCGTGGTGCAAATGAGCGATGTGCTGCAATACGTGTTTGGAAAACTCTTCGGCAAACACAAAGTCGCCCCGTTGGTGAGCCCGTCGAAAACCGTCGAAGGCCTGCTCGGCGGCGGCCTCAGCGCCACCCTCATTGGCGGTGCGATGTTCTGGATGACGCCGTTCAACTTTTGGCAATCGCTGCTGATGTCCGCCGTCATCGTGGTCATGGGATTTCTCGGCGGCCTGGTCATGTCCGCGATCAAACGCAGCCTCAGTGCCAAGGACTGGGGCACTATGATCAAAGGCCATGGCGGCATGCTCGATCGCATGGATTCGATCTGTTTTGCGGCGCCGATCTTTTTTCACATGACGCGGTATTTTTTCTCGGTGTGACTGAGGTACTCAGGCCAACTTATGATCCTGTCGGGGCAGATGTGCACCGATCCAACAGTGGGAGCGAGCCTGCTCGCGAAGGCGGCCTAGTAGCCGACCTGTCACTGCGGCTGTACCTAAATTCCTGTGGGAGCTGGCTTGCCAGCGATGGCGGCTTACTATTCATCATCAAAAAACAGCAAGCTTCCGACCACAAAAACACAGCTTGTCCAGATTTTCACACCCAAAAAAATGGGCTCCTTAAAAGGCGCCCATTTGCTCAAGCGGTACGAACCTGACCCCCGCAGCCGCTGAGAATCGACTGCATTCATAAAGATGAATCAGGTATAGCTATTCCAATTTTTCTCTAACCAAGCCACAACATTTACCTGGGAGTGAGTCGTTGCAGGTAGGCCAGCGTGAATCATTCGTTCAGTTTTCAGCGCGCTTGCTTTGTTAAGGCTATGTTTCTCACAAAATTTATTGATCAAGTAGAGGACTTCGTATTTTTCGTTTCTGCTGAAAAGGCTATGGTCCGGATTCCCTCTCAGCTTTGGATCATCACCTTTAGTTGCGCCAGATTGATAGCTATATGCGAGGTCGCCTGCTGTGATTACTGTCATCACTTTCTCCTAATTGAATGGAGAAAAAAGCGTAGTTGAAATTTAAGCGGGCGGAGGAAATTTTGATCCAAGCGAAACGGACGCCTGAATGGCGCCCGTTTTCGTTCATTTCGAAACCTGATCCTGTAACCGTCGTCCAATCACGTCCATCAAATCACAAGCATCCCGCAATGGAATCACCAACAATTTGGCAAAGTCATGAAGCACCACAGTGTCACTGCTGAACTCCTCGCGAAATGCGATGTTTTCCAACACCTGTGTGACGGTGCGTATGCGGTAATCCGCAGTGGCTTGCAACGCGTCGAGCGGTGCTTCGGTGTCGATGAGGAGGGCAGCAGGATTAATGTCGATACTGGTGATGGGCATATAACGATTCATATTTTGGAAATCTCTGTTTGATTGGCTTGAGGCCGTCACACAATCGTCGCCAAACGGATGGGTGGCAGCTGTACGCAGGTTGGCGAACCGGCACAGAGAACACCGGCAGACCCGAAGGTCTACCGCGCACAGCCGCCATAAAATAGCGGCTTGCGGGTGCGTGGACTCCTGCAATTAAGCTAATAGCCCTCGCATTCTCTGTGATCAGGTCGCCAAACCTGAATCGCCGTAAGGACGATGGGCAGACTAAAAATGGTGGTAGGGCAATGGGCAAGAAGGTACATTCCGATTTCGGCGTAGGAATAATGATTAGATGATGTTTTTAGCCGCCCTAATACATGCATAAGTTAATGGCGGAAATGCTACCGTCCAAATCCTGGCCAGAATCAAGCGATGCATGCTAGTTAGCTATATTGTACTAAATTATCTTCATTAAGCTTGATATGATTGCCGGAGGTTTAGCTTATTGTCTGTTCGTCGGTTTCGTATTCGATTTTTGGGTAATATGTTTTGTATTTGATACCCGATAGATGCGTGCCGGGCAAATTTTTTATTAGGTTATATTTTGTTATCAGGCCTGAGTCGATTTTGATGTTCTAAATATTTTTGAATGTAAGCTCCCAGTTCATTCCCAAACTGGAAATGCTGTTGACGAATAAAAGAATTTGTTCGTCGGTTGACAGTTGGGCACGATATAGTTTTCCATATTCGTATTTCTCTTTTTCAGTTAGGTCAGGGTGATTGTTGAGGTATTTATAACTTTGGTGCAGATGTCTAAAGTAGTGCCCGAGCCTAAATTGGTGTCCATCGTAGTATCTTTCGTAGTTTGTATCTAAAGTGAATTTTTTGGCTAGAGCGTAAGGCGTCCTAATGTTTTTTGGATCGTTTTTTGAAATGTATAAATCGTTAATTAATTTATGAAATTCGACGCTATGCAATGATCTTAACGTGGACCAGTCTTCAAAAATTGGAGTGTTTGGGTTTTTGGGTTTTAGTTGTATGTAATGTAATAGTCTAGGATAGTAATTTTTTTTGTATTTTCTGGAGACGTTGTCTTTTATTATTGTATCTCCTTCCCAGTTTACGCCGTAGAAAACGATCATGAATGCGAGATCTATGATAGCCATTTCAATCAGGTTTATTTCAGGGTTGATTTTAGTGGCAATTTTTTTTAGTTTTTTTGCGTAAGGCGGATTGAAGTATGTATCTAGATTTTCTGAGTCTGAAAATTTCTTAACGTCTCTGTAGCACTCAATAAATTCCTTAGTTATTTCACGTAGTACCTGTCTGTTTTCATAAGTAAGGGTTCCAGTTGGCGTGGGTTTTCTATATTTCATTTCGCTTACGTTTTCACGGTAGAGTCTCATCATCTCAAAGAAAGATGATTCAAATCCAGATCGTTTGTTTTCTTTTGTTTGTTCGCGGAAATTTAGGAAGATTAGTAATGTTCCAGATAGGGCGAAAAAGGTCCCGACTACACCTCCGACAAAATCGCCAAATTGCCCGGAGACGGTGTAGTTAGTTGCTATTTTGTTGGAGATTACGTATCCGTCGACTCCAGCTTTATTTAAGAAATAAAGTAGGATTGCTAGGCCAATCAAAAGCATTGCTATTGCGGCGCTCTGAATTATTTTCATGTCCCTTCGTCCGTGTAAGTGATAGGATTTTTTTTGTGCGGTTTTTTGGTTTTAGATTTGTTCGTTTGGTTCTGTTGTTTGCGCGAGGTTTGATAAGTTTAACGGCGATTATGGCTTTTCAACAAGTTGATTTTTTTGTGATAAAAAACCATCAAAAAATCAGAATTATAATGTGACCTTTGATTTGTGCGTGTACTGACACAAAACTAATTCGTCGATGTCGTAAACTCACCATTCGAGTAAATGCCCCCGAGACCTTGTATGAAGAACCCCCGCCCGCTCTGGCAAACCTACCTTTTGTTCCTGGCTCCCATGGTCTTGTCGAATTTCCTGCAATCCATGTCGGGCACTGTCAACAGCATCTACATCGGGCAAATGCTTGGCACTCAGGCGTTGGCCGCTGTGTCGGGCATGTTCCCTATCGTGTTTTTCTTCATTGCCCTGGTCATCGGCCTGGGATCTGGGGCAGGGGTGTTGATCGGGCAGGCCTGGGGCGCGCGCGAAACCCATTTGGTGAAGGCCATTGCGGCATCGACGATTTTCCTTGGGGTGTTGATCGGTCTGGCGGCGGCGGTGTTGGGGAGTGTGTTCGCGCGGCCGGCGTTGGTGGGGTTGGGGACGCCGGCGGATGTGCTGGACGATGCGGTGGCCTATGCGCATGTGATGATGTGGATCATGCCGTCGCTGCTGGTGTTTGTATTGGTGACGCAGTTGTTGCGCGGGGTGAGTGACACCTTGTCGCCGCTGGTGGCGCTGGTGGTGTCGACGTGCATCGGGTTGGCGCTGACGCCGGCGTTGATTCGCGGCTGGTTCGGGTTGCCGCAGATGGGCATCCAGAGTGCCGCGTATGCCGGATTGGCGGGTAATTTGTCGGCAATGGCGTGGCTGGCCTGGGGGATGTTGCGCAAGGGGCATCCGTTGGCGCCGGACCGGGAGTTTTTTGCAGCGTGCCGACTGGACCGGGTGATTCTCGGCAAGGTGTTGCGCATCGGTTTACCCACCGGGTTGCAGATGGTGGTGATTTCCCTGTCGGAGCTGGTGATTCTGGCGCTGGTCAACCAACACGGCTCCCAGGCGACCGCGGCCTATGGCGCGGTGACGCAGATTGTCAATTACGTGCAATTCCCGGCGCTGTCGATTGCCATTACCGCGTCGATCCTCGGCGCCCAGGCCATTGGCGCCGGGCGGCTGGAGCGGATCGGGCCGATCTTGCGCACGGGCTTGTTGATCAATGTCTGGCTGACCGGCGGCTTGATCCTGCTGGGCTACTTGCTGTCGCACTGGTTGCTCGGGCTGTTCATCACCGATCCGGCGACCCAAGCCACCGCCGAGCACCTGTTGCACATCATGCTATGGAGCATGCTGGTATTCGGTTTCCAAGCGGCGATTGGCGGGATGATGCGTGCCAGCGGCACGGTGTTGGTGCCAGTGACGATTTCGATTTTCTGCATCGTTGGCGTGGAGTTGCCGGTGGCCTATTGGCTGGACGGGCGCTTCGGTCTGCAAGGGGTGTGGATGGCGTTCCCGGCGACGTACCTGAGCATGTTGGTGCTGCAAACCGCGTACTACAAACTGGTTTGGCAGCACCAGAAGATCGAGCGTTTGGTGTAGGAATGTGCTGTTTGAAACGCGCCCGTACTGCGGCCACAAAAGCACAGCCACTCCCTTATAGGCGCTATCCTCCCGGAGCATTCAGCAACCCCTCGACGAAGCTGATAAACCCCCGGGCCTTGGTGCTGGCCATGCGGCCGGTGGGCAGAATGGCCCAGAGATCCATGTCGGGAAGCTGCCAGTCGGGCAATACCGCGCGAACTTCGCCGCTGGCCAGTTCCGGGGCGAACATCCAGTCGGAAGATAAGGTCAGTCCCAAATGCGCCAACACGGCGACGCGCACGCCCTCGGCGGCTGACACCCGTACCCGGCCGGTGACAGTCACAGCGTGCTCAACCGTGCCTTGCTGGAACAGCCACTGAGTTCGACCCGCGCCCTGGCCGTAAATCACCGTCTGATGCTCGGGCAAGTCCAGAGGTGAGGTCGGTTCGCCGAAGCGTTGAAAGTAAGTCGGTGTGCCGATCACGAGGCGTTTGGATGAGCCGATCTTGCGAGCGGTCAGCCCGGAGTCGCTGAGGGCTCCCAGGCGTAGGGCGACGTCGATGCCTTCCTCCACCAAGTTGACGATGCGGTCATCGAGCACGATGTCGATGTTCAGTTGTGGGTGCTGCTCCAGAAACCGCGCCAGGTGCGGCAGGATGTGCATGCGGGCAAAGGTCACTGGCGCACAGACACGCAAGATTCCAGTGAGGTCGGCACCGGCACCGCGGGCCGCATTGTCTGCCTCATCGGCTTCATCGAGGGTGCGCTTGGCCCTTTCGAAAAACGCCAGGCCGGCTTCGGTTGGAGTGAGACCTCGAGTCGAACGCAACAGCAATCGCACCGCCAATCGCTCTTCCAGTTGCGCGACAATTTTCGACACCGCTGGCTGACCGATCTGCAAGCGCCGCGCAGCCGCAGAGAACGAGCCGGTCTCGACCACGCAGATAAAGGTTTCCATTGCTCCGAGCCGGTCCATCCTTCACCTCCACGCCTTCACCGAAATGGCTGCCAGGCAGTCTGACGATGTTGGCGTGGAGGAGGAAGGGCAGGGTGGCTTTTTTGGGCGACTCAGTCCTGAGGCGTCTCATTCTGGATCAGAATCGCTTGGGCCAGGTCTTCGTCGCTGGCGTTGAGGCCTGGGTTGTCCTGGCGGATGCGGTTCAACACTGATTCGAGGTAAACACCACGAATCGCGCCGCCGCTGGCGACGAAGCTGGTGGCGTCGTCTCGAGCGGGAATCAGCAGCTTGTGATCCTTGAAGGTGGAATACAGCGAAGCGGAAACCCCGGCGGAGGTGGCGACATCACCCGCATCGACGCGGGCCATCGCGGAACCGAAGGGCAGGCAGAGCACGAGCGACGAAACGAGTAGCAGACGGCGCATGTTGGCGTCCTCCAAAAACTGCAGCAAAAAGGAAAATCCCTCTACGGTTAGGAGGTGCGGCGGGGCTCAGGAGTTCCATCGGAATGACGACATGGCCACGCAGCCATCAAGCATCACGCAACAAGTCACGGGCGTTCAGCAGTTCGAAGGCAATCTCTGGCCGTTGTTCCAACGCGCGGCGGATGGCCTTGGGGATCGACTGTCGGGTCTTTTTGCATAAACCCGGCAGGTCTTCAACGCGGATATTGATTCCGCGCATGGTCTTCACTTCCTTGAAGCTGGGGCTGATGTCCAGGCGAATGCCGAGTTGCGCGTACATCCGCTCTTGCAGGCGATTCAGTTCCGCCAGGCTCTGAATGTTTTCCAGGCGGGCCAGGAGGATTTTTTCTTCTTCACGGGTCAGTCGCAGGATGCGCAGGTCGCTGTCGGCGGCGTCCAGCAGGCGTTCACGGTCGCAGTCGCAAGCACCGGGCGGGCAAGGGTGGCGCAGGGGAGGAGTGAAGGTCATGGCGAAGAATATAGCTAAATTACGACTCAATGGACACGCGAAGAATCTTAGATGTGGCCATTGGTGACTCATAAAATTAACAACCCACTACCTGCTAGTTGGAGAACTGGTAAAAAATCATGTCTGGGCTAATTTAGTTAGTGGCGGATTACTGAAAATCCGCTCGGCGCCTCATCAGATGGATCGGATTACACGTTATAGGACAATTAAAATGCCTCATGACGAGCCTGAAAATGGTTGGAGTAGGTTGACGAAGTGGATTGTCGGGCTGACCGGAGTGTTGGTCGTCGTCCCGTCATTAATTAACTCAGGAAAAACAATATGGGAAGAAGTTAATAAAGTTCCCAGGACGGATGCGGAAAGAATTAATGTCGAATTGTTCAAGAAATACTGGCAGCAAAAGCCCATCAGTGAAACGCCACTTCGAATAACTCGCGGTAATGTGAACTACCAAGTTAATTTCTCTGTATACGGAGAAGGCGATGTATTCATTCAGTATGGGAAAATGACTCAGTGGTTTGCCTTTCCTAGCCAATCTGAGCCGTCTCCGTTTGCTGCGCAAACAGGGCTGCTGATATCAAAGGCTTACGCAGGTGAGCTGGCGTCTTATCAGCAAATCAATGGTGGGTTTACTCAACAGGACAGTTTCGATGGAGGTAATGCAATCAGAGAGAAGATGTATTTTAATGGATTAAAAGAGCGGCAGATTATTGATATGCGAACGGGTATTATCATAGATCAGAAAGTTACGGGTAAACTCTTGGACCCTAAGGAGCCGTTACCGACGGGTGTTCAGGGTATTACCATAGATCTTGACTCAAAGAACCCCATGTTCAAGCTTGATTGATGGCAGGTTGTGAGGGGCTGCACTTCGTGTGAAGCCCCTCGCCAAACATGCCACTTACTCGAAATTCAAAGCCTTATGCTATGCCGTTTCATTCACTAGTGGGAGTCACCCCATGAGCACAATCACCGAATACGCCGACGCCAGCCCTGAAGTGCGGGCGGTTTATGACGACATCATGCTCACGCGGCGAGTCGATCAGATGAATAACCTCTGGAAGTGCTGGCTTCGCATCCGCCAACCTTGCACAGCACTTTGGGGAAGCTTGAAGGAGATCATGGCACCAAGTACCGCTGGACGACGCCTTTAAATGGCCTTGACCTTCGCCAGCAGGGGGACGGCGCGGACCGAGTTGCCCGGTTGCAGTTGCAGGCGTTTGGCGGTGAGGCGGTCGACCACCAGGCTGTTGCCCATCAGCCGCCCTGGGGCGGCCGTGATCCGGCAGCTTTCCAGGCGCCGGTTGTGAAGCAGCCACAGCGGTGCCTCTTCGTCCGGGGTGCCGATGTTCAAAGTCAGTGGCTGACTGTCGCGTACGGTACGGATTTTTGAGACCTGCGCTTCGATTACCGGCCCGGCGTCGAAGATATCGATGTAGCCCTTGTGGGCAAAGCCCTCGGCGCTGAGGATCTTGAGGGCCGGTTCGGCCTGCGGATGAGCTTTGCCGATCACCGCTTGCGCCTGATCGCTGAGCAGGCAGCTGTACACCGGTTGGCGCGGCATCAGTTCGGCGATGAATGGCTTGTTGCCCATGGCTGACAGGTGATCGGCGTGCTGGAAATCGGTCTTGAAGAAATGCCGGCCCAGGCTGTCCCAGAAGGGCGAGCAGCCTTGCTCATCAGCGCTGCCGCGCAACTCGGCGATCAACTTGTCGCCGAACAGGTGCGCAAATTCGGCGACGAACAACAGGCGACTCAAGGACAGCAAGCGGCCGTTGTGGCCATGTCGCTGGTCGTGACGCAGGAACAGCGAGCAGACTTCCGATTGGCCCGTCATTTCGTTGCTGAGAAACAGGGTGGATAACTGTCGCTGGATACCCAGTTGCGGTGCTGAAGTGGCGGTCACGCCGACGCGGTAGTTGTACCAGGGTTCGCGTAAGCCAACGGCACCCTTCAGGGCGCTGATGCCCACCACTCGTTGGTCGTCATCTTCAAGCACGAACAGGTAATCGGCGTCGGCCCGTTCAACTTGTTCCGCGAAACTGCGTTGTGCCCAACGTACCCGGTGAGCCAGGCGTTCCTCGCTGGCGGGCAGGCTTGTGAACCCCGGACCCGCGCGCTGGGCGAGCGCCAGCAAAGCCGGCGTGTCGGTGGCTTGGGCCGGACGGACAATCATGCTGGACATCCTTTTGCGGGACTGTTTGTGCGCCGTCGAGGCGGACCTGTGCGGTTCATAACGCGATCACCCACACGGCATCGCCCTCATTCACTCGCAGTGCTTCGAGCATCCGGAGGTCGAGCCCGACCGGTTGATCGGCGCGCCAATCGAGTTCGGCGATGATCGCCCGAAAATCGGCGAGGTCGTCGTTGCAGACCAGGTAGCGGCCCCGGGCATCGATTGCCGTGTCCAGGCGCGCGTTGCTGCGGACGCACTGGTAGATCGAGCGGATATGGACGGTGCGGGCATACAAGGTCGGTCCGGCGTCGAACAGATCGACGTAGTTGTTGGTCTCGAAGCCTTCGCGCTGAAGGATGTCGAAGGCCTCTTGGGCGTCGGGATGAACCCGGCCGATGCACGCTTGGGCGGGCTGCGGCAGCATGGGCACATAAATCGGGTATTGCGGCATCAGGTCGGCCAGGAAACGACGGCTTTCCAGACCGCACAAGCGTTCGGCCTCGGGATACGGCAGGTCGAAAAAGTGCTTGCCCAAGGCGTCCCAGAACGGCGAGTTACCCTGCTCGTCGCTGTAGCCGACGATTTCGGCGATCACTCCGTCGGCAAAACGCTGGGCGTGAGTGCCAATGAACAACAGGCGTGCCCGGGACAGTAACTCGGCGCCGGGCGTGCGCGCCCAAGCGGCATTCACATGGAAACCCCGGAGCAAGGTCTGTCCGCCGAGGTCGTGACACAGCGACAGCGCTTGCACCCCATGTTCGATGTTCAGCTCCCGAGAGGCGCTGGTGAACTCGCGATTGCGCAGGCTGTAGAACGGTTCGTAGAACCCGGTGGTGGCGATGATTTCCGAACAGCCCAGCAGGTGTCCGGTGGCCTGGTCTTCCAGGACGAAGCTGTAGTTTTCCGGGCCGGGGCGCGTCACGTCAGCGCAAAACGAGGCGCAGGAGTCGGCGATTTTTTGCCGCAACCGATCGCGGTCGTCCGGCAGTGAGGTCACGCCGATCAGGCTGTCATGGGCCAGTTGCTGCAAGGGCGTCAGATCAGCAGGTTCAACTGGACGCAAGACCAGCATGGATGCACTCCTGTATCAAAAGGTTGGGAATCGTTCCCGAACCTGACTATCACTGTCGGTTTCCACGCGATGAAGCCACAGGCGTCTGATGGGCTGTCAGCGGCTGCTGTTTTTTGGATTGATCTGGAGGCCGGCTAGCACCTGGCGAAGTCAATAGAGGTGCGCATAGTGCTCACAGCGTTCGACGATGGACAAGGGCCGGGTCATATCAAGCTCCTCGGTTTTCAGAGCGAAGTAGGTGTCGAGCAAGGGGGTCGGCAAGGCTTCGACCAGCGCATCGCAGCGGCGCAGGCAATCCAGTGCGTCGCTCAGCGTGGCAGGGATTTCGTTGTGCTGTGCGTTCAAGGGCAGGCGCTGCTCGATACCCAGGCGTCCGGCGATCAGCAGGGCTGCCATCGCCAGGTGCGGCGAGGCTGTGGCGTCCAGGACACGGAATTCCAAGTTGAATTGCGCGGCGATCGGAGGCCCGGCCAAGGTCACGGTCGAGCAAATGCGTAGCGCTGCGTTGCGATCGTGTCGCCCCACGCCGCCGTGGGTTGCGGTCCAGCGCCGGGCGTGCAAACGATCGTAGGACACGGGCGTCGGCGCCGTGAGCGCGCAGAGTGCCGGCAGGTGCTGCAGGATGCCGGCCGCCCAGTGCTGAGCCAGGGGCGACAGGCGGTTGTCGCTGCTGTCGTCGTAGAATATCGGTTGGCCATTTAGGTCTTGCAGGCTGATGTGCAGGTGGGTGCCGTTGGGCTCGGCATGCTCCGCGGGTTTCGGTGAAAAACTCAGATCAAGGCCCAGTTGCCGGGCGATCTCGCGGCTGATTTCCCGGACATTCACCGCCCGGTCGGCGGCCGCGACACCCAGGGCTGGGCGACACGTGATTTCGAACTGACGGTTACCATGCTTGGCGTCGAACAGTTCAGGTTCGACGCCAGCGGTGCGCAACGCACTGAGCAACCAACTGGCGAATTCCGCAGCCTGACGCTGGGCTTGCAGGGAGAACGCTCGCTGAGGGGGACCGTCGCCGTCCATCAGGTTGAACTCATGTTCGAACGCCGCCTGTACCTGCAGTCCCAGTTCATCGCGATAACGTTGCAGTTCATGGCGCAACAGTGTGCGCGGGCAGGCGGCCCATTCACGGCCGTCGATTTCGCAGAGGTCGCCGTGGATGAAGTCCAGCGCCGGCGCTCGTGGGTCCGGGCCGTTGTTGAGGGTGACGCGGCTCGGCATGTCGGGAACCAGCCGCAAGTCACCCGCGTCGCCCCAGGGATTGTCGGCCGCCATTACGCCTTGCGGGGTCAGGGCACTGTAGGCCGGCACCCAACCGCAGCCGGCCAGGCGATAGTGCTCCAGCTCATCGCTGGGGCAGGTACGCCCGCGGGTGATGCCCGTCAAGTCGGTGGTGACCAGGGTGGTCATCGGCAACGGCGCCACGGGCTTGTCTGGGAACGCGTCATTCATGGCCGGCGCTCCAGCCGCCGACGTAAGGGGTGGGCGACCTTATGCGACTCGGTCGGGCCCGTGACCCGTGACACGTCAAGGGATGGGTGATGGGGAAGCATAAACATCCTTATTTTTCCTCCAGCAGATGGGTAGTGAATTCACCGCGCAGGGCATCGGTGCCGTCCAGGCGATCGGCCAGTTCAGGGGATTGCAGGGGCTGGCCCATGGCGCGGGTGCTGGTCGGGCAAGGTACGGATGACCTCGCGTTCCGAAGGAGGCGGATCCAGTCCGGGGTCGGTGATCAGGTCTCTGAGAGCGGGCATCCGGGCTCCTGCTGGATGGCTGATGAAGGTTTATTTCATAACTGGCCAAAACAGTATTTATGTAACTTCCGCTGCCTGTCTAGCGATTTTTTGTACCCGGCCCTGGTGTTTAAAATGGCCGTCAAACCCTTGTGGGACGTGGCTTGGGAGGGTTTCTGAATATCGTGTAGGTGGGTGTCTTTATGGGTGTAGGAAAGTGGCACTACAGCGTGGGAATTTGTACCGCTAGCGCGGCGACAGTGTAGGCTTCGCCCACAGATTTCGCAGTGAGGTCCTTCGTGCAGGCCATCCGTCTAACCCTGATTTGTCACGCCCGTACGCTCGCCCAGAAGTTGGCGCGATTTCCCCTGGATGAGCCGCTGGAGATGGACGAGCGAACGTTGCGCGGCGCCCGCCGACTGTCCATGGGCGCGCCGACCATCGTCTGCGGCCCGGAACTCAGGACTCGCCAGACCGCTGAGCTGTTTAACGCGACCACGACCATCGAGCCGGCGTTGCGTGACTGTGATTTCGGCCGCTGGAACGGGCTGCGCATCAACGCGCTTCAACGGGACGAACCGCAAGCGTTACAAGCGTGGTTAGCCGACATGTCCCAGGCGCCCCATGGCGGTGAATCTGTCGCGCAACTGTGCGAGCGCGTGCGCCAGTGGTTGCAGAGCCTTGAAGGCCAGAAAGGTCATGTACTTGCCGTCACGCACCCCTTCGTCATTCGGGCCGCGTTGTGGCAGGTGATACAGGCCCCGGCGGAAGTTTTCAATTTGATCGATGTCGAGCCGCTGTCGGCGGTGGAATTACGCTTCAATGGTCGCTGGCGCCTGCGCTTATCGGCTCTGGACGCAGAGGAGCAAACCCAATGAAGACCTTGCTGGTCATCGGCATCGGGGCCGGCAATCCCGACTACATCACGATGCAAGCGGTGAAGGCACTCAATCGTGCGGATGTGTTTTTCTTGATGGATAAAGGCCAGGCCAAGGATTCGCTGATCGACCTGCGTCGCGACATCTGCGAGCGCTACATCACGGATCACCCGTATCGCTTCGTCGAGACGCACAGCCCGGAGCGCGAGCGCGGCGATGTGGATTACACCGCCAGCGTCGACGATCTGAACCGGGCCAAGCAGGCGACCTTCGAGCGCTTGATCGATGAACAACTGGCGGACGACCAGACCGGCGGTTTCCTGGTGTGGGGCGATCCGGCGCTGTACGACAGCACCGTGCGTATCCTCCAGGCGATTCTCGCTTCCGGACGCTGTGCCTTTGAGTTTGATGTGATCCCTGGCATTACCAGCGTCCAGGCCCTGGCGGCGCAACACAAAGTGCCGTTGAACCGCATCGGCCGCTCCATCGAAATCACCACCGGCCGGCGCTTGGCGGCAGGGCAGATCAGCGACGCGGACAGCCTGGTGGTGATGCTCGACGCACAGGACGCCTATCAACAGGTCGCGAACCGCGACACGCAGATTTACTGGGGCGCTTACCTGGGCACGCCGGACGAACTGCTTATCGCCGGGCCGCTGCACGAAGTGGCGGATGAGATTGCGCGGGTGCGTCAGGCGGCGCGGCAGCAGCATGGCTGGATCATGGACACCTATTTATTGCGCAAGCCGGAGTGACGGGGCCTTTTTCTCAACGAAAAAACCCGGCCACGACCGAAGTCGCGCCGGGTCCTGTTGCCCGTCAGGCCACGGACATTCGTGGGCCCGTGGCCTGACGTTTTGAACGCGTCGGGGTTACGCCCGCTCCAGCGCCAGGGCGACACCCTGGCCGCCGCCGATGCACAAGGTGGCGAGGCCTTTCTTGGCATCGCGCTTGAGCATTTCGTGGAGCAAGGTCACCAACACTCGGCAACCCGAGGCGCCGATTGGATGGCCCAGGGCAATCGCGCCGCCGTTGACGTTGACCTTGTCCAGGTCCCATTCCAGGTCCTTGGCCACCGCCAGGGATTGCGCGGCAAAGGCTTCGTTGGCTTCGATCAGGTCCAGTTGCTCGATGGACCAGCCGGCCTTGCTCAGGCAACGGCGGGTGGCCGACACCGGGCCGATGCCCATGATGGCCGGGTCGACACCCGCGTTGGCGTAGGCAGCGATTTTCGCCAGCACCGGCAGACCCAGGGCCTTGGCTTTTTCCGCGCTCATCAGGATCACCGCGGCGGCGCCGTCGTTGAGTGACGAGGCGTTACCGGCGGTGACCGAACCGTCCTTCTTGAAGGCCGGTTTCAGTTTGCCCAGGGATTCGGCGGTGGTGCCGGCCCGAGGTTGTTCGTCGGTGGCGAAGGACAGCGGATCGCCCTTGCGCTGCGGGATCAGGATCGGCGTGATCTCATCGACGAAGCGTCCGGATTCGATGGCGGCGCTGGCTTTCTGCTGCGACGCGGCGGCAAAAGCGTCCTGTGCTTCACGGCTGACACTGTATTTGTCCGCCAGGTTTTCCGCAGTGATACCCATGTGGTAATCGTTGAACGCGTCCCACAGGCCGTCGCTGATCATGGTGTCGACGATTTGCGCGTGACCCATGCGCAGACCGGTTCGGGCGCCGGGCATCACGTAGTTGGCCAGGCTCATGTTTTCCTGGCCGCCAGCAATGATTACCTCGGCATCGCCGCAGCGGATCGCCTGGGCGCCCAGGTGCAAGGCCTTGAGGCCGGAGCCGCAGACTTTGTTCAGGGTCATGGCCGGCACCGAGAACGGCAGGCCGGCCTTGATCGCGGCCTGGCGCGCGGGGTTCTGCCCGGCACCGGCGGTGAGCACCTGGCCCATGATCACTTCATCGACCTGCGCCGGGTCGAGCCCGGTTTGTGCCAGCAACTGGCGAATCACCGCAGCGCCGAGGTCCACGGCGGACACACTGGCCAGCGAACCCTGGAAACTGCCGATGGCGGTACGGGTCGCGGCAACAATCACAACGTCTTGCATGGTCGGATTCCTCACTGAGTAGCGAACTGCATTTCAGGCACGTGGTCGGGCACGATCAGCTTGCCGGCGGTCTTGGCGACGATTTCCTCGACGCTCACACCCGGTGCGCGTTCCTTGAGGATGAACGCGCCGTTGTCGATTTCCAGGTAAGCCAGATCGGTCAGCACACGCTTGATGCAACCGGCGCCGGTCAGCGGCAGGCTGCATTGCGACAGGAGCTTGGACTCACCATCCTTGGACGCGTGGGTCATGATGACGATGATGTTGTCCGCGCCGGCCACCAGGTCCATGGCGCCGCCCATGCCTTTGACCAGCTTGCCGGGAATCATCCAGGAGGCGATGTTGCCTTGCACGTCTACTTCGAAGGCGCCGAGCACGGTCAGGTCGACGTGGCCGCCGCGAATCATCGCGAAGGACTCGGCCGAGGAAAAGATCGAAGCGCCGATGCGCGCGGTCACGGTTTGCTTGCCGGCGTTGATCATGTCGGCATCGATGGTGTCTTCGGTCGGGAACGGACCCATGCCGAGCAGGCCGTTTTCCGACTGCAGCATGACTTCCATGCCTTCGGGAATGTAGTTGGCGACCAGGGTCGGAATGCCGATACCCAGGTTCACGTAAAAGCCGTCTTGCATTTCGCGGGCGACGCGCTGGGCCATTTGTTCGCGGGAAAGTGCCATTGTTGTTCTTCCTTCATTCGGTCCGGGGGCAGGGGATCACTTACGCACGGTGCGCTGTTCGATGCGCTTCTCGAACGTGCCGCAGATGATCCGGTCGACGTAGATGCCAGGGGTATGGATCTGCGCCGGGTCCAGCTCGCCGGGTTCGACGATTTCTTCGACTTCGACCACGGTGATCTTGCCAGCGGTGGCCGCCAGCGGGTTGAAGTTCTGGGCGGTGTGACGGTAGATCACGTTGCCGAAATGGTCGGCTTTCCAGCCTTTGACGATGGCGAAGTCGCCGGTGATGGATTCTTCCATCAGGTACTTGCGACCCTTGAACTCGCGCACTTCCTTGCCTTCGGCCACCGGGGTGCCGACGCCCGTGGCGGTGAAGAACGCCGGGATGCCAGCGCCGCCAGCGCGCATTTTCTCGGCCAGGGTGCCTTGGGGGGTGAGGACTACTTCGATCGCGCCGCTGAGCAGTTGCTCCTCGAACATTTTGTTCTCGCCGACGTAGGACGCCACCACTTTGCTGATCTGCCGGTCTTCCAGCAGCACGCCGAGGCCGAAACCGTCGACGCCACAGTTATTGGAAACCACGGTGAGGTCGCGTGTGCCTTTGCGCTTGATCTCAGCGATGAGGTTTTCCGGAATGCCGCACAGGCCGAAGCCGCCAGCGATCACGGTCATGCCGTCTGTCAGACCTGCGAGAGCTTCCTCGTAGGAACTCACGCGTTTGTCGAAACCTGCCATGTGCACCTCTTTTATTCTTTGTGGGCGGCTGGCTAGCCGGATGAATGGAGTGTCTCGCCGGGGAATTGATTTGTTAAGTTGAATTTTGAATCCGATTGATTGATAAAACTCACCAACGCGCTGCGTTGATCTTGCAGCTGGACGCTTGCCGCTTAAAACTGGAGCACCGCGACCATGACCATCAAACAAATCCGTGCCTTCCTCGCCGTGGCCCAGAGCCTGAGTTTCGCCGTGGCTTGCGAGCGCCTGCACTTGTCGCAATCGGCCCTCAGCCTGACCATCAAGGCATTGGAGGAAGGCCTCGGCGGGCGCTTGTTCAGCCGCAATACCCGCAATGTCGCACTGACGCCGGAAGGCGAGTCGCTGCTGCCCCTGGCCCGGCGGTTGATTGCCGACTGGGACAACGCCGAAGACGAAATGCGCCAGCGTTTCACCTTGCAGCGCGGGCGCGTGACCCTGGCGGCGATGCCGTCGTTCGCCGGCAATCTGCTGCCGCCAATCCTCAAAACTTTCCGCGCTCGTTATCCCAAAGTCAACGTCACGGTAAACGATGTGATCAACGAACAGGTGCTGGAAATGGTCCGCGACAACCAGGTGGAGCTGGGTGTTGCCTTCGAACCGCTGCAGAGTTCGTCGCTGCATTTCACCCCGTTGTACAGGGATCGCTTTGTCGCAGTGGTGCCGCTGGATTCGCCTTGGGTCGATCGCCCGTCGATCGACTGGCAGACGTTGCTCACCGAGCCGTTCATTACCCTGCAACGGCCGTCTACGGTGCGGGTGATGCTCGAAGAGCATTTGCAGGCACGACAGATGGATTTGCCGGTGGCTTTTGAAAGCCATCAACTGGCGACGGTCGGGCGCATGGTCGCCAGCGGGCTGGGGGTGAGCGCGGTGCCGGCCTTGTGCGCCGAGCAGATGCGCGAGCTTGGCGCCCGCTGCCTGACCCTGAACGAGCCCGTGGTGGAGCGGGCGATTGGCGTGTTGACCAAACCGGGGCATGAGTTGTCGGCGGCCGCCCAGGCCCTGTTTGATATTTTCCAGGCCGAGGAATTGGGGCGGCGCCTCGGCTGATCAGGGCTTCAAGGCGACGTTCAGCGGCATCCGCGCCATGTTTTTCGCTTTCAGCGAACCGAAGTACAACCAGTCGCCGTACTCGCGCACGGTGGTAATCGGGGAATAATTGCCGCTGCTGGCATCTTGCAGGTTGGCGATCAGTTTGCCGTCGACGTCCAGGCCTATGACGAACCCGCGTTTCTCCACCGGTTTGGGCAGCACTTTCAGCGCCCGGACAAGCATCTTGCGCACGAATGGATGTTGCGCGGTGCTGTCGAGCAAAGCGTTGCGCGGGGTGTAGAGGGCAACCCAGAAACGGTCGCGGCCATTGAACGCGAGGTTGTCCGGCAGCCCAGGCAGGTTGTCGATAAAGGTGTCCGCCGTCCCGGCTTTCGGCCCGCTGAGCCAGTAGCGGGTGATGCGGTAGGCGCCGGTTTCGTTGACCAGCACGAAGCGGTCGTCCGGGCCGAGGGTCACGCCGTTGGCGAACTCCAATTTGTTGAGCAACTGTTCGGTCTTGCCGGTCTGGAAATCGTAGCGCAGCAGGCGACCGTCGCCGCCATGCTCGATGATCGCGTCGCCGTCCGAACCGTAGCCGAAGCGGCTGGACGCATCGGTGAAGTAGGCGTAATGGCCGGACTGGTCGATCGCCACGTCATCGGTAAAGCCGAACTCCACGCCGTTGGCCGCCGTGCTCAAGGGAATTAGGCGGCCCTGGGCATCCAGCGACAGCAAGCCTTTGACGCCGTCGGCAATCACCAGCAAACCATTGGGGTGTCGCGCCATTCCCAACGGTCGGCCGCCGGTGTCGGCCAGCCGCTTGACGGTCTCGCCATCGAGGCTGCTGCGAATGATCCGCCCGTCATGCAGGCCGGTGATCAGCACGTCACCCTCCAGCAGCAGGGCTTCCGGGCCGTCGATGTCAGCCGGGCCGACTGGTTGCATGGCCTTGAGCCGTTGATTGCTGGCGTAGGGGCCGCTGTCGAGGGACGGCGCGGTCGGCGGCGACCAGGCCACCGGACGCACCTTGGTCGGCATCAATAACAGGTAAGCGACGATCAACAGGAGCAGTGTCAGCAGCGCATGCCGCGCCTTGACACGCCTCAAGCGGCGGCTCCGGTGGACGCGGGCAGGGTTTCATGGGCTTTGTCGCGCAGGGCCAGCAACGACGCCGCCGATTCGCGGTCGATCCGGCGCCGCAGCAACAAGCGATTGGCCAGGCGCAGGGCCCAACCACCAAAGCGGTATTCCAGGGTGCGGACAAAATGCGTGCCGTCGCCGCTGGCCTCGCATTCGTAGGTCACCGTCAGTTCCAGCCCGTTGTCACCGTGGGCGCGAGCGCTCCAGCGGCGGCCGGGCAGGTATTCGTCCACGGTCCAACTGAGATGACCGTCGCGGCCGCCAGCGCGAATGTCTTCCTCGAAGCGCGCCCCGGCATGCAAGGGACCGTCCGGGCCTTTGATCTTCAGCGACGACGGGTGCCATTCCGGCCAACGGGTCACGGTGCTGGCGTAGGCGAGCACGGCGAGCGGGTTTCGGGCGATCTCGATGCGGTGCTGCATACGGGTCATGGCGGTTCTCGGCAAGTCGAATTGATCGGTTTCCGGCTCCCAGTACAGGGTGCCGAACCAGTAATCCATCAGCGGCAGGACGATATTGAAGTTGCGCTCATGCATCAGCTCGCGGCGGTGATGCAGTTCGTGCAAACGGCGCATCTGGCGAATCCACGGCAGGCGGGTGACCGGGTGACTGGCCGGCAAGTGCTCACAGGCGTGAAACACCTCGTACATCAGGTAACCGAGGACCATGCACCCGGCGAACAGCCCGGCGATGTTGGCGTCCAGTTGCTTGAGCAACCACCAGGCGGGGAGGGTCAACATCACGCTGTGCAACACAATCAGCCAGGCCGGAAACAGGATCACCCGCCAGTCCCGGGGGCATTCGTAACTCATCGAGCCCGGGGCGAAAAAGCTGTGGTGGTCGCCGGCATGCCGCGCATAAAACATCCGCGCGAACCGCTGTTTATGATGGCCGAGGTATCGATGCACCAGGTAGATGACGAAATTCACCAGCAGCAGCGACAGCGGCACTGCCAGCCACTCCCAAGGCTGCACCTGATGCACCGTGCTCCAGAACCCGGCCATCACCAACACGCCGAACACCAACACAAAGCCACCGTGCAGCCACGGGTTATAGCGCCGATGGACCTCGGCACGGTAGCGCGTGCGAAAAGCGGCGGTGGTTTGCCTCATGGGCCGGGCCTGTGGTGAGGGATATCACCAGCAGCGTAGCCGATACTTGCCGCGTTGCCCGGCTGGCGCACAGGGCACATCGGCCAGGGTCCGCTGCAAAAGTGCCGGTGGCGCCGGACTCAGAACAACGGGTCCCAACGTTGCGACCAATCGCTGTCGTCCTTGACGATTTGCCGCAGGCCGTCGAACGCTTGCTGGAGGATGCTGCTGTCGCGGTCGCGGGAGTAAATCAGGTAGGTGGGGTAGTTGAATTCCGGCGCCTTGGGCACGCGCTCGAGGACGCCGCTGTCGAGGTAGCTTTGCACGACGCGGGTGCGGAAGTAGCCGCTGCCGCCGTTTTCCAGGATGTACTGCAAGGCCAGTGGGCCGAGGTTGAACGCCACGGCGGCCTTGGCTTTGTCGGGCAGGGCGGCGTCGTGCTGACGGCGGAAGTCCGGGCCCCAGTCGATGTAGACGTAGGGCGTGGGTTGGGCGGGCAGGCGCACCTGGATCAGTTTTTCTTCCAGCAATTGCTCCACTTGCAGGCCCGGCCAGTATTCCGGTTGGAACACCAGCGCGGCGTCGAGCACGCCTATTTCCAGTTGCCGCAGCAAGTCCGGACCGTTGCCGATTTCCATGCGCAGAGCGTAGGCAGGAATTTGCGTGCGCAGGGCTTTGGCCCAGCTCAGCATCAGCGGGTTGCACAAGCTGACTTCGCCGCCGATGTGCAGCACGTTGCGGTAACCCTCGGGCAAGGGCAGGTCGCGGCGCGCCGCTTCCCAGGTCTGTACCAGTTGATTGGCGTAGACCACGAAGGCTTCGCCGTTGGGCGTCAGGCGGGCGCCGGCGCGGTTGCGCACGAACAGTGTGCAGTCGAGCTGGCTTTCGAGCTTCTGCACCCGCGCGGTGATCGCAGTCTGGGTGACGTGCAGCTTCTCGGCGGCGGCCACGAGGCTGCCGTGACGGACGATTTCCAGGAAGGTACGGGCGAGGTCGATGTCCATGGGGCAGCCGTTACGTGACGAAGCGGCGATTGTAGAAGGCCCGGGCCTGCCTCAGGAAGTTATTTGCGTGGCCGCCGCGCTCGGTGCGGGAGCGCGGCGGGTTGCACTCAAGGATGCGCGATGCCTTTGGGCAGGGTTAGCTCGGCGCACAAGCCGCCGCCCTGGCGATTGCTCAGCACCAGCGAACCGCCGATGGCCAGCGCCAGTTGCTGGGCAATCGCCAGGCCCAGGCCGGTGCCGCCAGTGCTGCGGTTGCGGGAGCTTTCCACCCGGTAGAACGGCTCCATGACCTGCGCCAATTCCTCCTCGGCGATGCCCGGGCCTCGGTCCATGACTTTGACCGACAATTTGCCGTTGGTCAGCGCCTGGACGTGCATCTCGGCGGCACCGGCGAATTTCAGCGCGTTGTCCACCAGATTCACCAATACCCGGCGCAGGGCATGGGGACGGGTGTCGATTACCGTGGCGCTCTTGCCGTCCAGTTGCACGTCTTTGCCCATGTCCTGGTAGTCGAACACCAGGCTGTCGAGGAAGGAATCGAGGTCAGTGCGGCAGGTGGCTTCGGTGGCGCCGTGGACGCTGCGGGCATAGGCCACGCCTTCGCGCACCAGGTGCTCGATCTCGCCCAGGTCGTTCCACAATTTGTCTTTTTCCACCGACTCATCCATGAATTCGGCGCGCAGTTTCATTCGGGTGATCGGGGTTTGCAGGTCGTGGGAAATTGCCGCCAGCAGTTGCATGCGTTCTTTTAAGTAGGCGGCGATGCGCGCCTGCATGGCGTTGAACGCCTTGGCCGCGTAGGCCACTTCGGTCGGGCCTTTTTCGTCCAGGTGCACAGCGTGGGCGTTGGGATCGAGGGTTTCCACCGCTTGCGCCAGGCGCGTCAACGGACGAATGGCGATGCGCACCGCCAGCCAGGTGCAGCCGATCAACAGCGCCAGTTGCCCGAGCAGGACCGCCGGCAGCCACGGCGAAATCGGCAACATGGTCGGGCGCACGTCGATGGTCAGCGGATTGCCGTCGCTCAGGCGCAGATGGCCCTGGAAGTGTTTCTGCGTTCCGGGAATGTCGGTGTAGGTCAGTTTATAGGCCGGGTTCATCGCTTCGTTGATCGAGGCCACGGCCATCGGCGGCTCTTGCATGTTCATCGGCGTGCCGGGTTCACCTTCACCGAGGACGTAGCCGTAGTTCGGGCGATTGAGGCGCTGCAACCAACTGGCGCGCTCATCGGCGGGCAACCGGTCGAGGATGGCAATCGAGGTGGAAACGTCGGTTTCCAGGTTGCCGAGCATGGTGCTTTTCGCCGACTCGTAGCGCTCGTAGAACTGCGCGCCGAACGACAGCGCCTGGGCCAGGATCAGGCCCACCAGGAAAATCAGCGACAGCCGCGAGGCGAGGGTACGTGGCCAATGCAGGGAGAGGTTCATGTCTGGGCCCCAAGGATTTCCACCGGCAGCGAGAACACGTAGCCCTCGCTGCGCACGGTCTTGATGTACGCCGGTTCGCGGGCGTCGTCGAGCAAACGCTGACGCAGGCGGCTGACCAGCAGGTCGATGGAGCGGTCGAATAGATCGGCGTCGCGGCCCTGGGTCAGGTTGAGCAACTGGTCGCGGTTGAGCACCCGCTGCGGGTGATCGAGAAACACCCGCAGCAAGCGGTATTCGGCGCCGCTGAGGGTGACCATGGTGCCGTCGTCATCGAGCAGGTGTCGCGCCGACGTATCCAGGCGCCAGCGGCCGAAGGCGATCAGGCGACCGCTTTCGGTGACCGCCAGGTTCGGCGGCAGCATCCGTGTGCGGCGCAACACTGCGTTGATCCGCGCCAGCAACTCGCGGGCGGCGAAGGGTTTGGTCAGGTAATCGTCGGCGCCCATTTCCAGGCCGATGATCCGGTCGGTCTCATCGTTGCGCGCGGTGAGCATCAGGATCGGCGTGCTCTTGTGTTTGCCGGCGCGCAGCTCGCGGCAGAGCATCAGGCCATCGTCGCCGGGCATCATGATGTCGAGCACGATCAAGTCCACCGGCGTCGAATCGAGGAACGCGCGCATCTGCCGACCGTCTGCCACCACCGTGGTGCGCAGGCCGTTCTTCTTCAGGTAGTTGCCTACCAGTTCGCGGATCTCGCGGTCATCGTCAACGATGAGAATGTGATCGACGTGCTCCATCGGGACAGCCTCGGTAATGGGGAATGCGCGCAGTCTATCGAGCCTTCGGGCGCCTGCCTCCCACCCTTTGTATTGCAGTGTATCTGGCTTGTAGAGGGATACGTTTCGACGCAAAAACGTGATTTTCCGTGGCTTTTGTATCGCCGTGTATCCCGCGCCGATTCTGATACTTACCGATTTATACCCGCCTGTTCCCGACACATGCGGGATACCTCGAGCGCTTTAAATGGGCTCCATCGAGGCACTGCAAGACGCCTCCACGCAGACAACCCACTTAATCATTCAAGCCCCGAGGAAATCACCATGAACAGCAAATCCGTATTCGCCGCTTGCCTGTTTGCCGCCCTGAACATCTGCACCCTGTCGGCCCGTGCCGAAGCCGATGTGACGCCGACGTCCTACAGCTACGGCACTCACCTGGATATCCAGAAAGTGGTCTCGATCAAGCAAGACCCCAACGTGATGTGCGGCCCGGTCGATGCGCAACTGACCTACCTCGACTCTCACGGCAAAACCAACGTGCTGGACTACCGCAAATTTGCCGATGGCTGCAACGAGAACAACTGATCGGCCGTTATCAACCGCCCACTTTTTACTGACAGGTGAACCCTATGTTTCCAATTAAAAGCTACTTGACCGCTGTTGCCTTCGCCCTGGCCGGTTCCGCCGTGCATGCGGACGCCGCCACGGAAAAAAACACCTGCGGCAGTGGGGTGTGCTTCCAACTGACACCGCTGGCGCAGAAGGCTGAAAGCCCGGTGGTGGCGGAGAACGGCTACAGCCATACGCCGCAGGGCAAGCAGGTGGATGGCCAGACGGCGTGAATGCACAAAACCCTGTCGAGCCGAGTGGTCAGGTTCAGTGAGGGTGACTGAACGGACGCTTTCGCGAGCAGACTCGCTCCCACAGGGCAATGGTGTTTCACAAGTGAATCGAATGTTCCCCCCAATTATCAGGTGACCCCTATGTTACTCATTGCCTTCCTGGGCGGGATTTTGACCGTCCTCAGCCCCTGCATCTTGCCGGTCGTACCGTTCTTGTTCGCCCGTGCCGACCGGTCCCGTCGTTCGATTTTCCTGACCCTGGGCGGCATGGTCCTGACTTTTGCCCTGGTCTCCAGCCTGGCGGTGGTCAGCAGCGAATGGGTGATCCAGGCCAGCAACACCGGTCGTCATGTGGCGCTGGTGGTGATGGTGGCGTTTGCCCTGTCGCTGATCTCGGCCCGTGTCGGTGGCTGGCTGACCCAGCCCTTCGTGGCGCTGGGCAATCGTATCGATCCGGCTACTCGCAAAATGTCTGGGCCGTTGGGTTCGGTGCTGGTTGGCGTCGCCACCGGTCTGCTCTGGGCACCCTGTGCCGGGCCGATCCTCGGCGTGATACTCACCAGCGCCATGCTGCAAGGCGCGAATGCCGGCACCAGCCTGCTGTTGGTGGCCTACGGTTTGGGCAGTGCGTTGTCCCTCGGCACGCTGATCTTCGCCGGTCGTGGCCTGGTCAGTCGCTTGAAGCCGTCGATTCCGGTCACCGGGTGGTTGCGGCGTGGCGCCGGTGTCGCGGTGTTGGGTGCGGCGGCGGTGATTGGCTCCGGTAACAGCAACGTGTTGTCCGCCGGTGCTTCGTCCGAAGCAGTGGCCAGTGTCGAGCAAGGCGTGCTGCAAACCGTGCCGAAAATCGTCGACTACTTCGTCAGCAAAGTCCGCGCCGATTCTTCGGCGACGGAAAGCCAGGGCGCCATGCCGGCCCTGACCGGTGCGGTGGAGTGGCTCAACTCGCCGGCCCTGACCAGCCAATCCCTGCGCGGCAAAGTGGTACTGGTGGACTTCTGGACCTTCGACTGCATCAACTGCAAGCACACCCTGCCGTATGTGAAGGACTGGGCGCAGAAGTACGAGAAGGATGGCCTGGTGGTGATCGGCGTGCACACCCCGGAATACGGTTTTGAACGCATCATCAGCAACGTGAAAAAACAGGTGAAGGACCTGGGCATCACTTACCCGGTGGCGATCGACAACGATTACACCATCTGGCGCGCGTTCAATAACCAGTACTGGCCGGCGCACTACCTGATCGACGCCAAGGGCCAGATCCGCTACACGCACTTCGGCGAAGGCCGCTACGACACCCAGGAGAAAGTCATCCAGCAACTGCTGGAAGAAGCCAAGGCCGACGCCAAGTCCGCCACCCCGGCGGCTTGAACATCGCGCCACCGAAGCATCGACAAGGGCTCGCCGAAAGGTGGGCCCTTGTTGTTTTGGCGGTCGATGGAATATTTTCCCGCGCCAGCTGTTTCTCCCAGACAAAACCCGAACGCGCCTAACGGGCGCCTGAAAAAAAGAGCACAGCATGATGATGATTGTCTGGTTACACGTGGTCTCGATGGTGTTGGGATTTGCCGCACTGGTGGCGTACGACGCGGTGTTGATCATGGCGGCGAAATCCCGGAGCGCGGCGTTCATCAAGACGACCCTGGATGGCACCGCGCTGGTCGGTCTGGTGGGCAAGCTGCTGGTGGTCATCGGCGTACTGGCCGGGGTGCATCTGGCGGGCAGGTTCGGTTATGGCGCGACCTGGCTGGTGGGTTCGTATGGTCTGGTGGCGATTTCGATCTTCCTCGGCGCGGCGGTACTCGACCCGATCCGCAAGCGCTTGGTCGCGGCCGCCACGGCGGGGGATGCGCAGGTCGCGTCGTTTCGCCTGGGCTCGGTGCCGATCACCGTGTTGTACATCAGCAGCCTGTGCTGGGCCGGCGCAATCGGCTTGATGCTGGCCAAGCCCTGAGGCCTCAACCCCGATGCGGGTGTTGCGCGCTTGAAACAGCCTGGCTGCGGCGCCAAGTGGCCGGTGGCGCACCGTATTCGCGGCGAAAGGCGCGGCTGAACGCGGTGTCGGTCTGGTAGCCGACCTCTTCGGCGATGCGCAGTAGCGACGCGTTGCTGCGCCGCAGCAGATTGGCCGCCAGCACCATGCGCCACTGCGTCAGGTATTGCATCGGGGAGCTGCCGACCAACAGCTGAAAGCGTTCCGCCAAGACTGAGCGTGAGGTGCCGGCGGTGCGGGCCAGTTCCTCCAGGGTCCAGCAGTGCTCCGGCTTCTGGTGCAGGGCATTAAGTGCCGCGCCGATGATCCGGTCGTTGACCCCGGCCAACCAACCGGTACGGCCGCTACCTTGCTCGGCCATGTACAGGCGCAGGACTTCGATGAACAACACTTCCGCCAGTTTCGCCAGGACCCCCTCGCCACCGGGGCGCGGCGAACGGGCTTCGGCCAAGGCATAGCGCACCGAGGACTCAAGCCACAGCCCGCCGTTGGACTGGCGCACATTGACTCGCACCACTGGCGGCAACCCGGCGAGCAACATGCCGGCCAGGCGGGTATCGCAGGCGAGGTAGCCGCACACCAGGCGCGTGGTCGCGCCGCCACCCCCGTAATTCAACTGCCGCGGTCGCCGCGCGAGCACCTCGTCCAAGCGTGCGCTGCTGGCCGGCTTAAGCCCAGGCTCAGAGCACATGCGGTGGGCATCGCCCTGGGGAAACAGCACCGCATCACCGGCCACCAGCCGCAGGGGCGGTTCAGGGCCGAGTTCGACGTAGCACTCGCCTTCGGTGATCAGGTGAAAGATCACCACCCGCTCGGCGCCGGGTTCCAGCAGCGGGGCGGCGCTGTCGGCGCGGGGCGATTGGTAGCACCAGGGGGCGGTGAAACGGGCGCTGATGAAGATCGCGCCAACGAGGCGCACGACACGCAGGGTTTGCGACAGGGCGTCCATGGCGATTGATCCAGGGTGGCCGGGTCTTCGATTGTGAGCCCATTGCCGCACAACGCCCATCCACCGGACGATCGGGCAGTCTTGGCCGACGATCGGGCAGGACGCTGGGCGTTGCCGAGGACGATAGTTCCAGCACGGGCCCCTGCCGTGTTGACCGGGCTCGTACCTTCAGTAAAACAACAAGAGAGGTTGCTATGCCGAAGTACGTCATCGAGCGAGAAATCCCGGGCGCCGGGTCCCTGTCCGAACGGGACCTGAAGGCGGTTTCGCAAAAGTCCTGCCGAGTGCTGCGCGATCTGCCGCAGGTGCAGTGGCAGCAAAGCTACGTGACCGGCGACAAACTTTACTGCGTGTACATCGCGCCGAACGCGGAAATGATCCGGGAACATGCCAGGCAGGGTGGCTTTCCGGCCAACAGCGTGGCTGAAGTCAAAGCCATCATCGACCCAACGACCGCGGAGTGAGCCGACATGAGTACTCCTATTGATCTCCAGGCATTGAAAAGCCGGCAGATGGCGGCGTGGGCCAGCGGTGACTACGCCGTGGTCGGTACCACCTTGCAACTGGTCGGCGAGTTATTGGCCGAAGCCTGCGACATTCGCTGCGACGAACAGGTGCTGGACGTGGCGGCGGGCAACGGCAATGCGACGCTGGCGGCGGCGCGTCGCGGTGGCATCGTCACCTCTACCGACTACGTGGCGGCGCTGCTTGAGCGGGGCGAAGACCGCGCAAAAGCCGAGCACCTGGCGGTGACGTTCCAGGTCGCAGACGCCGAGGCCTTGCCGTTCGACGACGGCCGTTATGACGTGGTGCTGTCGACGTTCGGCGTGATGTTTGCCCCGGACCAGCCTCAAGCCGCCGCCGAACTGGCCCGGGTGTGCCGGCCGGGCGGGCGCATCGGCCTGGCCAACTGGACGCCGGACGGCTTTGTCGGGCAGATGTTCAAAGTGCTGGGCAAGCACGTGCCGCCACCACCGGGGGCTTTCCCGCCAGCGCGTTGGGGCACCGAGACCTGGTTGCGTGATCAGTTCGCCGACAGTTGCGAGATCCAGGTGACACGGCGCTCGTTCAACTTCCGCTACCGCTCGGCGGCGCACTTCATCGACACCTTCCGTCGCTGGTATGGGCCGGTCCATAAGGCGTTCGGCGCCTTATCCGGTGACGCCGTCCAGGCCCTGGAAGCGGACTTCACCGACCTGCTGGAACGCTCCAACCGCGCCGGCCCGACCTCGATGGTGGTGCCTAGCGAATACCTGGAGGTGGTGATGACGCGGCGATAATCCCCGGTTTGGGATAGCCCCTGTGGGAGCGAGCCTGCTCGCGATGGCGGTGTGCCAGGCAACAAAGGTGCCGGATGTGCTGGCCTCATCGCGAGCAGGCTCGCTCCCACATTTTTTCGGGGTAGCCCTCAGGTTTGTATACCCCCGTATCCCCTGTGGGAGCGGGCTTGCCCGCGATGGCGGTGTGTCAGGCAACAAAGGTGTCGGATGTGCTGGCCTCATCGCGAGCAGGCTCGCTCCCACAGTTGTCCCGGGGTGTCACAAGGATTTGTGTACAACCAAACCCCCTGTGGGAGCGAGCCTGCTCGCGATGGCGGTGTGTCAGGCAACAGAGATGTTGGATGTGCTGGCCTCATCGCGGGCAAGCCCGCTCCCACAGTTGTCCCGGGGTGTCACCAGGAATTGTGTACAACCAAACCCCCTGTGGGAGCGGGCTTGCCCGCGATGGCGGTGTGTCAGGCAACAAAGGTGTCGGATGTGCTGGCCTCATCGCGAGCAGGCTCGCTCCCACAGAGTTTTGCGGTGTGTTGATGATCTGGGTCAGCCCACAATCACTGTAGGAGCGAGCCTGCTCGCGATGGCGGCTTGTCAGGCAACAGAGATGTTGGATGTGCTGCCCTCATCGCGAGCAGCCTCGCTCCCACGTTTGTTCGAGGTACGGGAAGGACTGTCTCGACGGATTGATCCGCAATCGCCCAAGGTCAGCGGTGATTGACGTCAAACCACTCCATCGCCGTGCGCCAGATGCAAATCCCCAGGAAGTACGCCGACGCCAGCAGCCACAGGCCCATCACCAATGGGTTGAGTGTCGGGTGGTTGAGCACCAGGGACAGGCTGCACAGCAGCCAGATCGAGGTGACGGCGATGTTGATCGGCATAAAGCGTTTCACCCGGAACGGGTGGAGGAATTTCATCCGCGTCACGGTCAGCAGCGCCAGGCCGATCACGGTCAGCAGCGTGACCCAGGACGGCGGGCCGATGATGAACAGGCACAGCGCAACGACGTTCCACGCAGCGGGGAAGCCCTGGAAATAGTTGTCCTTGCTCTTCATTTCGACGTTGCAGAAGCAGAACAGCGACGACACCAGGATCACCGTGGTGACCAGCAGCGGCGTGTAGTCCGGCAGCGGGATGTAGCGGTAGATGAACAGGGCCGGGATAAACACGTAGGTCAGGTAGTCGATCACCAGATCCAACACCGAGCCGTCGAAGTGCGGTAGCACCGATTGCACGTTGACCTTGCGCGCCAGCGAGCCGTCGACGCCATCGACGATCAGCGCCACGCCGAGCCACAGCAGGCAGGCCAAGGGCTGGTTTTCGAACAGCGCCAGGGTGGCCAGGAAAGCCAGGACCACGCCGGTGGCAGTAAAGCCGTGGGCACCCCAGGCTTTGAGCGTGGCGATACGTTGAGTCGAAATCAAAGGGGCATTCTCCAGCAAATAAAACGGGCCAGTTGCTACCACCGACGGGGTCACCGGCAAACCTGGCTGGGCTGCACCTATCGACCGGTTATCGGGGAATAAGGTTCATCCCCCCTAGTCAATCGTAGACGCCCGCGAAAAAAATGCTGCGGATAAATTAGCCGTACTAGAGGGGTTTGTGCGTGGCGCGATTCATCTCGGCCAGACGGTCATGGCGCTCTGGTCCCGGCGGGCTATTGTTGCCTGTCTATGCACTTGCTGCCATTGAGGGCACTGCCATGAACACCAGTGATCTGCTCGAACAACTGCTGCGGGCCGGCCAGGGCTCGACCTCATCACAAGGCGGCGTTCCGTCCGGCGCCGGCGGCCTCGGCGGGCTGCTCGGTGGTTTGCTGGGCGGCGGTCGCGGGGCGGGCGCCGGCGGGCTCGGCGGTTTGCTCGGCGGCCTGTTGGGCGGCGGCGCGGCGCTGGGTGGCGCTACGCGCGGCCGATCGGGCGGCAGCAACTATGCGGCACTGGCGTCCTTGGGAATGATGGCGTTCCAGGCCTATCAAGCCTGGCAACGCAGCCAGGCCGCTGCGCCGCAACAGGCTGCCGCCGATCCCCAGGCACTGCGCACCGCGGATTTGCTGGCCGGGCCGGAGATCGAAGAACACAGCCACGCGGTGCTCCGCGCCTTGATCGCGGCGGCCAAAGCCGACGGGCGCATCGATGACGCCGAGAAACAGATGATCAGCACCGAACTCGGGCGCCACACCAATGACCCTCAATTGCAGCAGTGGCTCGACGACGAAGTCGCTCGACCCCTGGACGCGGCGGATGTGGCGACGTCCGCGTCCGACCCGGCGGTGGCGGCTGAGATGTACCTGGCCAGCGTGATGCTGGTGGACGATCAGCAAGACGCCGAGCGCAACTACCTGGATGAACTGGCCGCGGCGCTGGGGATTGATCCCGAGTTGCAGGTGCATCTGGAGCAACAGGCGAAAGGGCAGGCTTAATTCTGGTGGCCATGGACGCAATGTTGGCGTTTTAGTAGCCTCTGCCCTGAATTGCCCCCGGGCTTCAAGGATGATCGGCATTGCCTACCTTTTTCACACTGAAGTGTTCGATCGCCGCCGTGCTGATCCCGTTGCTCGGCGGTTGCAGCAATTGGGGTTCGTATCACGACGTCAGCGAGCCCGACGCGGCAAAGCTGCGCTTCATCACGGACATCGCCGACACCTCCCTCAGTTATTACGACGCCGAGCATTGCGCGGGCGAGTCCCTGGGGACGCTGAACAATATTTATCTGTCCAATACCTCGCGACGGGTCGACATGCGCGTCGCCGCACCCTCGGCGGCCAAGCGTTATCTGGAAGTCAACGTCATGCCTGGGCAGGCGGTCTATCTAAAGGCCGACTGTGGCAATGCCGTCCAATTCACCCCGCAGCCCCGGGCCGAGTATGAGGCGACCCTTAAACAGCGTGGCCTCAGGTGCACGCTGAGCGTGCAGCATCTGGATCGGGTGGATGGCCGAGATGTGCGCACAGCCTTGCCGACAACAACTAACGGGCTGGATGCGTGCCTCGGCCAGTCGCCAGCCTTTCCCAAACCCGTGGTATTGCTGCCCGATACCCCCGAGCGGGTGGCATTGATCGACCAGATCATCAACGCCACGCTGCGCGATAACCCCTATCTGCTGCCCGATCCGCGGTACCCGTCGCAAGCACCGATGACTGGGGCCCAACTCGACAAACGCGTCGCTCAATACAAATCCCGATTGGGTTTTGCGATGCCCGCTGAGTACTGGGCGCTGTATCGCCGAAACCTGGTGACCTTCGACCGGGAAAACCTCAACGTCTGGGTCGAGGCCTTGCCGATTTTCAAGCATGAACATCGCCTCTACTTGCAGTCCCTCGACACCGCCCTGCTTGAGCAATGGGCGCGGCAGTCGTTCAACGATCCCCCCGTCTACCGCCACTACGACACGATGCTGCGCCAGCACGACAAGATCTTGTTGGCGTTACGCCAAGACGTGATGGACCGCCATCTGGAACGGCTGGCGCAGATGGACGCTGAATTTGGAGTGTGCGAGCGGTTTGCCGGGTGTTGGAAACCCTTGAGTGAAGCCGTTGATTGATGACCTGCGCCGCGGCAGCGGCCTTCACTCAGGGCATCGGACTCGAAACCCTCGCGGCGACACCCCCATCACCCGCTTGAAGGCATGATTAAACGCGCTGTCCGATTCATACCCCAGCGCATAACCGATACTCGCCACTGAGTCATGGCCCATGCGCAAGCTCTCGGCCGCGAGGCGCATGCGCCAGTGCAGCAAATAGTCCATGGGCGGGCGGCCGATCAGGGTTTTGAAGCGTTGGCTGAACACGGTGCGGGACATGCCGCTGGCTCCGGCCAGTTCGGCGACGGTCCAGGGATGGGCCGGGTGCCGGTGCAGGCGGGTCAGGGCGCTGCCGATGCGCGGGTCGGTGAGGCCGTTCAGCCAGCCGGGAACGACCGGGCCGATGTCTTGCAGATAATGCCGCAGCGCGTGCAACAGCAGCATGTGCGCCAGGTGATCGGCCATCAGGTTGGCGCCTGCCTCGGCGCCGCGCAGTTCGCCGGCCAGTTGTTCGAGCAACCACGGCAACGTAGCGGCGTGGCGCGAGGTGGCGGGGATATGGATCACGCAGGGCAACTGCTCGATCAATAAGTCGGCCTGGGACGGGTCGAAGCTGAAACGGCCGCCAATGGCACTCAGTTCGTCGCGGTCGTTGTAGCGGGCGCAGCCGTTTTCCGCGTCGGCGAATACCTGTTGCGCATCGGCGGGCGGCAGGGCCAGGTCGCTGGCGAGGCGATAGGGTCGGCCGTCGGTCAGCAGATAGCCGTCGCCCGGGCCCAGCCGGTAAGTGGCCTCGTCGCCGTCGACCTGCAGCCAGCAATGGCCCCGCTGGATGGCGGTGAACTTAATGCCGTCGTAACCGGTAAACGCCATGGCCCAGTCGCCGCCGGTGAGCAATTGCGCGGAGACGCCGCTCTGGGGTTTCACCCGTGCCAATACATCAGACAGAAGATCCATGGTTTTCCGGACGATCAAGCAATAAAGGCGCTGAATGTAGCATTGGTTGATCGGCGTGGGGCGTTGAAGATGGCTGATCATTGTCAGGAGCCACCTATGACCCGTCCTCAGACACCGCTTAACAGTGGCTTCGGCCCACAATCCACTGCCGTCGAGGTGATGCGTGGCATCAATCTGACGGGCAAAGTCGCGATCGTCACCGGTGGTGCCTCGGGCCTTGGCCTGCAAACCAGCCAGGCGCTGAGCGCGGCGGGAGCGACGGTGATTGTGCCGGCCCGCGATGGGGTCAAGGCGCGGCAGGCCCTGGCCGGTGTTGATCGTGCTGAAGTCTATCCGCTGGATCTGCTGGACCCGCAGTCCATCGACGCCTTCGCCCACGGCTTTATCCGCAGTGGCCGACCTTTGCACTTGCTGATCAACAGTGCCGGCGTCATGGCCACCGATCTGGCGCGAGACCGTCGTGGTTATGAAGCGCAGTTTTCCGCCAATCACCTGGGCCATTACCAGCTCGCCGTACGTTTGTGGCCGGCGCTGCAACAGGCGCGAGGGGCTCGGGTGGTGGCGGTGTCGTCGGGTGGGCATCGGATCGCGGCAGTGGATTTCGAGGACCCGAACTTCTTGCAACGGCCTTATGAAAAATGGACGGCTTACGGTCAGTCGAAATCCGCCAATGCGCTGTTCGCCCTGGCGTTGGATCGACGGGGCGAAGCGTTTGGGATTCGAGCCTTTTCGGTGCATCCGGGTACGGTGCTGACGGACTTGGCGCGGCATCTATCAGAGGCGGAACTGGACAGCTTCGGCGTGTCGAAAGCCACGGCCCACGGCAGTATTCCCGAGGGGCAGGCGGCGGGTGAGGGTGGCGATTACAAAACCCTCGAGCAAGGCGCAGCGACCGCACTCTGGTGTGCGACCAGTCCGCAGTTGCAAGGTTTGGGTGGGGTGTATTGCCTGGATGCCGACATCGCGCCGATCGACTCACCCGACGCGCCGGGTGTGGCGACCTGGGCCTGCGATGAGGTGCTGGCCGAACGCTTGTGGGCGCTGAGCGAGCAACTGACCGGGGTCAGGCTGGGTTGAGCGTTAAAGGTACTGGCGTTGACGGTTGTTGGAGGACGACCGGCTCGCTTCGACTTCCATCAAGTGCGCTTCGAGAATGTCGCTCAGGAAGCGGAACTGATCGTTGAAGCCGACCACGGCGTTACCGAATTCGTTGCCGGCGGCCGGCATCAGGAACTCGTCGAATTTCTGGTCGAACACCAGTTCGACGTCCTTCTTGAACTCGTAACGCTGCGAGTAGTAGTTGGTGCCGAACACCGGGAAACGCACGGACAAAGTGACAGGACGGTTCATCAGAAACTCTCCTCGGAATCCAGAAGGTGCAGCACGTATTGCGAAAACAGGGTCAGGGTGACAGCGGTCACAGCCAGGCAGGTCAGCAGGTGGATAATCATGATTCAACCCTCCGATGCAGGGTGTGTGTGGGGCATGGGGTTGATCCTACGCTGACGGTTTTTTTGCGGAAGGCATAAGAGGCGATGGTGAATATCGATGGCGATGATGGTTAAGGGATTGGGCGCCGAAGCCCTATAACTTGAGGGTTGGAATTAAGGGTTGCGGCGCTCTGGAGGGCCTCTTCGTCGGAACGCCGCCCGAGCAGGCTCGTTCCCACAGGGATTACGCGCCAGTTCTATACTCAACCCAGCCGTGCAACCCCGGGCTGGATTTGAGAGGGGACTGCGATCTTGAACCTGCGTTCGCTGATCGTCGCCATGATGGTGGTGTTGGCGTTGGCGGGTTGCGCCACGTCTTCCCGTGCCCCGGAGGCGGTGCCGGCGGTGGTGATCTCGCCCATGACCTGGCGCCAGGTCGACCAGGAGATTTTTGCCGCGTCGCAAAGCGCCACCGAGCAAGCCAAGGTGTTTGCCCACGGCTCGATGGATCATTGGCGCACGCGGGTGTATCAGCAAACTGAAGAAAATTTCATTCCCTGGTTCAGCAGCTACTGGACCCAGGAATGGCTGTCGATGAAAGTCAGTTGGTACACCCTCAGCGCGGGTGGTGAACAGGACGCTTCGGCCAAGCGCCTGGCGGCGTATCTGCTGGAGCAATACCACGAGCGCGTGCTGGCGCCGGTGGCGGTGGAGATCGATCCGGATGCGATTCTCGGCCAGGCCACGGCGTTTTACGTGCAGATCCTCCGCCAGCAATTGCCCGTGATTGCCCAGCGTCACGGCGTACCCATGGCCCAGCTCAATGGCCGCCTGCAGAAGATCCCGGCGATTGCCCTTGGTCCGCCGCCCGCGCGGGATGCCTCGTTGTATCAAGTGCTCCAGAGTGAACCGCTGAATACCTTGCCGGCCTATGCGGCGCTGATCGACAAGATCCACACCGCCGGCGGCGAAAAGGGCATTGCGTCGACCGACGCCGGGATGGCCCCGGTAGCCAAGCGCGCCAGCCAACGCATGGAAGCCGAGATGGCGCCCCGGGGTGCAGCGGGTGCGGTGGCCGCAGCGGCCGGCAAGTTCGCCGGGGGCCTGATTTCCCTTGGCGTGGCCGGGGTCCGGGCGATTATCCAGGCGAATGATCGGCCGGACAGCGAAGCGCTGATTCGCAGCAGCCTGGGCGGTTCGTTCGATAAGAGTTGGACGAAGCTGGTGCAGAACCCTACCACCGGGGTGATGGCCGGCACGTTGTACCTGGCGGGCAACGTCGAGGGTCATCTGGCGAGCAGCGTCGAACCGCCGGTCGGCTCCGGGCTGGCGCCTGTCGATTGGACGCCGAGCGGAACGACTACTCCGCAGATGGCCCCCTAACTGCAATAGGAGAACCACCATGTCCTACGTCGATGGCTTGATCGCTGCCGTGCCCACCGCTAATCGCGAAAAATTCAAGCAACACGCCGAAGCCGCCGCCGTGATCTTCAAGGAGAACGGCGCCCTGAGCATCGTCGAATGCTGGGGCGATGACGTGCCTGACGGCAAGGTCACTTCATTCCCCATGGCGGTAAAACTCAAGGCCGACGAAACGGTGATTTTTTCCTGGATCGTCTGGCCCGACAAAGCCACCCGCGATGCCGGCATGCAAAAAATGATGAGCGACCCGCGCATGCAACCGGACGTCAATCCGATGCCGTTCGACGGTCAGCGCATGGTCTTTGGTGGCTTCAAGATCATTGTCGAGGCCTGACATCACTCCGACGCCGGGGTGATCCGGCAACTCTTTCGCTGGCGAATCTCGCTGTCCGAGGGTCGCTCCTTGACGAATTCGAAGCGCGGCTCGCCTTCGCTGTAGGTCACCAGCCAGCCCCATTCCAGCTCGGTTTCATCCTGGCCGGGCTGGGGCGGGGCGGCCCACCAGGGTTCTTTGCTGAGGATCTGGCGCATGACACCTCCGGTTGCTGTGGCGTGTATCCACTATAACCGGTGGTGGGGCGGGCGCCAGGCGACGAGCGCCGCGGGAAGGTCAGGCTTCGGCTGGGCGTTTGGTGCGAGGCGGCATTTCTTCGAAGATCACGACAACGCCGGGGTAGTGATGGGTGGCGTTGGAAAACGGATTGCTGCCAATGTCGGGGAACAGGTAGGCGTAGGAGGTCTTGCGTTTCGGCGCACTGCGAAAGTCGCCGCATAAGGTCAACCAGGCATCGAGGCGCTCTTGGACTTTGTGCTCGTCAAGCCCGGTTCCCTGATCGGCCTTGACCTCGCTCAAGCGGATGGTCGGCGTGACGAAGGTCACGGCAAAACGCCGATCACCTTCGAATTTAGTTAGATGCCAGCAATCGCCCCAGGCGGCCTGTTGTGCCTTCAACCGGTAATTGAAGCCATCGGCGCGATTGCCGATGGGCTGCCAGGCTTGCTTGGCTTCAATGGCGAACGACACGTCCTTATTCGATAACACCAGATCGCAGCGTCCGGCGCGTAGCTCGCCTGATTCAACGCCAGCCTCGGTTTTCGCGTGTTTGGCGGTACTGAATTCTTCCAGCGCGATCCAGTCCTTCAAGCTCCAGGCGGCGCCGGCCAAGGTACTCAGCGTGGCGCGCTCGTTGTACCACCAGCAGTTGTCTTCGGTGAAGATGTTCAGGTAACGCTGTGTCGCGCCGATCCAGGCTTTGAGCAATGAGCGCAGCAATGGGTCGTCATCGTGACTGTGGATTTTTTGCAGGGTCGGCATAGAAGTCCTTTCTGGGCGTTTGGATTGGAGAGGACGCCGATCTGCCGTGCGTCCCTTTTTAAAGCAGCGCAGGACGTTAGCGCAAACACTGCGCGTAAACCAGTCGCAAATGGCCATCACTGAATAAGAGTGGAAGTTGTGACAAACCACAGGGTGGAAACGCCAGTCACTTGCTTCTTCGTCGTTTTGCTGACCTGAGGTAGAATGCCGCAGCTTCGCGTCACGCTAGGGCGTTGAAGTGGCGATCGCGGCCACGCGATCAGGTACAAAACAGAATCAGTGTCACCCAAGTAGCTGAGCCAATGACTAATAAAAAGTCAGCACAGGAGGGGCATATACGTGAGGCCGATCATGATTATCGGCCTTGTATGTCCACCATCAGTCCTTTCTGAGTGCGGTTCGGCAACAGCGGCTTGGCCCCATGGCGAGTCGCACTTCAGATCCAGGAATGACAGGTGGACGGCGTTCTATCCTAGGTATTACTGCATGTTGAAGAAAGTGAACACAGCACTACTGGGCCTTGCGTTGTCCTTGGGGCTTACCTCTGCACAAGCGGCTGAGGTGAAGAAAGTCGATGTACTGCTCATCGGCGGGGGCATCATGAGTTCGACCCTGGGCGTCTGGCTCAATGAGCTGGAACCGGACTGGACCCTGGAAATGGTCGAGCGCCTCGATGGCGTTGCCGAAGAAAGCTCCAACGGCTGGAACAACGCCGGTACCGGTCACTCGGCCCTCGCTGAGTTGAACTACACCCCGGAAAACAAAGACGGCAAAGTCGAGATCCCGAAAGCCATCGAGATCAACGAGGCGTTCCAGATTTCCCGTCAGTTCTGGTCGTGGCAAGTGCAGAACGGCGTGCTCAAAGACCCGCGCTCGTTCATCAACTCCACGCCGCACATGAGCTTTGTGTGGGGCGATGACAACATCCAGTTCCTGAAAAAACGCTACGAAGCCCTCAAGGCCAGCCCGCTGTTCGCCGGCATGCAGTATTCCGAAGACCCGGCGCAGATCGCCAAATGGGTCCCGCTGATGATGGAAGGCCGTGATCCGAAACAGAAGATCGCCGCCACCTGGACCCCGATCGGCACCGACGTCAACTTCGGTGAGATCACTCGCCAGTTCGCCGGTTACTTGCAGACCAAGCCTAACTTCAAGCTCAACCTGTCGAGCGAAGTGCAGGACATCACCAAGAACGACGATGGCACCTGGCGCGTCAGCTACAAAAACCTGAAAGACGGCACCAAGACTGAAACCGACGCCAAGTTCGTGTTCATCGGCGCGGGCGGCGGTGCCTTGCACCTGCTGCAGAAATCCGGCATTCCTGAAGCCAAGGAATACGCGGGTTTCCCGGTGGGCGGCTCGTTCCTCGTGACCGAGAACCCGACCATCGCTCAACAGCACCTGGCCAAGGCTTACGGTAAAGCCTCGGTTGGCGCGCCGCCGATGTCGGTTCCGCACCTCGACACCCGTGTGCTCGATGGCAAGCGCGTGATCCTGTTTGGCCCATTCGCGACCTTCAGCACCAAGTTCCTCAAGGAAGGCTCGTACTTCGACCTGCTGACCAGCACCACCACCCACAACATCTGGCCGATGACCAAAGTGGGCATCAAGGAATACCCGCTGGTCGAGTACCTTGCCGGTCAACTGATGCTGTCTGACGAAGACCGTCTGAACGCCCTGAAAGAGTACTTCCCGAACGCCAAGGCTGAAGACTGGCGTCTGTGGCAAGCCGGCCAGCGCGTGCAGATCATCAAGCGTGATGAACAAGCCGGTGGCGTGCTGAAACTCGGCACCGAAATCGTTGCCTCCCAGGACGGCAGCATCGCCGGGCTGCTGGGTGCTTCGCCCGGCGCGTCGACCGCCGCGCCGATCATGCTCAGCGTGCTGGAAAAAGTCTTCAAGGACAAAGTCGCCAGCCCGGCCTGGCAAACCAAGCTGCACCAGATCGTCCCGAGCTACGGCACCAAGCTCAACGATGACCCGGCTCGCGTCCAGCAAGAATGGGACTACACCGCCAAAGTGCTGCAACTGACCACTCCGCCAGTGATCGGCGAAATGGCCGCACAGCCGCAAGTGCCTGCCAAGGCAGAAGCGCCGAAGGCCAGCAATGGCGCAACGGATATGGCTCTGTAACCACAGAACCCGTCCAGGAAAACCCGCTGAACCGGTGACGGTCAGCGGGTTTTTTATGCGCGATTGAAAAGCCCGGCCACGCTTTATCGTTCGTGAATCCGAGACCTTGCGTACAAGCCCGGTGGCTTCTCCCGTCCGTTCAAGGCTCCTATTATCGAGACACGCCCTAGGCATTTGAACCCTGTCCCGGCTTGGCCGTGAATCTAATAAGAAGGAGACGAAACGTGATGCCGACTAGCCCGTTCATTGATGATCTGATACGCGAACGTCGCACCAAGCGTGGATTTCTGGATCGCCCTGTATCAATGGAAATGGTCAAGGACATCCTCTCGGCGGCGAAATATGCGCCCAGTTCGAGCAACAGCCAGCCGTGGCGTTGTTATGTCATCACCGGCGCGGCCCGCGAGCGCATTACCGCCGCCGCCGTGGAGGCGTATCGCGCGTCGCCGGAAGGCCTGGCGCCGGAATACCCGTTTTTTCCGCAGCCGCTGCACGATCCTTATGCAACGCGCTTCAACGCTTTTCGCGGGCAACTGGGGGACGCCCAGGGTTGCAGCCGCGCTGACAAGGATGGCCGGCGCCGGGACGTCGAGCGCCAGTTCCGCTTTTTCGATGCGCCGGTGGGTTTCATTTTCACCATGGATCGCCGTCTGGAGTGGGCCAGTTTCCTCTGCTACGGCTGCTTTCTGCAGAACATCATGCTGGCCGCCAAGGGCCGCGGGCTCGACACCTGCCCCCAGCAAATCTGGTCGCTCCAGCACCCGTTATTGCGCACTGAACTGAACCTGCCTGAAGACCAGATGGTCATCGCCGGCATGTCGCTCGGTTGGGCCGACAACAGTCTGCCGGAGAACCAAATGAGTATTTCCAAGCTGCAACTGGAAGAATTCACGACCTTCGTCGACGAATAAACACCCTCAATACCGTTCAAGCAACCGCAGCCCGCCGGCACTTGCGTCGGACGCGGCTTGCCCAAACAAAAGTGGAGAATGACATGACCGACATCAAAGGCTTTCACCATCTCACCGCCGGCGTGGCCGGGGCCCAAGAGGATGTGGATTTCTACGTGAAGTTGCTGGGGCAGAGCCTGGTCAAGAAAACCGTGCTGCTGGACGGTGAAGACCCGATCTACCACCTGTATTACGGCAATGCCCAGGGCGATGCCGGCACCCTGGTGACGTCGTTTCCGTTCCGTCAGCGTGGGGTGAAAGCGCGTCCTGGCTCGGGTCAAATCCGGGTGATCAACTATTCGGTGCCCAAGGGCTCGCTGGATTTCTGGCGGGCGCGTTTCGAAGCCAAGGGCGTGCCGTTCGACGCCGCCGTGGTCTCGCGTTTCGGCGAAGAGCGCCAGCGCTTCCACCACCCGTGCGGGATTGAATTCGACCTGGTCGCTTCCGACCTGGACCCGCGTCCACCGTGCGTCGCCAGTGACATTCCCGCGCGTTTCGCGATTCGCGGCGTGCACAGCATCACCTTGTCCCTGCGGGAAGTGCACGAGTCGATCATCTTCATGAAGGACGCGCTCAACTTCCGCTACGCCGGCGAACACGGTGTCTATCACCGCTTTGAAACCGCCAACGGCGCGCCGGGGACCATCGTCGAGTTCCAGCACGAGCCCGATCGCTTGCAAGGTTCGTCGATTTACGGCGAAGGCACCATCCACCACGTGGCGTTCGCGGTCGACAGCGTCGCACAGCAAATGGCCCTGAAGGAAAAGCTGATGGCCATGGGTCACATCGACACTTCCGAGTCGGTGAACCGCAATTACTTCCGCTCGATGTATTTCAAGATGCCCGGCGGCGTGATGTTCGAAGCGGCGACCACCGACATCGGTTTTGCCATCGATGAACCCCAAGACCAATTGGGCTCGGAATTCCAGACCCCACCGTGGCTGGTCGAGCGCAAGGACGAACTGCTCGGCCGGCTGGAACCGATCAGCGTCTGATCCCGCTTACACATCCTAGGGCGACACCCAAGGTGTCGCCCATTCACTGCCCTGACCCAAAGGTTTTGTTATGTCCAACACCAAAGTCCTGATTGTGTTCTATTCCCGCGCCGGCTCCACCGAGATCCTCGCCAATGCCATCGCACAGGGCGCCATTGCCGAAGGTGCCGAGGTGCGCCTGCGCCGTGCTCGGGAACTGGTCAGCACTGAACTGATGCTGCAAGTGCCCGGCTGGTTCGACAGCGCCGAAGTGATGAACGCCAAGTATGAGCAGCCGACCGAAGCCGACGCCGAATGGGCCGACGCCATTGTGTTCGGCACGCCGACGCGTTTCGGCTCGATCACCTCGGAGCTGAAGGCTTACATCGACGGCCTCGGCGGCCTGTGGTTTGCCGGCAAGCTCAATGGCAAGGTCGGCTCGGTGTTCGGCGCGACGTCGTCCAAGCACGGCGGCAACGAATCGACGCTGCTGTCGATCTATGCGCCGATGGCGCACCTGGGCTTGATCATCGTGCCGCTGGGCTATGCCGATCCGGCGATGTTCAAGGCAGGCACGCCGTATGGCGCGACCCATGTGTCGAACCACGACACCTTGATGCCGGATGAAGATCACCTGGCCGTCGCGCACTACCAGGGGCGCCGAGTGGCCTCGGTCGCCCGGGCCTTGCGCAGTCAGGCGGCTTGATCAGAGCAGGTCGATCCAGCCGGGTTGCTGTTTGACCCGGGTGAGCCACTGGGCGATGGCCGGGTAGGGCGCCATGTCGAAGCCGCCTTCGCCGGCCAACGAGACATAGCCGAACACGCCCAGGTCGGCGACGGTGTACGTGTCGCCGACCAGCCATGGGCGGTCGGTCAACCAGCGTTCGAGCTTTTCCAGGGCCATGTGGCCTTCGCCGTGGTACTGCTCGATCTGTTTGGCCATGGCCTGGGCGAGGCCGCGTTTATGGTAAACGCGGCACAGCGCCAGGGGCTTTTGCAGGTCACCTTGCTCGAACGACAGCCAACTGGTGACTTGCGCCCGCTCGTAGGGATCGTCCGGCAACAAATGGCTGCCCTGGGCCAGGAACAGCAGGATCGCCGACGACTCCACCAGGCTGCGTCCGTCCTCCAGTTGCAAGACCGGAACGCGGGCGAAACGGCTGATCTTCTTGAAGTCCGGCGTCTGGGTTTCGCCTTTCAGCAAGTCCAGGGTCTCCCGCTCATAGGCGATCCCCAGTTGATTGAGCAAGATTCGGACCTTCCACGAATTGCCCGAGAGTCGGCTGTCATAGAGTCGCAACATGTTCACACCACCCAGTCCGTGCCTGCCCCGCAGCGAGTTCCGGGGCCTGAAAGTGTTCGTATCGTACCGCATTCGACCCAAGCGAAAAGCGCGCGCTAGCGCCGTGCACATTCCTAATTCCTTAAAACGTGACCTTGATTCAAGGAGTGACCCTCGTGGAGATTGAAAAAGCCGAAGCAATGGCCAACAGCGAACAATTAAGCGCAGTTGCCGAAGCGATTCGCGCCGGCATTGCCGACCCGGAGCGCATCACCCTGGTAGGACCCGAACCGCAGCCGCGCTTCGAGCTGTTTCACGCCGCCAGCTCGCTGTGTTCGCAGAAAGTCCGTGCGGTGTTGCACGAGAAGCGCTTGTCCTACCGTTCCAACGACATGATTATTTTGTGTTCGATGGGCGCTGCCGGGATCGTGGCTGCCGAACACTATGCGCCGGCCTATGTGCGCCTGCGCTTGCAAGCCGGGCGCGAGTTGAACCAGGCGCTGGTCAGCGGCTACAGCGGTCGGACCTCGGTACAAAGCGAAGGCTTCGACCCTTGCGTCGTGCCGATGCTCATCGATTACCAGGCCGGTCGGGTGATCGTCGATTCGATGCGTATTTGTCTCTACCTCGAAGCCGTGTCCCGCGAACCGCTGTGCTTGTTGCCGGAAGACGAAGCGGAAGGCAGCGCGGTGCTGCGGCAAATGTCGATCGTCGATACCTTGCCCAACGGCGCCTTGCTGTACGGTTTTCACCCGGATGCCGACCGCCGTCCCGACATCCTGAAAGCGGTGATGGGCACCGTGTATGACTACAAGATCATGGCCCTCGAGGCGATGATTGCGGCCAACGCCGATGACCCGGAACTGGTCGCCGCCTACCGGGCGAAAATCGCCAAGGAGAGCGGTGGCCGGCAGGTCTGCCATGACGCCGGGTTTCAACGCCAGGCACGGGAAAATGTCGCGGGTCTGCTGGCCGACCTCGAACAGGCACTGGCCGCCCAGGCATCGCCATGGTTGAGCCGTCACGGGTTCTCGATGGCGGACCTAGTGTGGGGGGTGAACCTGATTCGCATGGCTTACCTCGGCCTGGCATCGATGTGGGACACCTTGCCCCATGTCAGCCGTTATTTCGAGGCGTTGATCCAGCGGCCATCGTTGCGCGAGGAAGCCATCGAGTCATCGATCCGCTCATTGCCGCCGTCCAGTTACCTGAATGCGCTGGTGGCTCAGCGAATGGCAAGCACCGCACTTTAATTGGCCACGCAAAAAAGGCTTCGGCGGCGTTCATCCTGTGGAGAGCGCCGCCGAAGCCTTTGGATTTTTCAGTCAGCCCCGTTGCTTGGCCATGTGCGGGCAGACCGCCGGCGGGTCGCCGATGAAGCCTCGGGCCGACCACAATTCCGGGAACGGAATTTCATCCAGGGTCGGCACCAGCCAGGCGATGCCCTCGGTGCCAAAGTAGGCGGGCCGCGCACCGAAGGTGCGACGGGTGGCCATCAGGTGCCGGTATTTCCAGTGGCTGAATCCTTCGGCGATATCGGCCAGGGTTTCGCCCAGTCGTTGCAGCTCCGGATAGGTGTTGGGGCCCGCATAAATGTCACGCCACAGTTGTTCGACGGCGGGGTTGGGGGCGTAGGGCAAGCGCCAGTCACGTTGCAGCGAGATGGCCGGCAGTGTGAGGCCGCGACGGCTCAAATAGGCGAGCACGTCGTCGTACAGGCTCGGCTCGGCCAGCGCTTGATTGAGTTGCGCCCAGCGCTGCGGTTGCGGCTCGAAATGTTGCAGGTGTTCGGCTTGCTTGATCCCCAGCAGGTAAACCATGTGCCGATAGGTCCAGCCCTGCAGGGCGGTGTCCTTGCCGTAGGTGCCCTGGGCGCGGGACAGGATCGCCAGCAAGTCGTTGGGGGTCATCCAGGCGATGGAACGCCAGATCGCATCCAGCACCTCCTGATGGGCCACCACCCGTTGCAAGGTCCGTTGGGCCTGCGCCAAATCGTCGGTGCGCAACTGTGCTTGCGCGGCTTGCAGTTCCTTGATGATCAGCATCCAGTACAGTTCGGAAACCTGCACGTGGGCGATCCACGCGGGCTCGCCGGGATGGTCACTCACGGTGCGTTGCAGCGAGTGCAGCGCGTCGGTCTGCATCCAGGCGCTGTAGGGCGTTTGCCCGGCGGGCGGCATGACGGGTTGAGTGGTGGACATTTTATTATTCTCCTCAGGTGTTCACGGCAAACAGCCGCCCGGCGGCGGTATTTTTTGCGGCACAGGGCGCAGGGCGTGGTTAACGAGCCCCTTCGAGTCTAGGGTGATCAAAAGTGCTTGAGAAGTTGGCCGTTCCTGTACGTTGGGTCTCGAAAATACGAACGATCCAGGGACCGCCAAGCAATCCGGGTGCATGGCTACATGATGCTGTCGCAGCAGCTGAAACCAGGGTTTGCAACCTCTGGCGCGGACCGTCACATTACGGTCATATGACGTGAATGCTGTTTCCACGGGATTGAAAAGGTTAGGGCGCCAATGCTGGATTTGAAGGATGTCTATTACTTCGTTCAAGTGGTCGACCGCGGCGGTTTCACGGCGGCGGGCAATAGCTTGCGATTGCCGAAGTCGACCCTGAGCCATCGGGTGCATGAGCTGGAAAACCACCTCGGCGTGCGCCTGATCAATCGCACCTCGCGCCAGTTCGGCATGACCGACGTGGGCACCGAGTTCTACCAATATGCGATTGCCCTGCTGCAAAGCTCTGAGGTTGCCGAGGAGGCGGTGCGTCAGCGCTTGACCGAGCCCAGCGGCGTGGTGCGGATCACCACGGCGGTGGAAATCGCCCAGTTCGCCTTGCGGGATCTGCTGCCGGTGTTCCTCAACCGCTACCCGAAGGTGCAGATCGTCGAAATCTCCACCGACCGTTTGGTAGACATTGTCGGTGAAGGCTTTGACCTGGCGATTCGCGGGCATATCTCGCCGTTGCAGGATTCGTCGCTGGTGCAGCGAGCGATTGCCAGCGTGCCGTGGTTTCTGTTTGCCGGCGCCGATTACCTGGACAAGATGGGCGCGCCGGCCAGCCCGGATGAGTTGTTGCAGCACTCGACGATTTCCATCGTGCGCGGCGGCTCGCCGCAATGGCAATTGCGCGGTCCGGCGGGCAAGGAAGTGGTGGTGCCGATTGCGCCACGGTTCCAGAGCAACGACATGATTTCCACCAAGGAAGCGGCGTGCGCGAACCTCGGGATCGCCGCGTTGCCCGGCTATATCTGCAAGTCGGAAATCAAGGCCGGCACCTTGCGCCGGGTGCTGCCGGAATGGATGGTGGCGGACGCGCGCATGACCGCGTTGATGCCGTATCGCACCGGGCTGTTGCCGGCGGTGCGAGCGCTGATTGACTTCCTCGCCGTCGAAATCCCCAAGGCGACGACCTTCGACGACGAGTAACGGTCAGGCAGCTATGGTGGTTTTGGCCAGCAAACGCTCCAGCTTCGCCGCCAGTTGCAGCAGGCCGGTGTCGTCGCCGGGGCGGGCGACAATTTGCAGTGCCGACGGCAGCGGGTTGCGATGGCGCGGCAGCGGAATCGAGATCGCCGGGAACCCCGCCAGGTTGAACGGCGCGGTGTAGGTCATCAGCGCTTCGCGCACCGTCCCCGACCACCCGCCGATGCTGATCGCCGATTCCCCCACGGACGGCGCGAGGCATGGACTGGTGGGCAGCAGCAGGTAGTCGACGTTGGCCATCGCTCGACTGAGCCGGGCGTTGAACTGGCGTCGTGTGTGTTGCCATTGGGCATAGTCGCTGAGCACCACGCTGCCGGCGCGATTGAGCCGGTCGACGGTTTCCGCGCCGTAGTGTTGGGCGATGAAGTCCCAGTCATTACGGGCGAAGTGGGTGATCCCGCCCTCGGTCAGCACAATCCCGGCGAAGGCCTGGAAGGCGCCGTCGAACAGCCCGGCGCAGTCGATGTCTTCGCAGCCATAAGCACGGCCTACGGTAGCGACAGCCCGTTCGAAGGCGGTGGCCACCTCCGCGCTCATCGGCACCGGTTCGACGTGACGGATCACCCCGAAGCGCGGTGGCGCAGCGGGTGGATGGTCGGATCGGGTGATATCCAGCGCCGCCGCCAACAGCATCACGTCACTGACGCTGGCGCCTAACAAACCTGGGTGGTCGAGGCTCGGGGCCAGGGCAAAAATCCCCTCGGTGGGCAGCGATCCATAGCTCGGCTTGAAACCGACCACGCCACACAACGCGGCGGGAATGCGCACCGAACCGCCGGTGTCGGTGCCGAGGCCAGCCGCCACCGCGCCGTAGGCAATCGCCGCCGCCGCGCCGCCGCTCGACCCGCCGGCAATCCGCTGGGTGTCCAGCGGATTGAGGGTGTCGCCGAAGGCGTCGCTGGCGGTGGTCACGCCCCAGGCGAATTCGTGGGTGGTGGTCTTGCCGATGATGATCGCGCCCTGATCCACCAGTGTGCGCACCACCGCCGCGTCCGCCGACGGCACATGGCCAAGGTACGCCGCCGACCCGTAGCGGGTTTCAATGCCCCGGGTGTCGATCAGGTCCTTGACCCCAATCGGCAACCCTTCCAGCGGCCGGGCGATGCCCATGGCGTAGCGTCGGTCACTCTCGGCGGCGGCCGCCAGGGCTGATTCGCTGGCCAGGGTGGCAAAGGCCTTTACCGTGCGCTGACTGGCTTCGGCAACACCCAGGGCATGGCTGGTCAGGTTCACGGCACTGACGTGGCCATCGATCAGCGCCTCACGGGCGGTGCGCAAGCCCGGGGTGCGCCGCGCCAGGAACCGGCCGCTCACCACAAGCGCTCCAGCAGTTTCTTGAGTTTGATCGCGGCATCGCTGCCCAGGTCGTTGACCTCGTTCGGGTAGTGAGTCATCAGCAGATCGGCGATGTTGCCCAGTTGCGCTTTATCCAGATCGAACTGGCCGATGCGGCTCGGCAAGCCAAGATGAGTCACCAGGCCGGCGATGCGCTCGGCCAGTTGCTCGGCCGCCGTCGTCTCGCCCCGTGGCGCGCAGAATGCCTCGAGCTTGCTGCCGTAATAGTCGGCGCAGGCCTGGATGACCGGGGCGAGGGTGATGCACGACGTGGCGCTGTGGGGCAGCCCATACGTGCCGCCGAGGATGTGGCCGATGCGGTGGCTGAGGCCGTAGATCACCGAGGCCGGGGAGAAATAACACTGCCAGGCCGCCAGTTGCAGTTGCAACAAATCGTCGAGGCTGACCAGGCCCTGGTCGATGGCCTGGCGGGTATCGATCTGCGCCGGCCACTTTTCCAGCACACTGAAAAAGCGCTGCAAACCACTGGCCGACATAATCGCGTGAGGGTGATCGACCGCGACTTTGCGCATGCCTTCAACGGCGTGGTCCATGCCTTTGATCGCCGACGACAGCAACAACGGGCGCGGTGTATCGAGCAACAAGATCGGGTCGATCACCACCACTTTCGGCGTGGTTTCGCGGATGGCGTAGCTGCGTTTGAATTTCTCCGGGCCAGCGGTTTCGGTGATGCCGAAATAATGGGAAAACTCCGAGCCGGAGAGGGTGGTCGGCAATGCCGCAATCGGCAGAAAGCGCCCGGTCTTCTGGAAGTGCTGGTACGACACGGCTTTGGCCGCATCGAGCACCGAACCGCCGCCCAGCGCGATGATCGAGTGGGCTTGCAGGCGGATGCATTCGGCCAAGGCGTGTTGCACGGCGACATCGGGTACGTGCGCCGGCAGCTCGGTAAAGCTGCCCACGCCGTTCTGGACATGGGGTTGCACGTAGGTGCTGTTCAACTGCGCCAGTGGCGCGACGGTAAACGTGATCGGGCGGTCAATGCCGTAATCACCAAAGTGGGCCACGGTCTCGGCCAGGCTGTTGGCGCCCCAGAACACCGAGTCCTGCGGCAGACAATTCAAATGATTCATTGTTCTCGACCTAAACGGGTGTGCCTTGCAGATTGGCGGTCGCGCAGCCCACCGCCTCCAATTCACAAGCCCGGCCAGGTGCCTGGACGGGCTCGCAACGACAGGATGCGGGCAGGGTTGCCGCACTCACAAGTCAGCCCCGGCAGACATAGCGTCCAAGTTTTTGAACGATTGAAAGAAGCGTTTTGCAAAGTTGCTATAACAGACTCAGGTCGATAATAACTTGCGTCATTTTAGTGCGTTAATTTTCGGTGAATGAATGCAGTGGTGCGTGGCGGTATAACTTGTACGCTTAGTTCTGGATTTCCGAACGATGGTTTTTTACGCTGATTGGATTGTTAAGTAAGCGATTGAAATTAGAGGGTTAAATAGACGAATTCGTAGAGTTTGACTGATATTTAAGCCGTTATCTGGCGAGTTTTTCGTACGTGACATTTTTACGTGATCGCCCTATAAAACTTGCGAAGGACGCGCTGTATCACTCTCCCGATACTCTTTAAGGAAGTCTCGTACCTGCTCGCCACGACATTGTCGCGGGGATGTAGCCGTGCACCTGATTCATAACTATAAGAAGGCCTGAAAGATGAATCGTCGCCCGTTATTAACACCGATCAGTATTGCGTGCGTGACCCTGGCATGCGGCCAGGCAAATGCCACCGAGGGCGGAGCGTCAAGCTATGCCCAAGGCGCGGAAACTTATATGGCGGGGGCCATGCCGCCGCCGGGGGTGTATGGCCAGTTGTTTTTCAGCCATTACGAAGCGGACACCTTGCGCGGTAATCACGGCGAGAAGTTGCCGGTGGATTTCGACATCCGCGCCAACTCGGTGGTGCCCCGGGTTATCTGGGTCACCGAGCAACAGATCCTGGGCGGCCAATTGGGTTTCCATGTGATCGCGCCGTTGGTGGATCTGAAAGTCAGCGTCAACGGCCAGTCCCAAAGCAAGAGTGGCCTGGGCGATATCCTGTTCGCCCCGGCGCTGGGTTATCACTTTGGCGACAAACTGCACGCGGTGTTTGCCGTCGACACCATCGCACCCACCGGCCGTTATGACCGCGACGACCTGGCCAACACCGGGCGTAATTACTGGGTGTTCCAACCGGTGATTGCCGTGGATTACATCGACCCCGATGGCCTTAATTTTGCGGTCAAGACCATGTACGACTTCAACCGCAAGAACCCCGCCACCGACTACCGTTCCGGCCAGGAATTGCACCTCGATTACTCGGTGGGTTGGGGCTTCGGCAATGGTTGGGTGGTGGGCGTCGGCGGCTATGCGCTGCACCAGACCACCGACGACCGCCAGGACGGTGAGACGGTGCATGACAACAAGGGCCGCAGTTTCGCCATCGGGCCGTCGATCAAGTATCAGAACAAGAACGGCTGGTTCGTCACGGCGAAATGGCAGGACGAGCAACAGGTGCGCAACCGCGCGGACGGCAGCGCCTATTGGTTCAAGGTCAGCGTGCCGTTTTGAGTTCGGGTTGAACAGTCCTCCGGCGTGACGTCGGCAATAAGCCCACTGCACCTTTAACGGTCAGTGGGCTTTTTGCTGCGCGAAAGCACGGTCAGGGAATCAATCCCGCCAAGCGGTACGAGGCGATGGTCTGGTCGAACACCGCCAGGTCGTTGCGCCCGCGGGCCATCAGTTGCGCGCCTTGCACGGCGGCGAAGATCGACTGGGCCTGGCGTTCCAGTGCGTCGGGTTGCGCTTGCGGTTGGCTGAGGGCCAAGACCTTGACCAGCCAGCGGATATTGGCGTCGGTGAAGCCGTCGACTTCGACCCGCACTTCGGCGGGCAGGTCGTGGTGCTCGGCGGCCATGATCCCGCACAGGCACATGCGGTTGTCCTGTTCCAGGGCCGCGCGAAAAGCGGCGGTGTAATCCTTCATGATCGCCGCCGGGTCGTCGGAGTTTGTCAGCAATTGCTCCATGTAATCGCTGGCATCCTCGGTGTAACGCTTGGCCAGTGCAGCGCCCAAATCGCCTTTGGTGGGGTAGTGATAATGGATGCTCGCGCTCTTGATCCCGACATCCTTGGCCAGTTCGCGAAAACTCAAGGCGTTGTAGCCACGGGACTGCACCACCAGGCGCGCGGCCTGCAAAATGGTTTGTTTGGTATCGGTGGTGGTCATCATCTATTTGCCTATCTACTGATAGATATTGGTTGACAGCAAGCTGCCGCTGTCGGCATTGTCTACCTCCCGATAGGTAGATTGCAATGGAGTTCACATGAAGGTTTACGACATCCCCGGTTTTCCCAGCCCGCTAAGGGTCCGAGTGGTGATCGCAGAAAAAGCCCTGGCTTCGCAAATCGAGTTCATCAAGATCGATTTGCCGGCGGCCGAGCACAAGCAAAGCGCGTTTCTGGCAAAGAACCCAACGGGTACGGTGCCGGTGTTGGAGCTGGATGACGGTACGTTCCTGTCCGAGTGTACGGCGATTACCGAGTACCTCGACAACCTCGATGGCCAGCCGACGCTCACCGGTGTCACGGCGAAAGAGAAGGGCGTGATCCACATGATGCAAAAGCGTGCCGACGACCAGTTGATCGATGCGGTGGGGATTTATTTCCACCACGCCACCGATGGCCTCGGCCCGCAATTGAAACCCTATAAAAGCCCTGAGTGGAGCGACCGCGCGGTGTGGGGCGAGATGCACCGCGACAAAGCCATTGCCGGCATGAAGTACTTCGACGAAGTCCTGAAGACGTCGCCTTACGTGGCCGGCGATCAATTTTCGATGGCGGATATCACGGTGTGGGCCGGGCTGGTGTTTGCCGGCTTCGCGCAGATCGCCATTCCCTCGGAATGCACGGCATTGCTGGCGTGGAACGCCAAGGTCAGCGAACGTCCGAGCGTAAAAAACCCGGCTTGATCCTGCGCCTTGGCAAAAGCCCACTGACCCGGCGCCGGGTCCGTGGGCTTTTGTATGGGCGTGTATCCAGGCATGCCGGGGACACACGTGCTTAACAAACTGCGACATCTCGACACATCGTCAGTACACCCGGTGCCCAGAGTAGTGACTCCACTACTTGAGAGGACACTATCATGCGACGCACTCTGTTCCTGGCCACTGCTGCGGTCATCGTTTCATTAACCGGCGTCGCCCACGCCGATGACGCCAGCCAAGCCACTCAGCCGGCGAAGAGCTGGCAGAAAGGCCTGCAACGCACGGATTTGCAGCGCGAGACCCTCGATATCGCCCATCCTGAAATCATCCAGGCGCGGGTTGATTTCGACGCCGGCGTGGCTTCGCCCCGGCATTCCCATCCGGGCGCGGAAGTGGCGTATGTGATCAGCGGGACCTTTGAATATCAGCTCCAAGGCCGGGCGCCCATCACGCTCAAGGCCGGCGATTCGTTGTACATCCCGCCGGGCGTTGCACACATCGCCAAGAACGTCGGCCAGAACAAGGCCTCTGAACTGGCGACTTACATCGTGCAGAAAGGCGAGCCGCTGCTGAAGATCGAAGAGTGATCAACAGGGCCTGCCGCAAGGCAGGCCGCATTGATCGGGCGGATCAGGCCAGGGTGAGGGTGACGTCGATGTTGCCACGGGTGGCTTTGGAGTAAGGGCAGTTCTGGTGCGCCAGTTCCATCACCGCGTGTGCCACTTCCCGGTCCAGGCCCGGCAGGCTGATGGTCAGGCGCGCCTGAAGAAAGAAAGCGTTTTCAGTCTTGCCCAGGTCCACTTCCGTGGCGACGCTAAGGTCGGTGGGCAACGTCACGCTCAGCGTCACCGCCGCTTTGCCCATGGCCCCGATGAAACAGGCCGACCAGCCTGCACCGAGCAGTTGCTCAGGGTTGGTGCCGGCACCCGAACTGCCTGGCGCGGAGAGCTGGATGTCGAGGCGTCCATCGTCGCTGCGCGATTCGCCATTGCGACCGCCGGTGGTCAGGGTCTTGCCGGTGTACAGCACGGTATCGATTTGATTGATCATGGGGCGCTTCCTCTGGGTTTTTGTTGTATCGAAAAACCGATTTTCGATAGCCCTCACTCTTTCACCTTTATGTAGCGGGTTTTTGTCCGGAACCGGTGGTTGTGTATCGCTGTGTAAGAACGCCCGGCGACATACAGGCCGATACAAATCGTCGTCGCGCAGATACATGCCCATGGCTCAATAAACCTGGCCGCGACGGTTCAATGAGTTGATCCGCTCGCAGGCTACGACGAGTTTTTTCTATCCCTCCAGTCGGAGCCCTCCGATGATCAAAGTACTTTCGAGCCTGGCACTGGGATGCGCCTTGGGCATGACCCTCGCCACGACCACCCAGGCCGCCGAACCCGCCGCCAGTTCCATCAGCCAGTCAGCGGTGGCTTACCGCAGCATCAAGGTCGATGGCCTGACTATTTTCTACCGCGAAGCCGGTCGGCCCGACGCGCCGACCTTATTGCTGCTGCACGGTTTCCCCAGTTCTTCGCGTATGTACGACCCGTTGCTGGCGCGCCTGGCTGAGCGTTATCACCTGGTGGCGCCGGACTACCCGGGCTTCGGCCACAGCGATGCGCCGCCGGCCCAGGCATTTGCCTACACCTTCGATCATCTGGCCAGCGTCATGGAACACTTCACCGAAGCCCTCGGCCTGAACCATTACGCGCTGTACGTGCAGGATTACGGCGGACCGGTGGGCATGCGCATGGCGCTGGCTCATCCGGAACGCCTGCAAGCCTTGATCGTTCAGAACGCGGTGTCCCATGAGGAAGGACTGGGCCCGCTGTGGCAAAAGCGTCGCGCGTTCTGGGCTGATCGAGCGCCGAACGAGGCTGGTTTGCGCGCGAGTTTCTTCTCGCTGGAGACCACCCGGCAACGGCATGTCGGCAAGAATCCGAATGTCGAGGTGTTCAACCCGGACCTGTGGAGCGATGAATTCAACTTCCTGAGCCAGCCGGGGCAGGCGGATATCCAGAGCGATCTGTTTTACGACTACCGCAACAACGTCGCCAGCTATCCGAAATGGCAAGCCTGGCTGCGGGCGCATCAGCCGCCGACGCTGGTGGTCTGGGGCAAGTTCGACCCGTCCTTTGAAGCGGCAGAAGCCGAAGCCTATCGGCGGGACCTGCCGAACGCGGAGATTCATGTGCTGGAGGCGGGGCATTTTGCCCTGGACGAACAGCCCGCCGAGATCGCGACCCTGGTGGGACGTTTTCTCGACAAACAGTTCAAGGGAGTAGCGAACTAACCGGGCAATGCACCCGTTCGGCGCACGTTGATGTGGCCGAACGGGAGGCCGGTCACTGGCCGTCGATGCTGCGCGGCAAGTTCAAGGCGTTGGCCTCACGCAACGGCTCGGGCAGCAGCGCGTCGGGGAAGCCCTGGTACGCCACCGGACGGAGGAAGCGTTCGATCGAAGTCATGCCGACTGAAGTGAAGCGGCTGTCCGACGTGGCCGGGAAAGGTCCGCCGTGCACGGTGGCGTGGGTCACTTCCTGAGGATGGGCGAAGGCGTTGACCACGATCCGTCCGGTGCGCCGCTCCAGCACTGGCACCAGACGCTGGGCCAGCGGCATGTCCGGTTCTTCCAGGTGCAGGGCGGCGCTGAGCTGGCCTTGAAGCGAACGCGCCACGGCCAGTAGTTGCTCCTCGTCCTCGACGCTGACCAGCAGCGCCGACGGGCCGAACACTTCTTGTGCCAGGCGCGGCTCGGCGAGGAAACGTTCGCCATCGACTTCCAGCAGGGCCGAGCGACCGTCGAACGGCGCATCGGCGGTTTCACCCACCGCGACCAGGCGCGCACCGGCCTGCTCCAGGTCGGTGAGGCCTTTGACGTAGGATCCGTGAATGCCCGGCGTCAGCATGGTCCGCGCGGCGGCGGCGGTGATCCGTTTGGCCATGGCGGCGCGCATCGCGTCAAAGCCTGCCCATTTGACCGCGATCAGCAACGCCGGGCGCAGGCAGGCCTGGCCAACGTTGACCAACGTGCGCTCGATAAAGGCATCGCCAATCTGCGCGCCCCGTGCCGCCAGCGCGTGGGGCAGGATGAAGGTCGGGTTGACGCTGGTCATCTCGGTGAACACCGGGATCGGATCAGGTCGCAGCTGCGCCCGACGGTACAGCGCCATGCCACCGATCTCGGAACCGGTGAAGGTCACGGCTTTGATCAGCGGATGGTCGACCAACGCTTCGCCGACGGTATTGCCAGCGCCGCGCACCATGGAAAACACCCCTTCATGCAGGCCGTGTTGCGCGACCGCTTGGCGAATTGCCCGGGCCTGGATTTCCGAGGCGCCGGGGTGCGCGTTATGCGCCTTGAGGATCACCGTCGCGCCCGCCGCCAGGGCAGACGCGGTGTCACCACCGGCCACCGAATAGGAAATCGGAAAGTTGCTCGCGCCGAAAATCGCCACCGGGCCAATCGCCATTTTCTGCAAGCGATGGTCCATCCGTGGCCGTGGCTGACGCTCGGGTTGCGCCGGGTCGATGGCCAGTTGCAGAAAACGACCCTTGCGCACCACGTCGGCGAACTGGCGGAACTGCGTGGCGGCCCGCACAGCTTCGCCTTCGAGTTGCGCTTCGGGCAGGCCGGTTTCCAGCGCCGCCCGTGCGGCCAGTTCATGGCGCACGGCTTCAAGGTTATCGGCGATGGTGTCGAGGAACGCCGCGCGGTGGGACAGGGCGGTGTGGCTGTAGCTGTCGAAAGCTTCATCGGCGAGGCGGGCGGCTCGGTCGACTTCGGCCACATCACCGAAGGCGAAGTCCGGTTCGATCAACTGTTGGGTCGCGGGGTTGAGCGCTTTCATCGTGCCGGCAGTGGCTGCGACGTCCTGGGCGCCAATGATCAGGTGGCCGGTCAGGCTCATTGCGCGTCTCCCTGTTGTTTCAGGGCGGCGATCAACTCGTCGGTCGCCACGATCGAATGGGCGAAGGTCGGGCCATTCAGTTCGTGGGCCGAGTGCATCATTTCCGGTTTGAACGCGGCGGTGGCATCGCGCACCAGAGTGACGTGGTAGCCGAGTTCGCTGGCGTAGCGCGCCGTGGCCTCGATGCAGGTGTTGGCCAGCAGGCCGACGATGATCACGTGGGTGAAGCCTTTTTGCTTGAGGCGGAAATCCAGGTCAGTGTTGGCAAATCCGCTCGAACCCCAATGTTCCGATGCAATGATGTCGCCGTCTTTCGGCGCGAAATCCGGGTGCCATTCGCCACCCCATTCACCACGGGCGAAGTGGTGCATGTGCTGGACCTTGCACTGGGTCGGGCTGGGGTGATCCCAGTTTTCGTAGTCGCCTTGTTCCCAGCGGCGGTGCGGTACGATGACCACCTGGATGCCCTGCGCACGGACGGCTTTGTCGAGGGCGCGCAGGTTATCGAGCAGGCCGACCTGATCGGCGATCGGCTCGATCAGCGGGAAAACCTTGCCGCCTTCAGACAGGAAATCGTTGTACGGATCGACCAACAGGTAAGCGGTGCGGTCGAGTGGATAGTGAGCGTGCGACATGAGTAGTCCTCCACGAAATGAAAGTGATCGGCGTCGCGGGCTTGCCGTGGCGTCTTGTTGATATGATAATCATAGTAACTGCAAAAGAGGCAAGATTTAATGGCGATAAACACGTCGGTTGTTGAAACCCTGTGCCCGATTTCCCGGGCCGAGGACATCGTCGGCGACCGCTGGACGGTGCTGGTATTGCGGGAGTTGTTCATAGGCAGCCACCGTTTCGACGAGATCCAGGCGCAAACCATGGGCACGCCGCAAATGGTCGCTGCGCGTTTGAAAAACATGGAGGCGTCGGGTCTGGTGGAACGTCGTCCGTACAGCGAACGGCCGCCACGCTATGAATACCACCTTACCCCGAAAGGCCAGGCGTTCTATCCGGTGGTGCTGGCGCTGCGCGCCTGGGGGGAAACCTGGTGCAAATCGGCGGACGAAGAGCGGGCGGTGAACTACACCCACAAATCCTGTGGCGAGCCTGCCGGACTCGGCCCTTTGTGCGCCCACTGCGGCGAACTGCTGCGCCGTGAGGAGTTGATCAGCCAACCCGGCGTCGCCTATGCCGATGAGCGTCAAGCCCGGCGCGAAGCCTTCAAGGGCGGCAAAGCCTGACGTTCGGCTATCGCTTAGAGAGATACCCCATCTCAGTATTATTCGTTTCTTAAGATATCTGGTCGCGCGTAGTGTCTGCCCTGACTCAATACGAGAAGGGTAGAAAATGAACACTGTGAAGCCAATCACCGCCAGTACGGCGCCGCGTCCGGCGTCTGCCGGGTGGGCGACACTGGCCGGTTTCTGCGCCAGTCTGGTGGGCATCGGCCTGGCGCGATTCGCCTACACGCCGTTGTTGCCGGCGATTATCGGCGCCCATTGGTTCGATCCTTCCAAAGCGGCTTACCTGGGCGCAGCCAACCTGGCGGGCTACTTGGCGGGGGCGCTGTTTGGCCGTTCATTGGCGGCGAAAACGTCCACGGCATTCATGCTCCGGGCGATGATGCTGTTGGCCAGCCTGGCGTTTTTCGCCTGCGCCTATCCGCTGTCCTTTGTCTGGTTTTTTGCCTGGCGATTTCTCTCCGGTGCCGCCGGAGGCGCGTTGATGGTGCTGGCCGCGCCCACCGTGTTGGCGCATGTGCCGCCGTCCCGCCGAGGCTTGGTGGGTGGGGTGATTTTCATGGGCGTCGGCGTCGGGATCGCCGCGTCGGGCACCCTGGTTCCGTTGTTGCTGCAACAAGGCCTGAGCCAGACCTGGCTCGGTCTCGGGTTGATTTCCCTGGTGTTGACCGCCGTCGCCTGGCGCGGCTGGCCGAACGATCCAGCGCCGGCCGCCACCGCCGTGCAACACCGTCGCGCGCCAGCCAGCGGCACGCTCAAGGCGCTGTATGTCGAATACGCGCTGAACGCCGCCGGTTGGGTGCCGCACATGATTTTCCTAGTGGATTTCGTTGCCCGTGGCTTGGGCCAAGGCCTGCAAGTCGGTGCGCAATATTGGGTGCTGTTCGGCATTGGTGCCACGGTCGGGCCGCTGCTCGCCGGTGTGCTGGCGGACCGCATTGGCTTTGGTCGGGCGCTGCGGTTGTCGTTTGTCATCGAGGCCATCAGCGTGGTAGTGCCGGTGCTTGGATTGGGCACGGCGTGGCTGATGATCTCCAGCGTGGTGGTCGGCGCTTTCGTCACCGGCACCGTGCCTCTGGTGCTGGGCCGGGTCCACGAAATCCTCGCCAAGCATCCGGCGCAACAGAACGCGGCGTGGCAAACCGCGACCGTGGGGTTTGCCCTGTTTCAAGCGGTGGCGGCTTATGGCCTGTCGTTCCTGTTCTCCGCCAGCGGCGGCAACTATCACCTGCTGTTCATCATTGGCACCGCCGCCATGGTGCTGGCGTTTGCCATCGATGTGGCGGCGCTGCTCAACCGCTCACCGGCTAAGCAGGTCAGCCCATGACTCAGCAGCAAACCCTGAGCTACACCGACCGCAATATGCACTACTGGCGGCGCAACTTGGCGGTGTGTGTCTTCGGCTCGTTCACCACCCTGGTCAGCCTGAGCATGCTGCTGCCGTTTTTGCCGCTTTACGTTGAGCAACTGGGCGTGACCTCGCAAGCCTCGGTGGTGCAATGGTCGGCGGTGGCGTTCGGCGCGACCTTCTTTGGCACGGCGATCACCGCGCCACTTTGGGGCCGACTGGCCGACCGCTACGGGCGTAAGCCGATGCTGGTCCGTGCGGCGATTGGCATGGCGCTGGTGATGTCGTGCATTGGTCTGGCGCGTAACGTCACCGACCTGGTGCTGCTGCGTTTGTTCGCCGGATTGATCGGCGGTTACGCCTCCGCGTCCATCGTCATGATCGGCTCGCAAGTGCCTCGGGAGCGCGCCGGGTGGGCGTTGGGCGTGCTGTCGACCGGCGCGCTGTCGGGCAATTTATTGGGGCCGCTGGTGGGAGGATTTCTGCCGGGGCTGGTGGGCATTCGCGGTACGTTTTTCGTCGGCGGCGGCATGATCGCGGTCGCCGCGCTGGCGACCATGCTGCTGATCCGTGAAGACTTCAACCGGCATTCCGATGGTCGACAGCCGTCGGGCACCCATCAGGCTGACGAACGTGGCAGCCCATGGCCGGTCATCGCCGCGTTGCTGATGACCGCGATGATGGTGCTGCTGGCCAATATGTCGATCGAGCCGATCATCACCGTCTACATCGGCCACCTCGGGGTGGCCCTGGATCAACAGGCGCGGATCGCCGGCGTGGTCATGGCCTGTTCAGCGCTGGGCAGCATTTTGACCGCCGCCAAATTGGGCGCGTTGGCCGATCGCGTGGGCGGCTGGAATGTGATCCTCGGCTGCCTGCTGCTGACCGGCGCGTTGCTAGTGCCCCAGGCGTTCGTCACCGAGTGGTGGCAATTGGCGCTGTTGCGCGGCTTGATGGGCATGACCCTCGCCGGTTTGCTGCCGGCCATTGCCAAGCTGATCCGCCATGCCGTGCCAGAACACCACACCGGCAAAGTGCTCGGCTACCTGCAATCGGCGCAGTTTTCGGGGCAGGTGATCGGGCCGTTGATTGGCGGGCAGATCGGCGCGCACCTCGGGTTGTCGCCGGTGTTCCTGGTGACCGCGGCGTTGCTGGTGCTGTGTGCCGTGATCAATGCCTGGGTGCGGCGGCGGTTCCTATAGGGCCAGGGCCGCCGGTTCGCGTTCAGTCAGGCCGTCCAAACGCACGCTGTCGAGAAAGGTCGCCAAGGCGCTGGAAAAATAGCCGTCGATGCGCCGGATAAACACCGTCTGCACGTCGGCGATATCAGGATCGATGTCGTGCACCGCCACCAAGCCGTCGCGCCGGGCGCTGTCCACCACGCCTTTGGGCAGCAGGGTGATGCCCACTCCCGCCGACACACAGGCAATGATCGCCTCGATCGAGCCGAATTCCAGCGGCTCCGGGGCAAGGATGCCGAGGTCGGCCAGCAGTGAATCCAGACGCTGGCGATAGGAGCAGCCGACGCGAAACACCACAGTCTTCAGGTGTTCAACCGATGCCAGCGCTTCGAGGTTGCGAATGGCGGGGGAGGTGACCAGCACCAGCTCTTCGCGGAAGGCTTCTTCGCTGAGCAGTTCCGGGTGATTGACCGGCCCGACGACGAAAGCGCCTTCCAGTTTGGAATCCACTACGCCCTGGATCAGGCTGCACGTGGTGCCGGTGCGCACCACCGGGCGAACCTCGGGCCAGGCTTTGGCGAACTTGGCGATCAGCCGGGGCAGGCGCAGGGCCAGGGTGGTTTCCAGGGTGCCGATTTCCAGCACGCCTTTCGGCTGGCCGTCGTCCCGGGCGGCGGTCGACGCGTCCGCCAGCAGCTTCGACAGACGTGCCGCGAAAGGCAGGATTCGCCGCCCGGCCGGCGTGACCTGCACCCCGCGGGCACTGCGCTGAAACAAGGCGACGCCAAGTTCGTCTTCCAGTGAGCGAATCCGCGCCGAGACGTTGGACTGCACGGTGTTCAGCTCGCTGGCGGCCTTGTTCATGCTGCCGTGGCGAGCCACCGCGTCGACGACTTTCAGGTCAATCACATCCATCACGCCACCTATCTCTAAAGCCAATAACCGAAGGCACGATAACGGCCTTTTGCAGATGAGTCTGCGAGCAATTCCAGCGCGGATCAAGCATCCAGTTGCTTCACCAAAAACGATCCACTGCATCATTAACAATCATTTTACATGATTGAATGCCGGGCATAGGTTGAGCAGGCGATACCTAAACCGCAGCCAGTGGCAGGTCGTTTTCGAACCTGAGGCTGTGGAACAACAATAACTTTTCCACTGCAACACGGAGTTCATGTGAATCATGTCACTGAGTCTGCGCGTGTCCGTCAACATCCCCAATACCAGCAACTGGTCACCCGGCAGCGGCGCTTCGTCGCCGGCCTGACCGCCGCCACGCTGGTGCCCTACGTCGCGTTTATCCTGATCGCCGCCTTCGCGCCCGTCGTACTCGCGCAGAAGCTCTCGGCCGGCAGCGTGATCACCATCGGTTGGCCACTGGGCGTGGCGTTTATCGTCGGCGCCTGGTTGTTCACCGGGCTCTATATCTTGCGGGCCAACGGTGAGTTCGACCGGCTCACCGCCGAGATCCGTGCGGGGGCCGTCGTATGAAATACCTTCTGCACTGCCTCATCCCGTCGCTGCTGCTGAGCCTGGCGACCACCGGGGTCATGGCTGCCGACACCCTGCAAGCCGTGGACAAGCAACCGATCAACGTCACCGCGATCAGCATGTTCCTGGTGTTCGTCGTGACCACCCTGGGCATCACGTACTGGGCCGCGTCGAAGACCAAGTCCATGGACGACTTCTACAATGCTGGCGGCGGCATCACCGGGTTTCAAAACGGCCTGGCGCTGGCCGGGGACTATATGTCGGCGGCGGCCTTGCTCGGCGTCACCAGCATGATTTACTTCAATGGCTTTGACGGCGTGCTCTACTCGATCAGCTTCTTCGTCGCCTGGCCGTTGCTGCTGTTTCTGTTCGCCGAGCGCATCCGCAACCTGGGGCGCATCACCATCTCCGACATCGCGTCGTTCCGCCTCGATCAGAATCGCATTCGCACCCTCACGGCCTTCGGTTCGCTGACGGTGGTCTGCTTTTATCTGGTGGTGCAGATGGTCGGAGCCGGGCAGTTGATCCAGTTGCTGTTTGGCTTGCCGTACCACTACGCGGTGATCGCGGTTGGCTTGTTGATGGCGGTCTACGTGACGTTCGGCGGCATGGTCGCCACCACCTGGGTGCAGATCATCAAGGCCGGGCTGCTGCTGTTGGGCGGTACCTTGCTGGCGGTGCTGGCGCTGGCCAAGTTCGGCTTTTCCTTTGAGTCGCTGTTCGAACAAGCCATCGCCGCGCACCACGACGGCGAGCGAATTCTGCTGCCGAGCAAACTGGTGGCCGATCCGCTGTCGTTGATTTCCCTGTCGTTGGGCCTGGTGTTCGGCACCGCAGGATTGCCGCACATCCTGATGCGTTTTTTCACCGTGCCGGACGCCAAGCAAGCGCGAAAATCGGTGTTCGTCGCCACTGGCTTCATCGGCTTCTTCTACCTGATCGTCGCGGTGTTGGGCCTGGCCGCTATTGTCATCGTCGGCCAGGACCCGGCGTTCTATGAGTCGGGCATCTTGGGCGGCAAGTTGATCGGCGGCGGCAACATGCCGGTGATGCACTTGGCCAAAGCCGTGGGCGGTGACCTGTTGCTCGGGTTTATTTCCGCCGTGGCCTTCGCGACGATTCTGGCGGTGGTGTCCGGGCTGACCATGGCCGGAACCTCGGCGATTTCCCATGATTTGTACGTGATGGTCCTGCGTAAAAATCGCGCGGATGCCAAAGACGAACGCCGGGTATCGCGGATCGCCTCGGTGGGCATCGGCATTGTCGCGGTGGTGCTGGGGATTCTGTTCAAGGACCAGAACATCGCATTCCTGGTGGCGCTGACCTTTGGCGTCGCGGCCTCGGTCAATTTCCCGATCCTGGTCCTGTCGATGTACTGGAAAGGCCTGACCACTCGTGGTGCGTTGATCGGCGGCGTGGCCGGCCTGATCAGTGCGGTGGGCCTGGTGATCCTGTCGCCGGCGGTGTGGGTCAAGGTGCTCGGTAACGCCGACGCGATCTTCCCCTACGACTACCCGGCGATTGTCTCGATGAACGTCGCGTTCTTCTTCACCTGGCTCGGCTCGGTCACCGACCGTAGCGCGGCGGCCACGCTGGAGCGGGCGGGTTTCGACGACCAAGTGGTGCGCGCCCGCACCGGCATCGGTGCGTCCCGGGCTGTCAGCCACTGAGGCGAACACCTCTATTTCCTCCCTGATTTGTGCAACCTCCCAACAAGGAGTCCGCCATGCAACGTCGCGACAATGGCTTGCGATTTTCCCCTATCACCGTGGTCCTGCACTGGGTCGTGGCGCTCACGTTGCTGGCGATTTTCGCCCTGCAACTGGCGATGACCCAGGCCCCCGACGAGGTTGTTCGTCAGGTGCAAAACCTGCTGGGCCTGATCCTGTTCCTGGTGTCGATTTACCGCTTCTGGGCGCGGATCACGTCCTACCATCCGCTGCCGGTGGGCACGCCGAATCCGATTGAAGTCATCATCAGTCGTTCGGTGGCGGTGGCCCTGGCGCTGGCCATGGTCTTGCTACCGATTGCGGTGTGGGCTTCACGGGCGGCGGCGGGGGAGGCGACGGCACTGCCGGGCGGGTTTTCGATTCCGGCATTGTTGCCGGTCAATTCGACCCTCAAGCACCTGGTCGACGTGCTGTTCGACATCGGCGCCTCGCTGTTCCTCGCCGGCCTCGCGCTGCACCTGTTCGGCGCGCTGAAGAATCACTTTCTGCTGAAGAACGCCACCCTGAAACGGATGCTCGGCAAACACGTGGAGTTGTGAGCAATGAACCCGATCCAATCTGATTTTTCCGGCAACCTGCTCACCCGACTGTGTGGCGTGCAATACCCGATTTTCCTCGGCGGCATGGCAGCGATTTCCGGCCCGTCGCTGGTGGCGGCGGTGGCCAATGCCGGCGGCATGGGCGTGATGGGTGGCTTGCGTTTGCCGCCCCTGACCCTGCGCCGTTGGCTGCAGGAAACCCGCGCACTGACCGACCAGCCGTTCGGCGTGAACCTGGTGCCGCAATTCGGCGGCCCGGAGGTGTTCGAGGCGCAGTTCCAGGTGGTGCTCAAGGAAAAGCCCAAGCTGCTGTCGCTGTTTTATGCCGAAGCCTACGCCGCCGACATGATTCCCCGGGCCAAGGACGCCGGCATGATCGTCATGGTCCAGGCCGGGTCGGTGGCGCTGGCCAGAAAAGCCATTGCTGCCGGCGCCGACATCATCATCGCCCAGGGCAGTGAAAGTGGCGGGCACTTGAATCGCGGCACCATCAGCATCTTGCCATTGTTGCCGTCGATCATCGCCGTCGCCGAGGGCCGCCCGGTGCTGGCGGCCGGCGGAGTCACCGACCGCGATGACGTGCGCGCATTGATGTCCCTTGGCGCCTCCGGGGTGGTGGTGGGCACCGCGTTCATTGCCACCGATGAGTCGAATGCGCATCCGCTGTACAAACAGAAGATCGTTGCAGCCACTACCGATGACACCGAGTACCGCACTGGCTACTCGTTCGGCTGGACCTACGGCACGCCGCACCGGGTGATTCCCAACCGCGACAAGTGGAACCTGCTGCGCTTGATCGGCGGCGGTGCGCGCAACATCGACAAGCCGCGCATGGCGGAAAAACTGTCGCTGTACGCCGGTCAGGGGCTCGGCAAAATCCACCGGGTGATGCCCGCCGCCGAACGCATGGCAGAACTGGTGCGGGGCTTGCCGAGCGCCGAGCTACAGACTCGCTGGCCGGGCAACGTGTTGCTGCGCCAAACCGATGAACGCGCTCATGGCTGAGGTGATCATCGCGTCGTTGCGGCGAATGAACACCGTCGAGACGTTGGCGAACTCCGCCGGCAGGCTGTGGCAGCGGATGCCGTGACGCACACTGCTGGCCTCGGCGACAGCCTTGGGCAGAAGGGTCACGCCCATGCCGGCGGAGACGCAGGACAGGATGCCGTCGAGGGTGCCCAGTTCCATGATTTGATTAGGCACCAGTCCGACCTGGTAGAACCAGTTCTCCAGGGTCGAGCGATAGAAGCAGCCGGTGCGGAACACCAGCACCGTCTGCTGCGGCATTTTTTCGATCAGCGCCGGTAGGGAATCGAAACTGTTGCTGCTGACCAGCACCAGTTCTTCGGAGAACACCTCTTCCTGGGACAGCGCTGAGTTCTGGTGGAAACCGCCGACGAACGCGCCGTCCAGCCGATGGGATTCAATAGCCTTGATCAACTCGGCGGTGGTGCCGGTGAGCAGCGACAGTTGGACGTCGGGGAACTGTTCGCGGTACTTGGTCAGCACCTGCGGCAAGCGGATGGCGGCGGTGGTTTCCATCGAGCCGAGACGCAGCAGGCCGGCGGGCACGCCGGTGTCCATCAAGGCACTGCGGCTCTCTTCGGTGAGTTGCAGGATACGCCGCGCGTAGCCGAGGAAGGTCTCGCCGGCGGAGGTCAGCACTACCCCGGATTTCTTGCGGATGAACAGCTCACGATTGAGCTCGGCTTCCAGTTCCTTGACCCGCATGGTGACGTTGGACTGCACGGTATTCACGTGGATCGCCGCGGCCGTGAAGCTACCCAGCTCGGCCACCGCGCAGAAAATCTTCAGTTGGCGCATTTCCATGTTCATTGCACCCATCATTAAAAGTGATGGAAGTCATCACAAGCCATCAGTTTACGAAGTTCGCCCGCGCTGAGTAAAGTGCCCTGAACAGCCGCCGCTAGGGAGTGTTCAAGCATGGCACCCACGTCGACAATCGATCACGTCTTTGCCGGTGGTCTGAGCACCTTGAAACCCGAGGGCCAACGCACCGGCATCTACAAACAGCAACGCATCGGCCCCGCGCGGGTGGACCTGCACGGCATCGTGGGCGACCAGCACGGCGATACCCGCGTGCATGGCGGCCCGGAAAAAGCCGTGCACCAGTACGCGGCGGAAAATTACCAGCGGCTGGCGCTGGCGTTCACCAAGTGCGCCGATCAACTGCTGCCCGGCAGCCTCGGGGAAAACCTGTCCGGGTTCGGCCTGACCGAGCGCAACGTGCACATCGGCGACCTGTTCCGCGTCGGCAGTTGCCTGCTGCAAGTCTCGCAGCCGCGCAGCCCGTGCTGGAAGATCAACCACCGCTTCGACGCCGAGCACTTGTCAATGTTTGTCGCCAAGGAGCGCCTTACCGGTTGGTACTACCGGGTGATCGAGCCGGGTTTTATCCAGGCTGGCGACCGCCTCGAATTGCAAGCGCGCCAGACAGAGCGCTTTTCCGTCGATGAGTTCTGGCAGGTGCAGTTGTCGCACCGGCCGCTGATTGACGATTTGCTGGCCCTGGCGGCGGTGCCGGGTTTGGCCGAGGACTGGAAGCGCCGCTTGGGCGAGCGGGCGAAGTGGCTGCGCAAACGGGTCGAGGGGGATTCGTGAGAGGGTTTGTATTTCACCATTTATGATTCATAAGATCATAAATCATCATTTTACATGATCCATGGCTCGGCCTACTTTGGCCCTGGCCGGCGCGCCGATCCGTCGCAACGCGCCGGCTACTGACTGACAAGAACAAGAGACCGCTCTTATCCACGTCCAGGGGACAGCCGCCATGAGCCAACAGCCAGCAGAGATTGCCCATTACATTCACGGCCGAGTGACGCCCGGTACGTCCGGCCGCGCACAACCGGTCACCAATCCGGCCACTGGCGCGGTGATTGGCCAAGTCGCCCTGGCCAGTGCCGCCGAAGTCGACGCCGCCGTGCAGTCCGCGCAAGCCGCGTTTCCCGCCTGGTCGGCCACGCCGCCGCTGCGCCGCGCCCGCATCCTGTTCAAGTTCCTGGCCTTGCTCAACGAGCACCGCGACACCTTGGCGCGGATGATCACCACCGAGCATGGCAAGGTCTTCACCGACGCCCAGGGCGAGGTGACCCGGGGCATCGAAGTGGTGGAATTCGCCTGCGGCATCCCGCAGTTGCTCAAGGGTGACTACACCGAGCAAGTCTCCACCAACATCGACAACTGGACCATGCGCCAGGCCTTGGGTGTGGTGGCCGGCATCACGCCGTTCAACTTCCCGGTCATGGTGCCGATGTGGATGTTTCCGGTGGCCATCGCTTGCGGCAATACTTTCGTGCTCAAGCCGAGCCCGATCGATCCGTCACCGTCGCTGCTGATCGCCGAACTGTTCAAGGAAGCCGGGTTGCCGGACGGCGTGTTCAACGTGGTCCAGGGCGACAAAGCCGCGGTGGACGCCTTGCTCGAGCATCCGGACGTCAAGGCTGTCAGCTTCGTGGGCTCAACGCCGATTGCCAACCACATCTACGAGACCGGCGCCCGCCACGGCAAACGCGTGCAGGCCCTGGGCGGCGCGAAGAACCACATGGTGGTGATGCCCGATGCGGATGTCGATCAAGTGGTCGATGCGCTGATGGGCGCCGCGTTCGGCTCGGCCGGCGAGCGTTGCATGGCCATTTCGGTCGCCGTGTTTGTCGGTGACATTGCCGACCAGATCATGCCCAAACTGCTCGAACGTACCCGGTCGCTGAAAATCCTCGAAGGCATGAACCTGACGGCCGAGATGGGCCCGATCGTGTCGAAAGTGGCGCTGCAACGCATCACCGGTTACATCGAACAAGGGATCAAGGAGGGCGCCGAGTTGTTAGTCGATGGCCGTGGCTTCAATGGCAGGGAGGCCGGCGAGCAGTGCCAGCACGGTTTCTGGCTCGGCGGCACGGTGTTCGACCACGTCACGCCGCAGATGAAAATCTACCAGGAAGAAATCTTCGGCCCGGTGCTGGCCTGCATGCGGGTCAAGGATTTCGCCGACGCAGTGAACCTGGTCAACGCCCATGAATTCGGCAACGGCACCGCGTGCTACACCCGTGACGGTCACATTGCCCGGGAGTTCGCCAGCCGCATCCAGGTGGGCATGGTCGGCATCAACGTGCCGATCCCGGTGCCGATGGCGTGGCACGGTTTCGGCGGCTGGAAGCGTTCGCTGTTCGGCGACACCCACGCCTACGGCGAGGAAGGGGTGCGCTTCTACACTAAGCAGAAATCGATCATGCAGCGCTGGCCGAACAGCATTGCCAAAGGCGCGGAGTTTGCGATGCCGACTTCCAAGTAACCCTTGGCGTCGGTGGTTTGCCGGCATTGGCTATCGGGTGGTTTCAGCTCTGGCCCGGTAGCCGTTTGGTCGGATGGGATTGCGTCTTGGCACGGGCTGGTTCGCAATCCTTTTTTTCAGGGAACCCGACATTTTTTCTTTCCTACCCACAGGTGAATCGCTATGCCGTTGCTCAAGTTCGATGTCATCCAGGGCCGCACCGATCAACAATTGAAGACGTTGCTGGACGTGACTCATCACGCCATGGTCGACGCCTTCGAAGTGCCCATCAGTGATCGCTATCAAAGCGTCACGCAACACCGTGCCGGTGAGTTGATCTTGCACGACACCGGCCTGGGCTACACGCGCTCGACGGAGGTGGTGTTGCTGACAGTCGTGTCCCGACCGCGCTCCCAGGCGCAGAAAACCACCTTCTACCGTTTACTCGCCGAACGGCTGCACAGCGAGTGCGGGCTGTCGCCCGATGACCTGATTGTTTCGCTGGTGGAAAACAGCGATGCGGATTGGTCTTTTGGCCGAGGCCGGGCACAATTCCTGACCGGCGAACTCTAGCGTCGGCGTCTGCCGCGCCCCTTAATCTGGTGATGCCATGTCCACTCCATTGCTGTCCCTGCTGAACATCCAACTGCCGATCATCCAGTCGCCCATGGTCGGCGTGTCCACGCCGAAGCTCGCGGCGGCGGTGTCCAATGCTGGCGGCCTCGGCTCCATCGGCATTGGCGCGAGCAACGTCGAGCAAGCTCGGGCGATGATCCGCGAGACGGCGGCGCTGACCGACAAGCCGTTCAACGTCAACCTGTTCTGCCACCAACCGGCGGTGCAAGACCCGGCCCGGGAAGCGCAATGGCTGGCGTTCCTCGCGCCGTTTTTTGCCGAGTTCGATGCGCAGCCGCCGGCCTCCCTGCGGGAGATCTACACCTCGTTCGTCGCAGACGCCGACATGCTGCAAGTGCTGCTGGATGAGAAACCGGCGGTGGTCAGCTTCCATTTCGGCTTGCCGCCGCAGCGGGCGATCAATGCTCTGAAGGGCGCCGGAATCATCCTGCTGTGTTCGGTAACCAACCTCGCCGAAGCGCAACTGGCGGAGCAGGCCGGCGTGCATGCACTGGTGGCGCAGGGCTTTGAAGCGGGCGGCCATCGCGGGGTGTTCGACCCCGAGCAGGACAACGAAATGGGCACCTTCGCCCTGGTGCGGGTGCTGAGCGCGGCGTGCAAAGTGCCGGTGATCGCGGCAGGCGGGATCATGGACGGCGCTGGCATTCGCGCGGTGATGCAATTGGGCGCCAGCGCGGCGCAGTTGGGCACGGCGTTTATCCTGTGCCCGGAATCGTCTGCCAACGCGACGTACCGCGAGGCGCTGAAAGGTCCACGGGCGCACCAGACCCAGGTCACCAGCCTGATTTCCGGGCGTCCGGCGCGGGGCATGGTCAATCGTAACTTCACCGTGCTCACGGCCGGTGCCGCGACATTGCCGGACTATCCGATTGCCTATGACGCCAACAAAGCGTTAAACGCCGCGGCGGCCGCCAAGACCAACAGCGATTTCGCCGTGCAGTGGGCCGGGCAGGGCGCGCCGCTGGCCCGGGAAATTCCGGCGGCTGCCTTGGTGAGTCTGCTCGCGGCCGAGATGAATGACTGAGGCTTATTCGCTCGGCGCGGCCTGCGCCTGTTGTTGTTTTTTCGCGTGGGACGCGCCGATCAAATAGAAGCAGCCGCCGGTGATGATGAACCCCGCCAACAGGTAGAACATGAAGGGCGGCGATTGATGGGCCAGGGCGAATCCGCACAACACCGGGCCCATGGCGCCGCCCAGCGCCGACAGGTTCTGCGCGCCGTAGTACATGCCCCGCAGGTGCGGCGGTGCGATGCGGTCGATAAACATATAGCCGGTGGGAAACACGATCACCTCGCCGAGGGTGAACACCGCCACCGCAAGCGCCCAGTGCAGCACCGTGCTCGCCAGGGCAAAGCCCACCACGCCCAACAGAAACAGGCTCAGGCCTGCCGTCAGCCAGCGGGTCAAATGACGTGGTGAAATGTGTTTGCCGACAATGAATTGCAGGCACACCACCACCGTCGCGTTCACCGCCACCACCGCACTGATGGCGCGGTAAGTGAATTCCGGTGTGCTGGTGGTCACCAGGTACTGCGACAGGTACGCGGTGAATTGGCCGAACACCACGGCACTCAATACCCCTCCAATGGTGAAGCACACCAGGCGCTTGTCCTTGAGCAGGGTGCCGCCGACGGCGAGAAAGGAGACCGGGGCCTGGCCCAGGGCGGCGGCGGCCAGTTTTCGGTCGCCGAGGAAGAAATACGTGATGAAGTAGCCGACGCCCAGCAAGGCCGAGACCAGGAACGGCAGCTTCATGTCGAAGTGCGCCAACCCGGCACCGATAAATGGCCCGATCGCATACCCGGCATTGATCAGCGTGTAGCGCACGGTAAATACCGCGACCCGTTCATCCTCCGGGAGCAAACGCCCCACGGTGGCCTTGACCACCACGTCGATCACCGCGTAGGCAAAGTTGAACAGCACGAGAAAGGCAAAGAACAGCCAGGGTCGTTCCGTCAGGCACATGCCCAGAAAGCCCACGACGAACAGACCGGTCAAGCTGAGGATCAAGCGATAGCTGGAATGCTTGTCGGTGAGAAAGCCACCGTACAGGCTGAGCAGTGAACCGAGCACCAGCGCACCGCCGACGAACAGGCCAATGTCACTGACGCCCAGGTCGAAATGCTCGGAGAGGAAGATCACCAGATAGGGCAGGGTGATTGCACGACCCAGGGTCAGGAACAACGCCGCCGCCAATAACAGGCGGACCGAGGTTGGGTAGTGCTTGAGTGCGGCGAACACCTGGGGCCAGCTCCTGTTGGCCTACGCAAATCAGGTAGTGCCAGTCGGGTCAAAAAGTGCGCCGAGTATCTCGCGACTCTCGGCCGGGTTCCAGATCAGTCCTGATCTTTCATCGAGCGAATCAGGTTGCCGCGCATCTTCACGATGGCCTGCTGCATCTGCACGAACTCTTCCGGTGTCAGGCCGGTGGCATCGCTCAGGCACAGCTCCGGACGACCTTCGCGCAGGTCGCGTCCGGCCTTGGTCAGATTGATGCGTACTTGGCGCTCGTCGGCGGGATCGCGCTGACGGTGCACGAAACCCATGGCTTCGAGTTTTTTCAGGATCGGCGTCAGGGTATTCGATTCGAGGAACAGCTTTTCGCCCAAATGGCCGACGGTCTGGTCGTCTTCCTCCCACAACGCGACGATGGTGATGTATTGGGTGTAGGTCAGGCCGAGTTTATCGAGGATCGGCTTGTAGGCCTTGCCGAACGCGAGGTTGGTGGAATACACGGCGAAACACAGGAAGTCGGAGAGCTTCTGCGTCGATGGGCTGGTCTTGTCAGTGGCTTTCATGGGCATCCTCGCTGGCCGGCAGGCCAATGGTTCACAGGTGTCGAACTATACGTCGGGTGCGATCCAATCGGAAGTGCGCCATTCGTCGCCCCACGTGGGGCGAACGGCCTAGCGATGAGAAGCCGGCTCGCCATACGGGCAGAGCCGGCCTCCTCACCGAGTTAAGCGGTAATGACGGTCACCGCCACATCGATATTGCCGCGCACTGCTTTCGAGTACGGGCACATGTCGTGTGCGCTGTGGGCAATCGCCTCCGCCACGTCTTGGGCGACCCCTGGCAAACGCACTTCAAACCGCGCCTGCAACAGATAGGCGTTGCCGCTCTGGCCGAGGTCCACTTCAATCTGCACCGCAACGTCGGCCGGCAGGGTGATGTTCATCTCCTGCGCCACCAGGGCAACCGCGCTGATGTAGCACGCGGACCAGGCGCCGGCGAACAATTGTTCCGCCGTCGGATGCGCCAGGGTGGCGGTCAAGACGTGGGCGGGCTTGGCAGCGCCGGGCGACGACAATTCGATATCGAGCTTGCCATGGGCACCACGGGAAGCGCTGTTAAAGGTGGTATGGGTCTTGCCGGTCACGAGGATTTTTTCAATCTTGCTCATGGGGTAACTCCTTGGATTTGATTATGTATGCGCTTATATCGCATGCGACATATTTGCCGGAAAATGGCCGGCAGTGATGGGGTCAGGCCGAAGCCCAGTTATTAGCGTTGGTGCCCGGTACTTGCCCGAGGAAGCCGGGAAGGGCATTCATTCCGGGAACACCGCGCCGCCGACGTGGGACAGGAAAAACGTCGAGTGCTCCAGGGCTTCGGCGTCGTGGGTTTCACCCGGCCCGATCTTCAAGTAATCGCCTGCGGAAAGCACCAGGTCGCCGAAGCGGATTTGCCCGGAGATCATCAGAATCTCCTCCCGGCCTTCATGGTCATGCAGTGGAAAGCGGGCGCCGGCACTGAACTCAAGGAATTCCGAACTCTCGCCGTTTTCACTCCACACGGTGGAGAAGCGCACGCCGGGTATGTCGGTGTCTTGGAATTCGCGGGTGGCTTTCGTCAGGTGAATCATGGGTATTTCCTTTGCAAATTAATTCCGGCTAGCCGGTTTTATTTAGGTTGGTTTCGTCATCGTATACGATTGTGTCGTATGCGATGTAATAATAATTGCCCAGACGCCGAGGCCTGTCAACAGGCAATCGAGGGGCTGGGCGACGAGTGGTTGTGGGGTTACAGGATCGCTTGGCGTTCCAGCACCAGGATGCGGGACAGCAGTTCATCCCGATCCACATAGCAACCCTGGAAATGCCGAGCGCCGGACGCGGGGTCGAAAGCGTCGCGGGCGTGCAGGCTGCGGCGGTTGTCGAAGCACCACAGTTCGCCCGGATTCAAGCGCCGGCGAAACTGGAAGCGCGGGTCGCGGCTCAACGCGATAAACCGTCGATAAGCGTGGTACAGCGCGGTCATTTGCGTCGCTGCGGTGTTGAAGGGGCCGCGCAAGAAATTGGCCATGCGGATCTCCGCCACCTCGCCAAGGCTGTCCAGGGCGATGATCGGCGCGAGGCAGCGGTAGTCGCTGTGACGATCCTTGTTGCGAAACTCCACCGGGATTTCGCACAGGTGACGGAAGGCCTGGGGATCTTCCTCACGCAGCGCCCGCGCCACGGCAAAGCCATCGACAAACAGGCTGTCACCGCCGGTGCTGTCGTTGACCAGGCAATGCAGGAATTGCAGGCCCGGTTGCAACTCGCGGGTGGGCAGGTCGGTGTGCAGCGGCAGGTTGAATGAGGTATAGGCGTTGCTGTCGGCATCGGGCTTGGCCTTGACGTTGAACAGCACGCCGAAATTGCTTTCGCGGATAAACGAAATGCGCTTGGCCAATTGGATCAGTGCTTCGGGCGTGGTCGGCACGCCGCGGACCTGGGTCAGGCCGACATCCCTGAGCGCCAGCAACCACTGGAGCAGGGCCTGCGGTTGATTCATCACCGCGTCGAAGTCGAACACCGGCAACGCAATGTCGGCGGTCCAATAATGCTTTTTCGGTCGACGCTCCTGCTGTTCGCGACGCGAGTCATCGTCATAGGCGTGAGCCCGCAGCCAACCGGGTTCGAAACGGCTGTGGTGGCCATCTTCCCAGTCGATCTGCAACAGGCCTTGCGCGTCGATGGCGGCTGTGCGCGGCTGGATGTGTTCCGGCACATCGGCGATCTCGAACACTTGCTCGCGGGTCACGCCATACACGCAGTCCGGACACGGGCAATTGTCCCGCAGCCACAGGTGATGAAAGGGGCTGATGCGTTGATCGGCCCAGGTGACCTGGAGCCGATCCGGCAGGCGTTCAACCCTTTCCAGCGCGCTGATCAACGGATACACGCGATAGTCGGCAAGCGAACTCATAACTGTCTCCTGGCGGGGGATGTGCATGACGTCGGGGCAGAGGGTTACGGCTGGGTGCTCAGGGCGTAGGGTTCGCCGCTGAAGGTAGTGACGCCCTGGGTCCAGCGCTGATGATCTTCCGGGTGCGCCTTCAGCCATTCGCGGGCCATGGCTTGCGGTTTCTGCCCGTTGAGAATCGACACCATCATTTGGCTTTCGCTGGCGGTGGTGAAGGTCAACTGACTGAGCAAGCGCTGCACGTTCGGGCAACGCGGTCCGAACTCCGGCGTGGTCACCGTCCAGACTTTCGCCGCGCCTTCTTGCGGACCCAGGGTGTCGTTGCTGCCGGTCAGGTACTGGATCTCGAAGTTGACGTTCATCGGGTGCGGTGCCCAGCCAAAAAATACGATCGGCGCCTTGCGATTCACCGCCCGTTGTAACTCCGAGAGCATGCCGGCCTCGCTGGATTCGACGACACGAAAATCCTTCAACCCAAACTGGTTCTGATCGATCAGGGCTTGCAACTGTTGATTGGTCGCCGAGCCAGCCTCGATGCCGTAGAGCTTGCCGCCCAGGGCGTCTTTGAAGCGGGCGATGTCGGCAAAGGTTTTCAGCCCCTGGTCGAACAGGTACTGCGGCACCGCCAGCGTGGCGTTGGCGTTGATCAGGTTCGGGGTGGCGGCAACGCTGATCTGGTGGTTGTCTTTCAGGGTCTGGATTTGCGCATTCATCAGCGGGTCCCAATAACCGAGGAACACGTCGAGCTTCTTGTCCTTGAGCGCGGTGAGGATGATGTTTTCCGAAGCGAAGGTCTGTTTGACGTCGTAGCCCAGGCCATCGAGCAATTCCTTGGCCACGGCGCTGGTCGCCATCACATCTGTCCAGTTGGCGACACCCATCTTGATCTGCTTGCAGGCGCTGTCTTCGGCGGCGAACACGGCGCTGGAGCACAGCAGCAAGGCGAAGGCACTCAGGTAGCGTGGCACGGTAAGCATGGTTCATTCCTCCAGGGCTGGTAGGGCAGTTGCCGCGGGCTACGGGTTGAGTCGAACATAGTCTCTACTGAAATTCATTTCAATATCGCTAGTGAAATTATTTTCAATAAGGCCTAGGATTGCCGCAACCGGACCAGCACAAAACAAGGTGCTGCAATGCCGGATTTGAACGACACAGCCTACTGGCGGTTGAGGTGAATCCCGTGGAAAACACTCTGTCAGCGTTGCACCCGCAGAAATGGACCGTGCCTTTGCCGATGGAGTACGGCCCCGGTGCGCGCCATCACCTGGCGCAACTGTGCCGGGAATTCGGCATCGTGCGACCGATCATCATCACCGACCAGGGCTCGGTGAACTTGCCCTTCGTCGGCGAGATGCAGCAGGCCCTGAGCGACGCCGGCCTGGCGTGCGGATTGTACGGCGGCATCGAACCCAACCCGACCGACGCCTCGGTCATCGCGGGCGCGGCGGCGTATCGGCAATGGGAGGCCGACGGCATCATCGCCCTCGGCGGTGGCAGTGGCCTGGATGGCGGCAAGGCCGTGGCGCTGATCGCTAGGCAACAACGCTGCGACCTCTGGGCGTTCGACTTCGATCAAGCGGTACCGAGCGGTTTCGGCGTGGCGGATTTTCCGCCGGTCATCACCATTCCCACCACGGCAGGCACCGGCGCGGAAACCGAAAGCACGGCGATGCTCACCGACTCCGGTCGCGGTATCAAGGGCTGCGTCTGGCACCCACGGGCGCGGCCATCGGCGGTGATTCTCGACCCGCAACTGACTCAGAGCCTGCCCGCGCACCTGACGGCCTGGACCGGTTGCGACGCGATCATCCATGCCCTCGAAGCCTACTTCGTGCCGAGCTTCAACCCGCTCAGCGACGGCGCCGCGTTGCAGGCGCTGAGCTTGCTCTGGACCTCCATCGACACCGCCGTCGAGCACGGCCAGGACCTCGAAGCCCGGGGCAAGATGTTGATCGGTTCGTGCCTGGCCGGGGTGGCCTTTCTCAAGGGCCTGGGCCTGGTCCATGCGCTGAGCCACATGGTCGGCGCCACGTACAACAGCCACCACGGCTTGACCAACGCGATCATCCTGCCGGTGGTATTGCGCTTCAATCGGGCCGAGATCAGTCCGCGGCTCAAACCCGTGGCTCAGGCACTTGACCTGCCGGACGCGAACTTCGAGACCTTCTACCACGCCGTGTGCGCCAAGCTTGATCGCTTGAATATCCCCAAAACGCTGTCGGCATTGGGCGTCCAGCACCAAGACATCGCGGCGATTGCCCGCAAATCCCTGGGCGATCCCGCACGCCTGACCAACCCGCGGGACAGTTCTCTGGAACAACTGGAGGCACTGCTCGCTGAAGCCATCGATCACGCCCGGGATTGATCCTGCCCCTCACTGTTTTGTGTGCGGATTTCCTGCCACCGGCCGGGCAAAAAGTTGCTAAATTGGCGCCTCATTCGACGCCTTGGCCTGAGCCGCGTCTGAGGCCCTTGTGGAGAATTGATTAATGTCCCGTCCTGAACAGGTTTTTCCATGAGCAACGAGCCTGAAATCACCGAGCTCAAAAAACGCCGCACCCGCATCGACCCCGAAGCGCGCCGCAAAGCCATCATCGAAGCGACCATGCAATGCATCACCCGCTACGGCCACAGCGGCAGCACCCTGGAACGCATCTGCGCGCAAGCGGGCGTGTCCATCGGCCTGATCGGCCATCACTTTTCCAGCAAGGAAGAGTTGATGCTGTCCACCTACCAGGAACTCACCGACCAACTGCGCGAAGAAACCCGCAAATACCTGGAAGTGCAGGGCGGCTCTTCGGAAGACCGCCTGCTGGCGATCATCCGCTCTTCATTCCGTGGGCAAATCTTCAACGAATTCATCCTCACCACCTGGCTCGGCTTCTGGGGCGCCGCCGTGTCCTCGGAACAACTGCGCGCCCTCAACAAAAAACTCTACGCCGACTACCGCAAGGAATTGGAGGCCGTTTTCAAAGCCATCGGCCAGGAAAACGGCACCCAAATCGACGCCAAGGCCGCCGCACTGACCATCACCGCGCTGATCGACGGCTTCTGGCTGGAATGGGCACTGGACCATAAAGCCTTCAGCTCGAAGAAAGCTGAGAAGTGCTGCATTACTACGGCGCAGATGTTTGTGAAGGGGGCGAATTGATAATTCGTGAGATACGATTTTTCCCACATCTATTGGAGCTTGCACGTCAGACCCCATCCCGCTAACCTTCCTCCCGTCGCTGCCAATTCAGCGATCGGGTGTGGTAGCCCGGATATTTCATAGACCCAGAACGCCGCAGGGCGTTTTTTTATGCTGGCTGCTTTGTGGCGGCTGTGTATGGGAGGCTTCGGCCTGCCGGGTGATCTATGACCGGTCTACCACCCCGTGCACAGTCGCCTCCTTATTTGTGTGGTAGCAAATCTGGAGGGACTCTAATTCATAGGAGTTCCAAAATGGTTAATGACAACCTGCGCTCGGCAGTAACCCCCGACCTCAACCAACCCCTGTTCGAAGAAGATCCCACTTCTCCCTACGTCGGTCTCAACTCGAAAAAGCTCCACGACGCCGCATTGCGTGCGATCGATCATTACCTGGCGCCGCCAAAACCACCGAAAGCCCATCAACGCCCGAGCACGATTTTTGTGATTGCGCCGAATGTCGATGCCGAAAGCTTGCTCGTTCACAGTTGTGAAACCCTGGCTTCGGCCAATGTCATGGCCAGTGAGTTGGCGCATGCCTTGACGGGTTCGCAGAGCAATTTGGTGTTGGCGATTCAGCAGATGATTTCGTTGGCGGAGTTATCGGTGAATCGGGTGTTGGATGAGTGGCCGTTGCACAAGCCCTAACCTAAAACCGTAAAAAAGCCCGCCCGACCCTCAAGGTCGGCGGGCTTTTGCTTTTTCGGATGGCTACGGTTGCAGACGCTTAATCACCGGAAAACTTCGGCAGGCCTTCTTCCTTCGGTTCGAAGTAGCCATAGCCGCTGACGTAGGTGTGTTCCTTGCCTTCGTCGTCGATGAAGGTGTATTCGTGGCCGGAGGCCCAGCTGTAGCCTTTGGTGATTTCGTTGAGTCCGTCGCCCATGTAGTCGTTGTGGGTCTTGTCCTCGCCTTTGAGTTCCTTGGCGCGGTAGTCAAAGATGCTTTGACCGATGGGCGCGTCGCGCTGGCGGTAGTTGGAGAGGTAGGTTTGCAGGGCGACGTAGTTGCTCGCGCCGTTGGGTTTGAGCAGTCCGTCTTTTTCGAATTGCTTGAGTTGGTCCCATTTCTGCCCGGAAATCTTGTGCAGTTTTTTCGATTTGACGGTGCCGAGGATCGCGCCGACGAAACCCAGGACCGCGCCGACCACGAATCCGACCGGGCCCAGTGCGCCGATCACCCGACCGGCCGTGCCGCCGACCAGGCCCCAGGCGCCGTTGACGCTGGCGATGCCGCCGATGGTGCTGGCGGCACCGCCGAAGACACCGAGGAAGCCGGACGCGGTCTGCATCGGGTCATGGTTCTTCAGGCCGTCACGAATGCCGAAGGCACCGAGGACGATGCCGGTGACCGCGCCGACCAGGTCGGACGAGGAGCCGACGAAGCGCGAAACCGAGCCGGCGATCCGGTATGCCTTGCCCACGTCGGTGAGGCGGTACGTGGTGTTGTTGTGGCCGTCCAGGTAGCCGGCCTTGAACGCTTCGGGGTCGTAGTTGGGGTAACTGCCCGGTCTGTCCGACCCCGAACCGCGCACCGCGCCGCCACCGTTTTTATCGGTAATCCACGAGCCGCCGTTGTTGGTGCCGCCCGGTTCGACGCGGAACCCGCCCTTGCCATCGGGGATGAACTTGTCCGGTTTATCGGGCAGGAATTCCTGCTTCGCCAGGTGCTTGGACAGGTCCGTCTCGATCTGCACCGGAGGGAAAGTGCTGGGTTTATTCCACATGTCCGGGATGGTTTTGCTCAGGCCGAGGTTGTCGTAGATCTTGGTCTTGAAGATCAGATCGGCGGTCTTCGAACCCAGGGTCAGGAAGCCATTGGAGAAGCTGGCGAAGGTGATGAAATCCCCGGCGATGGCCAGGCGCCCCTCCGACGTGGCGGCGAGGTTTCCGGGGTTGCCATGCAGCTGATAGACACCGCGCGCCAGCCCGAACAGCCCGGACATCGAGCCCAGCGTGCCGGTGTCTTTCATGGTGGTGAACATCTTGGTGAGGTTGTCTTTCTCCGTCGATGACAGGGATTTGAACGCATTTTTCTCGGCGGAAAGGGCTTCTTTGATGTCGGCATCGGTGATGGTGCCGTTACGCATGTACTTGTCGCCCAGTTCCGCGTAAATCTTGCCGAATGACGCGGCGTCGGTTTTGTTCTTGGTGAACTTCTCGACCGTGGTTTCCCACGAGCTGATCAGGTGCGAAGGAATGTCCGGTATCCCGCGAGCGGCGCGCAGCCAGTAGTTGGTGGTGTCGATCGCCGCCAGGGAGCTGTTGTCCTCGCTGATTTTGCTCGGGTCGCCGATGATCGTGTCCAGGTCCATGATCATGGTGTCGCGGCTGAGATCGCCCTTGAACTGCTCGGCCGCTTTCGGATCGACCTGCGCCAACGCCAGGTAGGTTTGCTGGATTTCCTGTTGCGCCAGCTCGGTCTTGCCGCCTTCCTGAAGGGCTTTGATGTATTGGCGGAACTCCGGGGAGTTGGCCGTGGTTTTCAGTTTCTCTTCGACCTCGGTGATTTTCTCCGCGCCGCCGACCACCTTGCTTCGGGAGTCCTTGTCAAAGCGCTCGATGTCCGCGGTGATGGTCTTGTCACCGCTGAGTTCGGCCAGGGTTTTATCGATGGCTTTGACGTCGAAGATTTCTTCACGCACATCGCGGCCGGTGACCTCCACCGGATCGCTGGCATCGGCTTTGTAGCCGCGACCATGCTCGGGGATCACGGTCATGCCGTTTTCCGACATGCTCTTGGCTTCCAGCGCTCGCAGAAACTTGGCTCGCGGATCGTCCGCACCGATGCTGCCGTTCTCCACGCCCGCGCGGTATTCCTTGACCAGATTTTGCAAGGTCAGGTCTTGAATGCTCAGCGGGTTGCCGTCCTCGTCTTTTTCGGTGGTCGGCAAGTCGTTGACGATCAACTCGCTCGACGGTGGCAAGCCATGCTCCTTGCGCAGCGCATCGACATCGTTGATCTGCGTGGTGATGTCGTCGCGGTGGCCTTCCACCTGGGCGAACAACTCTGGGTTGCTCGCCTGGCTGACGACGATTTTTTCCTGTTGGCCGCCGGGTTTCTGGTAGGTGAAGGCAATCAGTCCGGGGCCGTAGTCGCCCACGGCGCCGAGGCCGGAGATGTCTTCGGTGGAGGGCAGGTAGTCGTCCTTGGTCGCCAGTCGATAACCGTCGGCCTCGGCGCGCTTGATGCCGTCCAGGGTCTTGCCCGCGTCGCCGTAGAACGCGAACGACTCCGGTGCCAGCGCCTCGATCACGGTGAGGGTCTGACCGTTTTTCAGGGTGATGACTTGGACGCCACCCTCGCTGTAGGCGTGGATGTTGTCGATGTCGGCCACGGAGAACGGTGTATCGGTGTCGTGGGTCAGGGCATCGTTGTTCTTGATCGCATTGACCAGGGCGTCATGGGCGACGGTGCCTTCGGTCTTCTTGAGCGCGGTCAGCAAGGTATAGAGGCGCGAGCCGCGCAGTTCCAGGCTCGGCGATTTGTCGTTGGCACCGGCCCGGCCGATGCGTATACCCGGAGGCAGGGTGGCTTCGGCCTCACTGGCGTCACCTGGGGGCAGCAAGTACTTTTTGCCGTCGTATTGGAACTGGATCACGCCGGTGTTTTTGTCGATGGATTCGACGGTCAGTTTGCTGACGTCGTAATCCTTGGGCAGCGATGACACCAACTCATAACCCTTGGCCTTGCCGGTCTCGAGGAGTTTTTGCACCTCGCTCTGGTACGCCATCTGTTTCGAGATATCGGGGTTGAGCTGTTCGGACACTGCGTAGCGTTTGCCGTCCTTGGTTTCCACTAGCGTCACGCCGTTGTCGCGGTGCTCGATGCTTTTGTACTCGCTGCTGCTCGTCGGCAGCGTTTGCGTACTGCCGAGCAGTTCATAGCCGTCCTTCTTGAACGCCAACGCCTCTTTAGCATGGGTCAGGCGTTCGAAGGTATCCGGGGTCAGGGTGCTGTTGACCACGTTTTTGTTGGCGCCGAACTTGTAGGTGATGACTCCTTCCTTGGCGTGGCTGGTGTCAATCTCGGTGATGTGGTCGGCGTAGCTGAGGGTGTCGCCGTTATCCACCGACAAGGTGTAGCCGTTGGCCTGGGCTTGCAGGGTGAGTTGGTCTTTAACCACCTGATCGTAGAGCTTCGGCGCGGTGGCGCGGCTGACGATCACTTCCTGGCCATCGCGGGTGGTGTAGCGGACGGTGTCTTTGCCGTGTTTGCCCGGTGCCTCGATGCTCTGGTAACCCGCCAGATCCGGCGCTGTGTCGTCAGGTTTCGCTTCGCGCGGTGGCTTGCCGTTGGTGTTGCCCGCCGCTAGAACCCTGGCATGTTCCAACACGTTTTCGAAGCGGCTGATTGCCCTCGGTGTGGTGGAAGAAGGGGTTTCGCTTTGAATTTTCGCCATCGTCTGCGCCTCGAAGTCCTGCTGGATTGGAGTCACGTGGGTACGTGTCAGCGAGCACCAGACTATGACAATCCGAAGTCAGCGAGGTCGCCTTGGCGCAATGTTTCACAACAATTCGCAGCGTGATTTGCTGTGATCGGCCCTGACGACTCAGTAGTTCATCCCATCCTCGATTGCGATGCCTTGCGCGCGCATGGCCTTGATCAAATCCGCCCGGGTGCCGGGCAAGTTCAGCATGGCCTTGGCTCGCAACGCCGCCACTTCCTCGGCGGTGTAGGGCTGGTAGTTGGCCGGCGTGCTTGGGCCGGCCATGCCATCCTCGCGCATCAGCCAGTTGAGCAGGTCCGCCAGTTGTCCGTTGTTCAGCGCCGACTGCGACATGCCCGGTACGCGGACGAGGAATTCCCGGCCGCCGGGGACTTTGAGGAAGTTGCCGACGAAGTCCTTCATGCGCGGCGTGTCATTGGCCGCCGAGCCCATGCCGTCACCCAAGTGGCAGCCAGCGCATTGCAGTTGGTAGTTGACGCTGTTGCTGTAGCCGGCCTGGGCGATGGGTTTTTGCAGTTCTTCGTTGCCCGGCGCGTGGCGCTGGTTCGGGTCGGGAATGGCGCGGGCATGGGCGAGGGGGATGGTCAGGAGACAGGCGAGAGCGAGGGGGAGGAATGGGCGCATGACCGGGGCCTTGTGGTTGGATCTGCAAGAACAAATTCGCGATCCGGGGTGGTTTTTTCGCGAGCAGGCTCGCTCCCACAGGGGATCGGCGGCGGCTGAAAAAAAACCGCCGATTGGGTGAACAATCGGCGGGTTTACGGTGTTACATCGCCACGCCACGGATCACCGACACGGTGCAGTGGTAGATGTGCGATTTGGCGGCCAGGCACCAGTTGACGTCGTTGTTGTTGAACGGGCGGTAGGCCGGTTCTTCGCTGTCGTTGCGGGTGCAGGCGCACTGGGCGCAGCTTTGTTTACCGCAGCAATCGTTATAGGAAATGATGTAGTCCTTGCCGTCCGCCGGGTTGCGGCAGGTGCCGATCCAGGTCACTTGCGAGGCCTCGGTACCCGGTGGGCACGAGGTCACGGAGCCGCCGCAGCAACTGCACAGGAAGCCGTCGATGGAACAGTAGCGCCAGTAGTCGCAGCTGTTCGGGTCGCCGGGGTCGCCGGCCTTGGCAGGCTCCGAGGCCAGGGCTTTGCTGGTGCGGTCCAGCGGCAGCAGCAGCGGCAATGCCGCGCCGGCGACCATCAGCGAGCCCATGCGCGAAAGCAGTTTGCGCCGGGAAGTGGTGTCGGCAACGTGGCGCGTCGAGCGCTCGAAAAGCAGGTCCAGCAGTTTCATAAAAGTCTCCCTGCCTGATCAGTGGCTATGGCTGTGGTCGTGCGGTTGGCTGTTGAGGTAGTGCTGCAGCGTGGCGCTCTTCAGGTGCTCGGTCTCGAACAGGCTGTCCAGGTGCTCGCGGGAATTGACCAGGCCTTTGGCACGCAGGGTGCCGTCCTTGTCGATCAGCGCGGCGTAGGGCAGTTTGCCGATCTGGTAGGTCATGCCCACTTCCGGGCCGACCACGTAGGTCACGTCGTCCAGTTTGTGTTCGCGGATCAGCGCTTGCTGGGCGTCCATGTCGCCGTCGCTGATGTACACCACGTCGAGGCGTCCGGCCTGTTCCTTGGCGATGGATTTGATCGCCGGCAACAGGGATTTGCAGATCGGGCAGGTCGGCGAGAGGAAGAACAGCAACTGGCCTTTCTCGGCGGCATAGCCGAAGTTCACCGGGCGACCCTTGCGGTCACTGGCGGTGACTTGCGGCGCCGGTTCGTTGACCGCCACGCCTTTGTCCATCATCAGCGCGCCGGCCGGGGCCAGGCGACCGTGCAGCACGCCAATCTGGCGCACCAGGCCCATCACCGCGAAGGCCAGGGCCACCAGCAAAATCCAGAGCAACAGGTTGGAAACAATCAAGCCTTCCATAGATCACCTACCAATCAATTTGAGCAGAAGAGGGGAGTTCGCCAGCAAGCCATCGGCAGCGGCGTAAATCAGCAGCGCGACGGCGCTGGCGGCGACGGTGACGAAACCATCGAACAGGCCCATGTCCCGGACCAACGGCGTGACACTGGCCAGCAACGCCAGCGCCACCAGCAGGCTGTTGCGCAACAGCAACACCGGGCGCAGCGGTTGCGCCTGGTCGGGGCCGGCACAGCCGCAATCGATATCGCGACGACCGCGCCACAGGTTGATGCCGATGGCGACGGCGTACAGCGCCAGCAGCGCGGCAGCGGCCAGTGCGGCCCAGGCGCGGCTGACGGGGACCAGCAGCGCAAAGGCGATGGCCAGTTCCAGCAGCGGCACCAGGCGCGACAACGGTTTGACCAACAGCGCCGGCAGCAACTGATAGTCCGCCATCTGCTTGGCAAATCGGGCCGGGGCACGCACTTTGTGGGTCGCGGCGCTGGCCAGCAGCACCGCAATGGCCAGGGCGCTGGCAATGATGAGGATCGGATCTGTGTGCATGACCGACCCCCTTAGTAGCTCAGGACCTGAGTCGCGGTTTTCGCCACTTTGGCCATGCTGCCGGTGCGTTGGTTGGTCTTCAGGTCGAAAATCTGCACGCCGCCTTCGACGTCAGTGCCGAGCAAAAGAGGCTTGTCATCGCCGGTGGCCTGCATGCTCCACACCGGCACGGGCGCTTCGAGGGTCGCCAGTTTCTTGTGGGTCTTGAGGTCGAAGGCCCAGATGATCGGGCTCGGGTCTTCCCACTTCATCGGTTCGTGGGCGTCGTGCATCAGCACGTACAAACGGTCGAGCTTCGGCGCCACAGCCATCAACTGCCAGCCGCCCGGGGCCCAGCCGGCTTTCTTCTCGGCGTCATTGGTCAGCGACCAGGACGGCAGGATTTTCGGCGCGTCGCCGGCGAAATCCACCGGGCGCACGGTGCCAGTGGTGGTGACGAAGTAGTAGGTGTCGCCGACGTTGACCGCGCGCTCCACCAGCTTCTCTGCATTTGGATCGAAGAACGGCGTGCGGCTGCGCGCCGCTTCCTGGCCCTGTTCGTTGACCGTCACCACCTGCAAGCTGCCGTCGCCGCACAGCGAGGCGAACCGGCGATTGCCAATCGGGTAGTTGAGCACGCAACCAGGGATGGCGATTTCCGACGCCACCGCTTTGGCCTGGGTGTCGACCACGGTCACCGAGGTCGACGGCGTGAAGTTGTAGACGTAGACAAAGCGATCGTCGCCGCTGGGCTTGAGCGAGTAACGCTGGGTCAGGGATTCGGCGCGCTTGGTCGGAATCAGCAACTCCCAGGCCGGTGCCAGGGTCGAAGTGTCCCAGGCAGTCAGCACGTCGGTGCGGGTGCCACGGGTGCCGCGGGAATAGAAAATGTCGGCGCTGTAGAGGGTCTTGCGGTCATGGCTTAGGGTCGACGGCGCGGCAAACCCGGTGGGCACCATGCCGAGGATGCGCTTCTGGTCCGGGTCGATCACGGTGACACGGCCGGCGACGAAGCTTTCGAATTCGACGTCGATGACAAACGCCCGGTGCGGCTCGGCGGGGAACGCCAGGGTGGTTTGGCCGATGGTGTCAGCGGGCAGGTCGGCGCGGGCGGTGCTCAGGCCCAGGGCAAGCAGGCTGAGGCCGAGCGCTGACGATACGTTGATCCTGTTGGTTCGCATTAAGGGGAACTCCCTGAAGTGTGGGGCACGCAGATCGCAGATTTTTACCTTTTGATTCTGCCGCGCCGTTCAATCCGGGGAATTGCTGTGGCTGCCAAGTGCTTGTGTGTCTGTGCCTGTGTGCCTCAAAACCCAGGAACACCCCAATCCCTGTGGGAGCTAGCCTGCTAGCGATGGCGTCGTGTCAGTCAATGAAGATGTTGTCTGGTATACCGCTTTCGCCGGAATGCCGCCCAGAGCGGGCTCGCTCCTACAAGGTTTTGCGGTGTCTAGAAGATCTGGATCAACACACCATCTACTGTAGGAGCGAGCCTGCTCGCGATGGCGTCGTGTCAGTCGATGAAGATGTTGCCTGACACACCGCCATCGCGAGCAGGCTCGCTCCCACAGGGATCTGCGATTCAACAAGGTACGCGCACCACTCAGTAACCAGGCGGGCCCACAGAGCAGGCTCACTCCCACAGGCTCGGGTGGGTTTAGCGATCGGTGAGCGGCAATGAAAAACTGAACACCGCTCCACAAGGCTCAAGGTTTTGCGCCCAGATATCACCGTGATGACGGCCAATGATGTTTTTGCACAGCGCCAAACCAATGCCATTGCCACTGACTTTGGACGAGAAGAAGCCGTCGAACAGTTTCTCCTGCGCCTGGGCCTGGATGCCTCGGCCGCTGTCCTCGACGCTCAGCAGCGCCACGCCGTCATCGAGCCGGGTACGCAAGCGCAGTTGCCGGCGTTCGACCGGCAGGTCGCTCAGTTCTTCGATGGCATTGAACGCCAGGTTGAGGATGACCTGACCGATCAACACCTTCTCGCAGGTGACCCACAGCGGTTCAGGATGCGTGACGATTTCCACCCGCACCAGGCTCGGCTCGGCGCGCAGGCTGATGAAGTAGTGGGTGTCGCGCAGCAGCTGATTGAGGTCGATCCGTTGCGCGGTCTGCTCCAGCTTGACCACGTAATCGCGCACGCTCTTGATGATGTCCGAGGCGTGCTCGATCTGGCGCATCGCGCTTTGCAGGCCCCAGGCGACGCCCTGGTCCGAGGGCGCTGGCTGGCCGAGGCGGATCACCGCGCCTTCGATGAAATTGCGGGTCGCCGCCAGTGGCTGGCTCAGTTCATGGGCGATGGCCACGGCCATTTCGCCCATGGCGTTGTAGCGCGCCAGGTACTCGAGTTTCTGTTCGCTGAGTCGCCGCGCTTCGTCGGCGTGCACTTGTTCGGTGACGTCGCGGAACAGCAGCAAGTGGCCGACCAGATCGTCTTCAATCTCGATAAAACGGCAGGTCGCCTGATGCCAGCGCCACTGGCCATCGCGGTGTTGCAGGTGGTAGCGCAGACCGAACGGCAAATGCTCCGGGTCTTCGCAGGACAGCTCGTGCAACAGGTGCTGACGCGAAGCCTCGTCGCACCAGGCGAGGAAGTTTTCGCCGATCAGGTCCTGCTCGGCACTGTTGAGCAATTGCCGGCCGGACTCGCTGATAAAGCGGATATCTCCCTGGGGCCCGAGCACCGCCACGCCTTCCGCCAGGTCCTGCATAAAAGCCTTGAGACGGCTTTCGAAACGCTTGAGGTCGCGCTTGACCCGGTCCTCCTTGGAGATATCGCGGAATTGCACCATCAACACATCACGCCCCTCAAGGTGAACCAGGGTCGCCACCGCTTCGGCAAGGATCTCCACCCCTTGTTTGGAGCGGTAACACCACTCGATCGCATGCTGGCCGGTGCGCGCGGCGTTCTCCAGCCAGCGCAGGCCCACCGAGCGGCGGTATTGCGGCGCGTCGCGGGTCATGTCCGGGGCCTTCAGCGGGGTCAGCTCTTCCAGGGTAAAACCCAAGGCGCCGAGGGCGGCGCTGTTGGCCCAGAGAATGTCCTTGCTCTGGGCGTCGTGAAGAATGATGCACAGCGGCATCGCCTCGATCAGGCGGAAAAAATCGTTCGGTGTCGGTTGATACATCGCACAGCCCCGGGACGCAGTGAAAGCCAAGTATGGCGTCTTATACCGGCCTGCGTCGTGGCACGCGCTCAGAGGTAACCCCGGGCGGGCTAGGGGATTTCTTTAGCCGGGGGGCTGCACGCCCCAATAGTGGCGCCCGGAGCGGGTTTTTACACTGGCTGCAACAACGCTCGCCACGTCTCCAGCGGGGCGGCGACTCATAACAAATCAATGGAGATCATGCCCATGCTGCGTTCAGCGGTCGCGGAACAACAGGCGCTGCCCGGGGATGAGCCCGACGTCATCGACAGCCCGATGTTTGCTCAGGTGCTGGCGGAAGTGCGCCAGCGGCGCGACGAATTCGACGCCGGTTCCCATGTGCCACGGGACATGATCGAGCGCTTCAAGCAGATCGGCATCTACCGCGCCGCGACACCGAAAGCCTACGGCGGTGACGCCCTGGCCCCGGCGACTTTCCTGCGCATGATTGAACGCATCTCCGAAGCCGATGGCTCTGCCGGCTGGGTTGCCAGCTTCGGCAGCGCCGGGGTCTACCTCGCGGCGTTGCCCACTGAAACCCTGGCCGAGATCTACGCCAAGAGCCCGGACCTGGTGTTCGCTGGTGGTCTGTTTCCGTTGCAACCGGCAACAGCGGTGGCGGGAGGCTGGCAGGTCAGCGGCACCTGGAAATTCGCCAGTGGCTGCAAAGGCGCGGACCTGCTCGGCGTCGGCATCGGCGCCAGCGCGGCGGGGGGCAAGCCGCGCACGGCGGTGTTCCCGGCGAGCCAGGTGGAGATTGTCGAGAACTGGGACGTGGTCGGCCTCAAGGGCACCGGCAGCCATGACCTGCGCGTCACGGATCAGTACGTCGACGAACGCTGGACCTTTATCCGTGGCGGCGCCGCCAGCATCGATGAACCGCTGTTTCGCTACCCGTCGATTGCCTACGCCGCGCAAGTGCTGGCGGTGGTCAACCTCGGCCTGGCCCGCGCCGCGCTCGATGAAGTCAGCCGCATGGCGGGCGGTGGGGGCATCACGGGCGCACCGAAGATGGCCGACCGCGCCTATGTGCGCATCGAAATTGCCAAGGCCGAAGCCCAGCTCAGCGCCGCGCGCGGCTACTTCTATGGCGCCACCGAGCAAGTGTGGACGTCGATCCTCGCCGGCAACCCGGTAACCCCCGAGCAAACCAGTTTGCTGCGCTTGTCGGCGATCCACGTCTCTCGCGCCGGCGCTGCGGTGGTGCAAAGCGCTTACAGCCTGGCCGGCACCACCGCGATTTATTTGCGTCACCCGCTGCAACGTTACTTGCGCGACGCCATGGTGGTGACCCAGCACGCCTTCCTCAGTGAAGGCCTGTACGACGGCGCCGGCGCCGTGTTCCTCGGTGTGCCGCCGTTCCCTGGCTATATCTGACCGCCCTCTATTCAAGGATTAAACAGCATGTCGCAGACCACCCAAGAACCGTTGCGCGTTGTTTTCTGTATCGGCATTACCCAGAATTTTTTCGACCTGCCCACTGGCGAAGGCCTGAGCGTGTGGAAGGGTTTCAGCCAAATGATGGGCGACCTCGGTGCCATGCCCGGGATCACCGTGCTTGGCGCCATGGACGATGACCGGCTGATGGTCGGTCCGTCCACCACCTCGCCCTGGACCGTGTACATCATGGCCGACGTCGACTGCCATCAGTCGGTGATCGACGCCTGCAACCTGTTCCGCACCACGCCGGTTGGACAGTACAGCCTGTGGCGCTACGCCAAGATCGAAGCGCGCATCGGTCGGCCCTTGACCATCCCTGAAGCGGCGCGGGTGTAAGCCATGAACGAGGCCTTGCTGCAGCGTCTGGCGACGCTTGAAGGGGAGAGCCAGGTGCGCCGATTAATGGCGCGCTACATGGACCTGTGCGACGTGCCACGGGCGGCCATCGACGTCAGCCGCTTGGCGCGGTTGTTCAGTCTCGATGCGGTCTGGGAAGGCATCGGCAGTCGCGCCGCGCAGAACTTCGGCCGGCACCAGGGTCGCGACGCGGTGGCGGCGTTTGTCGCCGCGTACCTGCCGCCGTCCGAGCACTTCCAGTTGAACCTGCATTACCTCACTAGCGAGTCGATTACGGTCGACGGCGAGGGGGCCCATGGCCAGTGGATCATGCAGCAGATCTGCACTTACGCCGATGGCCGTAACGAGTTGTTCGGCACCCGCCTGAACATCGATTTTGTCCAGGTCGACGGCCAGTGGCTGATTGCGCATTTCCGCACGCAACGCCTGTTCAGCACCGTGCTGGGCGCCGGCGCCGAGGTGGCAGCATGAGCATCTTCGCCAATGAATTCCTGCTCGGTGGCCACGGCAAACGTGTGGCGATCAAAGACACGATCGACATCGCCGGCCACCCGACGCGCTGCGGCAGCCGCGCCTTCGCCGACGCCGCGCCCGCTACTCGCCACGCGACAGTGGTGGAGGCGGTGCTCGACGCCGGTTGGCAGATCGTCGGCAAGACCAACCTGCACGAACTGGCATTCGGCGTCACCGGGATCAACGACTGGGCCGGCACGCCGATCAACCCGCAAGCCCCGGACCGGGTGCCGGGTGGTTCGTCCAGCGGCTCGGCCGCCGCCGTCGCCGCCGGCCTGGCGGACATCGCCATCGGCACCGACACTGGCGGTTCGGTGCGGGTTCCGGCGGCATGCTGCGGGATTGCCGGGCTCAAGCCGACCTTCGGCCGCGTCAGCCGCGAGGGCGTGCACCCGGGATTCTCCAGCCTCGATTGCGTCGGGCCGTTTGCCGCGAGCATGGATGAGTTGATCGCCGCCATGCAGGTAATGTGCCCAGGCTTCCAGACCCAGGCATTACCCGGTGCCGATGCCCGGGTCGGCTTTCTCGACGTGGCCTGCGATCCGCACCTGCAAGCCTGTTTGGGCGCTGCCGTCGACCGCGCCGGTTGGCATCGCAGCCGCGTGCACTTGAACGAGTTCGAAGCGGCATTCGCCGCCGGGCTGACGGTCATCAACTTCGAGAACTGGGCCGCCCTCGGCCATCTCACCGGCCAGGGCTGGCTCGGCGCCGATATCGAGCAACGGCTGTTGGCCGCCAGCCGCACCAGCGCCGCCGAACTGGCCGACGCCGAACGCGTGCGTCAGCGCTTCACCGCCGAGGTGGACGCGGCCCTGGAAGACTTCGCCGTGTTGCTGTTGCCAACCCTGCCCAGTCTGCCGCCGACCCTCAGCGAAGCCCGTAGCGGCAGCAAAGCCGTGGCGGGCATGACCCCGCTGGTGCGGCCGTTCAACCTCAGCGGCCACCCGACGCTGACGGTGCCGGTGGTATTGGACAGCGCCGGCTTGAGCGTCGGCCTGCAAATTGTCGGTCGCAAGGGCCAAGACGAGCAGGTGTGCGCCTTCGGTGCGCAGCTGCAACAGCGTTTGGCCGCCACACGAACCATCCCTAAGAACAAGCCCTGAGGAGGAGCGCATGAGTGCTCATGAATATCAACTGATCGCCAAGTCGCGCAGCCTCGACGAGCTGGTCAAGCACGACCGCGTCGACGTCTCGCTGTACAACGACCCGGCGCTGTTCGAGGCCGAACTGGAAAAGATTTTCTACCGCACCTGGGTCTGGGTCGCCCACGAAAGTGAAGTGCGCCAGAGCGGCGACTTCAAGACCGCGACCATTGGCCGCCGTCCGGTGATCGTGGTGCGCGACAAAAAGGGCCAGATCAACGTCCTGGAAAACCGCTGCCGGCATCGCGGCGCCACGGTTTGCGAGAAGCACAAAGGCAACGCCACCGGTTTCACCTGCCCCTACCACAGTTGGTCCTACGGCCTGGACGGCAAGTTGCGGGCTCTGCCGTATCCGGACGGCTACGAAGGCATCCTGGAAAAGTCCGAGTTGCCGCTCACCAGCCTCAAGGTCGCGAGTTACGCCGGCATGGTCTTCGCCAGCTACAGCGCGGACATCGAACCCCTGGAAGATTTCCTCGGCGGCGCGAAGCACTGGATGGACCTGTTCATGAAGCAGGGCGCCGGCTACCCGATCAAGACCCAGGGCGAGCACAAGTTCAGCTTCAAGGGCAACTGGAAGATCCAGCTGGAAAACACCACCGACGGATATCACTTCCCGATCGTGCACAAGTCGTTCATGTCCTCGGTGGATGAAGAAACCTCGGAAATGCTCTCGTTCATGACCGACGAGCAAGCCGTCACCCATGCGTTAGGCAATGGCCACAGCGTGATGGTGATGGTCCCGGAGCACGTCGATCTCGATCACGACGACGGCACCGAATCGTTGCAAGAGCGCTTCGCCCACGTCACCGCCGAACTGTCGAAAACCATGGCGCCGGAGCAGGTGCGGCGCATCGTCCGTTCGCTGCACGGCGCCGGGTTCAACCTCAATCTGTTCCCCAATGTTGCCATGTCGATGTCGTTCTTCCGCGTGCTGCGCCCGGTGTCGGTGACCGAGACCGAAATCCGCCACGTGGCCCTTGGCATGGACGGCGGTCCGGAAATCGCCAACCGCGAGCGGATGCGCATTCACGAACACTTCCAGGGCCCGTTCGGCTTTGGCAGCCCGGACGATGCCGAGGCCTGGGACCGGGTGCAGCGCGGCTCCTACGCCGGGGTCGATGCGCCCATTCTGGTCAACCGCGGCCTCAACCGTGAACTCACCGCCGCCAACGGCGACAAGGTGTCCCACGCTACCGACGAAGGCGGCATGCGCGGGGCCTATGACATGTGGAAAAGGATGATGAGCCAATGAGCACTGTCGACACTTTGAACGGCTTCAGCGGCCCGCTGGCCCAAGCCATCGAATTCATCTGGCGCGAAGCGGAATTGCTCGACCATAAAAACTATGCGGAATGGGCGACGTTGTGGAGCGAAGACGGCCATTACATCGTGCCCATCGACCCCGACACCGAGGACTTCGACGCGCACCTCAACTACGCCTATGACGATGCGCGGATGCGTGAGCTGCGCATCGAACGCCTGACCGCCGGATACTCGCCGTCGGCGGTGGACGCGGCGAAAACCGTGCGCACCGTGTCGCGTTTTCGCTTGGTGGAAGCGGCGGGGGATGTGGTGGAAGTCAACTCGGCGCAGTTGCTCTACGCCTACAAACGCGGAGTGCACACGCCCTTCGTGGCGGACGTCAATCACCGTATTCGCTTCATCGACGGCGTGGCGCAACTGGAGCGCAAAGTGGTGCGCTTGATCAACTCCACCGACAGCCTCAGCGCGCTCGGTTTCCTGCTGTGAGGGCCGCCACCATGAATCGCGTGGCCCTGGTGACCGGCGCTTCCCGTGGTCTCGGCGAATGTATCGCCCGCCGCTTGCACGCGGCGGGCTATCGCGTGGCCCTGGCGGATGTGCGCCTCGACGGCGTACAGCGGCTGGCGGCGGAACTTGATGGCAGCGGCGCGAGTGCCGTCGCCATCGAGCTGGATGTGCGCGACAAGGCTGATTTTGTTCGCGCCCGCGAGCTGCTCAGCGAACGCTGGGGCGGCACCGACATTCTGGTGAACAACGCTGGGGTGTCGAAGGTCGCGGCATTGATGGAGATCACTCCGGACGAGTTCGACGAGTCGATGGCGATTAACCTGCGCGGCACCTTTGTCGCCTGCCAGGTGTTTGGCGCGCACTTCGCCGAGCGCGGCTTCGGGCGAATCGTCAATATCGCGTCCCTGGCCGGGCAGAACGGCGGCACCGCCACCGGCGCGCATTACGCGGCGGCCAAGGGCGGGGTGGCGACGCTGACCAAGGTCTTCGCCCGGGAATTGGCGCCCCGTGGCGTCACGGTCAACAGCGTGTCGCCGGGGCCGCTGGACCTGCCGGTGGTGCGCGAAACCGTGGCCCCGGAACGCCTGGAGCAGATCCTGAGCATGATCCCCGCCGGCACCTTGGGTGATCCGGATTACATCGCCGACAGCGTGTTGCTGCTGGTCGCCGAACATGCCAGCTCGGTGACGGGCGCGTGCTGGGACATCAATGGCGGACTGTTCATGCGCTGAACTGTGGTGAGGGGGCTTGCCCCCGTCGGGCTGCAGCAGGCCCGCGAGCCACAGGGACCTCTGACTTAAACAAAAACAACCGTATTCAGGTGACGCAATGATGAAGGTGAAGATCGAAAGGATCGTCGACGAAGCGCTGGATATCCGTTCCTTTCGCCTCGTGCGCAGTGACGGCCAGCCGCTCGACACCTACGAGCCGGGGGCCCATGTCGATCTGACCGGCCCCACCGGCGTAACCCGCCAGTATTCGCTGTGCAGTCCACCCCAGGACCGCCGCGCCTATTTGGTGGCGGTGAAAAAAGAAGCGCAATCCCGGGGCGGTTCGTCGGCGCTGCACGAGGTGCAAGAGGGCACGGAGCTGGAGATGGGCGCGCCGCGCAACCTGTTCCGCCTCGACCCGAACGCCAACGCCCATGTGCTGTTCGCTGCTGGCATTGGTGTGACGCCGCTGCTGAGCATGGCCTATCAACTGGCGGACAGCGGCCAGCCGTATCGCCTGCATTACTTCGCCCGCGCGCCGCAATACGCCGCGTTCGCCGAGTTGCTGGCCAGCCGTTTCGCCGGGCATGTCGAGTTCCATTACGGCGTCGAACCGGCCTACCTCGACGCCGCGCTCAGTGCCTGTCTCGACCAGGCCGGCAGCGCGGCGCACGTCTACACCTGCGGCCCGGCGCCGTTCATGAATAAGGTGGTGGACGTGGCCGCCCGCAGCCGCACCGACGAAGCGATTCACCTGGAGCACTTCCAGGCCGATCCGGCCGCCAACAGTGCGCCGGCCGGTCATTTCGAAGTGCAATTGGCGAGTTCCGGCGTGGTGTTGCAGGTACCGGCGGACCGCAGCCTGGTGGACGTGTTGCAAGCCCATGGCTGCGACATCGACACCGAGTGCCGCGAAGGCATTTGCGGCACCTGCATCGTCGAGGTGCTGGAGGGCGTGCCGGAGCACCGCGACCAGTGTTTGTCGAACAAGGAGAAGGCGTCCAACCAACAGATTTGCGCCTGCGTGTCCCGGGCGCAGTCCGCTCGTCTGGTGCTCGACCTTTAATCGAGGCAAATCTGGAAAACCCGTCGCGGAGCCTGTTGAATAGGCGCCCGGCGGTCGTCAAGGGAGGTGACGACGATACCCGAACCGCTCGACGAAGCGGTCGAACAATAACAATAAAAGCGTGAGGCTTGGCAGTGATGATGACTTCAACGGCGGTGCGCAATGACGCGTTCGAAAGCTGGCTTAGCCAGGTCAACCAGGCCTGCGGACGCTTCGATGCGCGGGCGCTGGGGGCGGACTTTTATGGCGACTTGACGGAATTTCGCAGCGGCGCGATCAAGCTCAGCGTTGTCGACATGGCCCAGGTGCATCTGTATCGCACCAGCAAGGACGTCAGCCTCAGCAGCGACGGCCACTACTACGCGGTGTTCCAGTTGCGCGGCAGTGCGCAACTCGAACAGGGCGGGCAGCGGGCGCAATTGGGTTGCGGCGACATCGCCCTGATCGACGCCTGTCGGCCCAGCGACATGACCTACAACGCCGACTCCCGGCAATTGTCATTGATCCTGCCGCGCCAGGTGGTCGAGCGCGGCTCGCACTTCAATGGCGTCAATTGCGCCACACGGATTTCGGCGAGCACGCCGTTGGCAACCATGGCCAACCGCCTGGTGCTGGAAACCCGCCAACAGGAAGGCCTGGACATGCAGGAGAGCGAGGCGGTGCTCGACGCCCTGGTCAGCCTGTTGTTGCCCGGCGTGAGCGTTCGCGACAGTGGCGGCGACGTTCATGAACGGCAGTTTCGCAAGACCATCGCCTACATTGACCAGCACCTCAGCGCCGAGGAACTGTGCCCCGAACTGATCGCCCGGGAAGTGGGGGTGTCGGTGCGCGGGCTGTACCGGATGTTCTCCAAGCGCGGCTTGGTGGTGGCGCAATACATCAAACATCGGCGCCTGGATTTCTGCGCGGAAAACCTGCGCCGCAGCCCCGATGAACAGAAGCTCTCGGCGCTGTGCTATGCCTGGGGCTTTTCCGACTCTAGCTACTTCTCCTCGGCTTTCAAATCTCGCTTTGGGGTATCGCCAGGGGTCTATCGCAAGCGGTATAGCCAGCACTGATGCCCCGCAATCCACTGCGGGGGCGAGCCTGCTCTGGGCGGCATTCCGACGAAGGCGGCCTTATAGCCGACCTGGTCTTTGTTGGATTGAGTACATATCCGTTTCTGCGGTCACGGCGGCTTATGGTTTCGCCCTTACGGCGAGTCCCTTTTTCAAACGCCAAAAAGGAACCAAAAGGCTCGCCCCAAGCGTTCGGCCCCTCGCTGAGGCTCGGGGTTCCTTCGCTCCGGCATCCATCCGGGGGCATCGCCCTCCGGTTGGCTTCGCTGGCACCTACATGCGATGAGCCCGACTGCGTCGTGCGG